>ERZ778516.158-NODE-158-length-57789-cov-7.385509_pt1 | contig 57789 bp, 51 predicted proteins | sample MGYA00510342_ERZ778516 | MGnify/ENA primary metagenome ERZ778516 (study PRJEB29527, sample SAMN07138961) | mouse gut metagenome | material: feces | host: mouse | place: China:Nanjing | collected 2016-01-25 ...
TATGGTAAAGAACCATCATCTAGCAAAATCTATTACAGATGCATCATGGTATGAGTTGACAAGACAGTTAGAGTACAAGGCAAAATGGAATGGAAGGCAGTATGTCAAAATAGATACCTTCTATGCAAGCAGCCAGTTGTGTTCTGTTTGTGGATCGCAGAATGAAGAAATAAAAAATTTATCTGTAAGGGAATGGACATGTCCTGTTTGTGGTGCAAAACACGACAGGGATGTGAATGCTGCAAAAAATATATTAGCAGAAGGACTAAGACAAATAGCATAATATAAATAGGGACGGTGCAGCCCGAATAAACGCCTGTGGAGATAGTAGGTTACGAGGTCGATGAAGCAGGAAGCCCATTGGCTTTAGACAATGGGTAGTTCACGTAGTTACTACTACTTCTCAAAAATATAAGGACTGTTTTGGATTTACACAAGACGAGGTATTTGCCGCCCTGGATGAGTTTGGGCTGTCAGAAAACAGGCAGATGGTAAAAAACTGATATGATGGATTTACATTTGGAGACCAGACCGATCTTTATAATCCGTGGTCAATTTTGAAAAAAAATATGCGCAGGTGCTTATAGAAAAAGGAATTTCGAAAAAGAACATTCGCCAATATGGATTTGCATTTTGCGGGAAAAAAGTTTTGATTGAAGGGAACTGAATTGTCAAATTTTTAACAGTTCTTGTATATTTCACCAACAAGGTTTATAATATTGCTCAATAAATATTGAAGTATAAAGGAGAAAGAACATGAAGGTATTAGTAATTAACTGCGGCAGCTCTTCCTTGAAATACCAGGTGATTGATTCTGCTACAGAAGGCGTGCTTGCCAAAGGCTTGTGCGAGCGGATCGGCATTGACGGCAGGCTGGTGTATCAGCCAGCAGGCGGAGAAAAGGAAATCACAGAGGCGGCGATGCCGACGCATAAGCAGGCGATCCAGATGGTGATTGACGCGTTAATAAATGAAAAGACGGGCATTATCAAAAGCCTTGCAAAGATCGGGGCTGTCGGGCACAGGATCGTACATGGCGGTGAAAAGTTTGCAGCTTCTGCGATGATTACAGATGAGATGATCCAGGCTGTGGAAGCCTGTTCGGATCTGGCGCCGCTGCATAATCCTGCAAACCTGATCGGCGTGCGCGCGTGCAAGGAATTAATGCCGGATACGCCGATGGTAGGCGTGTTTGATACGGCGTTTCATCAGACGATGCCAAAAGAAGCCTACTTGTACGGCGTTCCATATGCGTATTATGAGAACTACGCGGTGCGCAAATACGGATTCCACGGCACGAGCCACAGCTATGTGTCCAAACGTGCGGCGGCAATTTTGGACAAGCCGTATGAGTCGTTAAAGACGATTGTATGCCATCTTGGAAACGGCGCTTCGGTCTGCGCAGTGAAAAATGGAAAGTCAGTAGATACCTCGATGGGGCTTTCTCCGTTAGAGGGGCTTGTGATGGGCACACGGTCTGGTGATATTGACCCTTCTGCGGTAGAGTATATTGCGAAAAAAGAAAACCTGGATTTAGCGGGCGTATTAAATGTCTTAAATAAGAAGTCCGGGGTTATGGGCTTGTCCGGCGTTTCTTCCGACTTTAGAGACCTCGAAGAAGCAGAAAAAGCCGGAAACGAACGTGCGGCAACCGCGCAGCAGGTGTTTAATTACCGTGTGCTGAAATATATCGGCGCTTATGCGGCGGCGATGAACGGCGTGGACTGCATCTGCTTTACGGCGGGAGTCGGTGAAAATAACGGTGTCATCCGCAAACAGATCTGCGACAGCCTTTCATTTTTAGGCATTCAGATTGACGATCAGGAAAACAGCAAGCGTGGAGAAGAGACGATTGTCTCTACGCCGGATTCCAAAGTGAAGGTGCTTGTGATCCCTACGAACGAAGAGCTTGCGATTGCAAGGGAGACGGTTGCGCTGGTGCAGGGCTGACAGACAAAAATTAATTTGTTTTTCTTATTGACAAATAAATCACAGTTGGTTATACTTTTTTCGTGTATGTTTGAAAAAACAGGCAAAAAGGATAGGAGGCGCCATGATTTTAGACCTTTCAGCGTTGTGCTTCACGGCAAACGCACAAGAGGAGAGAAAAGTGCATATCGATCTGGATGCAGTGGAATCTAAAATGGGGACTTTTCCGATTGCCAAAAAAGAACCATTCACCTTGCATCTGAAGAACGTGGAGAACAGGCGGCTGCTGATCCAGGGGGAAACAGATGTAACGATATCCGTTCCATGTGACAGGTGCCTGGCTTCTGTTTCAGTCTGCCTGCATCTGGTCATTGAAAAAAACCTGAAAGTCTCCGAAGACGCGGATGCTGTGAAGGACGATGACAGTTTGGAACAACTGGAATATATGAATGGCTGTCAGCTTGACGCAGACCGGCTTGTATACGGGGAGATCCTGCTTGCATGGCCGGCAAAGGTGCTGTGCGCGAAAGACTGTAAAGGAATCTGTGCCAAATGCGGCGCAAATCTAAACGAGACAGACTGCGGCTGCGACAGGACAGTGCCAGACCCGCGGATGGCGGCATTTCAAGATGTGTTTAACAAGTTTAAGGAGGTGTAAGCAGATGTCTATTTGTCCAAAAAATAAAACTTCTAAGAGCAGAAGAGATAAAAGAAGAGCAAACTGGAAAATGACGGCTCCTACATTAGTAAAATGCAGTAAATGTGGAGAGCTTATGGTACCGCACCGTGTATGCAAAAATTGCGGCACATACAACAAAAAAGAGATCATTGCGGTGGATTAATGGCAGGAAAGACTTTACAGACACTTTGCGCAGCTTTGTAACAAGGCTTTTGCACAGAAGATGTAAAGTCTTTTTTTGCGTTATACGCACAGGGTGGGGAGGAAAGCAGGATGCAATTACAATATCGAAAATTAACCGAAAAAGACCTGGAGGCATTTATCGCCATTCGAATCAGCCAGCTTCGGGAAGAAGGGGCGACAGAACACATTGATTTAACGCCTGTACTTTTGGACTATTACCGCAGGCATCTAGCGGACGCTACCTTTGTGTCCTGGCTTGCCGCGCACGGGGATCAGATCATTGCGACAAGCGCGATTTCTTTTGTGGAGAAGCCGCCTACGTTTGGATGCCCAAGCGGGAAAACAGGCATACTTTCCAGCATGTTTACCGATCCTGCATACCGCAGGCGGGGCATCGCAAAAGAGCTTTTGTCGCGGATTGCAGAGGAAGCAAGGGCGTATGGGTGCGGCAGTATCTGGATTACCGCCTCAGATATGGGAGTCTTTTTATATACTGCTTTTGGGTTTACCCAAAACGGAAATTTTATGGAATATAAAATTTAGTTTTGTATGCGTAAGTGATTTGAATTTTGTGTTGATTTATAGAAAGACATATAGTATATTGTAAATGATTTGTTACCAGTGTATGGAAGGCATACACGGCTAAAAAACTACGGGCAGTCACTGCGAACATAGGTAGGAAAACAGGAGGGCATTATGAGTACAAATGTCAGAGTAGTTGTCGATGCGATGGGCGGAGACCATGCGCCAGGGGAGATTGTAAAAGGGGCGCTGCAGGCGTTAGAGGCGCAGAAAAATCTAACGCTGGTTCTCGTCGGGCGCAAAAAGCCGCTGGAAGCAGAACTTCGGAAGTATCCGTATGACAAAAGCCGTGTGGAAGCTGTATTTGCCGAAGAAGTGATTGAGATGGCGGAGCCGCCGGTAGCGGCGATTCGAAAGAAAAAGGATTCTTCGATTGTCGTCGGGTTAAATATGGTAAAGCGCGGGGAAGCAGACGCTTTTGTATCGGCAGGCAGCACCGGGGCTGTCCTGGCTGGCGGCCAGTTGATCGTAGGCAGGATGAAAGGGGTGGAGCGTCCGCCGTTAGCACCGCTGATCCCTACGGCAAAGGGCGTGTCGCTGTTGATTGACTGCGGCGCAAATGTAGACGCCAGGGCGTCGCAGCTCGTGCAGTTTGCAAAAATGGGGTCGATTTATATGGAGCGGGTGGTCGGGGTGAAAAAGCCGCGTGTCGCCATCGTCAATATCGGGGCAGAAGAAGAAAAAGGCAATGCGCTTGTAAAAGAGGCGATGCCGCTGCTTAAGGCATGTAGCGATCTTCATTTTATCGGCAGCATCGAAGCACGGGAGATTCCGTTTGGAGCAGCGGATGTCATTGTGTGCGAGGCGTTTGTAGGGAATGTCATTTTAAAGCTGTATGAAGGAACCAGCTCTATGCTGCTTTCGCAGGTAAAAAAGACGCTGATGAGCTCGGTGCGCACAAAGCTCGGCGCGCTTTTGATTAAGCCGGCGCTGAAAAAGACATTAAAGGGCTTTGACGCTTCCCAGTATGGCGGGGCGCCGATGCTCGGGCTGAAAGGGCTTGTTGTAAAGACCCACGGCAGCTCGAACGCGTCAGAAGTAAAACAATCTGTGATTCAGTGCGTGAATTTTTCCAAACAAAAGATAAACGAAAAAATCAGCCGCCAGTTCAATACCGCGGCAGCGCCTGCGTCACAGCAGTCCAAATAGAGCAAAATGATAAAGGAGGTAGAAAGCATTATGGAATTCGAGAAGATCAAAAAAATCATTGCAGAAGTGTTAAACGTGGATGAAGAAGAGATCACGATGGATACAACTTTTGTCGATGACCTTGGTGCCGATTCTCTGGATGTATTTCAGATTATTATGGGCATTGAAGAAGAATTTGATATCGAGATCGCCAATGAAGAAGCAGAAAAGATCGCGACTGTCGGCGATGCTGTAGAACAGATTAAAAATGCATTAAACTGATGGAAAAGGGGTGTTTTGAGACGATTGCTGTTGTTTTAAAACACCCTTGTTCACGGAAAGCGAGGAAAGCATGAGAAAACAGTTGGAGTTTCAGCAGGTGATAGGCTATGAGTTTAAACAGGCGGGGCTGTTGCAGCAGGCGCTGACGCACAGCTCTTATGCAAATGAAAAGCGGATGAAGCGCCATTCAGATAACGAACGGCTGGAGTTTTTGGGAGACGCGGTGCTTGAGATTGTTGCGAGCGAATATTTGTACAACAATTTTCCGCAGATGCCTGAAGGAGAGCTGACAAAGCTGCGGGCAAGCCTGGTATGCGAGCCAACGCTTGCTTATTGCACAAAGGAGCTGCATCTTGGCGATTATCTGCTGCTTGGCAGAGGGGAAGACCGTACAGGCGGCAGAAAGCGCAGCTCGATCTTATCCGATGCGCTAGAAGCGGTGATCGGCGCGATTTATCTGGATGGTGGTTTTGCTAGTGCAAAAGAGTTTATCCTGAAATTTATCCTGACGGATATCGAGCATAAGCAGCTCTTTTATGATAGCAAGACTATCTTACAGGAAACGGTTCAGGGACGCGGCATTGGCGCGATGGACTATAAGCTCGCGGGAGAGAGCGGGCCAGACCACGACAAAAAATTTGAGGTAGAGCTTTGGATCGGGGGCAAAAAGACAAGCACCGGGGAAGGGCATACGAAAAAAGCGGCAGAACAGGAGGCGGCATACAAAGCGCTGATCAAGCTTCATGCAGCAGAGGCAAAAAGGCAGCAGTAGGCGGAGGAAAGAATGTATTTAAAGAGCATAGAGGTGCATGGCTTTAAGTCTTTTGCAAATAAGATCGTGTTTGAGTTCCACAACGGGATTACGGGCATTGTAGGGCCTAACGGAAGCGGAAAAAGCAATGTGGCGGACGCGGTGCGCTGGGTGCTGGGAGAACAGAGCGCCAAACAGCTACGCGGCGCCAGTATGCAGGACGTGATTTTTGCCGGGACGGAAAACCGCAGGCCGGTCAGCTATGCATATGTGTCGATTACGCTGGATAACGCAGACCATGTGCTTCCGGTGGAGTATGAAGAGGTTACAGTCGCAAGGCGCGTGTACCGCTCTGGAGAAAGCGAATATTTGCTAAACGGCAGCTCGTGCAGGTTAAAAGATGTGGCGGAGCTGTTTTACGATACGGGAATCGGCAAGGAAGGCTATTCGATTATCGGGCAGGGGCAGATTGAACGCATCTTAAGCGGCAGGCCGGAGGAACGCAGAGAGCTGTTTGACGAGGCGGCGGGCATTGTCAAGTTTAAGCGCAGAAAGGCGGCTGCCCAAAAGAAGCTGGAGCATGAGCGGGAAAATATGGTGCGTATCCACGATATTTTAACTGAGCTTGAGCGCCAGGTGCTCCCGCTGGAGAAACAGGCAGAAAAAGCAAAGGCGTATATAAAGAAAAAAGAAGAGCTGAAAGTAATGGAAGTCAACCTGTTTTTGCTGGATATGGAGCAAAACGAAATCCAAAGCAGGCAGACGGCAGAAACGTACGACATTACCGACGCGCAGTTAAAAGAGACGCAGGCGCAGCTAGAGCAGGCGCGGGAGGAATACGAACGGCTGTCCAGGCTGTTAGAGCAGGCAGAAGCAGAGATTACGGCGATCAGGGACAGGATCAGCGGGGCGGCAGTATTAAAAGGCAGGCTGGAAGGCGAGGTCAACGTCCTGCGCGAACAGATCCATTCGGCGCAGATGTCGCAAGAGCATTACCAAAACCGCAAGGAAGCGATAGAAAAAGACAGCGGCAAAAGGCGTGCGGACAGGCAGCAGTATGAAGCCGAAAAGTCCGCGTTGGATACACAGGCAGAAGAGGTAATGCAAAAGCGGCAGCAGGCGCAGGAACGCTTTGATCAGGTGCGCGCACGCATTGCATTGTGCAACGAGACGATCGAACGCGGCAAAAATGAGATTATTGAACTGCTAAATCAAAAAGGCTCGGTAAAGGGCCAGCAGCAGCGGTTTGACATGATGCTGGAGCAGGCGAATATCCGAAATGCACAGCTTAACCAGCGCAAGCTGCGCGCGATGAGCGAGGAGGCGGATCTTGCGTCGGTCATTCAAAAAAACGAGCAGATGCTGTTTGCGCTTGAGGAACGCATGGAGCAGATGCAGGAGGCGGAGCAGGATTTTCAGGACAGGCGCAAAAAAGCGCGCCAGGGCATGGATCAGGCGCGCAGCGACCTGGAGCAGACGGCGGCGCAGTTTCATAAGACGCATTCCAGGCTGGAAACGCTGCGCAATATCGCCGAACGCTATGACGGATATGGCGGCAGCATCCGCCGCGTTATGGAGCAGAAAGAAAAAGAGCCCGGCATCCACGGCGTTGTGGCGGATCTTTTAACGGTCGAAAAAAAATACGAAACGGCAATCGAGACGGCGCTTGGCGGCAGCATCCAGAATATCGTGACAAAAGACGAGGGGACAGCCAAACGGATCGTGCAGTTTTTAAAAGAAAATAAATACGGGCGGGCGACCTTTTTGCCGCTGACAAGCGTGAATGGGCGAAAGCAGGGCTATAACGAGCGCGCATTGGACGCAGAGGGCGTGATTGGCATGGCGAATACGCTCGTAAAGACTAAGCCGCAGTACGAGGGCGTGATGGCATATCTGCTTGGGCGCATCTTTGTCGTAGACCAGATCGACCATGCCGTCGCACTCGCGCGGGAATACCACTATTCGCTGAATATCGTGACGCTAGAAGGCGAACACCTGCTGCCGGGCGGTTCGATTTCCGGCGGCGCGTTTAAAAACAGCAGCAACCTGCTTGGGCGCAAACGGGAGATCGATGAGCTAAAGGCGCAGGAACAGGATCTTCTTGATCAAAGAAAGCGCCTGGAAGACAAGATTCGGGAATACGAGTCCATGCAGCAGCTTCTGCGCAAGGAGCAGGAAAAAAACCAGGAAGTGATGCAGCAGGCATATTTAGAGCACAATACGGCAAAGCTGAACTTAGAGCGCGTGCTTTTGCAAAAGCAGGAAAGCGGCAAGGCAGCAGCATCCCTGGCGGCAGAGACAAAGGAGATCGAACAGCAAAAGCAGCAGATCGGAGAAGAGTGCAGCAAGATTGCCGCACAGCTTAAGGAGTTAGCAGACAAAGAAAGCAGGATCAAGGAGCAGACGCAGACAGCGCAAAAGGAGCTGGAGGAGCATTTAAAATCCGAACAGGAGTATACAAAAGGGTTGTCTGAGATCCAGGTGGAAGAGGCGGCGTTAAAGCAGCAGGCAGGATTTGTCCAGGAAAATATCAGGCGTACCGATGAAGAGCTGCAAAAGCTGGAAAAAGAGATGTCCGACCTGTTAAGCGGTGCGAAAGACGCGGATGCAGACGTTACGCAAAAAGAGCTGGAGATTGAAAAGCTCCGCCAAAGAATCGCGGAGTCGGAAACTAAAAACGCGGCAGACGAAACGGAGCTGGAAGAAGAGCAAAAGCGCAGGGAAGCAATGACGGCGCGCCAAAAAGGTTTTTTTGCAAAACAAGAAGAGCTGTCTGAGCACAAAAATGTGCTGGACAAAGAGATTTTCCGCCTGCTTTCACAAAAGGAAAAGCTGGAAGAGGCAAAAGAATCCCAGACAAACTATATGTGGAGCGAATACGAGCTGACGCCGCATCATGCGCTGAATCTGCGGGATACGCGCTACGCCGACCCGTCCAAAACGAAAAGCCATATCCGGGAGACAAAAGAAGAGATCCGAAAGCTGGGAGACGTCAATGTTAACGCCATCGAGGAATACAAAGAGGTTTCACAGCGTTATGAATTTTTAAAGACACAGCACGACGATCTGATCCAGGCGGAGCAGACGCTGCTTGGCATTATTGAAGAGTTAGACACCGGGATGCGCCGGCAGTTTGCGGAAAAATTTGCAGAGATCCAGCGGGAATTTGACAAGGCGTTCAAGCAGCTATTCGGCGGCGGGAAGGGCACGCTGGAGCTTGCGGAAGATGAGGAGATATTGGAATGCGGGATCAGCATTATCGCCCATCCGCCAGGCAAAAAGCTACAGAATATGATGCAGCTTTCCGGCGGGGAGAAGGCGCTGACCGCGATCGCGCTGCTGTTTGCCATCCAGAACCTAAAGCCGTCGCCGTTCTGTCTGTTAGACGAGATCGAAGCGGCGCTCGATGACAGCAATGTAGACCGTTTTGCAAAATATTTGCACAAGCTGACCAAAAATACACAGTTTATCGTAATCACGCACAGGCGCGGCACAATGACCGCGGCAGACCGCTTATATGGCATTACGATGCAGGAAAAAGGCGTTTCCACGCTTGTATCGGTCAGCTTAATCGAAAATGACTTAAGCTAAATGCAGGTGTATTGCCAGGAGGAATTTATGGGAGAAAAAAAAGGGTTTTTTAAACGCCTTGTAGAGGGGCTTACAAAGACAAGGGATAATATTGCAGCGGGCATCGACGCGGTATTTTCAGGATTTTCCAAAATAGACGAAGAATTTTATGAAGAAATCGAAGAGATCCTTGTGATGGGCGACTTAGGCGTAAGGGCGACAGAGTCGATTCTTGAAAGCTTAAAGCAAAAGGTCAAAGAGCAGCATATCAAAGACCCGGCAGAATGTAAGGAGCTGTTAATCAACAGCATCAAGGAACAGATGGAAGTCGGGGAGACTGCTTACCGGTTTGAAGAGGAGCGCGCCGTCGTGCTTGTCATCGGCGTCAACGGCGTCGGCAAGACGACGACCGTCGGCAAGCTTGCCGGAAAATTTAAAGCACAGGGCAAAAAAGTCGTGCTCGGCGCAGCGGATACGTTTCGCGCAGCGGCAGGCGGGCAGCTTGCAGAATGGGCGAGCCGCGCAGGCGTGGAGATGATCGGCGGACAGGAAGGCGCAGACCCGGCGTCAGTCGTATTCGATGCAGTCGCGGCGGCAAAAGCAAGAAACGCGGATATTTTACTGTGCGATACGGCAGGCAGGCTGCACAATAAAAAGAACCTGATGGAGGAGCTTCGAAAAATCAACCGCATTTTAGAGCGGGAGTTTTCCCAGGCATACCGGGAAACGCTCGTCGTGCTGGATGCGACGACCGGGCAGAATGCGCTCAGCCAGGCGAGGCAGTTTGCGGAAGTTGCGGATATTACAGGCATTGTGCTGACCAAAATGGACGGCACGGCAAAAGGCGGCATTGCCGTCGCCATCCAGTCAGAGCTTGGGATTCCGGTCAAATATATCGGGGTCGGGGAAACGATCGACGATTTGCAGAAATTTGACTCGGAGCAGTTTGTAAACGCGCTGTTTCATAAGCCGGAGGAGGCGCGGGACGAATAGCATTGTTGTATTGACAATACTACCCTCAGATGCTAAAATTTAAAATAGAACGAACGCATACGTACGAGGAGGGGCATGAACATGGACCAGGAAAGCAGCAAAGGCCAGCAGCCGTCGCAGCGGGAGCGCTTTTTGGAATCGAACCTGCTTCGGGACAGCAGGATACTGGAACACACACATTCCTTTATCGTGGAATACAATCTGAAAACAAAGCAGTGCTTTATTGATCCTGCGCAGCGCCAGTATGTATACGGGGACTGGCAGGAGAAAATTCAGCAGGGCTGCTGGCTTCATGCAGACGGTGCGGATTTTAAACAGGTCGTGTTAAAGGACGACATTCACAAGGCAGAAGTTTTTTTTGACTTTTCGGATCTCAAGGCAGGGGAGCACCGGGAGATGGATGCGCGGTTTTATGTAGAGGCGCACACTTACGAGTGGTTCCGCACCAGCCTTGTCTGCTATGCGGATGCCAGAGGACAAAAGGAACGGGTGCTGATTACCTTTACGAATGCGGAGCAGGAGCTTGAGACGCTAAAGAAGCTGAAATTTTTGCTGGCAAAAGACCCTCTGACACATATGCCGAACTTAGACAGCTTTGTACATATGACGGATGGGATGATCCAGTCGCAGAAAGACCAAAGCTATGCGGTGATCCGTATGGATATCGACAAATTCCGCATGATTAACCAGATGTATGGGACAAAGGAAGGCGACAATATCCTGCGCTATATCGGCGTAAAGATCCAGGAATGGGCGGGGCCTGTGATGGAGCTTTGTACATACTGCCGCGTCTCCTCGGACGTGTTTTGCGTCTGTATGCCGACGGAGGCGGACGCGATTGCGGAACTGATCGATTTTTTGCAGCTATCGCTTCGTGCGTATCCGCTGAAATTTGATATGGTAATGTCGTTTGGCGTGTATATTACGTGTGAGGAAGACCGCAGGGAGCAGATTTCGGTGTCTACGCTGATGGACCGTGCTGCTTCGGCGCAGCGGACGGTAAAAGACAGCTATGTAAACCATGTCGCGTACTATGACAATGTGATCCGCAAAAAAGAAATTGCAGAGCAGATTATCGTATCCGAGATGAAAAAAGCGCTGGAAACGAATCAGTTCCAGATCTATTTGCAGCCGAAATGCGAGATGGATACCGGGAAAATTATCGGCGCGGAAGCGCTGGTGCGCTGGATTCACCCGTCGCAGGGAATTATTTCGCCGGGGGAGTTTGTGCCGGTATTTGAAAAAAACGGGTTTATTTCCGAGCTGGATCATTTTGTACTGCGTGCGACGTGTGAGATGATCCGCAGATGGCTGGACGAAGGAAAAAAAGTATGCCCGATTTCCGTCAATATCTCAAGGACAGACTTGTATGACCCAAACCTGCTGGCACAGATTAAGGAATGTGTGGCGCAGTTTGGCGTGCCGCATGATTTGATTGCGTTTGAACTGACAGAAAGCGCGTTTGTATCGGACAATATGCAGCTTTACAACCTGGCGAAGCTGCTGCGGGAAAACCAGTTTCATGTGATGATGGATGATTTTGGAAGCGGCTATTCTTCCCTCAATTCGCTGCGGGAGATTCCTGTTGACGTGCTGAAAATCGATCTGAAATTTTTGCCGCCTTCCACAGACGACAAAAGAGGGAATGTAATCCTGCATTCGATCGTGGATATGGCGAACCGTCTGGGGCTTGAGGTAATTGTAGAAGGCGTGGAGACGATGGAACAGGCGCAGTTTTTGCTTTCGATCGGGTGCCGCAATGCACAGGGCTTTTATTTTTATAAGCCGATGCCGGTGTCCGAATACGAACGCTGCCTGGAAGGGTAGTGCCGCAAAAGAAGGACGGGATAAGGATAAGGGGAGGAAGGATTCATGGAAGATCTGATTCTTGTCGTAGATGATGCAAGGTTTGCCAGGATGATCTCAAAAAAAGCGCTGCAAAACGGAGGCTACGAAAACATAATAGAAGCGGCGACGGCTGCGGACGCCTTAAAAATATTTCAGGAAAAGAACCCGGATCTGACGCTTTTGGATATTACGCTTCCAGATAATCTGGATTTGACTTTGCTCAAAAAGCTGATGGCAATCAACCCGCAGGCATCGATTGTGATGTGCTCGGCGATCGGCCAGGAACAGATCGTTATAGATGCGCTAAAGTTGGGAGCGAAAGATTTTATTTTAAAGCCATATGATGAAAAACAGTTTATTAAAATCGTTAACCGGGTGCTTTGTGAGAAATCAGAACACAAAAATAATAAATAGGATCAGGCGTTTGGTCTGTACGGCAGAAAATCGGTGATGGCGGACAGACCAGAGGCTTTTTTTGTTTTGTATGTTGTTACAGATAAGGGAGAAATACATGGAGGATGAAAAAATTATAGAGCTGTACTGGCAGCGGGATGAAGAAGCACTGCGCCAGACAAACCTGAAATACGGTTCGTTTTGCTATTATATTGCGCACAATATTTTAAAAGATGACGAAGATTCCAAGGAATGCGTCAATGACACATGGTTTAAGACATGGATGGTGATTCCGCCAAAGCACCCGGAGTTTTTTCAGGCATTTTTAGGAAAGATTACAAGAAACCTGTCTTTAGACCGTTATCGCAAGAGCCATGCCTCCAAGCGGGGAGGGGGAAGCGTGGACGTCATATATGAGGAACTAAAAGAGTGTATTGCAGACCATACCTCAGAGGAAGCACGCACGGATACGATTGTGATTACCGATGCGCTTGGCAGGTTTCTAAGAGAGATTTCCAAAGATGCAAGGATTATTTTTGTGCGCCGATACTGGTATGCGGACAGTGTTGCACAGATCGCAAAGTATTACGGCATGAGTGAGAGCAAAGTAAAGTCTTCGCTGATGCGCAGCCGAAACAAGCTGCAAGCGTTTTTAGAAAAGGAAGGGATTACGGTATGACAAACAATGCAGGGGAACGGCTGTTTCAGGCAATGGAGCAGATACCGGATGATATCATTCTGGAAGCAGCGCAGGAGCAGATCATTGCAGATACGGCGGAAAGTGACAGTAACAAGCAGGCAGAAGCTGTGCAGGGCAACAAAGACAGTAACAGCGCGGATGCGGCAGACGGGGGAATGGCCGGCACACAGGCAAAAAAACTGCCGCGCTGGAACGTGCTGGCGCAGAAGCTGAACGGATATTTTAAATATCTCCCGGTCGCGGCATGCCTGTGCATCGTGTTTTTTGGTGCCTATTATGTGATTATAAATTCCAGGCTAGGTGTGCCCGGCACTGGCATTCATACAGAAGGCGGCTATGCCGGCGGTGCGTCTGATGGCACGGTAAAAAAAGAAGAAGCCGAAATGGATCTGGCACGGGAAGAGAGTGCCAAGCAAGATCATGCGCTGGAAAACGAAGCTGCGACTGGCGGCGCGCCGGAGAGCGGAATACAGTCTGACGGCGGTACGAACGAAGAAACACAGGAAGGGGTACGGGATGACGCCGGATCCGATGGCTCGATCCGGTATGAGGCAACGGCGCTTCCGGCACGCTATGACGCATACGAAGGCCCTGTTTTTGCGCTGACTGCAACCGGGGATACACAAAAGCTGCGTATCAGCCGCAGCCTGAAAGCAGACATTTTGGCAGATCCGCTGCCGGTGATGCAGATTGCAGATACGTATGAGATGAAAAACACATCGGATGCTGACAAAACGCTGCAAATCGTTTATCCGTTTGTCACGGCGTTTCGGGAAGCATGGGATGACAGTTTGCCGGTTCTTAGCCTGTTAGAAGAACCAGAGGTTCCGATTTCCTATAGCATAGGGGAAAGCATCTGCGCATACCGGGGCGCGGACTTATCAGAGACGTCTTCTATGGAGGATTATGAGCAACTGTTTGATGCAGAGGCAGATTATCAGGAGCAGGCGCTGGAAAAGGAAGCAGGCTGGAATCAAAAAGTGCAGGTGTACACATTTTCCAATATCCGCCTTAAGGAAAACGCGCAGGATGGCGCATCCGGCATTGTAGGCGTTACGGTCAGCTCGCAGGAAGCCAAGGTGCTGACTTATGGGTTTGACCACTCTTTTGAAAGAGAGGACGGCAGCAGCAACCATTGCTTTTTTCTGCCGGGAGAGCAAAAAAAGCTCGTGCTGATCGTAACCGGAGACCTAGAGGAAGAACCGCGGGTCGGGTATTATTCGAATCTGGACTGTGTGGAACGCCTGGATATAAGCAGCCTGGACTATGACATGCGCAAACAGGAAATGTCTTATACAAACGCGCTGCGCATATGCAGCAAGGAAGCGACGGATCTGCTTTGTAAAGCGCTGGCTGAGGAAACCGGAGAAGAGGCTGCGCCGTACATAAATGCAGAAGCAGCACTGCGCGCACTGACAATGATCGGGGAAGAGGAGGACTTTTATAATACGCTACAGCAGCGCTATCAGAGTACGGAGCTTAGAGAAGTGTTTGAACGGATATTTGGAGAGACACGTGTGGTGTTTGCAAGGGCAACCATTACGATACCGGCAGGGAAATCGGTGCAGGTAGCTGCCCGTATACAAAAGCGGAAGCAGCAGGAGACACAGGAATATGCGTTTGATTTCTTTTCCGCCGCGCACAGCCAGCTCCCGCTGAAAAAAACGGCATTTCGGCTGACGATAGAGGATGGCATTACAATTACAGAGCAAAATCTTGGGTTAAAGCAGAAAAAAGCATCCGTATGGAAAGCGGTGCTGTCGAAAAAGCCGTATTCGTTTTCGGTCACAATGTTTTGAATCAGAAACATGTGAAAATAAGGATTGATTTCTTATTTAGTTAGTGTTTTAATAGAAATGGAAGAATTTTTCAGAAAAAAAGTGGAAAAAATTTATTAAAATAAAAAAGAAATCAGGAGGAAATAATTATGTTTGGATTTGGACAGATGATTAACATTCTAAAGAAAAGTCCGAAAAAAATTGTTTTTACAGAAGGAGATGACCCGCGTATACTCGAAGCGGCTTCCAGACTGCTGGCAAGCTATTTCCTGCATCCGATCTTAGTCGGCGACGAAGAGGAGATTATTGCGTCAGCAGAGGACTGTGGTTATAATATTCGCGGGGCAGAGATTATTGACCCGAAAAAATACGAGGATATGGACGCGATGGTGGACATGTTCTGCGAGCTGCGCAAATCCAAAGGGGTTACGCCTGAGGAAGCGAGAAAGATGCTGTCGCAGACGAATTATTTTGGCGCTATGCTTGTAAAAATGGGGCTTGCAGACGCCCTGCTGGGCGGCGCGACATATTCGACCGCAGACACAGTGCGTCCGGCGTTGCAGCTTATAAAGACAAAACCAGGCAACCGCATCGTATCCTCCTGTTTTATTTTGGTACGCCCTTCTGCGACGGGCGGAAACGAAGTGCTGGCGATGGGAGACTGCGCGATCAATATCAAGCCGACGGAAGACGAGCTTGTAGAGATTGCGGGTGAGACCGCAAAATGTGCAAAAATCTTCGGCATCGACCCACAGGTTGCGTTTTTAAGCTATTCTACCCACGGCTCTGGCGAAGGAGAAGACGTCGATAAGATGCGAAACGCAGCGATGAAGGCAAGGGAAAAATACCCAGATCTGCCAATCGAAGGGGAATTGCAGTTTGACGCCGCGGTATCGGTACGCGTGGCACGCACCAAATGTCCGGGCTCTGAAATCGCAGGACATGCAAATACTTTTATTTTCCCGGATATCGGCGCAGGCAATATCGGATATAAAATCGCGCAGCGCCTTGGGCATTTTGAAGCATACGGCCCGATCCTTTTAGGGCTTAACGCACCGATCAATGACTTATCGAGAGGATGCAACGCATCAGAAGTATATTCGATGGCGATTATTACGGCTGCGCTTGCAGATTAACGAAAAACAGGGCTGCCTTTTGGGGCGCCCTGTTTTTGGATTATATTTTTAGCGGTATTCCTTTGCAAGCGCTTCAAACGCAGGCAAAGACCGCTCGATCCGTTCGGTCGGCACACAGTAAGAGATCCGCACATGCCCTGGGCAGCCAAAGCCACAGCCTGGCACGATCAGCAGGTTGTGCGCTTTGGCGCGCTGTGCGAAGGCTTCGTCGTCTTGCTCTAGCGAGCGCGGGAACATATAGAACGTGCCGCCTGGCTCTACGACATGGTATCCTATCTCGCGCAGGCTTTTTAGCAGCAGGTTTTTGTTCGTCTCGTAAATGGAAATATCGCTCGTTTCATCTGCGCATGCCGCACATACCCGCTGGAACAGGCTTGGCGCGTTGACATAGCCAAGGCTGCGCCCGGCGCCTGCGATCGCGGCATAAACCTGGGCAGAATCTTCCACGGCAGGCGGCACGAGCACGTAGCCCATCCGTTCGCCCGGCAGGGACAGCGATTTTGACCAGGAATAGCAGACAAGCGTATTTTTGTAATAATCAGGCAGAAACGGGACTTTGGTGCCGGAAAATACGATCTCACGGTATGGCTCGTCTGAAATCAAATAGATCGGATGCCCGTATTCTTTGGATTTTGCTTCTAATATGCCAGCTAGCTTTTGGATCGTCTCCGCCGCATAAACAACGCCGGAAGGATTATTCGGAGAGTTGACAACGACTGCTTTTACGGCAGGCGACAGCGCTTGTTCAAAGGCGGCAAAGTCGATTTGGAAAGCCTCGGTATCCGCTGGCACAATGACAGGCTGCGCTCCTGCGCCTTTTGCAAATACGGTATATTCAGGAAAATACGGGGCAAAAAGAACGACCTTGTCACCGGCGTTGCACAGCCCGTGAAAGCAGCAGCACAGAGCGGCAGCGGCGCCGACGGTCATATAAAAGTTAGTTTCCTGATAGGATGTATGGAAGCGCCGGTTGACAGAATCCGCGATCAAAGCACGTACGCCCGCATCCCCCTGCGCGCTTGTATAGCCGTGCAGTAAGACCGGGTCCATTTCGCTTAAAATGCGTGCGGCGGTTTCGTTGACTTTTGCCGGTGCCGGCACGCTTGGATTGCCGATCGAAAAATCAAACACGTTTTCCGCGCCGATTTCGGCAGCCCTTATTTTACCAAATTCAAACAGCTCACGGATCACAGAACGCTGCGTGCCGAGAGCAACCATTTGTTCATTGAGATTTGTCATAACAGAATGCTCCTTTGTGTATTTTGTATACTGTTAATGTTAGAGCAAATGCGGGAGTGTGTCAAGAAAATAGTTGCAAACACGCACAATTCCAAAAAATATAGAAAAGAGCAGGAAACAAAGATATGGAAAAACGAACCTACCAGGCACAGGATCTGGTCAGCATTGCAAAAAGAGAACAGAATAAAAAAAGAAATTACCTTGTCTTAAACCGCTTGCAGGGAAAGCACATTCCGGTAAGCCCTGGGCAGGCGCTGTCGATGTTTGCGCAGTTAGCAGAAACGTGCAGAGAATGGGTCGTGCCAGAGCAGACGCTCCTAATTGGATTCGCAGAAACGGCAACGGCAATCGGCGCGGCTGCTGCGGCAAAGCTTGGCACCAGGTATATACAGACGACAAGGGAGACGCTTGCGGAAGCTTCTTATTTATATTTTCAGGAAGAACACAGCCATGCAGCCGAGCAGCGCCTTGTAAAAAACGGCATAGATGCGATCCTTCCAAAGATCCGCCAGATCGTATTTGTCGAGGATGAGGTGACAACCGGAAATACGATTTTAAATATAATCTCTACTCTGGAAAAAGAATATAAGGCAAACCTATCGTATGCCGTAGCTTCTATTTTAAATGGCATGGATAGCTTAGCGCAGCAGCGCTATCAAAACAGGAACATCCGTCTATTTTACCTCGTAAAAACAGACCATTTCGATTATCCAAAAAAAGCGGAGCAGTATAAACAAACAGGCACTTACCTGCTGCCAGAGCATTTGCCGCTCAGTCAGGCACATGTCCTGGAATATACCGTATCCGGCGGTTTGGACGCAAGAAAGCTGCTAAGCGCAGCGGCATACGAAAAGGCGTGCCTGCACCTGTGGGAAGAAGTAAAACGGCAGCTTCCTGCACTGCCAAAAGGAAACGTGCTGGTGCTGGGCACAGAGGAGTTTATGTATCCGGCGCTTTTTTGTGCGCGCATGATCGAAGAAGCCGGGGCAAACGTCTGGTTTCACGCAACGACCAGAAGCCCGATCGCGGTATTTAACGAAGCGCAGTATCCGCTGCACACAAGGTATGAGCTGCCAAGCCTGTATGAAAAGGAAAGGCGGACATTTTTATATGAGATCCGCGCTTATGACCATGTGCTGATTCTGACAGACGCGCCGAAAAAGGAGCGTGCGGGCATTGAAGCGCTTGTGCGGGCTGCCGCGACCTGCAATCAGGAGATTTCGGTAGTTTGGTGGGAGCATCGGCAGGAAGAAATCAAAGGGATGTGATAAAAATGGACAGGAAAGGGTTTGGATCAGCATTTGCGGATATTTGTAAACCGGAGTACGTGCTGATGAATAAAAATGTACAAGTTGCTTCTTTTGGCATTCACGATGCATTGGAATCGATTTCTGTAGTAGAGCAGTATGAAAAGCTGCCTGATTGGATTCGTGACCTGGATGTATTTATTACAAACAGGCGTGCGCCAAAGCATCGGGAAAATATGGAGCGCCTTTTGCGGGAAAGCGGCTGCAATACGCTGCGCGGCTTTCTCGATATTACCCATGCACTGTCTTTGGTGGATACCTTCTGGGTACGCCCTGTGCACAGCGAGTTGACATGGGAGAAAGTGTCATTGTATACCCACCCATTTAATGAAGTAATCGCAAGGACAGCATTTGAAGGCGGACTGCACGGGAGGCAGCTTTCAACGACCAGCCCGGAATATGGGACAGACGGATCGTTTGCAAAATGCTGGATTCGGGAAAACGGCCAGATCCGAATGCTTAAGCGGGGCAGCTCTGGCGCTGCAAACGCAGGACTGGAGCCTTATTCAGAGTACTATGCGGCACAAATTATCAAACAATTTACAGATGAGTTTGTTTCTTATGACCTTCGCACCGTAAACAGCAGAATCTGTTCGGTTTGTGATATTTTTACGTCGGAAACTTATGGATATCTTCCGTTTACATCCATCGACCCTGGCAATTCTACGATTAAATCTGTCTTAAACAAAGCATACGAATACGGATTGCAGGATAAATTTCGCCGAATGTTTGTAATCGATGCCGTGATCTTGAACGAAGACCGCCACAAAAATAATTTTGGATTTTTAGTAGAGAACGCTACGCAGGAGATCGTAGATATGGCGCCCTTATTTGACCACAATATTTCTCTGCTGCCGTATGCGATGGAGGATGATTTTGCGGATCTTAAAACCTATCTGCTTACAAAGGCACCGCGCATTGGGAACGACTGGATACCGATTGCAGCGGCATGTCTGGATGCAGGCTTACGCAGAAAGCTGATACAACTGCTGGATTTTAAGTTTCAGAGGCATTCGAAATATAATTTGCCGGAATGGAGGCTGGAAGCTCTGGAAACGCTTGTTCACAGAAATATTGAGCGCATTTTGAAGTTTTGATTTTTGCGATTTTGTTCTAAAACATAACATTTTATTCGAAATTGTTATCTGAAAGTATTCTATACCATATTCATTCGTTTTGCAACAGGAAAGAAAAAATTGGCAGTATTTGCCGATTTTTTCTTTCCTGTTTTGTATTTATTTAGGAAAAATTAACGATAAATACGCTCACCTTTTCTTTTTCAAAACAACGGTTCCTGTTCTGCCGTTTTGCAGTAGCTGCGTCTTATTTATCATCACCAGATTTAAAAAAATTGCCGAAAGCATTGATTTTTACGGGTTTTACAGGTACAGGCTGCCTGCTAAAAACATAACAATTTCGAATAAAATGTTATGTTTTTTGTCCGTAATTTTTTTAATGTCTTTAACATGCACAGGGGAGGAAAGATGAAGGAACTGGATTATGCAAAAATAGGAATGAGAATCCGCCAGGTTCGAAAGGCAAAGGGCTGGTCACAGGATGTGCTTGCAAAGAAGTGCGGGATCAGCATGTCGTTTCTTGGGCATATCGAGCGGGGAACAAGGATTATGAGCCTGGAGACGTTTGGAAGCATCTGCCAGGTGCTAGAAGCGGGTGCGGATGAACTGCTGTGGGGCGTGGCGAATGCTTCCGATATGGTGCTGGATCTTTGGAAGCCTTCTGGGATGCAGGAGGAAGCCAAGCATAAGGATACGGACAGTTATGCTATGTATATTAAAATTATGAAGTCTGTGGCGGAGATTATGAATGAAGCTTGAGAAAAAGAAGGTGCTGCTGCTGGCGTCAGTTGCTTCTATGATTGACCAGTTTAATATGGGCAATATCCGCATTTTGCTGGATATGGGCTATGAGGTGCATGTGGCGTGCAATTTTGTAAAAGGGAATACCTGCGATCAAAGGCGGATTCGAAAATTTAAAAAGGAACTGGAAAAAATGCAGGTAGTATACCACCAGTGGGATTGCCCAAGAAGTGTTTATGCCGCAGGCAGATGCGTAAAAGCGTTTGTACAGTTATGGGAACTGACAGGAAGGCACCAGTTTTTGTGGATACACTGTCAGTCGCCGGTAGGCGGTGCCTTGGCAAGGCTGGTGGCGCATGGCAGGGAGATCAAGGTAATTTATACGGCGCATGGATTTCATTTTTGTAAAGGCGCTCCGTGGAAGAATTGGATTTTGTATTTTCCGGTGGAAAAACTGCTTTCACACTGGACGGATGTTCTTCTTACTATAAACAAAGAAGACTACCTGTTTGCAAAATCACATTTCAGGGCAGGCAGCATAAAGTATCTCCCTGGAATCGGTATCGATACAAAGCGTTTTCGAGATTATCGTCCGCAGATGGAAAAAGAGGAGTTCTGCAAAAGATACAGGGTACCAAAAGATGCAAAGATCCTGTTGTCAGTAGGGGAATTAAGTGTGAGAAAGAATCATAGCTTAGTGATCTCATTGTTGCAGGAGTTGGATGCAGGTGTGTACTATTTTATATGCGGACAGGGAGTGCTGCATAAAAGGCTGGTTCGGCTTGCATTAAAATTGGAGGTATTCGAACGAGTGCGCTTTTTAGGATATCAAGAGGATGTGCAGGAGTTTTATGCCCATGCGGATATATTTATACTTCCTTCGAAGCAGGAAGGGCTGTCAGCCGCTCTAATGGAAGCGATGGCTTCAGGGCTGCCTTGTATAACTTCTGATATCCGGGGAAATCGAGAACTGGCTGGCAATGCAGCGTGCCTGCTGTCAGGCAGTAGGCGTATAGGGCATCAACAGATTGTAAAATTTCAGGAAACGGTCAAGAAGCTGTTGGAAAGTGAAACATACAGGCAGACATCTAGGGAGCAAAATTTGAAAAAAATACAGGGGTATGACTGGGCAGTTGTCAGAAATCGAATGCAGCGTATTTATACGCAGATGGATCAGTAACAGTGACGTGTGATGTGGTGAGGGTGCAGGATGCCGGTTATTTCAGTACTAATGGGTATTTATAATGAGAAGAAAGAAAATGTAATGCAGGCGCTAGACTCCGTTTTGCGGCAGACGTTTCAGAACTTTGAATTTGTCATTTGTGATGATGGATCAGACGAAGCTTTTTACCAATGGCTTGTTTCTTATTGTAAAAAAGATACACGTATTTTATTGCTGCGCAATGAAAAAAATAGGGGGCTGTCTGCAACGCTGAATCGGTGTCTGCGGCACTCGTCTGGAAGTTTCCTCGCACGGATGGATGCAGATGATATTTCGATGCCCAGACGTCTGGAAGTGCAGGTGTCATTTCTTCAAAAGCATAAGGAATATGCGCTGGTCGGCAGTTATGTGCAGATGATAGATGGGCATGGTATCTGGGGTGAACGCAAAGTGGAGAAAATGCCGTCTGAAAAATCTTTTTTATGGACGTCCCCGTTTGTCCATCCAACGGTTATGTTTCGGCGGGAAGCACTGGAGAAGCTTTGCGGGTATTGTGAAGCGCCGTGGGCTGTGCGTGCGGAAGATTATGAGCTGTTTATGCGTCTGTATGCGTCCGGCATGAGGGGATATAACATACCAAAAGTGCTGTTGCAGTATCGGGAAGACCGGAATGCTTACATCAGGAGAAAATATCGTTACAGGATTCATGAATATCTTATACGCCGGAAAGGGTTTGGAGAATTGGGGATCTTAAAGGGGAACTGGCACTATGTATGGAAGCCCATTGCAGCAGGGCTGGTTCCGCCCGGGATCATGCGGATGCTGCACAGAGGCAAATATGGGACAAGGCATAGCAGGGAACATAGATACAAAAAAAATGGAGGGTGTAAGGGTTGAGGATCTTGTATTTTGCACCACTATATTATGACGATATGAAACAACGGCCGCAGCAAATCGCAGAATGTCTTTCTGTCAGGCATGAAGTCTACTATGTAGAGCCGACCGTTAGCTTGGTTCGCTGGCTGCTCAAGGGAGGAAGGTATTTTGGAGGAGGAAAGAAAAGGATTAGCCGCCATTTGTATGTCCTGCGCCTTAACGGGGCGTTTACCTTTCATAAAAGTATAGAAATCCTGGATGCAGCCGGCATCAATAATGTGACAGAATGGATGCAGATTAAAAAATTGGCAGACAGTTGTGATGTGATATGGACGGGTTATTCTGGATGGTATACGCTGATACGGCATTTCAAAAAAAAGACGGTCATCTGGGATAAGATGGATGAAGAAGACCTGCTTGTAAAGTCCCGTTTTTTAAAGAAGACGTTAAAGATGGATAAAAAAAAGCTGATGGAGCGGTCTGACTGTACCGTTGTAACGAGCAGAAAATTTTATAAAGAGATGCAAAACAATGGAAAGCGGGTATATTTGGTTCCAAATGCTGTATCAGCATCCTTTTCCAGAGGCAGGGCAGAGTTTGGTGATGTCGGGAAGGTGAAAGTATTTGGCTATATTGGTACGATAGCAGAGTGGTTTGATCTGTCTGTGATTCAGGTATTGCTGGAATCAGACGAGGAATATGAGGTTGTACTGGCTGGGCGGAATTATATGGAAAAAATTTTGCATCCGCGTGTACATTATGTTGGGATAAAAAAGAACAGTGAGCTTCCAGAGCTTATAAACAAGATGGATGTCTGCTTGTACAATTTCAAAAAGACGGAATTGCTAGATACCGTTAACCCAGTGAAAATATATGAGTATCTGTCCATGAATAAACCAGTACTGGCGGTAAACAGCAGGGAAACACGCTGCCTTGGGAACTATATTACTCTGTACGATACGCCTGATGAAATAAAAGAACTGGTTTCCAGGAAATGGAAGAGGCCGTTTGCGAGCCAGGAAGAGCTGCATACATTTGTCACAGAGAATTCCTGGCAGAAACGGGCAGGAAAGATTGAGGGAATATTGGCACAAGTGAGAAAGGATTTTGATGGCAGATGAGAAAAAGAAAAGTGATACTTGTATTCGGCACAAGGCCAGAGGCAGTGAAAATGTGCCCGCTTGTACTGGAACTGCAAAAGTCAGAGGATATACAGACGCAGGTCTGCCTAAGCGGTCAGCATAGGCAGATGCTTGATCAGGTTATGGGTATTTTTGGCATACGTGCAGAACACGATTTGGATATTATGCGTCCAGGACAGACCTTGACAGGGATTACGATGCTTGTGTTAGAGAAGTTTCAAGAGGTGCTTATAAAGGAAAAGCCAGATCTTGTGCTTGTACATGGTGATACATCGACTTCTTTTGCGGCTGCGTTGGCAGCTTTTTATCAGAAGGTTCCTGTCGGACATGTGGAAGCCGGGCTGCGTACGTATGACAAGTATTTGCCGTTCCCAGAAGAAATGAACCGGAACCTGACAGCAAAGATTGCACAGCTTCATTTTGCGCCAACCGCTGGTAATAAGGAAAACCTCGCAAAAGAAAATATAACGCAGCAGGTATATGTGACGGGCAATACCGTAATTGATGCGTTTCATACAACCATAAAGAAAAATTATGTGTTCCAGAATGAAACGCTGAAAAACATGGATCTTAGAAAGGCAAAATGTGTTGTGGTCACAGCACACAGAAGGGAAAATCTTGGAAAACCGCTTGAGAGCATATGCAGGGCTGTCAGACGTTTGGCGTGTAAATACAAGGATATGGTATTTGTCTATCCGCTGCATTTGAATCCGGCAGTCACAGATACCGCAGGCGGGCTGCTTGGTGATTTGCAGAATGTGCATTTAATCCCGCCGGTAGATGTACAGGATATGCACAACTTAATCAGCCAGAGCTATTTGGTTATGACAGACTCAGGCGGGTTACAGGAAGAGGCACCGGCGTGCGGGGTACCAGTACTTGTCCTAAGGGCAGAGACAGAAAGGCCGGAAGCGGTACAGGCTGGTACGGTAAAAGTTATAGGTACAAAAGAGGACAGGATTTGTCAAGAAGCAGCGAAACTGATTGAAAACCGGCAGGAATATGAAAAAATGGCAAAAGCAGCCAATCCATACGGAGACGGACATGCGTGTGAGAGAATTGCAGGACATATTTATGATTGGATCAGGATGCAGGAGTCAAATGGAGATTGCGGGACATGAAGGCATTTTTTTGGATGTGGCGTCAGAGGGAAATGATTAAGGCGCTTGTAAAAAATGATCTGAAATCAAGGTATGCAGGGTCTTTTTTCGGTCTGGTTTGGGCTTTTGTACAGCCTGTTATGACCATACTTGTTTTTTGGTATGTGTTTGAACTTGGGTTTCGTACGGCACCGGTAAATAATGTACGGTTTATTTTATGGTTTATACCGGCTTATATTCCGTGGGTGTATTTTCAGGATGCAGTTATTGGAACATCAAACTGTTTGCGGGAATATTCCTATCTTGTAAAGAAAATCAAATTTCCCGTACATGTCCTGCCGGCAGTAAAGATATTGTCTTCACTTGTGATTCATTCTTTTTTTATTGTATTTATGATTGTAATATTTTTCATTTATCGGTATCATCTGTCAGTGCTGACATTTCAGATGGCTTATTATATTGCAGCAATGACGTTCCTGCTTGCCGGACTTGGTTTTTTAATGTCTGCGGTAGCGGTGTTTATGAAAGACTTTACCCAGATTATAAATATTTTGCTACAGTTGGGATTTTTTATGATTCCGGTATTTTGGAATGAAGCGGATATGAAGCCGGATGTAGTAATGGTATTGAAGCTGAACCCTGTTTTTTATATTGTCCAAGGGTACAGGGATTCGTTGCTGGACGGCGTGCCGTTTTGGGAACATCCGCTTTATACGGCTTATTACTGGATTGTGTCGGGGATTCTTTTTGCAGCAGGGGCAGGCTTATTTAAAAAATCCAGAAAACATTTTGCAGATCTGATTTAGAGGAAGTAACATGGAAAAATTGATGATAGGTGTCAATCATGTGAGTAAGGTATACCGGCTGTATGATAAATCTATTGACCGGCTGAAAGAACTGCTGTTAAGGGATAAAAAGCAGTATGGGAAAGAATTTTATGCGTTGCGCCAGGTGAACTTGGAGATTTGCCGGGGAGAGACGGTAGGCATTATAGGAAAAAACGGGGCAGGCAAGTCGACGTTGCTAAAACTGATTACAGAAGTCCTTGCACCTACGGAGGGAAGTGTTGAAGTTCACGGGAGGATTTCTGCTTTGTTGGAACTGGGAGCTGGTTTTAATCCTGAATATACAGGAATAGAGAATATCTATCTGCAAGGTTCCATGCTTGGAATGAAGCATAAGGAGATTGCAGAAAAAGTGCCAGCAATCGCAGAGTTTGCGGATATCGGGGATTTTATCAGCCAGCCGGTGAAGTCTTACTCCAGCGGTATGTTCGCACGCCTTGCCTTTGCAGCCGCGGTTCATTCAGAACCGGAAATACTGATTGTAGATGAGGCACTTTCGGTAGGTGATACAAAGTTTCAGATCAAGTGCATGGAGCATATGAAAAAGATGATGAGCGGAGGAACGACGGTTCTGTTTGTTTCCCACGATATTAACTCAATACGGCGGTTTTGTGAAAGAGCTGTCTGGATTCATGCCGGTGAAATCAGGATGGATGGACGGGTAAACCGGGTGTGTGACGCTTATCTGGATTTTTTAAAATGCGGGGAAGATCCTGTGCGGATGCGCAAGAAGAAAATGCCCGCATTTATAGAAAAAGACGGAATTGCTGAGATTGTTGATTTTTGTGTAAAAGATGAAATAGGAACCATAGAGGACGAAGTCTCTTATAATACTCCATTGGAGATTATCGTGACGTATGATGTCTATGAGAAGGATTTTAAAGATGCTGTGCTGGGCGTTGCGTTAAGGAGTAAAGATGATGATTATACCTGTGGCATGAATACGCTTTTAGATCATGTGAAAATTCCGTGGGAATATGGCAGAAACCAGATGAAGCTTTCCTTTCCCTATGGTGTAAGGGCAGCAGGAGGCGAATATTATTTTGAAGTAGCGCTGGAAGACCAGACAGCGACGGTTGGATTCCACTATATACAAAGAGTGAAGCGGATACATGTCATGATGGAATACGAAAGTGAAGGAAGATACAGCATACCGCATGTATGGGAGACAGGATGATGCAGACATATCACTATGAATTAGATCTTGATTCTATTAACAGCAATTCCCTGATTGCCAGTCAGATTGTTCCGGGCAGTATAGTGCTGGAGTTTGGGCCTGCATATGGGAGACTGACAAAGTATATGCACGAGGAGTTATCTTGTATCGTAGACCTTGTGGAGCTTGACCAGGAAGCAGGCAGTAAAGCAATGGTTTATGCGAGGACGGCGTGCCTGGGAGATCCTGATGGGGATATTGAAAAGTATAGATGGGAAACGATACTGGATGGAAGAACGTATGATTATATTATTTTTGCAGATGTACTGGAGCATTTGCGGTGTCCGCAAAAAGTGCTTTCCGTATGCAGGCAGTATTTAAAAGTGCAGGGGGTAATTTTATGTTCTGTGCCAAATATTGCCCATTCCTCAGTTATTATTTCTCTTTGGAATGGTGATTTTCCGTACTATGATACTGGTTTGCTGGATCGTACGCATGTGCATTTTTTTACGAAAAAGACGTTTTCTGATATGGTATGCCGATGTGGATATGAGATTACGGATATACAGGAAATTGTAAGTGGAGTTGGGGAAAACGAAATCAGATATACGTATGATATGGTACCAGATGCAGTGGAAAGCGGCCTGAGATTTCGTATGGAAGGAGAAGTATACCAATATTTTTTTCGGCTGCAAAAAAGCGAGTCATGCAAAGCAGGGATACAAAAGGCAGTATATTTTGGAAGCCGGGGCGGATATTCGTGTATCTGCTATATTAAGCAGAAAGGAGACGCTGATTTCAGTTCTGGAAAATATATCGAAAAAAGGTATCTGGACAAGCTGGTAGACGTTTATTTTGACTTGCGTACATTTTCAGATATCGAGGGATTGTGCATTAAATTAATAGAAAAAAGTGCATTTGTCAAAATTAAAAAAATAGAACTGGATGGCATTTTGCAACCAATAGAAGCAAATGGACAGACAATAGGGGAAGGGCTGTATGTATTTCCAGATGAAGCCAGGGTTTATCTAAGGATTTTGGCAGATGTTCCGGCAAGCCTGCATTTGCAGTATGAAGTAACAGTTATAGAAGCAGATCTGGCTCATGAGATTGCAAAGACTTGCGGACAGGAAGAACTGCACAGAAAGTGCCAGGCAGAGGAATACAGGCAGCTCGAGCAGAAATTGAGAATCACACAGCAACAGGTTGAAGAACTGCGCAGGATGAACGAACAGTACCGCCAGGAGTTGCATAGAAAAGAAGAGGAATTACTGGAAGAGCTGCTGGGAGCGATCGCAGGGGATGAAAGCGAATAGATTGGATGGAAAGTAAAATGAATATCACGCAGGCAAAAGAGAAAATGCGGTATATCATAAAAGAAAATCAGGAGCTGAGAGACAGCAACGACAGGCTGAAAAAAGAACTGGAAAATATACAGCGTGAAAGGGATGTGTACAAGGAACATTTTGAGATGATAAATAACGCAGCCTTTTGGAAGATGACATATCCAATGAGGGCTGTGCTCTCAGCGATCGGCAAGTCTGCATCAAGGGCACGATATATGGTTTTGTCATACGCAGCGTTGGTAAAAAAGGTACCATATTCTGTTCGAAACCGGGGGCTTTTGAATACGGCTAAGCGTGTCGTTACAAGAGGCAGGGCTGCCGCTGCCGCCGCGCAAAAAAATGCGGAGGTATCAGTGCTGTCAGAAATGGAGGACACCTGGACAGAGCTTTTGGAAAGACTGGAAAATACCCCGCATGATTTTATTGACATATTTGGAGTGCCGATGGGATGGAATACCCCGTTGTTCCAGCGGTTCCAGCACATCTCTATGCAGGTGGGCAAAGCAGGAGGAATTTCGTTTTATGGGGCACATCCGGCTGTGGATCAGGGAGTGGAGACTTATCAGTTTATCACTCCTTGCCTATGTATTGTAAACTTGGAAAATGAGCAGTCCAAGAGACGTTTTTTTGAGATTATGGACAACAGGAAAGAATTGAAATATATTCGAATACAGTCCATTGACCTGGCGACTACGGTTAATGACCTGGAAAGATATATACAAAAAGGATATGAGATCGTATATGAATATATAGACGAGCTGACGCCGCAGATTACAGGAGAAATACCAGATTTTGTGTTAAAGAGGCATGAATATATCCTCAAAAATGAAAATATAATCGCGGTTGCGACATCAGACAAGCTGTTTGCGCAGATTAAGCCATACAGAAGCAGGAATATGGCGATGATCAGCAATGGGGTGGATTATCAGCACTGGAATATAAAAAAAGAGGATCTGGAATGTCCAAAAGAGCTGGAGGAAGCGGTGAAAAGCGGAAAATGGATCGTTGGATACCACGGTGCCTTGGCATCATGGGTTGATTTCAAACTGCTTAAAAATATTGCAGCCGATGGGAGGTACCAGCTACTTTTAATTGGGCATGAGCACGATCAAAACATGCGCGAGAGTGGGATTTTGGACATGGAAAATGTTCTGTTTTTAGGAGCAAAGCCATATCGTGAGCTGAACCGGTATGCAGCATTTTATGATATCGCAATACTTCCGTTCCAGATCAACAACCTTACCTTATCTGTATCACCAGTGAAAATATTTGAATATATGGCATTGGAGAAGCCCGTGGTCACATATGCACTGCCGGAGTGCAGAAAATATAAGTCCTGTCTTTGTGCCAGAACTTCAGAAGAATTTATGGAAAAGCTAGAGCAGGCGGTGCAGCTAAAAGATGATGCAGCATACAAAACACAGCTACGCACCGATGCGCAGAACAATACATGGGATGAGGTCACAAGGAAAACAGTCGAACTCGTAAAAAAACATCACAGAAGTAAATCTGCAAAGACCATTCTCAATACTGCATATACACAAGAAGAGATCAGAGCATATGTATCCGAAATTCTGCGGATTCCGCAACGGAAACGTGACGGAAGCTTTCGGGATCTTGCTGAAACTCCATTTGTAAGAAGAGAAAACAGCACAAAAGTCATTGCATATTATTTGACACAGTTTCATCCCGATCCGCATAATGAGGTCTGGTGGGGCAAAGGAGTAACGGAATGGGATAATGTCAGCAGGGCAGTTCCGCAGTTTATCGGTCATTATCAGCCAAGGTTTCCGGGAGAATTAGGATATTACGACCTTCGGATCATAGACCAGATGAAAAGGCAGGTGGAGCTGGCCCAGTGGTATGGAATCTATGGCTTTTCCTTTTACTATTATTGGTTTAATGGAGAACGCCTGTTGGAAGCTCCTTTGGAAATGTTTTTCGCGCATACAGAGATTGCGTTTCCATTTTCTTTGTGCTGGGCAAATGAGAACTGGACCAGGCGCTTTGACGGGACGAACAGCGACGTACTGATGGAACAGCCTACTTCCGAAAAAAGCTATCAAAATGTGATCACCGATATGAGCCGTTTTTTAAAAGACAGCCGTTATCTTACGGTTGCCGGAAAAAAACTAATCACAGTATACCGGCCATCCCTAATGCCAAGGGTGAAAGAAGTATTAAGATATTGGCGGAAATACTGCCTCGAACACGAAGTAGGGGAAATCTACCTGGTTGCGGTAAAGGAAAATACGATCGAACGGGACTGGCTGAAAGAAGGCTACGATGCTGTTACCGAATTCCATCCAGGCACATTGTACGCGTATTGTAAAAATATTACAAACGAGATGCATACGGTGCGTAATGATTTTGCCGGGGAGATCTTTTCTTATGAAGATATTGTACGGGAAAAAAAGTATTTTCAGTATGATTATCCAAAACTGTACCGGGCAGTTATGCCAATGTGGGACAATACGGCAAGGCGGAACCAAAAGGGAATGATTTTTCATGGCTCTACACCGGAATTGTATAAGCAGTGGCTAAGAGACGTTGTAAAAGAATCCAGGGAGAGAACGGATCTGGAAGAAAGTATGGTATTTTTGAATGCTTGGAATGAGTGGGGAGAAGGGGCTTATTTGGAGCCGGACAAGAGGTATGGGTATGCTTATTTGGCGGCTACGCGGGAAGTGTTAGAAGAGGTAAAGTGAAAATGAGGGGTGGATGGAAGCAGATGATGTGACAGTATGCTAAAGATTAACGGAGGGTTGGTATAAGAATGAACAATAGAGAAGTAAAAAAGGAGGTACAGTTTGACAAGCTGGCTGATACGTATGATGAGGAATTGGAACAATTATTAAATCCTTATATAAAAGGAAACGATACGTCAAAATTTGCTGAGTATAAAATACAGCTTCTGCACAGTGTCTTGAAGGGAAAAAGAATATCAGGAATTTTAGACTTTGGATGCGGGGTTGGCAGGAGTTTATTTTATTTTCAAAAATATTTTGGAAGGGCTTGTGTTTTTTATGGCTGTGATGTCTCTTTAGAATCTGTAAAAATGGCTTCTAATGTTATGCCAGAAGCGGATCTTTTTGTGAATTCCTCAATAGAACAATTTGAAAATTATTTCGGGGGGGGGTATAAAAGGAGAAAACGTAGGTATGATTTAGTATTTTTATCATGTGTGCTTCATCATATTGATCCAAAGGACAGGAATGAATGGATTAAGGCAATTATGCGTAATTTGGAGCCAGGCGGATATATTGCTGTATTTGAACATAATTTAAAGAATCCTTATACGAAAAGAATTGTTATGGACCCGAATAATCGGGCAGATAATTCCAGGTTTATGCTTACACAGAAAGAATTGGAAAATTTATTACTGGATTCGGTAGATGTGAAAATAATATGGAAAGGATATACATTATTTTCCTTATTTAGGTCCTTTTGGATAGTTTCGGCTGAGAGAATGCTTAAATGGTGCCCGTTGGGAGCACAGCATTGTATAATAGCCCAAAAACCAAAATCATAAGTTGATGGATTGGATGGAGCGGATTTTAATGATATTAGGAACATGGAAATGGGAGGATTATAAAATTGAAGGTTGTGATTCTAGCCGGAGGATTTGGAACTCGTATTAGCGAGGAAAGTCATTTAAAACCGAAACCAATGCTTGAAATTGGTGGAAAACCAATTTTGTGGCATATTATGAAAGAATATTCTTTTTATGGATTTTATGAATTTATTATTTGTGCAGGTTATAAACAGCATGTGATAAAGGAATGGTTTGCTGATTATTATTTACATAATAGTGATGTGACATTTGACTTTGCTAATTCTGGAGAAATGACTATCCATAACAACTTTTCTGAACCTTGGAAAGTCACAGTTGTAGATACAGGTATTCATACAATGACAGGAGGGAGAATTAAAAGGATTCAGAATTTTGTTGGAAATGAAACATTTATGATGACATATGGAGATGGTGTAAGTGATATAGACATTTCTGAACTTATTAAATTCCATTATTCACACGGAAAAACAGCTACACTTACAGCGGCCGCGGCAGGTCAGAGGTTTGGAGTTCTTGACATTTCTGATCATATGGAAATTACATCTTTTCGTGAAAAAAGTGTATCAGATGGTACAAGGGTGAATGCTGGTTATATGGTTCTACAGCCAGAAATTTTTAATTATATTAAAGGAGACGCAACTGTATTTGAAAAAGAATGTTTAGAAGCTGTTTCCGCAGAAAGAGGATTAATGGCTTATATGTTTAATGGTTATTGGCAGTGTATGGATACGAAGCGTGAAATGGATAAATTAAATGAATTTTGGAATATGGGCCATGCACCTTGGAAGAAGTGGAGTGATTGAGGCAGTTTTATGGCAAAACAGAAAAAAGTCAGTATTGTTATACCGACATATAACGAGGAAGCGAATATACGATTGATTTCAGAGGCAGTTGTGAATGAATTAACAAAAAACTTGCCGGAATATGATTATGAGATTTTGATTATTGATAATCATTCACAGGATCATACAAGACCGATTATTCGGGAATTGTGTAAAGAAAATTATAAAATATGTGCAATATTTAATGAAAAGAATTTTGGACCAGATAATTCACCTTATTATGGCTTGCTTCAGGCTTCTGGAGATTGTGCAATTTTGTTTTGTGCAGATTTTCAAGATCCGCCAGAGATGATTCATAAAATGGTCAGAGCTTGGGAAAAGAATGGTACAGTTATTACTGCGGTAAAAACAGAAAGCAAAGAAAATAAAATAATTAGGTTTTTTCGGACATTTTATTACCGGCTGATCAGGAAAATATCAGATACGGATATAATAGAACATTTTACAGGATTTGGGTTATATGATAGAAATTTTCTGGATGTAATGCGCAAGCTGGAAGACCCTATTCCATTTTTACGAGGAGTTGTAGCTGAATTTGCAGGGAATAGATTGGAGATGCCTTATGAACAGCAGAGGCGTAAAGCAGGAAAAAGCCATATCCATTTTTTAACCTTATATGATATGGCGATGAGAAGCTTTACATCTTATACAAAAGCAGGACTCAGAATGGCGACATTTGTTGGATTTTTTGTAGCATTATGTTGTTTTACTGTAGCACTTGCCTATTTTATAGCCAAGCTTTTAAATTGGCATAATTTTGATATGGGAATTGCACCTATTTTGATCGGAATGTTTTTTCTGGGAGCTGTCCAGTTGATTTTTTTAGGATTTATTGGGGAATATATAATGGCGATTAACCAGCGTTCTATGAAGCGTCCATTGGTAGTGGAAGCAGAACGTATTAATTTTGGTTTGTCTGAGAATGACAGCAAGTGTAAATGAGAGTTAGATTCAGGGGGAATTGTATGGATTTTTTGTCAGAAAAAAAGATATTAGTAACAGGAGCAACAGGCTTAATCGGAAGTAGCCTGGTGAATGAATTGGTAAAGGCTGGAGCGTTGGTAATTGCTGGGAGCAGAGAAAAAGAAAAGCTGATAGATATTTTTAAAAGCAATCGTTCTAAAAATTTGACTTTGAGAGCTTTTGACGTTGTGGAAAAAGTACCAGAAGATATTGGAGAGGTCGATTTTATTTTTCATGCGGCAAGCCCTGTTTCAGGGAAAGACATAAGACGCACGCCAGTTGACACAATAAATGTAAATATTACTGGAGTCAGGAACTGCTTTGAATATTTGAAAAGGCAGAAGGAAAAAGGGAAGGATCATGCAAGGATGATTATTTTTTCATCTGCAACGGTTTATGGAAATGCTCGACTGGATGAAAGAATCGTATATGAGGACGATACAGAATTCGCGGATTCTTTAGATTCAGAGAATGCACCATATTCAGAATCCAAACGAATGATGGAGGTGATTTCATACGCCTATGGCAAACAGTATGCGATAGATTCCGTAATTGCAAGAATTGGCTGGGTTTATGGTTTTTCCAAGAATATGCCGGATACAGCTTTTTATGAATTTATAAAAAAAGCGGCTGCGGGAGAAAACATTGTTTTGAATCATTCTGGAATGGGAAGAAGGGATAATATTTATGTTGCAGATGTAGTGAAAGCATTGATACTTTTAGCTAGAAGTGGAAAGCCTTCCCAGGCATATAATATTTCTTCCGGGGGAGATATGGATAACTATAAGGCGATAGACGAGATTGCAGAGTATATCGCATACAGTATCAACAAGATAAGGGAAAACACACATGTGCAGGTTATTGTTCCAAATAGCAGCAGAAAACGCGAGCCTGGAGTTATATTGTGCAATGATAAAATAAAAGAGCTTGGATGGACAGTTGAAACGAAGATACAGGATGGGATACAGGAAACTATCGAACAATACATAAATAAGGAAATTATATGAATGGGACGATTAAGGTTTTAGACTGCACGCTTAGAGATGGCGGGCAGTGCCTGGAAGATCTGAACAAAAATGGGATGAAAACAGAACAGTTTACAGAAGCAGACTGTAAGAATATAGCCCTTTTAGTTCAAGAAGCGAAAATAGAAATCATTGAACTTGGCTGTATAGAAGAGTCGGATATCAATAAGGAAAATTTTGCTAGTTACTGTGATCTTAATGCAATTTCTGCGTACATTCCTAAAAGGAAAAATAACCATCAGATTTTTGTGGGATTATATACAGGCCCGGATGCAGATTTAGATAGGATTCCACCTCGTGATTCATCTTTATGTGATGGAATTCGGGTTATTCTGAGATATTCTGAATTACAAAAATCCATTGACTATTGCAGGGCATTGGCAAGAAAAGGCTATCTGGTTTTTGTACAGCCGATGCTGACAATGAGATATTCGGATTGTGAATTGGCAGGGTTAATTGATGCGGTGAATGATATGGGGGCATTTGCACTGTATCTTGTAGATAGCTTTGGATATATGGATGAACATGATGTGGAAAGACTGTACGCATTTTATAATAAAAGGCTTGAGAAGAATATTCATATCGGTTTCCATGCACATAATAACAGTGAGATGGCATTCTGTAATGTAAAGCATTTCCTTAAGCAATTCCAGAACCGGGACGTAATTATTGATTCATGTGTCTCTGGGATGGGGCAGGGAGCCGGGAACATGCAGACAGAAATACTGGTAAATTATTTGAATCAGGAATATGGAAAAGATTATAATCTGAACAGTATTTTGGAAGTATGTGAGATTCTTGAAAAATTCAAACCATATGAGATGGAAACATGGGGATATTCACCGGTTAGATTTGTTCCGGCTATGCATGGAGCAGCATACAAATATGCAGTAGCTATGAGGCAGCAGTACCATATGACACTGTCTCAGATTAATGATCTTTTTTCAAGTATGCCTGCCGAAATGAAACATAGATATACGCAGGAGAATCTCAAGAAATTGTTGGAAATAGGACGTTATCAGGAGATACGAGGATGAAAGTAGCAGAATATATTGTTGAGAAACTGATTCAGTATGAAATCAGGGATATATTTGGAATTCCAGGGGGAGTCATCCTGCAATTTTTATATGCAGCAAAAAGCCGAATACCAGAAATTACACCCCATTTAAGTTATCATGAGCAAATGGCTGGGTTTGCGGCTTGTGGTTATGCGCAGGCAGGGAAAAAAGCAGGGGCAGCATATGCGTCAAGGGGACCGGGTATTATAAATATGATAACAAGCATCGCAGAAGCATATCAGGAATCTTTGCCGGTTTTGTTTATAACCGCACATGGAAATAGGGAAAAAGCTGGTATGCGATTCCAATATAACCAGGAAATAGATCTTTTGAATATAGTGATGGATATTACCAAATATGCGGCTAATATTGATTGTTTAGCTGATGTTAGAAGTAGTTTGGATAAAGCACTGGATAAGATGCTGCATGGACGCAGAGGACCTGTACTCTTGGATTTTTCCACAGACTTGTTTGAACTCGAAATAAATAATGATAAACTGGTATCATTGAAGCGAGAAGAATCCCTTCAAAATAATTTTATTTATGAAAAGGCAGCGCACGATTTAAAAAAATATCTCTCGAAGGCAAAAAGGCCAGTGGTATTGATTGGCGATGGGATACGTCAGTCAAAAAACATTTATTATGTAAAGAATGGATTAGAAAAATTAAAAGTACCGATTATTTCAAGCCGGGCTGCCCAGGATATTTTAAGTTCTTCTGTACAATATTACGGGTACATTGGAAGTCATGGATGCAGGTATAGTAATTTTATACTTGCGAAAGCAGATTTGATCATTTCGGTTGGAAACAGGCTTGCATTTCCATTAAAATCTAGTAGTTTCAGTATGATTTTTGATAAAGCCAAGCTGCTACGGTATGAAATGGATACAGAAGAATTTCAAAGAAATATTCCTGGATCAGAAACTTATCAAATGGATGTGGATCAGTTTATGAAATCCCTGTATGAGACAGGACTGGCATTTGAGGATAATTATGCCTGGCTGGATATATGCAGGAGGCTGAAAGAGGGATTAAATGAATGTGATGTGACAGAGCCTGTCAAAAAGTTTGCAAATATTTTGCAGAACGTGGAAGAGAAATATATATATGTATGTGATGTTGGAAACAATGAATTTTGGTTTTCAAGGGCGTTTGAATGGATAAGGCCTCAAGGAAGTGTTTTATATTCTAAGTCATTTGGGACATTGGGTGTTGCTTTGGGGCGTGCTATAGGGGCATACTATGCAACAGGCAGTAAAGTCATTTGTATTATTGGTGACCAAGGGCTGCAATATAATATACAGGAATTACAGTATATCGCCCATTGGAAACTGCCTATAAAGGTTGTTTTACTCAACAATTATTGTTCGGGTATGATATTAGACAGGGAAAAGAGATTATTTGGGGATAGGCTTGTACAGGTATCATTAAGCTCAGGGTACAGTACACCGGATTTTTGTGCGATTGCGAATGCTTATGGAATTGGCTATTTATGTGACAGAGAACAGGAGGAGATGGTAAAGACATTTTTCAGAAATGAAGAACCACTGTTATATGAGATAAAAGTAACGTCTGAAATTAACTTAACACCTGATTTGCCGAAAGGAAGTCCATGCCAGAATATGCTACCATTTTTAGAAAAAACAACATATGACTTTTTTAATAAATTGTGACGAATTTCGTAAGGGAGAAAAAATTTGGATAGGAATCAAAAACAAAAACTTCAATTATTAGCAAATAAGATACGTAAGTATGTACTAAAGAGCATTTTTGAAGCAGGGAGTGGACATCCAGGCGGATGTTTGTCGGCGGTAGATTATCTTACGTATTTATATGACTGTGAAATGCAAATCGACCCATTAGATCCACTAAACATCAATCGGGATCGTTTTATTTTGTCAAAAGGACATGCTGCACCTGCTTTATATGCAATATTGGCTGTGAAAGGATATTTTCCGGTTGATGACCTTAAAATGTTGAGAAAATTTGATTCATATTTGCAGGGGCATCCTAATATGAATACTACGCCAGGCGTAGATATGACTACAGGTTCGCTCGGACAAGGGATTTCGGCTGCGGCAGGTATGGCGAAAGGAGCAAAGATTTTAGCGAAAGATGTAAATATATATACTCTGCTTGGTGATGGAGAATTGAATGAAGGACAGGTGTGGGAAGCAATTTTATTTGCAGCTCATTATAAGCTGGATAATTTGTGTATAGCAGTTGATGTTAATGGATTTCAAATTGATGGATCAACAAAAGATATTTTGAATACAGAACCATTGAAGGATAAATTTATGGCATTTGGCTGTTCGGTAATTTCAATAGATGGACATAATTTTGAGGAAATAAATCAAGCATTTGATTTCTTTCGTTCTAACAGCTCAAAGCCTACGGTGATATTATTGAAAACAGTAAAGGGCAAAGGGGTTTCTTTTATGGAGAATTCTGTCGAATGGCATGGAAAGGCACCTACGCAGGAAGAATTAGAATCAGGAATTCAAGAATTAGAGTAAAAGAGAGGATATTTATGCTGGAAAATACAAAAATTGCAACACGTGAAAGCTATGGGAATGCGTTAAAGGAATTAGGCGGCAGGGTAAATGACCTTATCGTGTTAGATGCTGATCTAGCAGGTGCAACAAGGACATGTATGTTTCGGGATCGATTCCCGGATCGATTTTTAGACTGTGGAATTGCAGAAGCTAATATGATGGGGGTTGCTGCAGGTTTATCTGCAATGGGACTGGTACCCTTTGCATCAAGTTTTGCGATGTTTGCGGCAGGCAGGGCATATGAGCAAATACGTAACTCTATTGGGTATCCGCACCTGAATGTAAAAATAGCGGCAACGCATGGAGGAGTATCTGTCGGGGAGGATGGTGCGACACATCAATGTTTCGAAGACTTTGCTTTGATGAGAGCTATACCAGGAATGGTGGTATTATGTCCATCAGATGATATTGAAGCAAAACAGATGGTAGAGGCAGCTTATAATTATAAAGGGCCCGTGTATATGAGGTTTGGACGGGCATATTCACCTGTTTTTCATACAGTGGATTATAAATTTGAAATAGGTAAAGGTGAAATTCTTTTAGACGGAACAGATGTTGCGGTTATTGCAAATGGATTAATGGTTGCGGAAGCGTTGTATGCAGCGGAAGAACTTAAAAAGAAAGATATACATATGCTTGTTATAAATATGCCGTCAATCAAACCAATGGATGAAGAATTGATTGTAAAGGCTGCAAAAAAATGTGGAAGAATGTTAACCGCAGAAGAACATTCTGTTATAGGTGGACTTGGAGAAGCAGTGAGTAGTGTGCTAGGAGAAAGATATCCGATTCCTATGAAACGAATTGGTATCAATGATACTTATGGGCATTCTGGGCCATGCAACGGTTTGCTTGCAGAATATGGCTTAATTATGGAAAATATTATAAAAGAGACATTAAATTTAATGGGATCGGATTGATTTTACAGATAAGTAGATCAGAAAGATAAAAATAAAAAGGGGCAGTAAGATATATGCAGCATGAAGTAGAATCTTTTATAGAGTTTTGTAAAAAGAAAGTATCGTTTTTTTTCATTGCTTTGACAATCGTTTTATCTTATGGATTATTATATGGGAAGGGAGCAGTTGGAATTGATGATGAAAGTGTAGAATATTATTTGGAAGAAGGATTAATTGCTCTTGACAGAGTCGGCTGGAATCTTACAAATAGGATTTTTCAAAGTTATGCTTTTTTGCCTTGGTGGACGAGCCTATTGGGGATTCTGTTTTTTACTTTTGGAATTTTGATTTGGATTTATGGCATTGATAAGAAATTGGATAGGATTTTTTCAAAGAAGATAATCTCTATGGCAGTTGCTGTTATGATATCGTATCCATATATAGCAAAGTTTGCAATTTTTAGTGGTAATATGGCAGCTATCGGCTATGTAATATGTTTTACAGCAGTTGCTTTGTATGCGTCATATTGCTTGATCGATGAAATAAAAGTGAAATATTTTGTTGTTATTACAGTGTGCCTTTGTGGTGTGTTTTTGTTTGAGAAGGCTTATATTACTTTTTTCTTCCAGGGAATGGTTGCATTTATTTTTCTAAAAAGAAAAGATAGAGATCATATTTCCATGCTTGTTATTGTAAAATGGGTTGTTTTTTTGTGTGTTTCAGTCATCGTATCATTTTTGGCTTCAAAACTGGTGATTTTATCAATACAGGCTTATATGGGGATAACGCCTAGCAGTTATACATCAAACTATTTTTCTTATGATTTATCTAGTTTTTCTGGATTTTTGTCCAGTTTTCAGAATTTTATAGAAAATTATATAATTTTAGTTAAAGAAAGAATGGGATTATATTTTGGAGAAAAAATTTATGTATCCGCTATTTTTGTGATACTGGCAATGAGCTTCTTTTTTTCTATAAAAAGGCAAGATTTCCTGCTTTTTCTTTTTGGCATGGTGAATATAGTCCTTTCTGGAAGTGTTTTCTTAGCTACAGGTAATATTTATATGCCGATTAGAAGCTTCTGCTTTAATTATATTTTTTTAATTGGTACGTGTGTTCTGTATGCAGCATCTAATGTCGTCATTAACAGAAAGCTGGAATGGATTTGCTGTATAATTGGCATCGTAATTATTGGAAATCAGAGCAGGGAAATGGAAGAGGTATATTATAAAAAATTTTTATCTTATGAAAAAGATAAAATTATGTCACAAAAAATACTGTCTGATATTGAAAAGGAATGCGGTATTTTAACAACATATCAAAAACCAATTATTTTTATGGGATTTCCAGATAACAGCAATCTTAATTATGGTGAGGTAGAAGAGTGCTCTGAATTTATTTGGGATAGAAACGCAAGTATAGATCAGGAAGAAACATCGGTTAGAATTTATCGCTTTTATCAAGAATTAGGGTATAAGCTGGTACCACCAGATGATAGGATAGATTTTTATCAAATCAGAAAAGAAGTTGCGAATATGCAGCCATATCCAAGAGAAGGATATATTTGCGAAAAGGAAGAGTATGTAATTGTAAAACTCGGAAGTAGTTTATGTGAGATTTTGTCAGAGAAAGAGTATAAACCAAATCTAAATGAAGAATTGCTTGGAAATATAGAAGTATTTAGTTGTGAAAATAGGAAAATAAGTATTTCTGGGTGGCTGGCGGACAAAGGAAAATGCTCTTATGGAAATATAGCATCTTTGGTGTTGTCAAATGATAAGAACAAATACAGGCTAAGGATGGAACATATGGATCGGCAAGATGTAACAGATTATATATCTGATGGGATAAATTATGATAATAGTGGGTTCTATGCAGAATTATTATGTCCTGATTATATACAGCCAGGCAGTTATAAGGTATACATTGAACTTAGGAATAAGAATGATGTTTCTCTGTATCAAGTCGTTGAGAATATTGACCTCCAATAAAGAGTATCAAATCGCGTATTAAGAATATTTTGAAAATGTAAGAGGGGGAGTTAAATGGTATTTAGTTCAAATATATTTCTTTTTTATTTTTTGCCTATAGTTTTATTCGTATATTTTATGGCAGGCTCGAAAATAAAGAATGTTTGGCTTCTAATTGTTAGCCTGCTATTTTATTTTTGGGGAGAGCCACATTTTATTCTTGTTATGATGTGTTCGATTGGGCTCAATTATGTTTGGGGGGGTAATCTCTTACAGCAGAAATCAGAAAATACGGAAACTATGGTTATTTTTTGCGTTGTTCAGTAATCTAAGTATTCTTTTTTACTTTAAGTATTTTAATTTTGCGATACATATTTGCAATTCTTTTTTTTTGATGGAAATAGGAGCAAAGGATATTGTATTGCCGATCGGTATATCTTTTTATACATTTCAGGGCCTAACATATGTCATTGATGTTTATAGAGGAGACGGAGAAGTGCTTAAAAATCCAATGAAGCTTGGATTATACATTGCTATGTTTCCTCAGTTAATAGCTGGCCCAATTGTGAGGTTTAAGGATGTGGCGGCACAGCTTGACAGGAGAATACACAGTGTAGATAAATGTTTTTATGGTATTTGGAGATTTGTCTGTGGATTGGCAAAGAAGGCAGTTATTGCAAATACAGTAGCGGAAACGGCAGATCGTATTTTTAGCCAGCCAGCTTGTGAGATATCCGTGTCTACAGCATGGCTTGGAATTATATGTTATGCTTTTCAAATATATTTTGATTTTAGCGGCTACAGCGATATGGCGATTGGTTTAGGAAAAATACTTGGGTTTGATTTTGCAGAAAATTTTAATTATCCTTATGTTTCTTTGAGTATAACAGAATTTTGGAGAAGGTGGCATATCTCTCTATCGTCTTTTTTTCGCGATTATGTTTATATTCCTTTGGGTGGAAGCAGGACAGGCAATGTATATATAAATTTATTTGTCGTTTTTTTATTAACAGGGCTTTGGCATGGGGCATCATTTAATTTTATAATTTGGGGGTTATGGCATGGGAGTTTCATTATTTTAGAACGGATAAATAAAAACAAGCATTTTCTTCAGGTTAAAAATAGTGTTGTTATTCCATATATTTATACGATGTCCATTGTTTTGACTGGTTGGGTATTTTTTCGGACAGACACAGTTACACAGGCGTTGCAGTATATTGGTCGTATGATAAATTTATATCCTAGTTCAAAAATAGGATTTACTACAGGATGGTATTTAGACAGATATCTTGCATTTATTTTGCTGATAGCAGCAATAGTTGCATTCGGAGGAACAAAAAAATTAGTATTTTATATCAAGAAAAACATGGATGCCAGTACTTTATTATTTGGACAGTCAGCAGTTCTTATATTGATGTTGTTTGTCTGTATGGTATATGTGATGACAGCATCTTATAATCCTTTTATTTACTTCAGATTTTAGGAGAAAATGGAAATGAATCAGAAAAATAGGAAGATCATGGCAATAGTTTTTGTATGTATTATTTTTTGTTTGCCAGCTATATTTGCTAATAGAGAGAATGACAAAGTATCAGTTACAGAAAACAGAGGGCTTGCAAGATTTCCGGTATTGGAAGATGCTGGGGGATTTAATAAAGAGTATATGGACAAGCTGGAAACATATATAGATGATAATATTGGGTTTAAACAAAATGCTGTAATCTTGAAAATAGGACTTTTATATGCATGTTTTCAAAAACTGGATGTACCAAACTACTATATAGGAAAAGAACAAAACTTGTTTTATTCAGATGGAATGAACCAGATTCATAATTATCAAGGAAAAAATCTTTTGAGCGAGGAAGAAGCATCACTGCTGGCAGAAAAATTAGACGGATGGAATCAACTTGTCAGAGAACAAAACGGGTTGTTTCTGTTTATGCCAGTACCTGACAAGGAAGGGGTTTATTCAGAATTTTATCCAGATGAGGTTTTAAGAAATAATGAGAAATTCAGGATAGATTGCCTTGCAGAGGAGATGTCTGAAAAAGAATGGTATATTGATATAAAACAGGCTTTGATTGCCAATAAAGGCAGTAAGATGCTTTACTATAGAAATTATGATCCTACGCATTGGAATATGAATGGGGCTTGGATTGGATATCAAGAATTAATGAAAAAAATAGTATCTGTTTATGGCGACATTGAGGTGCTTACTGAAGAAAAAGTCTCATTTGCTTATGAAAAAAGTCCGGGAAATTTACAGCATTTATCTGGCATACGAGTGTTAAATAATATTATGCATTTTGATGATGAAATTGTTTCATGTGTGCCAAAAGGAGGATATCGGGCAGAACTGGTAAATGATGCGCCAGAACCGTTAGTGGATAATCAAATTTTTTTTCATTACTTAAATCGCCATGTGGAAAATGGCAAAACGCTGCTTATTATAGGAGATTCATATATGTATGGATATATACTGCCTCTGCTGGCGGAAAGTTTTTCTAATGTGTATTTTACGAATTTTGTAAGTGGCGAAGCTGTTAATAAGCTCCAGGAGATGACTCAGCCTGATATTGTATTATATGAGCTAGTTGACCGGGTATTTTATTATTGGCCTCTAATGGAAGGTTTAGATCAGATTGTAAAATGAAAATTATAGTATGAAAGCAAACAAGAAGATTGTTTATAAAAAGCGCGAAAACACATTTGTACAGATGCAGATGTGTTTTTGCGCTTTTTAGATATTCGAAGCAATAAAGTAAATTTAAGGACAACATTTTGATATAAAATGTTATGCTTTACAAAAATAGATCAAACCTCTGAAAGTAGCTGAAATAAAGGAAAGCCAGCGCTTTTGTTTTTTTATGGCAACGGATCTGTCACGGATATTTCTTTTATCAGGATATCCATCCTTCTATGATCCAGTCTTACTGACACTGCAAATTTTTATTAAAAATCACCATATTATAAAATAAAATCAAGCAGATAATTAGAAATTATTACTAATTTTTAGATTCATATTGCAAAACAAGAAAGAATGGTATAGAATACTTAAAGATAACATTTTATATCAAAATGTTATGCGGATTATCTATAGTTTATGTATTTGGAATATGCATGTAATTCGATGAATGGAGGAAAATATGCAGGAAATTGACTATGGAAAAATAGGGATGAGAATCCGCCAGGTAAGGAAGGTAAAAAGGTGGTCACAAGAAGAGCTTTCAAAAAAGTGTGGAATCAGCATGTCATTTTTGGGACATATTGAGCGTGGAACACGAATTATGAGTTTAGATACATTTGTTCGTATTTGTGAGGTATTGGGTGTTGGTGCAGATGAATTGCTTTGGGGGATTGCACATCCGTCAGATTCTTTGCGGGATATGTGGACTCCGTCAGAAAAAAAGGATGCCGACAGTTATTCTATGTATATCAGGATTATGAAGTCTGTGGCGGAGATTATGAATGAGACATAATTGTGTAGAACCAGAACAAAGGAAAATGTTAATGCTGGCATCGGTAGCATCAATGATTGATCAATTCAATATGTCGAATATTCGATTGTTGCAGGATATGGGATATGAAGTTCATGTAGCTTGCAATTTTATAGAAGGGAATACATGCGATGAAAAGCGTTTGCGTGAGTTCCCAAAATTGCTGCGGCAGTTGCATGTTGTGCAGCATCAGTGGGATTGTCCAAGGAAGATCTATCCGGTGGGGAGGTGTATACGGGCTTATTGGCAGTTGTTAAGATTAACTGATAAGTACGAATATAATTGGATTCATTGTCATTCTCCGATTGGCGGTGTATTAGCCCGATTGGCGGCACATCGAAAAAAGATTCGGATTATTTATACGGCACATGGGTTTCATTTTTATAAAGGTGCGCCTTTTTGGAATTGGATGATATATTATCCTGTGGAAAAGCTGCTGTCTTACTGGACGGATGTCCTGATCACGGTGAATCGGGAGGATTATGTGTTTGCTAAGCGGCATTTAAGGGCGGGGAAAACTTGTTATACACAAGGTGTCGGTATTAATACAAAAAAATATCAAAGGATATGGGATACAGAAAAATTTTGTTTAGATGGGAAAAATACGAAAATAATAAGGCAAGTATTAGAAAAAAAGAACGAAGATTTTTTAAAAAAATACAGGATACCGAAAAATGCAATTATACTTTTGTCAGTTGGTGAACTTAGCAGACGAAAAAACCACAAAGCTGTGATATCTGTATTAGCAAGGCTGGTGAGATGGAATGCTTATTATATCATTTGCGGACAAGGCGTATTGAAAGAAAAATTAATACGGCAGGCAGAAGCATTGGGTGTTGCAGATTATTTGAAATTACCAGGATATCAGGAAAATATAACTGAATTTTATCAGAATGCAGATGTTTTTGTGTTTCCATCTATACAGGAGGGGCTTCCAGTTGCGCTTATGGAAGCGATGGCGGCAGGATTGCCTTGTATAGTATCCGATATTCGTGGAAATCGCGAGCTGGTTGATGGAACTGTTTATTGGAAACAAGGAGGTATCCGGTTTCCTCTGGAACGCCCGATACAGATGCTTGCTGCATTGGAGCTGTTTTTAAAAGATCAGGAGTTGAGAAAGAAATGTGGATGCTATAATCAAAATAAAATTATTGAATTTGATCGGTCTGTTGTGGAAAAACGGATGAAACGGATTTATACACAGATGGAGCCGGAGATTAAGATTTCGGTGTTGATTGCGGTGTATCATCCGAATGTAATATGGCTGGAACAATTACTTGTATCTGTTTGTGAACAGACTCTTCCAGCTTATGAAATCATCTTGATGGATGACGGATCTGTCCATACATCATTTCAAAATATTCAAACAACTGTTTTTAAAAGCATAGGCAGAAAAAAACAAATTTTCCTATATCAAAGCAGAGAAAATGAGGGTTTTAACAAGACGTTTGAAAAGCTTGTACATCTGGCAAAAGGAAATTATATTGCGTTTTGCGATCAAGATGATATTTGGGAAAAGGATAAGCTGTTAAAATTGGCAGAAGCAATAAAAAAAGAAAATGCTGTCCTGGCATACAGTGATATGTCTGTAATCAATGAAAACAATGTACAAATTTATTCGAGCTTACAAAAAATGAGAATATGGTTTAAATATGTATATGGAGATCATCTTACTGCGAAATACCTGGCGGATAATTGTATAGCAGGATGCAGCATGTTAGTAAAGGCAGATCTGGTAAAAAAGATAGTTCCTTTTTGTAAGGATATTTATTATGATCAGTGGATTGCAGCTTGTGCGTCGGCATATGGAAGAATAGCATTTGTTAATCAACCGTTGGTTCGGTATCGAAGGCATGGGACAAATCAAACGGGTTTTTTATCTGGGATTGAGAATAAACAGGATTACTATGAGAAGCGGGTATTGCCGATGTACAGACTGGTGAAAGAACTCAGAAACCGCAATATTCATTTTAGAAAGGAAGATCAGGCAGAAGCTTTTGCAGCAGCACGTAAAGATAGAAATATTTTAAGGATTTGGAAAAACAGGAAATTTAATAAGAAATATGCGTATTTTGACTTGGTTATGATCTGTTTGCCAGATAGATTCATCAAAGCAGCCTTAAAATATATGAAACATCGAAATAAACAAAAACAGCGATAACAACGGATGTGAATAAAATGAAAATATTGTATTTTGCTCCAGTTTATTATGATGATATGAAACAGCGGCCTCAGCAAATAGCTGAGTGCTTGGCTTTGAAACATGATGTATATTATGTAGAACCTACCGTCAGCTTGTTACGGTGGCTGCTAAGAGGCGGCCGCTCTTTTATGGGGATAAAAAAGCGGCTTTATAATGGTTTAAAGGTGATACGCTTGAACGGGTGCCTGACTTTTCATAAAAGTATGGAGATTCTGGATCTTTGCGGGATCAATAGCTGGTATGAGCTATGGCAGCTTCGCAAACTGATAAAAGAATGTGATTTGGTTTGGGTCGGATATTCAGGATGGTATACGATTGTGAGGCATATCAAAACGAAACCTGTTATTTTTGATAAGATGGATGAAGAGGATATGCTTGTATCTTCAAGCATTTGGAAGTTGACATTGCGGAGAAATCAGAAAAAGTTATTTCAGATGTCAGATGCGGTGATGGTGACCTGTCAGCAGTTTTATGACAGATATAAAGATAAGAAGAAAAAAGTTTTTCTGATTCCAAATGCTGTATCGGATCGCTTTGCATCTGGAATAACATTGCAGGATACATGCTTTAAGAAGTTGCATAAAATTAAAACATTTGGATATATAGGGACGATTGGCGAATGGTTTGATGTAGATGTAATTGATAAAATTTTAAAGATGGATGACCGTTATGAGGTTTATCTGGTTGGAAGAAATTATTTGCCAAGGATAGACAATCTGAGAGTACATTATTTAGGAATCCGTAAAAATAAAGAGTTGTCTAAAATCATACAGACATTTGATGTTTGTCTTTATAATTTTAAACAGTCACCGATACTTGATACGATTAATCCTGTAAAAATATATGAATACTTGTCTTTGAATAAGCCGGTTTTGGCAGTAAGCAGTAAAGAAACTTTGCGGCTTAGGAAATATTTAGAGATTTACGAGAATGTGGATAAGATTGAAACAATTATTCGTAATGGATTGAAACCACCCTTTACGGATATAAAGAGCTTGCAACAGTTTATTAAGGAAAACAGTTGGGTTGCCAGGACAGAGCAGATTGAGCAAATATTAAGAGAGGAAATCAGAAATTATGAAAAAGGTGATGTCAGTCTTTGGAACAAGGCCAGAAGCAGTAAAGATGTGTCCTCTTGTAAAAGAGATGGAAAAACATCCTGAGATTCAGAGTATTGTGTGTCTGACCGGCCAACATAGAGAAATGTTAGATCAGGTTACAGAGATCTTTGGTATACAGGCACAATATGATCTGAATCTTATGCGTCCTGGACAGACATTGACGACAATTACAGCAGGTGTGTTGAATGGGTTTGAAGAAGTATTAATAAAAGAAAAGCCAGATCTTGTATTGGTGCATGGGGATACAACAACTTCTTTTGCTGCTGCTTTGACAGCTTTCTATCAGCAAATACCAGTAGGACATGTAGAGGCAGGTTTGCGTACATATGATCATTATTCACCATTTCCAGAGGAGATGAATCGTAGTTTGACCGGAAGGATTGCAAAGCTTCATTTTGCTCCGACCAAAAATAATCAAAAAAATCTGGAAAAGGAAAATGTTTGCGATCATGTATTTGTAACAGGAAATACAGTTGTCGATGCGTTCCAAACAACAGTGAAGCCGGACTATATATTTAAAAATAAGGTTTTACGGGGATTGGATCTGGAAAAAATAAAATATGTACTGTTAACAGCTCATAGAAGAGAAAATTGGGGTAAGCCTTTGGAAAATATTTGTAGGGCTGTGGAGAGGCTGGCGCGGCAGTATACAGATATGGTATTTATTTATCCAGTGCATTTAAATCCTGTAGTGAGCAAGACGGCAGAACGAATACTTGGAAAACTGCAAAATATTTATTTAGTTCCTCCGATAGGTGTGGAGGATATGCATAATGCTATAAGCCGTAGTTTTTTAGTAATGACTGATTCAGGAGGCCTACAGGAAGAGGCACCTGCATGTGGAGTGCCTGTTTTGGTTTTGCGAACGGAAACAGAGCGTCCAGAAGCTGTAGAAGCTGGAACCGTAAAAGTAGTTGGTGTAGAGGAAGAGAATATATTTCAGGAAGCGGTTCGTTTGATTGAGCATCCAGAAGAATATTACAAGATGGCAAAAGCAGTGAATCCTTATGGAGACGGACATGCGTGTGAGCGGATTGTAAAGCATCTTTTAGAGTGGAGTTATGAGTGTGAAAAGTGAAAACAACAGCCAGAAAATGCAGATGGATTTAGAAATACAGATAGAATTATATAAGCATCAGCTTGAATTGGTTCAAAAAGAGACAGAAGCATCTCAAAAAGAAATAGATTATATGAGAAATATGATTTATGAAATGCAGATCGAGCAAGAGCAGATACATCGATCCTTTTCTTGGAAGATTACACTGCCATTTCGGATCTGTGGTTCTATTTATCAAATATTCAAAAATCCGAGGGCATTAATTCTAAGAATAAGACGTACAAAATATTTATCTGCTGCTAGATATCTGATTCCAAAGAAGATCAGAGCTAGAATGGTAAAAAAGTACTTTGAAGCCTATAATTCTACTGAATTTAGTTCAAATTCAGTACAGGAAAATCAAGTTCTGAAATTGCTTAAAGATTTTGAACAGGAGTTACATCAACAAGATCGTTTGATCCTTGTGTTTAGCGGTGTGAAATATGTAGATCATGAAGGACAGAGAAATATCCGGTTAATTCATGAAGCGAGAGAAATGGGAATTAAGATTATTTTTGCATATTGGAGATGGAACAGCGCAGAAGAAATAGAGGAATCAGAAGAAGCTTTGATAAAAATTCCAATTGATATTTTAAATACCAAAAAAATATTTATTTTTGAGAATTATTTTAGAACAGTAAAAAATAAATGTTTTCTGATTGAGTTTCCGCATCCATGCGCTGTACAAATGATTGAGATAGCAAATTCGTTTGGGTGGAAAAGTATTTATGATGCGATCGATGACTGGAAAGAATTTTCACAATGCGGGCAAGCAGAGTGGTATGAACAGAAAGTGGAGAAACGGATTGCAAATATTGTAGATGTAAATATTGCAACAGCAAATGTATTGAAGGAAAAGATAGAAAAAGATATTGTGGTGAAAAAGCCTTATTATTTGATCAGTAATGGAGTAGATACGCAAAGAATCAGAAAATCTAAAAAAATCAGTTCGTATGATTTTACTAAAGGAAATCTGCAAATCGGATATTTTGGACATCTGACAGATGCTTGGTTTGATTGGCAAATGTTAATTAGGCTGGCAAGAAAACACAGTGACTGGACATTTCATATTATAGGATACGGAGCGCCGCAAAAACTAAAAGTACCAGAGAATATAATTTTATATGGAAAAAAACGACCAGAGGAATTATCAAAATATGCGGCGTTTTGGGATGTTTCTATCATACCTTTTCGAAATAATGAGCTGACCAGAGGAGTAAATCCGATTAAGGTGTTTGAATATTTGCAATTAAGAATGCCAGTAGTAGCATCTTATATGCCAGAAATAGAAAATTATCCATATGTGACAATAACAAGAAATGAAGAGGAATTTGAACAAGCAGTGCTTTCTAGCCGAAACGTGAAACTAGATGAGCAATGTGTACAGCAATTTATAAATAAAAATACATGGAAGCAAAAGTGTTTAGAACTTATAGAATGCATAGATTCTGTAAAAAAGATATCACCATTCAAATATTTTGAATTATGAGAGGATGCGGGAAACGGAAGATGAAGGTTTTAATATCTTATTTGTTTTGCAGCAAAGGCGGTGTGGAAACAGCTCTTTTCAATCGGTTAAGTATGATAGATAGACAAATGTATACAGTAGATCTTCATTTTTTCTATGATTATGGAGGAATGGAGATATTTCAAAATTGGAAAGGCAACATTTACATCGATAACAGAGAGGAAGCTGTGAAATCACTTATTCGTAAAAACCAGTATGATTTTGTTATTACGATTGATTCGCTTGGGATTTTAAAAATTTTGGAGCAGACAGGGTATTCTGGAAGGATCGGATTAGAAGTGCACACAACTTATGAAGAAGGTATGCGATATCTTAGCGACAAGAGGATGGAGATGGTTAATTTTATCATAGTACCGTCTGTATACCAAAAAAAACTGACGCAGCAAAAGTTGAAGAATAAGAAGATCTATGTTGTTGGAAATGCAGTAAACAATAATATATGCAATCGGAAAGAATGTATGCTAGATACAAATAAAAAAGTGATTTTGTGGGTGGGCAGGATAGATGATCATAAAAATTGGAGACTTTTTATGCAAATTGCAGGATTTTTACATAAGAGTGCAGATTGCTTTTTATTCTGGATTGCAGGAGGGTTAAAGTCAGATCCGCGGGATATTAACAAATTTGAAAAATATCTGTATGCAATGGATTTGGAAAGACATGTGTATTGGATTCCTCAGGTAGATTATAAAAATATAGGTACATTGTACAGCTATGCCGCAAACAGCGGGGGATGTTATATATCTACATCTAAAAATGAATCATTCGGAATGACCGTAATCGAAGCAATGAAATGCAGATGCCCCGTAATCGTAAATGCGGTAGGGGCGTTTCAGGAAATTGTTGGCGATACGCGTGGATTATGTTTGGAAGATATGGGGAAATTGGAACATATGGAGCGAATCAGGGAATTTATTTTGCAGGAAGATAAGAATACATATGTAAATCAGGCAGAAAAGTATGTCAGAGAAGAATTTTCTTGCGAGGCTGTCGCAAAAAAATTTTGTAGCATTTTGGATCATGTAAGGGAAAAAGAGTAATGAATAAAATAATATTAAGATTACAAGGGCTATATCATTATAAAGCACTGATCAGGCAGCTTGTCATAAAGGATATTAAGCTGAAATACCGAAGAAGTTTTCTTGGATATGTATGGAGCGTATTAAATCCACTGCTTGTGATGGTTGTTATGTATTTGGTATTTTCACAAATGTTTCGTGTAGATATTGTGAATTATCCAGCATATTTGGTGATTGGACAGACGCTGTTTACCTTTATGACAGAGGCAACGAATCAGGCGATTTTTTCTATTACAGGTAATGGGACGCTGCTAAAGAAAGTATATGTTCCAAAATACATTTTTACCTTATCAAAAGTAACAAGTTCATTGGTAAATTTGCTGTTTTCTATGGGTGCAATGGTGATTGTATTCGTCATAACAAAAGTATCATTTTCGATCTACATGTGTTTAACGCCAATGGTGCTATTGGAACTATATGTTTTTAGCCTTGGCTTAGGCTTGTTTTTGGCGCAGGCAGCAGTTTTTTTTCGTGATATTCAGTATATTTACAGTGTACTGACAACAGCATGGATGTATTTGACTCCGTTGTTTTATCCTATGGAGCAGCTTCCTGAAGGTATGCAGGCATCTATCCGTATGTTGAATCCAATGTATCATTATGTAACACAGTTTCGGACATTGGTGCTGGATCAGATGATACCAGACATTGCTTCTGTTGTTTATGGAGGATGTTTGGCACTTGTGTTTTTGTTTTTAGGAACAGGAGCATTTTTAAGAAGCCAGGATAGATTTTTTTTGTATATATAATTTAGGAGATAGTATGGAGAACAAAAAAGTCATTATAGAGGTAAATCATGCTACCGTCAGATTCAATATGGCAAATCAGCAGGTCAATAATTTAAAAGAATATATAATCAAACTGATTAAAAAAGAACTGATGTTTCAGGAATTGTTTGCATTACAGGATATTAATCTGGTAGTCAGGAGTGGGGAAGCCTGGGGAATCATAGGAACGAACGGAGCTGGAAAATCAACACTTTTAAAGCTGATTTGTGGAATTTTAAAACCATATAAGGGAACCGTACATGTATATGGCGGGATAGCGCCTTTAATTGAGCTGGGAGCCGGATTTGACGGTGAGATGACTGCACGGGAAAATGTAGTATTGAATGGTACGCTAATGGGATATTCAGAAAAGTTTATGAAAGATCATTTTGATGAAATTATTGATTTTGCACAACTGTGGGATTTTTTAGATATGCCGATAAAAAATTATTCATCTGGAATGGCAGCAAGATTAGGGTTTGCAGTAGCAACTATGGTACAGCCGGATATTATGATCTGTGATGAAGTATTATCAGTAGGAGATTATATTTTTCAGGAGAAATGTGAGAAACGTATGAAACATATGTTGGAAACGGGTACGACGCTGTTATATGTATCTCATTCAAATGAATCGGTAAAAAAGCTGTGCGATCATGCTTTGTGGCTGGAAAAAGGACAAATGGTGATGGATGGAGATGTAAATACAGTATGTGACGCGTATGCAGCTAAGGGCAGGAATGCGATAGAGGATATTTTGTAGTGGGTTTGTATGTTTGGAAAGGCAGGAAGGATATCGTGGAGGTATGGAAGAAAATAAAAATACATAAAACAGTATATGGAATATGGAGTATATTTCTGGTTCTTTTATTGATATCTTTACACAGTAGTATTACAAATGCATTTTCTAATGATAATGGATATATACGCTTAGTGGAAGTATGTATTTTTCTGGGAATTTTTTTGGAATATCAATTTTGGGGGAGAGTATCAAATAAATGGAGTGAAAACGGAAAAAGGGCATTTTTATTTGTAATGGCGTTTTTTCTACGGTTATTGTCACTTCTTTTTAGTGAATATACACCAACCAATGATTTTGCGAATTACTTTCATGGAGCTTGTTATTTTGCAGAGAATGGTTTTTCAGGCGGTTTTTATGAGTCATTGGAGAATTATGGAATAGCAGAATTTGCGGGACAGGAAATAATTAATGGCTTTCTGCTAAAGCTGTTGTCGCCGACTTTGCTTGGAATGCAGATTTTGAATAGTGTTTATCTATCTGGCATATGTGTTTTAATATATGAGATAGGGACGAAAATTACAACAAAAACAGCAGCTATGGCAGCAATCTTTTATACGTTTTATCCGTGTAGTATTATTTCGGGACATGTTACTACGAATACACATGGAGCAGCTTTCTTTATGATGGTAAGCATTCTCTTTTTTGATCGTGCACAAAACGAAGAAAATAAAAAAAAGAAGATTTACAATATAGTTGTTTGTGCAAGCAGTTTGGTTATCAGTAATTTTTACCATCCATCGGCAGCGATTGTGGTATGTGCGTATGCAGTATATACGCTGGGATGTGGTATTTCAGATGTAATACGGACAGGGCGAGCATATAGAACAAAAGAAATGTCCAGTAATGAGCAGTTGAAAGGGAAGCTGATTTTGACAGCAGCTATTTTGGGTTTGTATTTTATATTGTCAGCAGGAACATTGGAGTTATTAAGAGCAAGTGGTTTTATCAGAAATGAAGAAACGCATACGATTTTATTAAAAGCAGTTTTTGGATTTAATGAAGAAACAATCGGAGGATATAGTCAGGAGGATACAGATTTTATTTTTTCTTATCCACAAGAAGAGCAGAATGAAGCGTGTATTCGTTTGATACAGGAGCGCTTGCAAGATCCGTTAAGGACAGTAGCATTGATGGTGGAGAAGACAAAACGGACATGGTTTGAAGGAGACAATTATTTTTATTTTTATGCTGATGGTGTAAATGTAAAGTATAGTGCGCAGATTGGACAAATGCAGGATGAATGGCTGCGTTCAGAGAAAAAAGCGGAACAAATAAAAGTGCAAACTGCCTTGTCAGAACTAAGTACAGTAAATGACGTATTTGTTTATATTATGTGGGGATTTGCCTTGCTTGGAATTGCAACTGCATTGTGGAAGCATGAAGAGCGTCATATGATTTATTTAATACTTTATATTCCGTTAGGATGGATGTTGTTTATTATGATCAGTGAAATGCAGTCCAGATACCGGTATCAGGGATTTATAATGATTGTACTTTTAGCGGCATATGGGTTAACTGAAGCAATAGAATTTCTGCATGTTAAGAAAGAAAAATCTTTTCCGTGATGTGGATAAAAGTTTGATATAGGACGGAGGTATCATTGTGAAAATTACAAGAATACAAAAAAATGCATTTTTAAGTGCAGTGGTTTTTGGATTTTTGGCATATGGCTATATGATTACAAATAAAATTACGAGCAATGATGATATTGGTTTTTTGTATGGTTCAGGCGGAGGGATTTATAATGGACGATGGATGTTATGGGTATATGATCAATTTTTTCAGATGATTAATTCACCTTGGTCAAATGGTTTGCTGTTTATTTTTCTTTTAGCGGCATCAGCTATGATAATTGTAGACCTGTTTGATATTAAAAATAGTTTAGCAGCAGTTGCTATTGGTGCCGCCTGGATGGTATTTCCAAGTAATATTTCTACGCTTTTTTATATGTTTACCGCAGTTCCTTACGCGGTTGGAATTGTATTATCAATATCTGCGGCTTATATTGCGGGTAAGAAAAAAGGATTCCTAGCATCACAAGTATCTGTAGTATGTATTGTACTGTCTTTGGGATGTTACCAGGCATATTATTCTGCTACAGCAGGAGTGCTGCTGATTGTCTTATTACAGTATGTTTTTCAAAAAGATGTGTTGCCGCAGCAAATTATGAAAAAGGCAGTTTATTTTCTAGGTATCTTGGTAGAAGGAATGCTGGGATATCTTTTCATACAGAAAGTGTTAGTTCTAGTATTCCAGATAGAAGTTACAGATTATAATAATTTGAGTACGATGGGTTTGCTGAATCTAAATGAACTGTTTCATCAAGTAGAGCGAGCGTATGAAAATTCTTTTCATTTTTGGGAGTCAATTTCCAGCTCATCGAGATTTTTTAAGGCAGTAGACATTGTTATCTGTCTTTTGCTAATTATTGTATTTCTATGCAGTGTTATTAAATTTGTATATAAGAAAAATTATTTTAAATTATTGTTTGCTATATTGCTGTTTCTGATTTTTCCAATAGCTTGTAGCCTGGTTTACTTATATGGGGCATCAGGGGTGCATACTTTAATGTGTTTAGGAAATTTTTGTCCTATTCTGCTTTTATTGTGTACGGCAGACCAGATCAATCTTATGAAAGTTACAGCTAGACAAAAGATCTGTACAGTACAGATTATTTGCATTCTATCTATGATTCTTTCTTTGTATAATTGTATTTTATCCAGCCGTGTTTATTTGCAACAAGAATACATTGTAAATGCATCTATTCAGTATTTGAGTACGCTGGTTTCACAAATAAAAAGTGTAGAAGATTATGAAGCTGGGTTACCAGTTGCGTTTGTCGGTATTTGCAGTGATCCAGGTATTCAGGATATTGACAACTTGTATATACAAACAAATCTTGTGGGCGAGAATACCATGCAGCACGTAATTAATATTGCCACTAACTATGATTGGTGCAAAGCAATGTTTTTTCAAAAATTTATAGGCTTTTCAGCAGATTTTGTAGATTCAAATAGTTGTGAACAATTAAAAGAAGATTTTAGAATACAAAATATGCCGACTTATCCAAATGCAGGTTCCGTTCAGAAGATGGATAGAATGATTGTTGTGAGGTTTTCTTAAATGGATGCAAAAGATACATTGCCGGACTGGCATAAAATATTTTTCATAAAATTTGCAAAGGAGAGCAGGGATAATGCTGTCAGTAATCGTTCCAGCATATAATGAAGAAAAAATGATTCAAAAAAGTAGTATAGTTATTGGCAGGCTGCTATGCCAGGAAAGTATTGAGTATGAGATCATTTTTATCAATGATGGTTCCGATGATGGGACATGGAAGGAGATTAGAAGTTTGTGCAGGCAGTCTCCTATTGTAAAAGGAATTTCTTTTTCAAGAAATTTTGGCAAAGAGGCAGCAATATTTGCAGGTATGGAATATGCAAAAGGAGACTGCTGTGTCATGATTGACTGTGATTTGCAGCATCCACCGGAAGTAATTTTGGATATGTACAGGCTTTGGAAGGAAGGATATGAGGTTGTAGAAGGCGTTAAATCGGACAGAGGAAAGGAAAGTCTGCTTTATAAAGTTGCTGCGAAAGGCTTTTACCATATGATAAGCAATGCAACAGGGATTGACATGCGAAAAGCATCGGACTTTAAATTGCTTGACAGAAAAGTTATAGACGCATTGCTTGCGATGCCAGAAAAGCAGGTATTTTTCCGGGCTTTGTCATCGTGGGTTGGATTTAAAAGTACAAAAGTTGCATTCCAGGTACAGAAAAGAACGATAGGAAAAACAAAGTGGTCAGCAGTTTGTTTAATAAAATATGCATTGAGCAATATTTCATCATTTTCTTCAGCTCCGATGCAGATTGTTACAATGATCGGAGGGCTTTTTTTAGTGTTTTCTATTGTGTTTGGTATTCAGACACTGGTGCAGTATGGAAGTGGAAAAGCGCTGGAAGGATTTACAACAGTGATTCTCCTGCTGCTTTTAATTGGAAGCATCCTGATGATCAGTATGGGTGTAATTGGGTACTATATTTCAAAAATATACAATGAGGTTAAATGCAGGCCGAGATATATTGTCACGCAGTCTTTGAATGATGAAAAAGGAGAGCAAACCGAATTTGCCGGGGGGGGGGAAAACAGTTTTGACGCAGATTTATAAAAAGTATCAGGAAATCATAGATTATTTGATAGCTGGAGGGCTGACGACTGTTGTCAGCATGGTTTTGTTTTATGGAAGTGTCGGCACTGTTCTGGATGGTGCGGATGCGGCACAGTTACAGGCAGCAAATATTTTCTCTTGGTGTGGGGCTGTAATCTTTGCATATTGGATTAACAGAGTATTTGTATTTAAAAGCTGTGAACGATGTATTATGAAAGAACTGTTGGTTTTTGCGGCATCCAGGATCATAACATTATTGTTGGATATGGCTGTTATGCTGATTGGGACTTCTATATTAGGAGGGAGTTATCAGATTATGAAATTGCTGTCCATGATTTTTGTTATGTTGGGCAATTATATGATAAGTAAATTTGGAGTATTTAGTAGCTGCTAGAGGTAAGAAGCTTAAGTGCTGAAAAAAGAGAGGAAATAGAATGGAAATAAAGAAGTTATTACAGACGTATCCACGTAAAAGAGAGAAACTGCCAATGGAATACGAGAGAATATATACAAAACATTATAAAGAAAACAGAGGTGGAATCACAAAGGTATCAAGCATATCCAGGCGATTGGAATACTGGATGCATAGGAAAGTCGCAAAAACATCATTAAAAGAAAGTAAGACTTTGGAATTGGGGGGGGGTAATTTGAATCAGTTGGATTTTGAACATACGGCGGTCTATGATGTTGTAGAACCATA
>ERZ778516.174-NODE-174-length-56560-cov-13.627909_pt1 | contig 56560 bp, 47 predicted proteins | sample MGYA00510342_ERZ778516 | MGnify/ENA primary metagenome ERZ778516 (study PRJEB29527, sample SAMN07138961) | mouse gut metagenome | material: feces | host: mouse | place: China:Nanjing | collected 2016-01-25 ...
ATATCCACATCAATGTTATAAATATAAAATATAGCCAGTTAATTTTCTTCATATTGTGTCCTTCCTATAAGTACACTTTTTCCCTTAAATGCAAAACCATATTTTTGTATATACTGGACTGGAATACCTTTTGCTTCCAAAATGGATGCATACTTTTTTGCCTCTATCTGCATAAGTGCTGACTTTACAGTTTCATCCAGGTTTTTTTCCTTTCCTGGGTTATAAACTTTAAATTCCATAATAAAAGCATTATCTGTATTATTCTTTGGTTCAAGCATCACATCATAACGTCCAAAACCGCTTTCACGGTTTGAAGTAATTATATACCTGTCTGACAGCTCCATCATAAGGCCAAGCACAAAACCTTGGTAAAAACGTTCAGGTTCTGCATTGTCTGATGGTTTATCCCCAGTATCAAAAAAGCTAAATGTCTTAAGTGCAACTTTATTCATATAATAATTCATTGCATCAATATCATTATTTAATAATGCCTTAATAAAATCATTATATTCTGGTGAATAGTCTTTAAACCATCCTTCTATTATTTTCCTGAACATAAACTTTACTTCTTTATTAGTAAGGCTTAAAACATATTTATCTTTTCCTGTATTTATATCAAATATATGTTTTTCTGCTTTTAAATACCCACTTGCAAGTAAAAGGCTCCAGATTGCATTTTCATTTTCTCCAAGCTGGTTAAAAACAACCTGTTCATCTATTTCTGTATCAAGAGTCCCGCCATTTAAAAGATTTTCCATAATAATCTTTACATCCTTGCTGCCCTCACGTACAAGTTTGCTAACAAGACCGTTACTGCTGGTATTTGCCCAGTATATTGAAAGTTTCTTTTTATCCAGAAAATTAATAATAGACCAAGGATTATAAATATCTGTTATCCCACCAAATATAAAACCATCATACCAGTCCTTGACACTTTCTTGCATAACAGACAGTCCAAATTCAGACAATGCAGCAGTTACTTCTTTCTGTGTAAATCCAAATGCTTTTTCATATTTTCCAGAAGCCACTGTTATAACATCAATATTGTTAAGGTCTGAGAAAATACTTTCTTTACTAACTCTTGTAATTCCTGTCATTATTGCCCTGTCAAGAAATGGGTTTGTTTTAAAAGTAGAATTAAATAAGTTTCTTGTAAATGAAACCAGCTCATCCCAGTATCCATTAAGGTAGGCTTCCTGCATTGGTGTATCATATTCATCTAACAGAATAATTACTTTCTTACCATAATACTGCTGCATATAACTGCAAAGTTTATACAATGAAATTGTTGCATCTGTTTCCTCCATGTATTCAGAAACCCTGTCAAAATATTTTAAATCTTTATCTGACAATAAACCACTATTTTTCAAGAACTCATTCTTAATATATAAGTCTGAAATTATCTGGCAGATTCTTATTTTAGCCTTTGCAAATGTATTTTCCTTTACATTGGCAAAACTTATACTTATTACAGGATATTTTCCCTGCATATTACGGTATTTTTCATCTTGCCATATATCCAGGTTCTCAAAAATTTTGCTTTGTCCTGCATAACTAATAGAAAAAAACCTTTCCAGCATATTTATATTAAGGGTCTTTCCAAAACGCCTTGGACGGGCAATAAGGGTTACACTATCCCCGTTCTCCCACCATTCACGGATAAAATCTGTCTTATCAATATAAAAATAATTATTTGAAATAATTGCCTCAAAATCCTGTATACCTATTGCTACAGTCCTTGCCATGCCATCCCCCTTTTTCACAACATTAATTGATATCCTGTATTATATTCCTTATATCACTTTCACTTGCATTAAATGGCACTGATAAAAGTTTACGTGGGGTTTCTAATATTTCTTGTATCATTTTATCTTCATCATCACTGCTAATACAGATATCCCCAAGACAGCACCTGGTAAATTCCTTAAATTCCCCAATGTCTTTAAATCCCATTTTAGACATTGCTTCTGGAAAACCTGGCATCTGTTTCTTCTCCATAAGCGAAAGATATCCTGGAAGAAATGACCCTACGGCTTTTCCGTGAGGTATTCCTTTATTATATGTAAGGTAATAGCTAAGCCCATGTGGAAGTGATGTACCTGTATGTGATATTGCCATTCCTGCTATTGTTGAAGCAAGAAGAAGTGAGTTATAATTACTTTCTGTAAATTCTGTACCATTATACAGTGCTTTACGGTTTTCTGCCCATTTTTCCATTCCACATAAGCTTAAAATATTACTATATTCTGTTGCATTTGAATTAAAAAAGCTTTCAACCAGGTGTCCAAGTGCATCTATTGCTGTATTCCTTATTAAAGATAACGACGCACACTCCAGGTACTTTGCATCAATGCATGCAATTACAGGATATATTTTATGGCTTATGCTCTGCTTGGTCTTCTTATCATCCCTTGTAAGTATTGCATAAGGGGTAACTTCTGAACCAGTACCACATGTAGTAGGTATCTCTGCTACAGGGAGTGCTTTAAGTTTAACAGGCTGGTATAATATATCTTCTGATGTATCCCTGTTCTGTACCATAAGGGCAACTGCTTTTGCTGCATCCATAGGTGAGCCGCCGCCTATGCCTATAACAAAATCTGCTCCCTGGCTTCTTCCAATGCCTGCGGCATCCATTACAACTTTTATAGATGGATTTTCTTCTACTTTATCATATAATATGTACTCTGTATTATTATCCTCTAATGCCTGGATTACATCGGCTAGTGCACCTGTTTTAATGGCAGAAGACTTTCCTGTAATTATAAGTGCTTTCCTTCCAAGTGAAGCAAGTTCTGCACCATGCTTTAATACTGCACCATTTTCATGGTAAATTTGTGTTGGTATATAAAATTCCATACTTTCCTCCATAATATTTAATTTTCAGACATGCCCTGCCTTGTACTTCCACCTTTTAGCTGCATATAAAGTGGTTTCATTGCTTTTTTTCTTGTCACCTCTGCCAGCCCCAGTTTTGTCATGCCAATAAACCTTGTCTGTACCCTGTCTTTTGCAAATTCATGCCGCAGGCACTCAATAAGCTGCTGGTTATCCTCTTCATTTTCCATATCTATAAAATCAATAATTATAATGCCAGAAAGGTTTCTAATCCTTAACTGTAAAGCAATCTCTTTTGCTGCTTCCATATTTACCTTAAGAAATGTCTTCTGTACATCCTTTTTCTTTGAAACAGCCTTTCCTGTATTTACATCAATAGAAACAAGTGCTTCTGTTGGCTGTATAATAATATATGCTCCACTTTTAAGCCATACCTTTGGCATAAGGGCATGTTCTATAGTCCTTGGTATATTATAGACTGCATCCAGCTTTCCATTGCTGCTGTCCCAGAGCACAAGCTTATCTATAAGTGAAGCATCTTTTTCTTCAAGAAATAACTTTATATTATTGTACAGTCCAGTGTCATCAGTTATAATACTTGAAAGCTCATTGTTATATGAATCAATAATACTTTTTAAATATGCTGGAGGGGCACTGTAAAGACATGAAAATGCTGCTTTATGCTTTCCAAAATTAACTATATCCATATATTTTTTAACGAGTGTCTCTATTTCATTAATAATATCTTGTGTGTCTGCGCCAGCACTATTTGTTCTTGCAATAAAACCATAACTTTCTGTAACATACTTGTTTATAATTTCCAAAAGCTGGTTTCTTGTATCTTTGTCATATATTTTTGAAGATATACTAACCCTGTAAGCATCTGGCACTAAGACTATATATTTTCCTGGAAGGCTTATACTGCCTGAGAGTGCAGGAGGTTTTGTTTTAATGGCTTCTCTTACGGTTTGTACAATAATTTCATCCCCAACCAGCACACGCCCCTCCTGGTATGGCACTCCATCAGTATGTATGGGACACTGTTTCATATCAAGCGGAAGGTATCCCATCTGACCTTTGTTATATTCAACAAACGCAGCATTAATATTTTTAACAATATTTCTTACCTTGCCTACATAAATATTACCAAGAATACTTTTATCTTCCTGGCTTTCTGCCTGTATCTGTACAATATGTGAATTTTCTGTCCTTACAGTAAAAATCTGTCCATTATTTCTTATAATAAGCAATTCGTCAGACATCAGGGCAGCCACCTTCCTCTTTGTAAATAAATGCAGGGTCTTTTCTGTCTATTGCATTATATTCTGACATTGGTATAAACTTGTCTTCTTCCTTTGCATACATTTCAAGCCTGTGTATCTGGTAATCATATTCATTATACTCTATGCCTGCATATTTACAAAATGTTTCCAGTACAAGCCCTGGCTTAATATTTACAACACTGCCTGATGCCAGGCAGCAGTACAGTGCAGGAAGGCAGCCTTCTGTAATACAAGGAGCTGTTACATTTGAATTTCCAAAATCTGCTGCATTATCTGCCATATAATAAATATGTTCTTTTATATCTATAACCTGTTCTGATTTTTTTGTTTTTTTAAGGACTTCTATTGTATCCTGGTTTAAAAAACCTTCTAGCTGTTTATGGGTAAATTCTGTACAGGACAGTTTATTATCTTTTCCAGGTTTTATGGCTATAAGGTAGTCACATGCCGCAAGCGATGCCATTGAAGGTTTTGCATTATCATTTATAAATGTAAAAGCCCTTGCTTTTATCTCATTATTCATTACAGCATTTATCCTGTCTGCCATAACCTGCGGAGTATCCGCTTCTTCAAGTACAATGTCAAGGTATTCTGCATCACTGCTTAAACCTATGCCAAGCGGTGAGGTAAAAGACATAAGCTGGTGTGGTGAAAATCCCTGGCTGTAACTTACTTTTATGCCTGCCCTCCGCATTGCTTTCTGGAAATATCTCATAACATCAAGATGCCCAATAAAACGCATAGAGCCTGTTTTTGAAAATTTTATCCTTGCTTTCATTTTTCCACTCCTTCTGTGCACACACCACACTGGAATTTCATTGCGCCACAGCCTGAACACTTGCTCCGGCAGTTTGGTGTAACCACTTCCGCTTTTGAATTATGGTATTCTTTAAGCATAAATTCCTTGGTAACTCCTATATCAATAAAATCCCACGGGAACAGCTCGTCCTCTGCCCTTTCTCTTCTTATATAAAATTCCATATCAAGATTATTGTCTTCAAATGCCTTTTTCCATTTATCATAATGGAAATATTCTGACCATGCATCATACATACAGCCACTTTCATATGCCTGCCTTATAACATTGCACAGCCTTCTGTCACCTCTTGCAAATACACCTTCAAGACTAGAAACATCAGCATCATGGCAGTTGTATTTTATGCTTTTGGCATTAAGCTGCTCTCTTATTTTGGAAAGCAGGAAATCACGTTTTTCCCTTGCCTGTTCCATAGTATCCATTGGTGCCCACTGGAATGGTGTAAATGGTTTTGGAACAAATATTGATGTACTTGTAACAATATTAACTTTTCCATTTCTGCTTTCTTTTGGAATTGTATAATATTCCCTTGCAATTTTATCTGAAAGTATAGCAATACCTTCTATATCGTTATAGGTTTCGCCTGGAAGGCCAAGCATAAAGTAAAGCTTGACCCTGTTCCAGCCTCCCCTGAATGCTTCCATAGCACCATTTAATATATCCTCTTCTGACAGCCCTTTATTAATAACATCACGCAGACGCTGTGTACCTGCTTCTGGTGCAAATGTAAGGCTGCTCTTCCTTATATCTTGTACTTTTGACATTACATCAAGTGCAAATGTATCAATACGCAATGATGGAAGTGATATATTTATGCCTTCTTCTTTAAATTCATCAATAAGCCAGTATACAAGTTCTGGAAGTTCTTTATAATCACTTGAACTCAAAGAGCTTAAAGTAATCTCCTCATGCCCTGTAGATTTTATCATTTCTTTTGCACACTCTTTAAGGAAATCCAGGCTTCTTGGCCTGATTGGGCGGTACAGCATGCCTGCCTGGCAGAAACGGCATCCCCTTATGCATCCCCTCTGTATCTCAAGCACTACCCTGTCTTGTGTAACCTTAATATAAGGCACTAAAGGTTTTCTTGGATAATAGGTTTCTGACATATCTGTTTCAACTTGTTTAACAACAGTGGCTGGTGCCTCTGTCACAAGAGGTTTAAACTCTGCAAGTGTACCATCATCATTGTATAAAGGCTTATAGAACTGTGGGACATATATGCCAGGAAGCCCTGCTGCAATCTTAAGGAAAGCTGTCCTGTCCTGCCCTGACTTCTTCCACTCTTTATATTTGTCCATAAGTTCATAGTACACAGTTTCTCCTTCACCTATATAAAACATGTCAAAAAAATCTGCAACAGGCTCCGGATTATATGAACATGGCCCGCCGCCTATTACAAATGGCTCATCTTCTGTCCTGTCCGCAGCTTTAAACGTAATCCCGGATAAATCAAGTACCTGCAAAATATTGGTATAACACATTTCATACTGCAGGGTAATCCCTAAAAAATCAAAATCCTTTACTGGCTGCTGGCTTTCCAGTGCAAAAAGAGGTATACCTTCACGCCTTAATATCTTGTCAAGGTCAGTCCATGGTGAATATACTCTTTCACAATATATATCATCCCTTAAATTAAGCATATCATAAATAATCTGTATGCCAAGGTGTGACATGCCTATCTCATATACATCTGGAAAACACATACAGAAACGTATATCTACATCTTCTGGGTTTTTCACAGCCATATTTATCTCACCGCCAATATACCTTGCAGGTTTATCAACGGATAAAAGTATCTCATCGCTTAATGCCAGTTTTCTCATAATCCAAGTCTCCTATCCTTTAATTTTCCCCATTAAGTGAATTATACCACTCTGTAACCTTGTCTGCCACTTCCCCTGCATTTTTAACAATAGTATCCCAGTACCCGCTTCTGTCCAGGCACTCTATCACATAATCCTTATCAAACCCATTGTAAGAAAAACCATTATAAAATGCAATTCCCAGTATTAAAAAAAGCATCCCTGCTGCCATAAGCCTGATTATACCAAATGGATGCTTTTTCTCATTAGTTATAAGATACTCATCCCTGCTGCCAGTTTCCTTAAAGGATGGATGGTATGCATTATAAGAATTATTATAATAATTGCTGCCACTGTCTGCAAATGCCCTTCTTGCTTCAATAATCTTCTCTGAACGTGATTTGGCAGGAACCATGTCCATATCATCTGAATGTCTGGTATTTTCCATGTACATAACACATATCCCCTTTATATATAATAACTTAGCCTGCAGAAACACCAGGCTTCTGGTATAGGATATGCAATACCCATGGATTTAATGCTAAGACCAGCCAAGTCCAGGGTATTCATTACACCTGTCCCTGGTAAGCAGGTTTTTAATCGCCTCAGTTGCAGGTACATTCTCAAAAAGGACTTTGTTTACCTGTTCAACAATAGGCATTGATACATTGTATTTCTTAGCAAGGCAGTATGCCGCCTTTGCTGAATATACACCTTCAACTACCTGGTTTACTTCATCCATTGCCTCTTTCATAGTTTTACCCTTGCCAATAAGATAACCTGCGTTATGGTTACGGCTGTGGTGGCTTGTACATGTCACAATCAAATCACCAATACCTGAAAGACCGCCAAATGTCTCCTTGCTGCCTCCCATGGCAACCCCGAGGCGCTCAATTTCTGCAATTCCTCTTGTGATAAGCGCAGCCTTTGTATTGTCACCAAATCCAAGCCCGTCACACACACCAGCAGCAAGCGCAATAACATTTTTAATAGAACCGCCAAGTTCAATTCCTATAATATCAGGACTTGTATAAACACGGAAATTACCATTCATAAATATTTCCTGTATAAATGCTGCAGATGCTTCATTTTCTGCGCCAACTACAACTGTAGTAGGCATATCAACAGAAACTTCTTCTGCATGGCTTGGACCTGAAAGCACACTTACATCAGCACTTGGTATTTCATCACATATTATATCCCTTAATGTTTTAAGTGTACTTTCTTCAATACCTTTTGCAACATTTACAATACGCTGCCCTTCTGGCATAAATACTGCCGCCTTCCTGGCAGTATTCCTGACATAAGGTGAGGCAACAGAAAATACTATTAAATCAAAACCTTTACATGACTTCTCCAGGTCGTTTGTAACAACAATTTTATCTGGAAGTTTAACCCCTGGAAGCCTGTCTTTGTGTTCACGGTATTCTGAAAGCATTTTTATTTCTGCCTCAACAGCTGACCATAAAGTTACATTATGGCCATTTTTAGCAAGCAATATTGCAAGCGCAGTGCCCCAGCTTCCTGCACCTAGAAAACTTACATTACTCATTTTACCCCTCCATAAAATATTATAATTTAGTCTTTCTTATTACCCCAGAGTTTATTCTCATTACCATGAAGCAGCCTTACAATATTCTGCCTGTGCTGGAAGTATGCCAAGACAGTAAAAAGCAGGCTTATAACCATAATATGCACAAATGCTTTATTATCATGGTACAAGATAATTGAATTAACAGGTATGTACCATGCCACAAACAACGAGCCAAGTGAAACATATCTTGTAATTGTAACAACAGCAACAAAAATTAAAATCCCAGCCGGTACCATAAGAGGATGTGATGTAGACAGTACCACAGCAGCAGTAACAGCTATTCCTTTGCCGCCTTTAAATTTAAGATAGAATGGATAATTATGTCCAAGTACAACACCAAGCCCCATATAAAGACATAAAAGGTACCAGCCATCTGGCCCTGTAATAAAAAACCTTGTTATAAGCACTGGTATAACAGCTTTTAAAACATCACCAAGAAATGTAAGCAGTGCAGGAAGTTTGCCAAGAGTACGCAGTACATTGGTAGTCCCCGCATTGCCGCTTCCTTTGTCCCTTATGTCTATATGGTATATTTTCCCTACAATATAACCACTTGAAATACATCCACAAAAATATCCTATAATTAAACAAATTAAATACTCTGCCATAATTACCCCTCAATCCTTAGGAATTGTCCAGGTCTTTTCTAATCCTTTTCCTTTTTCTCCCTGATAATAAATTTTAATGGTGTACCTGCAAATCCAAATGCTTCCCTTATTTTATTTTCAATATACCTGGTATATGAAAAATGCATAAGCTTCTTATCATTAACAAATATAACAAATGCAGGAGGCTTTACGCTTACCTGTGTAATATAAAATATTTTAAGCCTGCGGCCTTTATCTGAAGGCGGCTGCTGCATTGCTACTGCTTCAGCCAGTATTTCATTAAGGACTCCTGTAGCTACACGCAATGAATGGTTCTGTATAATAATTTCAAGTTCATCAAAAAGTCTTGGAATACGCTGTCCTGTTTCAGCAGAAATAAAAATAATCTCTGCATATGGCATAAATGACAATATATTTCTTATCTTTTTGGTATATTCTTTAACAGTGTTATTATCTTTTTCTATTAAATCCCACTTATTTACTGCAATTAACATACCACGTCCACGGTCATGCGCAATTCCTGCAATCTTGGCATCTTGTTCTGTAATGCCTTCTGTAGCATCTATAACCAGCACTACAACATCTGCACGTTCAACTGCTGAAACTGTACGTAGTATACTATATCTTTCTATTTCCTCTTTTATTTTATTTTTACGTCTCAGTCCTGCTGTATCTATAAATACATATTCTTTATCCTGCCATGTAATAGAAGTATCTACAGCATCCCTTGTTGTCCCGGCTATATCAGATACAATAACCCTGTTTTCTCCAAGTATTTTATTTATTATTGAAGATTTTCCTGCATTTGGCTTTCCAACAACTGCAACACGTGGCCTTTCGTCTTCTTCCTCTTCTATATCCCCTGGAAAAAGTGAAGTAACCTCATCAAGCATATCACCTATACCAAGCTTTCCTATAGAAGAAACAGGAAAAGGTTCACCTATGCCAAGGTTATAGAATTCATATACATCTGGCATATACTTTTCAAAGTTGTCTACCTTATTTACAACAAGCACTACCTTTTTAGCAGCTTTACGCAGCATATCTGCCACTTTGGAATCAGAATCTGTAAGCCCCTGCCTTACATCCACAACAAACATTACAACATCTGCCATTTCAATGGCCATCATTGCCTGTTCCCTCATGCTTTTAAGCATCTGGTTCTTTGTTACAGGCTCAATGCCGCCAGTATCCATTATGGTAAATGAATAATTAAGCCATGACACATCAGCATATATACGGTCCCTTGTTACACCAGGGGTGTCTTTTACAATAGATATCCTCTCACCTGCAATCATATTAAAAAGTGTTGACTTGCCAACATTAGGACGTCCTACGATTGCAACAACTGGTTTGCCCAACCTCATCACCATGCCTTTCTATAACCTGTACACTTTGTTACTATCCACAGCTATGCCACACGTAGCCACCCAGCTTACTTTTGTAATGGAAACCACTGTATCTGGCATAAACCATACCCCTCCCTGTGTCTGGCTGGCTTTGGATAGTAACTAGGATTTTTCTTTTTTATATTATTTTTCCTTTACTTTTGTAGCAAGGAACTCATTAACCTTTTTATATAATACTTCATTATTTATAATGTTCTCTGACTTACTTCCATAGTATTCCTCAAAAAGCTTATCAAGTTCATCCTGGCTTTCTACAGAATATTCCTTAAGATACATATCAAGGACTTCTTTAAACTCATCTTCACCAATAACTATATTTTCCTTATGTGCTATTGTATTAAAAACCATTCTTTTACCAAGGTCACTCTTTGCACTTGTTTCTACTTGCTTATCAAAATCCTCTGCTGTCATGCTCTGCATTGCTAAATAACCTTCCAGTTCAACACCCTGCTGTTTCAGGTAATATTCAACCGGTGTCCTGTATTGTTTCTTCACCTGTTTAAGCAGGTCTTCTGGATAATCATTGATTTTTGAAGCAGTATACACATTTTCCCATGCCATATCCATAACTACACTGTCACGTATATATTTAGTATAATCCTCTGCTGTGTTTTTATAACCTTTGTAGAAATCCTTAAAATTGTCTTCTACAAATTTATCTGAAAGCTCTGGCCATTCAGCTCTATAATTAATAGTTACTGTAAATACAACAGGTTTCCCCTCAAGGTCAGGATTATTTGGATAACTGTCGGGGAATTTTATATTTAAGTCACATTTTTCCCCAATCTTCTTACCAATTAAGCCATCTTCAAATCCATCAATAAAACCACCTGAACCAATCTCAAGATTATACCCATCTGGTGAATCTTTCTTTTTACATGAACCACCTTCAAATTCTTTACCATCTATTTTACCTACATAATAGATATTGAGCATGTCACCTTCTTTGACAGTTCCCTTTTTAACCTTTTTGAAATCATCAGTTTTCTTTATATTAGACGTAATTAGTAATTCTGTTTTGCTGTCAATATCACTTTTATTTAGTTCTATTGAAGAGTAATCTCCCAGTTTAATATAGTCAGAGTAATCAACATTTTCATCTATCTCTTCCTCTTCCTTTTTTGTCTTATCTTCACTTGTACTGCTATCATTTTCTTTACTGCTTGTATCTGCCTTGTTTCCACAGCCTGTAAATGATAGTACTATGGTAGTACACAATGCTAGTACCAAAAATTTACTATACTTTCTCAAAATAATTCCTCCAAATCAATTAACATTTATAATACAACATTCTCCTTTATACCACAAACCAGAAAAAAAATAAAGCTATTTCAATAAAACTTCACAAAATTTTTTAAATTACAGGTTTATGGGTGTTTGTGTAATTTAAAAAATGATGGAACTCAAAATACATGTTATATTGACTATATATAAAAAAACAGGTATTATCTTAGCAGGCAGATTTATATTTGAAATGGAGGTTACTATGTCAAGCGCAAAATTTAATGAATCTATGCCATTTGCACCACTTAAAATAATAGCTATAGGAAATTGTGAAGAAATAGGCAGAAAAATTGACCAGAAGATTACCATCCGCAGGAAAGATGCTTTTCGTAATGAAGAAAAACCTGCTTTTAAAATGTCAGGATTTGATTCAGATACATACCTTGTCCCATTTGAATGTCCAAGGTTTGGAACAGGTGAAGGAAAATCTGTTATAAATACATCTATACGTGGTACAGACCTTTTTATAATTGCAGACGTAATGAACTACAGCCAGTCATATACTATGCGTGGCAGCCAGTCACATATGTCACCAGATGACTATTTTATGGATATTAAGCGTGTTATAATGGCTTGCAGCGGACAGCCAAGGCGTATAACTGTGATTATGCCATATCTCTATGAAGGACGCCAGCATATACGGATTGTCAATGAATCACTTGACTGCGCCCAGGCACTGCAAGAACTGGCAACAATGGGAGTTGACACAATTATAACATTTGATGCCCACGATAACAGGGTACAGAACGCAATACCAATAAACGGCTTTGAAAACTTTTTTACTTCTTACCAGTTTATAAGCACAGTTCTTGAAAACAACCCTGGAATGAAGGCAGATAAAGAACACCTTATGGTAATAAGCCCTGATGAAGGCGGTATGCGCAGGGCTGTATATTATGCCAGCCTTCTTGGTGTTGACATGGGCATGTTTTATAAAAGATATGACTATTCAAAGCTTATAGATGGTGCACATCCTTTGGTTTCATTTGAATTTCTTGGAAATAATGTTACTGGCAAAGATGTGGTAATTATAGATGATATGATAGCTTCTGGACACACTGCGTTTGAAGTTGCCAAAGAATTAAGGAAAAGAAAAGTACACAAAATAATTATTTGTGCAACCTTTGGTCTTTTCTCACATGGCATAGATGAAATAGACAAAGCATATGAACAAAATATATTTGATGAAATATACACAACAAACTTGTGTTACTGCCCAGAAGAAATAAAAAACAAACCTTATTACTATAATGTAGATTTAAGCAGTTATATTGCACTTATTATTGATACATTAAACCATGATATAAGCGTTAATGATATTATAGACGCAACAGAAAGAATACAAAAACTTCTTGCAGACAGGCAGGGGTAATATGCCTGTCTGAAGAAGCTTCTGTTTTTTTTATTAATTTATTCCCTTTTACCAAATGCTACTGTATAATCTGTCTTATATGTTTTTGACAAATATTGTACTGCAAGCTTATAAGAGCCTGCTGGTATGTCATTTAATGGCATGCTTACAAAATATGTCTGGGTTTTAAATACTTTAAGTGGCTGCGTAGTGTTTGTGAAATCCTGGACATAAATTGTATCGTTATTATATAAATATATTTTCTCAAGGTCATGGTCTACAGCATAAACTTGTATTAAATCACCATACCTGCGGAACTTAAGTGCTTCTGAAACTTCATGTGTCATAATCTCTGCCTTTTCAAGCTCATATGGCATATTTTCAAGTTTTATTGGAGACACAAGGCTTCCAAGCATCATATTACCTTCTGGCAGTGGTTTTGACATTGCAGGTATATTGAAATCAAATGTATGTGCTGAAAAGTAATCTGTCACACATGATATTTCATTAATACATTCCTTTGTATCATAGTTAAATTCATATATTTTAGCATTATACCCATCTACAGGTGGCTTAAAATGTGCACACATAGCCCTTACTATCCTGTTATCTGGGTCATACTCACTATTTGAACGTGTTATGCTTAGAGGTGTTTCAAAACGGTTGTCCTGTCTTACAGTCCTTTTCTTCTCATCTACTGTATAAAAGTTTACATATGATTTTTCTTCACCATCAAACCATTTAACAGGCCTTCTGTTGGCTGTGTGGTTGTCAAAAAGCATAAGACGCAAAGTATATGGGTCATTATCTGTTTCATCATGTACAATCTGTATTCCATGCTGCTGGAAGAACCAGTTATGTTCACCTACTGGCTTTAACACCTTATCTTCAACATTAGTTCCTTTATAAAACTTAGGTTTGGCAATAAGCCATACAATTTCCCTCTTTTCAAGGTGTATCTTTGCTATTGTATGGACATTCCTCATGGAAATAACAACTGTGCCTTCTTCTGGTATATAATCTATTGAGTTAATATGAGCCCAGTCATTCCTTGTTTTATAGGTATCGTCAAACAGGTCATTCATACTAAGTTCATATATAGTTTCACCAGTTTTGCGGTCAATCTCCACAATGGCATTCTCCATATAAGTATCATGCATTGAACTTGACAGACCAAGTATATTGCCGCCTGGTTCTTTTTCTATAGCCCAGTGGTGCATTCCTTTTTTCTGGTGGTAAGTACAGTATACCCTGCCAAGCATGTCCATCTCATGTGTAATAACTGTATGTGCATTACCATATGCAGGAATACGCATATTCCTCTCAGGAAAGAGAAACCTGCCATCACTGAAAAGATAGACGCCATAATATTGTGGTCCCCTGTTTAACGCAAACCTTATATTTCCTTTTGTATCAAACGCATAGACACCGCCCTGGTATCCTCCTGAAACAAACATAAAACCACCATTAAACGGCTGTTTGCTTTTTGTAATCTTAACACAGTCATGGACAGGTTTATTTAATGCTGGTGTCTTTATTTTAATATTCTTTGAAGCAATAATATTACCATCTTCATCAATAAGACGTACTTTTACCGGGTTAAAACGTCCTTCATAAAGCCCAAGTACCGCTACCCTGTGGAAATTTCCAAGTGTTTCATCACACCTGGTATAGTCTTCTGAGCCATTGTGCCCTTTAATGGTATATTCAACTTTACATTTCTTTTTAGTATTAAATACCATTAATGCAGACAAAGGTGAAACCTTGTATGGATTATTAATTACAAGGATGTTGTCAAAATTATATTCAGCCTTGTTAAATATTGATTCTAACATTTTTTCCTTGCAATACGTCAAAAATGCAGGAGGTTCTACTTTATTTTCAAGGTTAGTATCATAAGAATTAACTAACATATCCTTCTTATATGGAAACCTTCTTGCTTCTTTAGTAAATCTCCCCTCACTGCATGTTGATGTGTTAAGCACCACCCTTTTTACTGGCGTCAAAATTTTTGATATTATATTCATTCTTCCACTCCGATATCGTATAATTTGTTCATAAACTTTAAGATTTTCTTAATGATTTTATTATACATAATCAAGTTAAATAATACAACAAAAATTTATAAACCATATAAGACAACCTTCTTATATGGTCTGTAAATTATCTGATATAAAACGGACGAAGTTTCCAATGTGTATATACATATTGGAAACTGCTGTCTGTCTAAAACCGCCAGATAAATAAATTCTTTTGCAAATTAACCATATAAGGTAATTCCATAATATTCATCCAGGCACAAGCGTTTTGCCTGTACTTTGCAAGTAAAACTTTGGAATTGCCAGAAACATATAATTTGTGCTCTCTTCTATATTTAAAACATTACCTAAGAATTATTTTTATAAATTTTTTTGTACGATTTCACCTTTACTCTTGTATATGCTGCCTCCTGGCACATACCCACGCACCATTGACAGTGGATATATATTAGTATTACTTCCTATAATTGTTCCAGGGTTTAATACACTATTACAGCCTACTTCCACAAAATTACCAAGAACTGCACCCATTTTCTTAAGCCCTGTACCGATTTTATCTCCGCCATACCAAAGGGTAACTTTAGTTTTATCAGATTTTACATTTGATGTAATAGAACCTGCACCCATATGTGATTTATAGCCAAGTATAGAGTCACCTACATAGTTATAATGTGGAACCTGGACATTATTAAAAAGAAGTACATTCTTAAGTTCTGTAGAGTTACCTACAACACAGTTCTCACCAACAATAGCATTTCCCCTTATAAATGCACAATGGCGTACTTCTGTACCTCTCCCTATAATACAAGGTCCTGTAATAGATGCTGTTGGTGCAACTTCTGCACTTTTGGCAATCCATATATTTTCACCTATAAGGTCATATTCATCCAGGCTAAGCTTCATTCCAAGTTCTATTATAAAATCCTTAATCTTAGGAAGAACTTCCCACGGAAACTCTGTATCTTCAAATATCCCAGCTGCTATAGTTTCATCCATATTAAATAATTTATTATTTTTTAATTTGTCATACATAATAATTTCTCCAGTCTTATATTTTGAGTTTCCTCTTTTTTAAACAAATAATATATTCTCTGGTGGTGTAAATTGCCCACTGTCTAAAGCTAATGGGATTGCAGCCACATTAAGAAAAAATATAACAATATACAAGTACCAACTCCAACAAATATAATATATTATATATTTTCTACTTAGTGCGGCTGCTCCATTTGCGGTTTTATGCACCACTGTGCATCCCATCCAAGCGCAATGTGTGCAAAGCCATGTTGCAAACATGGCTTTTTGCTGGTAAAATTTTGGAATTGACAGAGCTACATAATTTGTAAAGCATTTAATTTCCAAACACCTATATTACAGAAAATACGCTGGACTAAATGATATTACATCCAAGCCAGGCTGGGCTGTTTGTGATTTGTCCAGGGGTATCTTGAAACCACCAGAACCCTGATATCTGTATAATAAAAAATAAGGAAACTCAAATATTGTATATATTTATTATTTATAATATGCTGCTGCTGCGTCAAAATATTGCCTTAATGCATAAGAATTATTAATATTTTTCACACCCTCAACACGCCTTATAATAAAGTCATCAAGTTTCTTCATATACTCTTCTTCTGTAATACTGCCATCTGCCACCAGTGCCAGCCCAAGCTCCCAGCTTGCTGTAAGTTCAGGGTTAAGCAGTGAGCGTATCGAAACATTGACAACATCATACACCATCTCACCAATAAGTTCAGGGGTTATTATCTGTGTTTTTTTATTAAGCTTAAGATATTGTATTTTAACAAGCTTACTTAATATTTCAGCCCTTGTAGCACTTGTGCCAATACCACTTCCCTTTATCTGGGCACGCAGCTCTTCATCTTCTATAAGCTGGCCCGCATTCTCCATTGCAAGTATTATTGAACCTGAATTATAACGTTTAGGTGGTGATGTTTCCCCTTCTTTTATCTCTGTGCTGCCAAATCCAAGTTCCATACCTTTTTTAAGTTGTTTTACCATATTTATAAGATTTTCATCAAATGTTTCCTGCTCCTGGTTTTCACCATTGTCATTATTTTTATTATCTGTATTATCTTTATTTTTAGAAAATGAAGCAGTTGCAAGTTCTAAGTAACCTTGTTTTACAAGTACCTTAAAATTAGCAAAAAACAGCTCTTTATCATGTCTTATAACAAGTGATGTCTTCATATACTCTGCAGGAGGGTAAAATATACATAAAAACCTGCGCACTATCACCTCATATACCCGTGAAGACCGTGTATCCAGGCTTCTTAATGCACCAAGTCCCTGGCCTGTAGGTATTATTGCATAGTGGTCTGTAATCTGTTTATCATTAACATACCTTGTACGTGTAATGCCCTTATAACTTTCACTTTGCAGGATATGCTGTGCATATGGTCTTGTAATATTATAATTTACAAGACCTTTTATATTTTTATGTATTTCTTTGGCAACTGCTGTAGAAAGTACCCTTGCATCAGTCCTGGGATAAGTTACAAGTTTTTTCTCATATAATTCCTGTACAATTTTAAGAGTTTCATCAGGGCTTGTCTTAAAAAGTTTTGAACATGTATTCTGTAATTCTGCAAGATTAAACAGAAGTGGAGGATTCTTTTTTTCTTTTTTCCTCTCTGCTTTCTCTATAACAGCCGTTTCCCCTGTATATGGGAAAATATCTTTATTATCACTGCCTGGTGCTGCTGTACCAAGGCTTAAACAGAGCTTTTCTGCATCTTCTCTTTTTTTAAAACCATTTTCTTTATAAAGAAGAGGTGACTTAAAATACTCCGACCCTTCTACAGCACGCCATTCACCATCAAGTTCCTGCCCATCATAAGTAAAGTGTCCAATTACCCTGTAAAAAGGCGTTTTAACAAAGCTCCTTATCTCACGCTCACGCCTTACTACCATTCCAAGAACACATGTCATAACCCTGCCTACAGATATTGATATCCACTTGCCATTTTTCAGGTAATTCATAACTGTCTGCCCATATTTTAATGAAAGTACACGTGAAAAGTTAATACCCATAAGATAATCTTCCTTAGCCCTTAGATATGCTGATGAAGACAGGTTGTCATATTCAGACAAAGGTTTTGCTTCACGTATGCCACGCTGTATCTCTTCCTCTGTCTGCGAGTCAATCCAGACACGCCTTTTGTCTTTGCTTTCAGGGACTTTTGCCATCTGGTCCACCAGCCTGTAAATATATTCACCTTCACGCCCTGAATCAGTGCACACATAAATCCTTGTTATATCTTCTCTGTTAAGAAGGTCTTTAACTATATTAAACTGCTTTTTTACATCAGGTATAAGTTCATAAAGGAAATTCTCTGGCAGGAAAGGAAGTGTATTTAGTGACCACTTCTTTAATGCAGGGTCATATACATCAGGGTAGCTCATTGTAACAAGATGCCCTACACACCATGTTACAACATATTTCCCTGATTCAAGATACCCTTTTCCCTGGCTGCCCTGCACACCAAGGACTTTGGCAAACTCCTTGGCAACGCTTGGTTTCTCTGCTATAAATAAGTATTTATCCATATTAATCCCCGTATACTGCCTTTAATCTGTACACTTTTTTGTGCAGCATGGTGATTTTACAAATTCTTTAAAAGCCTTTTCTATAAAAATAACTGCAACAATAGCAATTCCTGCCAGACATGTGTATTTTACAATTTTTGTAACATTAATATCAATATTTAATTCTGTATTCCTAGCCATATTAACCTCCTTGCCGCCTGTTGCGGCTAAATAATAACTGGATTGTAATTGTTGCGAGGATGTATTTCCTGTTTTCCTGTAATTATTCTCCAGCTTGTTTTTGTTTATATTTTTTAAAGTCTCCACGCCCTGTTACCATATTATAACCTGTCTGTTCTATACGCTTCCGTAGCAGTTCTGTACATTGTGCTGACTCCTCACCTGTAGATATCTTATTGTCATATAAATTATACTTGTCCCTTACAGAAACAGGTGAAAGGTTTGGCATAACAACATTAGCGCCTGCCATAAGCCCACGTTCACGCCCGTCTGGTGCAATAGTCCCAAGTGCAGTAGTTGCTGGCAATAACACATCTGGAAGCAGCAGCCTTGTTATTCCAAGCAGGAAAAGTGTCTGTTCCAGTGTCCCACTGTTTCTGCCTGCAAATGGTGTGTCTTTCTGTGGAATAAAAGGCCCTATGCCTGCCATATGTGGCTTTAATTCATACAAGAAATACAAATCATCCACAAGGCAGTCTGGTGTCTGGAATGGTGAACCTGCCATAAAACCTGCGCCTGTCTGGTATCCTATATCTTTAAGCTGCCATAGGCATTCCTTTCTGTGCCCTGATGACATCTCTGCTGGATGAAGCTTATTATAATGTTCTGCCGAAGCAGTCTCATGGCGTAAAAGATACCTGTCAGCTCCACTTTCATACCACGCAAGATAGTCTTTATAGTCCCTCTCACCAACAGAAAGTGTTATAGCACAGTCTGGATGCTTCTTTTTAATGTGTTCTATAATACCACAAAGCTTTTCTTTAGTAAAATACATATCTTCCCCGCCTTGCAGTACAAATGTCCGGAAGCCAAGGCTGTAACCTTCATCACAACAGTTATATATATCTTCATCACTTAACCTGTACCTGCATGCATTACTATTGCTATGCCTGATTCCACAATAATAACAGTTATTACGGCAGTAATTAGTAAATTCAACCAGACCACGTATATAGACATCCTTTCCATATGCATTTTCACGCACCTGTCTTGCAAGCTTAAAAAGATACTCTGCATCTTCTTTACTATGGTATGCCAGCAGCTGTTTAAGTTCATCCCGTCCTGGCAGTTCCCCGGCATACATCCTGTCAATAACCATTTTATTATCTGTTAAAATATTTGGCATCATCAGTAGCCTAGTTCCTCTCCGACAAGTATAACTTTAATACGTCCTGGTTTACGTGACTTTCTTGTTATTACAATCTGCCCACATATACAGTCATTAGACAGGCAGTCCCCACACCTGCCTGAATTTGCACATGGTGTATCCAGGCCAAGCCTTACAGAATTTGGAGGTGCTGCAATATTTCTTGTACGTGATACTGCTTCTTCAACATTCTTTACTATTTTGTTCATTCCAGCAATAATTATTACATTTTCTGGTCCACTGCACAGACAGGCAACCCTGTTTCCATTGCCATCAATATTTACAAGTTCCCCATCCATTGTAATTGCATTAGAACTCATAAAGTAATAATCAGCTGTGGCAATTTTACCAAACATTTCCCTTTTCTCTTCAGCAGTTACAGCCTCTGATTTGTCATAGAGTATGTAATCATCTGATTCTTTCAGGTCATCAATAAGTCCCGTTTCAGCAAGTGTAACAGAGCCACCCCATGAAATAGTACAGTCTGGTGTAAGGAAACGCTTTGCTTTTGCATTTGCTTCCTCCCTGTCTGTACAATAATACCCTTCTATTCCACGCAGGTTGAATTTATTAATAATATTTTCAGCCAGGTTCTGGTAATTTATCTGTTTTGGTGTAAGGTTAGTTTCAGTATTGTCCATACTTTAATGCCTCCTTTAACTTTTAATATATGCAATTATAACACAATATAATACTATATAACACAACCTTTTACAATAACCTGGCAAGTTTACTGCATATATCTTTATTATTCTTATCTGTTATTCCAAAATCCATCCCTTTGTATGTCCACGCTGCCCTTGCAGTACCATATTTCTCAAATATACTATGGATATCATGGTACCATGCCAGGGCATATTCCCGTTTTGCAAAACTAATTACACCATATTCCCCACAATAAAGTGGCACATTCCTTTCCTCTGCCACTTCTGCCGCTTCACAGAACAGCTTTTCAAGCAGGTTTTTTCCAGATAAAGATGCATCAAACTGTCCTAATATATGTGAATACAACTTTTCTAATACCATATCTGACTGTTTAAGATATTCTCCTGCTGGCAACGGATAAGCTGTCCTGAAATCTTCTGGCATAAATTCTTCCCAGCAGGCTCCCTGGTGTGTAAATATATGTGGCTCATAAAAATGTACTGAATATACAATTCTTTCATCAGGTGGCATAATTATATCTTTCACTGTAGTTACACTATTATAACATGTACCACCAATTAATATCCATGTATCTTTTGTATACTTCCTTATGCGTCCCACTGCCTCACTTGCAAGCCTGTTCCATATATCCGTAACTGTAACATCAACTATCTCATTTAATAAATCAAATGCAATAAAATCTGGATAATTTCCATAACGGCCTGCAAGCCTTTCCCACAATGACAGAAAACGCTCCTGAAGCCTGTTATCTTTAAAAAATGAAGAACAGTCTTTGGCTTCATCAAATGCATAACCTGCTGTCTTATGCAAGTCAAGCACCATATTTAAACTATATTGCCTGCACCATCCTGCACACCTGTCAATATATTTAAACCCTGTGCTGCATGGAGTACCATCCTCCTCTTCCAGAAGTATATAATCAACTGGCAGCCTTACATGGTCTGCACCCATATTTTTTATAACTCTTATATCATTCTCTGTAATAAATGTTTCCAGATGTTCTTCTTTATAAGAACATTGTGAAAGCCATCCTCCTAAATTAATTCCCTTCTCAAAACCATTAAATTTTCTCATAATCCTTACCAGATGCAACAATAAAAAACAGTTGTTTGCATTTTATCCTTTCTTGATTTTTTATTTAATCTATTTACTTTTATATTTCATCTTGCAATTATAGTTTAGATAATTTTCTGTTTAATTTGTATCAAAAGCATTTGATTTATATTAAAAATGTTATATAATACTAAATATTATTAAGAAAGGTGGTATGCTTATGAACATGAAAAAAGAATTAAACCACCGCCTGTTCATCCAGCGTGAAGAGCAGACGTCACATATTGAATATAAAGAAGAGTATGGATACTATGACAATATAGTGGCTGGCAATCTGGAAGCTGTCAGGCAGAGATTCTCAGACCCAGAAAATGAACACCAGTATAACAGCCCTGGATATGGACGTCTTTCTGAAAATCCAATACGCAATACACGTTACCACTTTATTGTATCTGTTGCACTTATAACAAGGCTTTGTGTAGAAAACGGCCTGGAACGGGAACTTGCTTATACACTTAGTGACCTGTATATAAGCAAAATGGATTTATTACAGACTACCAGGCAGATTCTGGTCCTGCATAATGAAATGCTTCTGGATTTTACACAACAGATGGCAGGACTGCCAAAACGCCAGGTATATTCTGTACAAGTAATAAAAGCAATGGATTATATATACAAGAACCTGAATGGACGCCTTTCTGTTACTTCAATAGCAAAATCACTTGGTTTAAACAGGAGTTACCTTTCATATCTTTTCCACAAAGAAACTGGTATTAATATAAGCCAGTTTATACACTCTGAAAAGACTAAAGCAGCCTCCAATATGCTGCGCTTCTCAGAATATTCCTATTCTGATATTGCCAGTTATTTTGGTTTCTCTTCACAAAGCCATTTTATAAAGTGTTTCCGTAAAGAAACTGGATATACACCAATGGAATACAGAAAACGCTTCTCTTTGGTAACCAGTTTTGGAAATAATGGCCAGACATGGTAAACCAGACTCACCACTTAAGAAACGTGTATTTTTTTCTCTCTGCCAGGACAGAATGGGGATTTTCACCTAAAATATGACACAAGCTGCACAATTAAAAAGAACCCCCGCATATATAGGAGTTCTTTTTTAATAGTATAAAGAGAAATGTGAAATCACTTTCTTAAACCTAATCTCTCAATAAGAGTACGGTATGCATCAAGGTCTTTCTTCTTTAAATATGCAAGAAGGTTACGTCTCTGTCCTACCATTTTCAGAAGACCACGCCTTGAATGATGGTCTTTCTTATTAACCTTTAAATGCTCATTAAGTTCTACAATACGCTCTGTCAGTAAAGCAATCTGCACTTCTGGAGAGCCTGTGTCTTCTGGTGTACGTCCATAAGCTTTAATAATTTCTGCTTTTTTTTCTTTACTAATCATAATTTCCTCCTGTTTTATGTCTTGTGCATATATTGCAAAGACTACTTTATTCCTGCTGCTAAGGACTGGGCGGAGTGTCCAAATCCTGGGCAGTGGTTCTGGCAACTTCTGTATGATAACATAATAATACTACTATTGCAAGAAGTTTTTGTTATTTTTTAACAAATCTATTAATAAAGTCCACCAGTATATGGCAGGCGGCTGTTATCCTGTAAACCTCCATAATAGCTGCTTCCTTGTCCATTATAACCATTCTGGCTGTTATTATTACTGCTGCCATTATCTGTACTGCCATTATTCTCATTAGCAATATCTGAATCTGCCTTCTTGCCAAGGGTTACAGTAAATTCTTTTTCTACATATTCCCCATTGTCAGCCCTTCTTACAACAACCTTTACTTTACTTCCCGCTTTACAGAGTGCAAGTTTTTCCTGGAGGCTTTCCATTGATTTTATTTCCATACCATTAAATTTTGTAATAATATCGCCTCTCTTTAACCCTGCTTTATGTGCAGGTGCATCTTCTGTAACTTCATCAACAAATGCGCCTTCTGGAATATTATAATATTCTGTATATCCAGAAGGAATATTCTTGCCCTTAATACCAAGATAAGCAGCTTCTCCTTCTGACACTTCTTCTGCCTCTATAATACTTTTAATAATAGGGTTTGCAACATTAATTGGTATTGCAAAGCCCATCCCTTCAACTTCTGTATCTGCATATTTAGCTGAATTAATACCAATTACATTACCATTAATATCAACAAGGGCACCACCACTGTTACCTGGATTAATAGCAGCATCTGTCTGCATAAGCTTCATATTGGCATCTTCACTCTGTACTTCCCTGTCCTTTGCACTGATATACCCTACTGTTACTGAGGTACCATATCCAAGTGCATTACCTATTGCTATAGCCTGTTCACCAACCTTTACAAGGTCTGAATCACCAAGTGAAGCAACCTTAACCTTTTCCAGTGTATCACTAGAAATATCAGAACGTTTAATTGCTACAACAGCAATATCTGCTGTTGAATCTGTACCTTTGACAACTGCCTCACATACTTTGTCATCATAGAATTTAACAGAAACCTTAGTTGCATTGGCTACAACATGGTTATTAGTTGCAATATACATATAATTTTCATCCTGTGCAACAATTATACCAGAACCACTTCCAGAAGAATCCTGGCTGTACTGCCTTCCATACCAGTCTGTCCTTGTTTGTGTTGCTGTAACATCTATTGCAACAAGTGATGGAAGTACATTTTCAACTACTTCTGACACACCATTGGAACTTCCTGCTGATGTACTTATTGCATTAGCTGTCTGTGTTTTTTCGATATTTTTATCTTCTTTATCATCAGTATTAACAGTGCTTTCAATTGCTGTATTATTTATTAACTTATCTGAAACATATGTCACACCTTCAAATGTCATACCGCCAATAATACCAAAAACTGCCGCATAAGTAGTAACTCTTAAAAAATTTTTCTTCATCATATCAATTTCCCCTTTCACTAAACACATTTATATATTTGTTAATTTATACACTTGTACTGTTCTTCCAGACTGTTTTCTGTTCTTTGTTTTGTTTACAATACATATATTAACAGCCAATTATGTATCACTTGTGTTTAATTTTTGAAGAAACTGTGTTCATTATAAAATACTTATATATCAGGACATATTTGAAAATTAAAAATACACAAAGCTGCCAGCTCTTTTTAATGTTACCAGTATACAGTATTATCTGTAATTATAACATCCGGTCTTATATCATGTGACTCCATTTCAATTATTTCATCCTTAAGTACCTGGAAGTTATATGCTATTGCTGTTTTAAAAATCCTTTCCTGCTTATGCCTGGCAATATACCTGTCATAATATCCGCCACCATATCCTATACGCCCATGGTATTGGTCAAATACAAGCCCTGGCATAACCATTATACAATCTTTCCCAGGCAGAGGCTCACCACTGGCAGGCTCAGGTATCCCATTATATCCAGGTTTAAGCCCGTCCAGTGATTTTATCTCATAAAATTCCATTTCCTTTCCATCAACACGGGGTACGGCAACTCTGTGGAATAATGATTTAAGAAGAAAATCTATAAGCATCCTTGTATCTGTCTCTGTACCATATGAGACAAAAACATACACCCACTCTGCATTTTCAAGAACCCCTGAAGACAAAATATTTTTATAAACAGCCTTATCTTTATTTTCCCTTACAGCAGGTTCTATATCTGCCCTTAACTTCTTCATCCTGCTACGTAAAATATTTTTATCCATATTTCCCCCGTTATTTAATGCAACCTTTTTCTTGCACGTTCTTTTCCTAAATCCCTGCTTGTTCCATCAGGGTTTACAACTACAACATTATCAAGCTGGCTTCTCAAATTATTTTTTACAGAAGCAATATATTCCTTTCTAAGGTTCTGCTGCTCTTCTGCCTCCTCTGGTGTAAGCCCTTCACCCTTTGATTTATGGTAAAGTTCATTAATCCTTGCAATTTTTTCATTATCCATTATAATAAAATCCTTTCATCTATAATTTTCCATGCCACATATTATATGGCACAGATAGAAATGAAAAATGCTAGTTTTGCATTTTTCTTGTATAAATCTTAATATATCTAAAATAGTGTTTTTTGCTGCCTGTTTACCCAAAATACAATTATATTTATGCATTTATAACAGCTTCCGCAACACGTATGCCATCAACAGCAGCAGACATTATTCCACCTGCATATCCTGCACCTTCCCCACATGGATATATTCCTTTTATATTAGACTGGAAAGTTTTATCCCTTCTAATCCTTACAGGTGATGAAGTCCTGCTTTCAATTCCTGAAAGTAGTGCATCTTCCCTTGAATACCCTTTAATCTTTTTACCAAATTCTATAATTCCTTCTTCTATTGAACTTGCAACTATCCCAGGCAGCACTGCCTTTACATTAGCAAGGCTGTATTCTCCCTTAATACCAGGCATTATCTCTCCAAAACCTGTGCTTTTTACATTATTACAAAAATCTGCAAAAAGCTGTACAGGAACCTTACCACCTGCCTGTTTATATGCTTCTTCTTCCCATCTACGCTGGAACTCTATCCCTGCAAGTGCCCCTTCCTCTCCAAAATCTTCTGGTGAAACAGTAACTACTATAGCACTGTTTATATTCCTGCCATCACGTGCATAATTACTCATGCCATTAACTGCAAGCTTTCCTGGCTCTGATGATGCATTAACAACATAACCGCCTGGACATGTACAGAACGAATATACCCCACGTCCTGCCTTGGTAGTATATGCCAGCTTATAACTTGCAACTGGCAGCTTCTTATACAAACTGCCATACTGGTTATAACCAACCATATCCTGTGGATGTTCTGCACGCACTCCTATGGCAAATGGCTTAGGTTCCATATACAGCCCGCTATAATTTAACTTATAAAATGTATCACGGGAACTATGGCCTGTTGCAAGTATAAGGTGTGAACAGTTTATTTCTTCTTCTTTACCATTCCGTAATATTTTTACACCTGTTATACATCCATCTGCACATATAACATCTTCCATCCTTGTGCCAAAATCTACTACACCACCAAGTTTTATAATCTCTTTACGTATATTTTTTACAACATCTTTAAGCCTGTCTGTGCCAATATGTGGCTTCTGCAGGTATAATATTTCAGAAGGTGCACCAAATTCTACAAATGTTTTTAACACCTTATGGTTATAACCATCTTTATCTTTAATTAAAGTATTTAATTTACCATCTGAAAATGTACCTGCACCTCCTTCTCCAAACTGTACATTGCACTCAGGGTCTAAAGCACCACCATTCCAGAAACTTTCCACTGTCTTCTGGCGTTCTTCCACATCCTTTCCCCTCTCAAGCACAACAGGCACTAAACCTGCCCTTGCAATCACAAGTGCAGCAAACAGGCCTGCCGGTCCCATCCCGGCAATAACTATGTTTTTGCCATTATCCCTTTTAATTACACCTGCATCAGGCAAAATCACTTTTTCTTTCCTGTCTGGCACCAGGACAGCATTATTCTTCCCATACCGTTTAACTGCTTTCTGCTCATCCTTACAACAGAATTCTGCCTGGTATATATAATTAATATCATCCTTTTTCCTGGCATCTAATGATTTCTTCTTTATCTCAAAATTATTTATTTCTTCCTTTTGTACTCCCAGCTTTTTGGAAACAGCCGACAATACAAGCCTTTCCTCTGCCTCTGTAATAATGCCGTTTTTTATGCCTTTCCCTCCAGAAGCCTTTATAACATCCACAACTGGAACCTTTATCTGTGATACTTTTACCATAAAACCCTCATTTCTGCAAGATAACACACTATCTAATCTGCTTATCCAAATAATAACATTATATATGCCATATCCATATATGTAAAGCCAGAATTAACGCAGGTTCCAATGTACAGGAATCCATTATTCCATAACGTTGGTAATTATGGAACTGTACCAACGGATGTAAAATGGATGATGGACATTATAGAAACCATACATATCCACATATATAAAAAATTAAAAATGTATAATACAGATATAATTAGTTAAAAATAGTGATTGCATTACAAGGCATTTCTGATTATACTAATTAATAGCTACTGTCCGGAACTATCCGGCTGTTACTATATTACATATCATAGGAGGAATTATCAATGAAAGAAAAAGTTATTCTTGCTTATTCCGGCGGACTTGACACAACAGCCATAATCCCCTGGTTAAAAGAAAATTATAATTATGAAGTTATCTGTGTCTGCATTGACGTAGGACAGGAAAGCGAGCTGGATGGCCTTGAAGAAAGAGCTAAAGCATGTGGCGCTGCAAAGTTGTATATTGAAGATGTTACAGATGAATTCTGTGATGAATATATCGTTCCTTGTGTCCAGGCAAATGCAATTTATGAAAACAAATATCTGCTTGGAACATCTATGGCACGTCCTCTTATTGCTAAAAGGCTTGTTGAAATTGCACGTATTGAAGGCGCAAGTGCTATATGCCATGGTGCAACCGGCAAAGGAAATGACCAGGTACGCTTTGAACTTGGAATTAAGGCTCTTGCCCCTGACTTAAAGATTATCGCTGCATGGAGGGATGACAAGTGGACTATGGATTCACGTGAGTCTGAAATTGAATACTGCAAAGCACATGGAATTAACCTCCCATTTTCTGCTGATAACAGCTACAGCCGTGACAGGAACTTATGGCATATAAGCCATGAAGGCTTAGAACTTGAAGACCCAGCCAATGCCCCTGACTACAGCCATCTCCTTGTACTTGGCACAACACCAGAAAATGCCCCAGAGGAAGGCGAAACAATTACAATGACATTTGAACAGGGTATACCAAAATCAATTAATGGCAAAGAAATGAAAGTTTCTGATATTATCCGTACTTTAAATACACTGGGGGGCAAACATGGAATTGGAATTATTGACATCGTAGAAAACCGTGTAGTTGGCATGAAGTCACGTGGTGTATATGAAACACCAGGCGGTACAATACTTATGGAAGCACACCAGCAGCTTGAAGAATTAATTCTTGACCGTGACACATATACAGCTAAAAAAGATATGGGCAATAAATTTGCAGATATTGTATACGAAGGAAAATGGTTTACACCTCTGCGTGAAGCAGTACAGGCATTTATTGAATCAACACAGAAATATGTTACTGGCGAAGTTAAATTTAAACTTTATAAAGGCAACATAATAAAGATGGGCACAACTTCACCATACTCATTATACAGTGAGTCTATTGCATCATTTACAACTGGTGAACTTTATAACCATAAAGATGCAGAAGGATTTATAAACCTCTTTGGACTTTCATCCAAAGTACGTGCAATGAAACAGGGTCCATTTACAGAATTAAAAGATAAGTAAAAAATTATTTTATAATGTTTTAAACTGGGCAGAAGGCAGATAATTATTTTATCTGCCCGCATCCCACACCATGTTTCATTTTACATATTCCAGAATTATATTAATACCTTTCATTTTTCATTCTTTCTACAATGCTTTCTTTCTGCAACAGCTTTATACCATAATATACCAGTATATATTGTACTGCAAATATTGCCACAATATATAATAATATTGGAATCCATGGAAATGAATATAACATATCCATACCCATCTGTATATAAGCCATTACAAGCGCATATCCAAGAACACTGCCAAAAACCAATGTACATACCACCGATATGCTTGTATAATGTAGCATTTCCTTGTTAATCATCTTTTTAAGTTGTCCATTTGACATACCAACAGCCTGCAGAATTCCAAATTCTTTTTTACGTGAATATAAATTTGTAATAACTGTATCAACAAGGTTAATAATACCAAATAACACAATAAAAGCAGCTAATGTATAATATATAATTTTTTCAGAAAAAAACTCTTTCTCATAATATTCCCTGTTCTCAGCTTTGGAATCAAGATATAAGTTTTCTTCCATATCATATAATTCCTGTAAAATTATACCTACATTCTTTGACAGCCCTTCTTCTGTAGCAATCTCATATCCATATATAGTATTCCTGCCTGCCCACTGGTCCATAACAGTATCTGGCATCATAAAGGAACTTCCTGAAAGTGATATTGGCATATGTTTTGTCTTATTTTTCCTGCTCCATGAAGTAGTCTTTACAACAGCAATAACTGGAAGTTCTGTCTTTTTCTTCTGTCCATCCCCGTCATAATAAATTACAGGTACCATGTCTCCTGCTGACAATGGGTTCTTTTGTAGCATTTCATAATAATCATTTACTACAACAAGGCCTGGCTTTTTTAAAAGTTCTTCATATGAATCTGGACCTTCATACTCCATTTCTTTTAAAAGCTCAAAATCTTCTTTTGAAATTCCATTTAAGCCTGCCGGGCGTTCTTCTCCCCACAATGTTGTAGAAACTGTTATCCAACGCCATGGCTGTACTTTTGTAACACCCTCTATGCTTTCAATCTCTGCCTGTAATTCTTCTCCCATAATGTTTTCCGCCTGTAATAGTGCAAACATTTTCATACGTCCATCAAGGCTTGTATCATTGCCAAAACCTGACATTTCATTAATTGACAGCTTGTATTCCCCTCCTGGAAAAGAATACTCTACACTTGCTGCTGGGTCATATGACATAAGATAACTTGCAATAGTTCCAAGCAACACCCCTGCAAGTGCCAGCGAACACATAGTCCAGGCACTTTTCTTCTTACTTCTTTTCAGGTTAAGTACTGCCAGATACCCAGGGGTAAGACTGTGCTGTATATGCTTTTTTTCTTGGATTTCTGCTGTTATATATCCTGTATATCCAAGTGCTGCAACTGGAGAAGCTTCTGATGCAATTTTTCCTGGTTTCCTTACAGACAAGCCAACAAATATAAATTCCATAAAAGCACATACAAATGCTGCAATAAAAAAGTTATAAATACTAAATCCGCCTGGAATCATTACATAGCCCATAATACCTCCTGCAAAGAGTCCTGTAATAATCCCTTTAAGCGCAATAAACATTCCTTCCCATATAACCAGGCTTTTCACCTGTTTTTTTGTCATTCCCATTGTCCTCATTTGTCCATATTCCTGTACCTTGCCAGTTATAGAGATATAAAAAATATTATATATAACAATGCCTGATGATATTAACACTAGCAAAACAACAAAAACAAGAGTAATTATATCTTCTTTTCCAAGTTTTGACATTTCTGTATGCATAAAAAATGTATCACTTAATTCTATCTTGTCCTCTTGGATTTCTGCAGATGCTGCTATTCCAGCTGCCTTTTTATAAGCGGTGTCTTTATCCATATACAATGCACCTTCCATATTGGCAATAGCATCTACTTCTTCCTTATCCTTTCCAGACAACATTATTGCACAAGGCAGGGAGACATAAATTTCCTGGCTGTTTTTAGCTACAGAATGTATATCCAGGACAGCAGAAAGCTTATAATCCCTTACTACTTTATCTCCCAGGTCCAGCTGTATTATATCACCTGGTTTAGCCTGTGGCATCCCAGTTCTTTCAAGATATTCCTGTGATACCATAATTTCATTGCCAGCTAAAGGGAGGTTTCCATTATAAGAAATTTTATTTTTCTCCATAAAAGCTTCATCTTGCCATGAAACTTTTAAACGTGTATTTCCAACCTTTGCAGAACCCACTATAACAGACAGTCCTGTCCACTTAATCCTTGTATCATTTTTTAATGTTTCTGCCTGTAATAATGTAATATCCTTATAAGAAACCTGTGTAGCCTCTTTGGCAAGCCTGAGATTTTCTTCTTTAGTTCCCAATATATATAAAATAAATGCAAACATCAATGCTGTCGAAAACACAATAGTTATATACGCAAAAAAATCCCTTCTCCTGCTGTTTTCATGGTTCTTCTTAGCAATTCTGCGTATAACAACCTTATTATAATTACTGTCCATTCCCATCAGGCCCACCTGCTTTCTGCAATTTTTCCATCTTCTATATGTACAATATTTCTGGCAAGCTGTGCAATTTCTTCATTATGGGTAATCATAATAATTGTCTGCATAAAGTGCATACCCATATGTTTTAAAAGTCCAAGTACATCCTGGCTGGTGCGGCTGTCCAGATTTCCTGTAGGTTCATCTGCAAGAAGAATAGAAGGTTTCGCTGCCAGTGCCCTTGCAATCGCAACTCTTTGCTGTTCACCACCAGAGAGCTGGTTTGGCATACGGTTTATCTTTTTTTCCAAGCCAATCATTTTAATAATATCCATAATAAAACTATGGTCTGCCTTATTGCCATCAAGCTCTATTGGCAATACAATATTTTCATATACACTTAAGACAGGCACTAAATTATATGCCTGGAAAACAAATCCTATCTGCCTGCGGCGGAATATTGCCAGTTCATCATCATCCATTTGTGACAATTCCCTGCCTGCAATATTTACACTTCCTTCTGTAGGCGTATCAAGCCCGCCAATTATATGGAGCAGTGTGGACTTTCCACTGCCACTTGAACCAGTTATAGCAGTAAAGCTTCCCTGTTCCACAGACAAATCAACACCATCCAGGGCTTTGACAAGAACTTCCCCATTGTTATAGTACTTTTTCAATTCCTTTACACTTAAAATAATCATAATATTTCCTCTTTTCCTATCTTTTATTTATTCAGGTATGTCCGGAAATAAAACATTATACAAAGCAGCCAGATATGGCAGTTCCCAGACATGCTGCAGGTTCTTATGGCAAAACTCCACACGCCTTAGTAATATAATCTTTCTTACTAAAACCATGTTAGCATTATAATGTCCCAAAACTATCTCAAAACGGAAAAAAAATATATCAATTTTGTAATATTTTATCCCATTATAGAAAACCACATTTATATAGCTGCCAGGAGTGTACAAAGAGTTTATAAATTTATATTTTTATTTGGCAAAAAGATAGAAAAACTGCTTCCTTTTTCTGGAACAGACCTTACAGTTATATACCCTCCCTGTTTCTCAAGAATTTCTTTAGTAATATATAATCCAATACCTGTACCAGGTTCTTTACAAACTTTTTCCTCTCTGTAAAATCTTTTGAAAATATCACATTGGTGTTCTGGAAGTATTCCAATGCCTGTATCTGTAATCTGGATTTTTGTGTAAAACTGCATTATCTCTGCTATAACTACAATCCTGCCATTGTCTGGTGTGTATTTCACAGCATTATCTAATACATTAAATATAGCCTCCTCTGTCCATTTAGAGTCAAAAAAAAGACACAATTCCTCTGGACAATGCACCTCTACTTCAAGATTTTTTTTATCTGCCAATGGAAGGATAGAAGAAATTGCCCTGGAAATAACAGGGTAAACAGGTGACATTTCTTTTTTCATAATTAACATATGGCTTTCCAGACGTGACATTTTCACTAATGATTGTACTAAAAATTCTAACTTTTTAACCTGTTTTTGTATAATAATAAGAAAATGCCTCTCTTCCCTGCCTAATAATCCACTTAATTCTAAAGTATCACTGTACATTAAAATATTGGAAACTGGGGTTCTAAGCTGGTGTGATATATCAGATATTATCTGCTGTACTTCCTGTTTTTGTAAAACAGCCCTTTCTTCAGACATCTTTGTTATATTTATAACTGTATCCAGCTTAGATTTTATCTTTGATGATTGTGTTTCTAAATCCATTCCATAAACAATTTTTCCACCAGAAATTACATTATCTAAAGTATCGCAAATAGATTGTGTAAGAATAATATATTTATAACGGAAATACATATAGGCTCCAAAAGATACAAATACCTGCAGTATAATAAATAATACTATATTCACTTTTTACTCATCCTTTCCCTCTTTCATCCATTGGTATCCCATACCATAAACTGTTTTTATATATGTGCCAGAACCATTTTCAATCTTTTTTCTAAGCCTGCTTATATTAACAGCCAGCGCATGCCCGTCTACATAATTTCCATCCAGGTCCCACAATTTCTCCAATAAAAGCTGCCTTGTAAGAATTTGTCCTGGGTTCTTACAAAATATTACAAGAAGTTTATATTCTGTAGGGGTTAAATACAGCAAAACCCCTTTTTTCTTTACTGTCATTTTCTCAAAATCTATTTCAAGTTCTCCAAAAAACCTTTGTACATCTTTTTTATTTTGTGGTTCACAACGCCTCAAAATTGCCTGTATACGCTGCATTAGTATTTTAATGTTAAATGGTTTTGTAACATAATCATCTGCACCAGCAGCAAAACCTTTTATTATATCTTCATCCATATCCCTTGCTGTTAAAAGTATAACAGGAACTTTGTTTTTCTGGCGTATTTTTTCTAACAGTTTAAGCCCGTCTCCTTCTGGAAAATTAATATCCATAAGAAACAAAGACCAGCTTTTTGTTTCAAGCATTGCTTCTGCTTGTCCAATACTATATGCTTGTGAAGGCCTGTATCCCACTTTTTGCAAATGAAAGCAAAGACCATCATTAAGCAGTTCATCATCCTCAATAATTAAAATCTCTTCCATATACCAATTCCCCAATATATGTTTTTTCTTACAAAAAGCCTTTGTTGCCATTAATGGCAGCAAAGGCTTTCTTTTATAATTCCAGCTAGATACCAAGCCCCTTAGGGCACTGTTTAGCTTATTATATTAGCAAATACTGCCCGGATTACAGGTTATCTGGCTTTCACAGGCGCATATGGATTATACAGGTCCTGCACATCTTTTTCTGAAATAAACTCTTCACGCAGCCTGAATCTGCCTAACAGATCCATCATTAATGAAGTCTGGTTTGACATTTCTGCACTTGCCGCCGCAAATTCTTCACTTGTAGCAGAGTTTGTCTGTACTACACATGAAATTTCGTTAATTCCTTTTGTAACCTGTTCAATAGACTGTGCCTCTTCTGTAGTTGCCTGTGTAATCAAATGGACAGATTCAAGTACATGGCCAGATATCTCAACTGTCTTTTTAAGAGAATCAGACACGCTTCTTACAATCCCGCTGCCTTCCTTAACAGTCTGCATTGAATGTTCAATAAGATTTTTAGTCGCTTTTGCTGCTTCATCTGATTTGGCAGCCAGTCCACGCACTTCTTCTGCAACTACTGCAAAACCTTTGCCAACTTCACCAGCACGGCTTGCTTCTACAGCAGCATTCAGTGCAAGTATATTTGTCTGGAATGCAATATTTTCAATTGTAGCAATGATTTTACCAATTTCATTAGAAGAATCTGATATATTCTGCATTGCTACTACCATATCTTCCATAAGTTTAACACTCTCTGCAACCTGTCCTCCTGCTAGTTTAGACTGGTTGCTTGCCTGTTCACTGTTGTGGGCATTATTCTTCGAATTATTGGAAATTTCTGCTATTGTTGATGCAAGCTGTTCTACAGAACTTGCCTGTTCAGTAGACCCTTGTGCCAGTGATTGTGACCCATTTGACACCTGCATTGCCTCATTTGCAACCTGGCCAGCACTATACATAATCTGGCCAAGAGTATTACTTAAATTGCCATTAATAGAACGGATAGACTTCAGTATGTCACTTAATGCACCTACATATATACTTTCGTCCTTTGTCCTTACATCAAAATTGCCACTTGCCATCTCTTCTAAAATATTACATTCATCACTGATAAGTTCCGTTAGTACATGCTGGCTCGTTCTCAAAGCATCACACATACCACCAAGCTCGCTGCGGCTGTTATATGTTACAGGAATATCCAGTTTTCCCATACTAAAACCTTTAAGTGCAACACTAACCTCTTTTACTGGCTTTGTAATACTACGGATAATCTGCATAGCCATAAACATTACAAAAAATATAGCTACTATAGCAGCAATAATCATTATAGTTTCTGCCATCCTGCTTTCATTCTCCTGTTTTTCAATAATCCTGTTTTGTTCTTTCAGAAGACTGGCAGATATATCCTGGGCAGTCCCAATCATAGCATTTAATTTTGGTGTACAGCTACCCTTAATAAGCCTTATAGCTTCTTTCTGGTTTCCAGATTTAACTGCACTTATAATATCTGGCACTTCATCATACCATTCTCTCATGTCAGCAGTATAATCTTCCACCTTGCCATCAGATAAAGGATAAATTTTAATAAGTTCTTTCATAGTAACTTCAAGATTTGCAATAGCCTCATCTATATGAGCCTGCAGAGTATCATTTTCTGGGTCAGATGGGTCTAATGCCATATCCCTTACATTACGGGCAGCGTTGTTGGTATAAATGCGGCATTGCAAAATTAATTCATTTGCCTTAACCTGGCTGTTAATAATACTGCTATATGTAGTACTTTGATAGTCTATTATAAGTAGCATCAAAATAATAATTGAAACGGAAATAACTATTGTAATTCCGAATCCAATAGCCAGGCTTGCCTTGACTTTCATGTTTTTAAACATAAATTTTCCTCCTGTTAGTTTTTATTATTCTTAAAATATAATGATACAATTAAATTATATAATTTTCAATGGTAATATAAAATAATTTCATGGTAATTCTTTGGAAAACACACAAATATATAGATTTTCCATAAATAATTAAATTTATTCCTTATTTTAAATTTGGAATATGTCGTTTTATTGCCTTTTATATACTTATATGGTATAATTTATACCATATTATATAGACTGGAGGGGTAAAAATGTCTAAAAGAAAAATACCTGTAGTATCTAAAAAAACTGGAAAAAATAAAAAACAGCATAAAACATTTTTTTATATAGCTGGAAGTATAGCACTATTTGCTGCTGCATGGACAATACTTCCCCGCATTATGCAACACTGTACAGGAATGTTATATAAATTAACCTGTAAACACAACCAGGAATGTAATAAAAAACCACGATTGCGTACAAAGAAAAAATATAAATAAAAACAAGGAAAACATATATGACAATCAATATAGAACAAGTTACCAGACAATGCATGGATTCAATTAATAGTAAAATAAAAAACCTTAAAAAACTTAATATTATAATAATTGGTAAATCTGGCGTTGGCAAGAGTACATTAATTAACAGCCTGTTCCGTGGAAACTTTGCAGAAACGGGATTAGGAAAACCTGTGACACAAGAAATACGTAAAATTGAAAAACAAGATTATCCATTAGCTATTTACGATACACCTGGATTTGAATTGTCAAAAAGCCAGCAGGACAACGTTAAAGATGAAATAATGGCAATAATACATAAAGGTGCTGCAGCAAGGGATATTAATGAAGCAATACACTGTATATGGTATTGTATAAATGTTGGTGCAAACAGGACTTTTGATTTATCAGAAATTGAATGGCTAAGGAATTTCACAAAAGAAAATAAAGTTACACAAATCCCAATAATTATTATTTTGACACAGGCGTGCCCCAAAAAGAAAGCGGCCGAAATGAAAGTCCTTGTAGAAAAAGAAAACCTGGACATTATTAAAGTAGTACCTCTTTTATCCCAGGATATGGACTTTGATGATGAATATGTTGCCAAAGCATATGGACTGGACAAGTTAATTGATATAATGAGTGAAGCTTTGCCTGTTGAACTTATGGATACCTTGCAGAATGTACAGAAAGCATCACTTGAGTCTAAAAAAAAATACGCACAAGCAGCCATAGCAACAGCAGTTGCAGCATCATTTGGTGAAGGATTTGCTCCAATACCATTTTCAGACTCAGCAATGCTTGTACCAACACAAGTTACAATGATAGCTACAATAACTGCTATATTTGGACTTGACATAAGCAAAAGTTTTTTAACTGGTTTTGTATCATCAACAATTGGTTCTGCTGGTGCAACTATCCTTGGCAAAACTATTGTATCTAATCTTCTTAAGTTAATCCCTGGTATAGGTACAGCAGCAGGAGGTGTTATATCAGGTGCAACAGCAGGATTGCTTACAACAGCATTAGGTGAAACATATATTAAAGTAATGGAATTAATATACAAAGGAGAATTAGACAGTGAAGATTTATATAATGAAACTGGACAAACAAAAATGAAAAAAATGTTTCAAAAAGAATTACAGAAAAAAAGATAAAATCTTAGGTGGTGTCTGAAAATTAAAATTTGCCAGGGTAATATAATCTTTATATACTTTGATAGTTTAAAAGTAATTTCCAGGCACACCTTTTTATAAACTTTCTAACTTACTGTAATAACTTGTCCATCTCACTTTTTCCATTCTGGTATGGCAGGCTTGCTTCCTGGTAAAGAGAGTTGTAAAAATCTTCCGCAATATGCTGCCTTTCTTTGGCAAGTTTTAATGCCCTTGCGGTATAAAATTTTGAATACAGGTTTTCTAATTTATATTTATATTCCTGGAAAAAAGATGGAACACTATCACTTCCACCATCTGAAACTGTCCCATCAGGCAATAAAGAATACAATGGTTCTGAAACAATGCCTTTGTATACCAAAGACCTTGCAATTCCCATTGCACCTGCAACATCTAATTTATCTGCATCAAAAAGGATTTTTGCTTCTAAACTCTGTGGAATATTGTTTTTTCTGTATCTATGCGTCTGTATACATTGTTTTACTTTTTCTGCAAAGCCTATTTCAAATCCATGCCCTAATAGAAAATTATATGCTTTGCTGCTTCCCACAGCTGCATGACACAAAGCAGGATTTTCAAATTGTTCTTTTCTGCCAATATCATGCAACAAACATGAAGCAATTAAAACATTATAATCTACATTACTTTCTGTCTTTGCAATATCTAATGCATTATACAATACACGGTATACATGCTCCTTATCATGTGCACTGTCTTCCATACATGAAAGCATAAAATTTTCTAATAAAGAATATGTCTTCTTATCCATAAGTTATACCACTACACAGCAACAAATGTCTGTATTTATCCTTTCCTGTTTTTATATTTAATTTCTGGATTTTATCATAAATAAAAATACTATGCAAGATTTAAAACCAGGGATACCACGTCCGTTTTATAAAGTTTGGGTTTTTCATTTTTTAATACATAAGTATCCTGGCTCTGGCAATTCCAAATGTTTACCAATAGCAGCACGCTTCTGCTTGGATGGGATGCACAATGGTGCCAGGACTTAACATAACCGTTTCATAAAATAACCTTCTTGACATTACTCTGTATAGCGTGATAAAATCTCTCAAGGGATAAAACAGTAACATATATCCCAAAACAGAAATGTTTTAAAACATTAGCGCCAGCCCCTTAATTTTCTACAGGCAGTTAGTATTATTCTGGTTGTTACATCCTGTATAACCAGATTTCAGAGGTAATATTTAAGGGTGACGAGGTAAAAGGTTATCGAAATTTCGGCGGATGCCTTTTCGTATTCTTTGTATACGTCAGATACAGGCAAATACCCAGGTAACTGGGGAACAAATACTGTATCAACAAAATACCTTTGAAATATAATATTGTAACTGGCAATCCTGCTGTCTGTGTTTTAGCGCTGTATATCACAGATATAAATTACAGGATAAAACAGCGCAGAAAAGAGGAAATTATGTGTGGAATTATCGGATTTACAGGAAATATTAACGCAAAAGAGGTTCTTTTGCAGGGGCTTAAGGCACTTGAATACAGAGGTTATGACAGTGCTGGCATATCATTCTTTACAGAAAAAGGAATTAAGACAATTAAAGCAGTTGGAAAAGTTGCAGGGCTTGCTGACAAAGTATCTGCATCTTCTGATGAAACTACTAAATGTGGTATTGGCCATACAAGATGGGCTACACATGGAGGTGTTTCTGAAATTAACTGCCACCCTCACCGTTATGGCAAAGTAACTCTTATACATAATGGTATAATTGAAAATTATAAAGAATTACAGGAAGAACTTGCTGCTGATGGCAAAGAACCTGTATCACAGACTGATTCTGAAATTGCTGCAATGGTTATTGATTCATGTTACAAATCAAATCCTGTAAGGGCAATTAAAAAAGCAGTTAAAAAGCTTCATGGTGCTTATGCCTTCTGTATAATGTTTGAAGACCATCCAGGAAGCATATATGCAATAAGAAATGGCAGCCCGCTTGTTGCGACTGCTACTAAAGAGGGCGCTATTATTGCATCAGATATGGTTGCACTTATAAAATATTCTAAAGACTATTTTGTACTTCCAGAGCACCACATAGCCCATCTCACTGCTAAAAGCATTAATATTACAGACCTTGACCAGAATGAAATTGAACCTGATATGTTACATGTAAACTGGGATATGGCAGCGGCAAGAAAAGGCGGATATGAGTATTTTATGTTAAAAGAAATACATGAACAGCCAGAATCCCTGCATAATACAATATCTCCAAGAATTAAAAACGGACTGCCTGACTTTTCTGATGATGAAATACCTGACAACTTATTTAATGATATTAACAGGGTAATAATAACAGCATGTGGTACGGCAATGCATGCAGGGCTTATTGGCAGAAACATGATAGAAAAACTTTCAAGAATTCCTGTTTCAGTTGATATTGCATCAGAATTCCGCTACCAGGACCCCATAATTGATGAAAAAACACTTGTTATAACTATATCACAATCTGGGGAAACTGCTGATACGCTTGCAGCATTAAGGCTTGCCAAAGAACGTGGTGCAAAGACATTATCAGTAGTAAATGTAAAAGGCTCTTCTATTGCACGTGAAAGTGATTATGTATTTTATACACATGCAGGCCCTGAAATAGCTGTTGCCAGTACAAAGGCTTATACTGTACAGCTTGCAGCAATGTACCTGCTTTCATTCAGGCTTGCATTTATCAAAGGTAAAATAACAGAAGAAGAAACAAGAAATCTTACAAAAGAATTATTAAAAATGCCTGGCTATGTTGAAAATATGCTTTCATGTGACAAAGCAATAGAGCCAATAAGCAGCAAACTTAAAAAGACCAAAAATCTTTTCTTTATTGGACGTGGACTTGATTATGCACTTTCATGCGAAGGTTCAATTAAATTAAAGGAAGTTAGTTATATACATTCAGAAGCTTATGCAGCAGGTGAATTAAAACATGGAACAATTTCACTTATTACAGATAATGTGCCAGTAATTGCACTTGCTACACAAGAAGATGTATTTGCCAAAATGATTTCAAATATACGTGAAGTACGTTCACGTGGTGCAAAAGTTATAATGATAGCTGGTACTGGTGCCCAGGTAGATGCATCACTTTGTGACCATCTTATCACCCTTCCGCCAGTAAATAATGAATTTGCACCATTTGGGGCAGCAATAGTATTACAATATATTGCATACTATGCTGCTACTGCAAGGGGACTTAATGTAGACCAGCCAAGAAACCTTGCCAAATCAGTAACCGTAGAGTAATAGTCTTCACTGCCCGCTTTACACAAAAATAAATAGTTTATTATACTTATGTAAATTTATACAAAGATTATATTTGCCATCAGCAGTTAATTATTTTGCACCAAGCGGCTATTGGAAAACGCCAGTGCTTAGCCCCTGTATTAAATGTTTCGTAGAAACATTTAATACAGGGGCTTTATGCACTGCTGCGTTTTCCATTAAGCGGGAGCGTGCCGCCATGTGTAAAATAATTAACTGCTGATAGCCATAAATCCTTGTATAAAACCATAAACAAACAAAAGTGGTTTCATCCCTTGTACACCTGGATAGCACCACTTCTGTCTTTAATGCGAATGGTCTTATTTCCCTGCAAAACTCTTTCTCAAAAGTCCTGGTTCTGCCTCAATATGTGCATAATCATTAAACCTTTCAAGGAAAAACCCATTCTTATCCTTATCATAATTAATCTGTGTTATACTACAATTCTCAAGAGATTTTCCAAACATAAGGCGTTTAGCAAAATCCCCGCCAAATAAAGTACATAAAAGAATACGTATTAATCCTCCATGTGTAACAACAGCAATATTTTCATATCCACTGTTTATCCATTCCTTTACAACAGGCATTACACGTTCCATAACCATAGTTCCATTTTCGCCTTCAGGATACCACATCTCTTCAAGTGGTACAAAAAAATCCCCTATAAAAACATTAACTTCATCCAAAGCAGTACCATGCTGTGTCTTACCTTCCATAAAATTATCAAGCTGTTCCTGGTAATACTCCTGGTAAAACTTCTTAACCTCACTATCCTTCTGGCCTGTAAGTATTCCAAAATCAATTTCCGCCAGACCTTGCCTTACTTGCAGGTTATCTACAAGCTCTTTATTATAACCAAAAGCCGTTTTTGCTGTTTCCACAGCACGCACAAGGTCACTTGAATAAAGCGCATTAACCTGGTACTTTTTCATTCTATCTCCAAGAAGGCGTGCCTGCATATGCCCCTCTTCCGACAAAGGCACATTAACATTACAATCCGGGCTGTTCTGCCTTCCATGCCGGATAAGATATATTATCATTTAATATCCTGCCCCTCTTTATCTAATATGTCTGCCAAAAAGCGTATACCTGTAATATAAAACACATAAATAAATTTTATATTGCCTGTTTTAAAATAACTACTCGTCCTGCTTTGCCTCTACAATATCAATAATATGCTGCAGCTCACTTCCTTCTGCAGGTGCGTCCCCATAGTCTACAGCCTTTCCTTCAGAAGTAATCTCCATAAGTTTATTAAATTCCCCTCTCCTGCCCTTTAATATTCCATAATAACCAGCCTTTTTCTTTTCAGGGTTCCATGTCACAAAAAGAGTTTCCGCCATGCCAGGATAAAGGTTTTCATATGGCATTGTTATACGTGTAAGCTGTAATGTATCACTTATAACCAATGTCATAAGGTCATAATCATCTGCTGTATATGGACACACTGAATTTGCATAAGGCTCCTTAAAGAACTCCACAAGACATTCCCCGCCACGTTTACATAGGTCTTTAATAAACTTCTCACCCTCTGTAAAAATCTTTCTAGGCAGAAGTGTTGCTTCCATATACTGTCTTGCTATTGCATGGAACTGCTCTTCTGTAACCTTTATAGTCTGCTGCTGCGCCCCATTATCATCTTTCCTGTTAATATTCATTGTAATATTATGTGAATATGGATTAATTACAGCACCATCAACATGTACCACCTTAATCATTACATCAAGGCACATCTTAAATGGCATATTTAAAGTAATAGGGTAATTAGCAATATTAGTCCCTTTTGCAATTTCCTCCTCTGATGTAAATATAGGGAAAAACTTCTTTCCCTCCTCATTCTGGAGTATACATGGTACTGGTTGCGCACCTTTTGGCACTGGCATAGATTTGCCAGCAGGTCCTGCCATCTGCCTTAAAATGGCAGGGTCTGTATTTTTAGGCATTACAGCTGGTATATATACAATAGATTCATCAAGCAGCTTTGAAAGCTTCTCTGCATTCTCCTTATTTGCCTCTTTTTTCATTGCATCAAGTGCTTCTAATAATTCTTTACTTTCTTTCACTGGCATTTCATATATCCTTCCATTAAATATTAGCTGATTTTAAAATTAACTGTTTTGGTATTACCTGCATTATCTGTAACCTTTAATGTATAATTGCCTTTTTTGCTGGTCTTGGTTCCAGACTTAATAACACTGCCATTTAACTTGGCTGCCTGGACACCATTCTTATCAGAAAACTTTATTGTTACAGCTTTTTTATAAGTTTTACCATTCTTAACACCACTTACTGATGGTGCTGTCTTGTCAATTATAAACTCTGCTTCTGTTTCATTATCCATATAATCCACAACATTAATTACATGAATTCCTTCATCCAGGTCTCCTGTATAAATACTATAAATATCATATGACCTTACAAGGCTGTGGCTGTCTGTAACATCCGCAGAATTAACTATGGCATAATCCTTTTCATCGTTTCCATCAAGCCTTATAGACCTTACTCCGCCTTCTACATCATATACTGCAAGATAACCATCATTTACAAATGCCTGTTCCCCCTCATAGAGATTAGTAAATTCAAGCATGTTTGTATCTTTCTGTTTATAAATCATAGGAGCCTGTGTATCAACCATAAAACAAAGTGTTTCTGTAGTTCCTGCAATATCTGACATGGAGAAATTATATGTCCCTGTCTTATCACATGTTACACTGCCTGAAACCGCCCTTCCATTCAGGAATGCAGTAACATTTACAGGAATTGCAACATTTACAGCTTTATTATATGTAACACCATTTAATGCACCTGTTGCTGCAATATCATTTTCACAATAAGCATACTCATAATATACCCTGTCTGTTAATACAGGAACAGTAAATTCCACAGACATTTTATCCTTTGACACTGTAGCTTCAGCAGAAGTTTCCTTTATTTTAGCTGGAAATGTAACTTTATATGTTATAGTTGCTTCTTTAAGGCTGTCCTTTAATTCCTTGTTTCTATTAAGAAAATCCTTAAGTTTCTCTTCTTCATCTTCTCCAACATCTACAATGCTTTCATCCTCTGTATCTTCCCATACGGCATCCTCGTCTTCCCAAGGCACTACTTTATCTCCGCCATCTGTTTCACCTTTCCAAGGCACTACAGAATCGCCTCTTAATCCGTTCCTGTATTTAGAAGCTGACATATATCCCTCTGCAACTGATACAAAGCTTTTAAGCTCCTCTGAAATTGCCTTTTCCAGAAGGTTAGAATTTTCTGGCACTCTTAAAACTACTGATGTTTCAGAAATACTGAATGTATCATTTTCAGCCTGGTATAATCTGCCTGCTATCTGCTTATAATAATCTGTTATATTGCTAAAAGTTTTATTTTCTGGCTGTCCTGCTGATGAAGGTGTTATTTTATAATACTCACTTCCATCAATCTTTACAAGCTTTATTCCAGACTGTCCAAGCAATACAGCTACCTGTTCTGTTGTAAAGCCTTCCCCGCCTTCTTCATTAAGGATTTTGGTATAAGCCTCAAGCATCCTTTCCTTTCTTATATTAATTTCAGTGCTGGCAGTAAAAGAACCATCATCTTTAATAACAATGCTTTCATTCATCTTCATGCAGCCCGTAAACAAAAATCCCGTAAGTGCAAGGACAAGCCCTGCTATAACTGGTTTCCTCATATTCAAAACCTCCATTCCATTTCCCTTGTCTGCAACACCTGTCTTTAATTATTGTTACTATTCAAGAATATTCATAGTACAATTATAACACCTTTCTTGTGTATAAACAATAACACTGCCAGTAATCCATTAATAAATCCCTGCAAATACAGAAGCCATAACTACTGTTACCAGCCCTGAAACAGCTATTGACAAGCTGCTCATAGCTCCTTCTGTCTCACCTATTTCAAATGCTTTAGTAGTACCTACAGCATGTGCTGAAGAACCAATACCAATGCCTTTTGCAACAGGGTCTGTTATATGGAAAAATTTACAGACAGGTTCTGCAATTATATTTCCTATTACACCTGTAATAATTATTACTGCCGTTGTAATTGCCACAATTCCCCCAAGTTCCTCTGAAACTCCCATTCCTATTGCTGTTGTAATTGATTTTGGAAGAAGTGTGACATACTGTTTATGTGTAAGCCCAAAGAGCACACTCATTCCAAGTACACTTCCCATGCTTGAAATCACACCTGCTGTTATACCAGCTATAATTGCCTTAAAGTTCTTTTTCAATATATCCAGCTGCTTGTATAAAGGCACTGACAGGCATACAGTAGCTGGAGTAAGAAGATAACTTATAAACCTTGCACCTTCATTATATGCAGCATACTTTACACCTGATATTTTTAATACAAAGACTACAATAACAATAGCAATTAAAAGCGGGTTAAATAATGCAAGTTTAAATTTATTTTTTATAAATAATCCCGTTACATATGCTGCAAGGCTTAAAAATACCCCAAAAAATACTGAACTTCCAAGAAAACTGTCCATAAAAATCCCCCACGCCGCCTTTGGCCGCACAAATATTGATGAAAAATACTGGTTTTGCATTTTTCCAAGATTGAAACCGTAATCATTCTTGGGGTGCGTTTTTTGCAGCCTTAGAATGATTTTTCAATCTACCCACCTCAGCTGCCTTTCTCTTCATTAAATGCCTTCCCGTGCCTTGTCACAAACTGTGTAACATGCCCTGATACAAGCATTACAACTATAGTAGAAACCACTGTTATAACAGCTACAGGGACAAGCACAGGTTTTAATGTACCCCATGAATCCAGAAGCCCTGCTGCCGCAGGAATAAACATTACAGGCATTACCTCTATAAGAAAACCACTTGCTTTATCTACCTGCTCTGTCTTTATTACTCCTGTACAAAGTGAGATAAACATTATTAACATTCCATATATACTTGCAGGTACTGGAAACGGAAGTAATTCCTTTAATAACTCACCCATAAACGATATTAAAATTATTATAAAAAATTGTTTTAAGTATTTCATATCCAGACCTCCACAGTACATGCCAGCATTTAATTCTCCATGCCAAACAGTTCTGACATCTTATCTTTATCTGTGTCACTATAATACCCGTATTGTAATATTTTATAATTGTCAAGAAGCACAGCTTCCTCTTCTGTTTCATCTGTACCATACTTGTGCCACTTGCCATTTTTATCCATATAGCCATTTACATTAAGCACAGGGATAGTTTCTGAAACCTTTTCCACATACTGGTTATACAAAGGAAGCTCTATGCCTGCCTGTTTTAAAAGAAGATTTTCAACAAGGTTATTGCCTATAAGTACATTATTTCCTTCGTCTATATCATAGTTTGCCCATATTACAAAAGGAGTTGCAAAACGCTTCTGTATATCCTCAAGTTCCCATTCTTCCTGAGGTTTTCCAAGCAGTTCTTCATAAAACCCCGTTTCAATAGAAGGCCAGTGGTCTCCAAACATACATATAATAACTGGGTCTTCCTTTTTCTCAAAATACTCTACAAGATACTTAAAAGCATCATCTGATACCTTTGTCGCTGAAAGAAATTCCTTTGCTTCAGTATAATAAGAATCCTCTACATAAACAGGGTTTTCCCAGTTAGTATTAGTAAGATAACCGCCATGGTTCTGTATAGTCATATCAAATATAAACATTGGCTGTTTCTGTTTATTAGCCTCATAAAGCTCAATAACCTTTTTATAACTCTCCTTGTCGCTTATATATCTTATATATTCAGGGTTTTCAAAATCCTCAATCGTAATAAACCTGTCAAACTTCATACTCTGGTAAGTAGCAATCCTGTTCCAGTTATTACCACTGCTAGGATGCACTGCATCACATCTGTAACCAAGGCTTTTCAAATATGATGGCAGTGAATAAGTAGTTTCATGCATAAACTGCTGGTATACATTACAGCCACTTGGGAAGAATGACATAGTATTACCAGTCATTGCCTCAAACTCAGAATTGCTTGTACCCGCCCCAAATACTGATACATAATCAATACCCTTTATAGTATTTTCCTTCATATTGTGTATATATTCAAAAGGGTCCCTGTTATAATTTACATCACCAACAAGTGAAAAATCAGCAAGGCTTTCATTCATAATTAAAATTATATCAGGCTTTTTGCCATCTAATGTTGTACATTGCTTAAAATCACTGTTATAAAGCGTATCCTGTTTCTGTATGCCTGCTGGTGCAGCACTGGTTTCTGGCACAGGGCTTTCTTCTGGTAATTGCATCCCTGGACTGCCTGCTTCTGGTGCTGCTGTTGCCACACTGGTTTCTGGTGCAGTGCTCTCTTCTGGCAATGCACTCTCCTCTGGCAATGGCACTTCTTCATTTAAGCTTCCAAGTATCTGCGCCACCTTTTCATGCGAATAACCTGCTGGCTCAGACACTTTAAGATACCTTAAATTAATAAAGAAATTCATATAAAAACCATTAGTCTTGCATGAAGCAACTTTATTCCATACACTGTCTTTTATACCACATAACTCAAGCAGCCCTGAACTATAGAGTATAATGAAAATTGCCACTGCTGCTGCAATATTTATGCCTCTTTTAACCAGTTTTTTATAAAATACACCGCTTTCAGTTTTTTTCTTAAACCTGATAATAAGCATAAGCCATATAATAAAAGCTGGTATCATTATAAATTCAGCTGGCTTAAATTTCAGTGTATAAGTTGATGCAACCTCTGTAGCTGTTGCAAGCCCGAATATATCAGCTGGCAGCAATGGTGTCCCTCTTACATTCATTATAAAAAGGTTGCCAAGCCCTGCTGCAAAAAGTACAATATCCATTACAAGCATAGCTATGCTTATATTTCCAAAAATTGCATAAAGTACCAGCTGTACAGCCATCAGAAGTATCCATGTGAAAATCCACACATTAGGGTACATACCTGAAATAGTGCTGTTGGTTGTTTCAAGTATAATAAAAAGCACTAGAGGGTTAAAAGCTATAATAACTTTTCTTGCATTCTCTAAAACCTTTGGCTCAGAAAGGCAGTATATAACCAGGTTCTTTATACCCATTCCGCCTGGAACCCGCTTCCTGGATTTCTTTGCCACTTTCTTGTCCGCCTTTTTCCCTGCCTTATTAGCATTTTTAATACCAATGGCATCCCTGTTTCCATTTGCCTTGTCATGCAGCTTTTTCTCATTGGCTTCACGCCTGAGCTTCTTCTGGCGTTTCTTCCTGTACAACGCAGCATAGCTGGTTACACGTTCAAAACATATCACAAATACCAATACAAATTCAAGTATAAGGACTATAAGCGGATATATCTGCCTATACGAATATGTATATGATATATTCAGTGATTTCTTACGTGTCTGCATCTTAAGTGTTGACATATAAGTGTTTGGGTCTGTCCTGTTAGTAGTATTTAAAGTTGGTATAGCTGCATATGGCGAACTGTCTGAACTACAGGTAAGCCTTATACAACAGACCACCCCCTTAGGAATTGTAACAGTGTGCTCCATATTTACAGTATAAGTCTGGTTCGCAGTTATATTGTCTACATCAATATCTGTCTCATATACAATATTATTATCAGCATCAGTCATCTGGATTTTAACAATATCTCCTGTAGCTTCCCTTTCAAATGAGCCAAAGCTTAATATAAACTGTGAAAGCACCACTTTCCGGTCAAAGCAAAACTTCTGGCGGATAACTTCTTCATTATCTATAATCCCGATAACACTGCTGTTTACATTGCCTGCTTCTGTAGTTACAGTCTGCTTTGAAACCATAGAACCTGTTACAATATACTGTAATATACAAATAAATAATATTATAACTGTAAAAAATGCTATTCTTTTTTTATCAAATTTAAAATATTTATATAACATATCCCAAACATCCTTATTCTAATTATCTTTGCAATACGTTGTTATAATACATTTTATTCCATTATTTTGTCAATTATAAATCATTTAAAATTTCCTTAAATAATTTTACGTATAAATTCTATAATCCTCTGGCATCTGTCCTGCCATGTTTCACTTTCTGCTGCCTGGTTAAGCTTCTCTGCCATTTTATAAAGCCTGTCTGCATCACCCATAATTTCTTTAATGCCTTCTATGCTTTCCTTAAGGTTTCTTTTGTCAAAAAGCATTACATAATCTTTGTAATTTTCCTCAATATAACTGCATGTATCAGTAAGGACTGCTGCACCATTTGCCATTGCGTTAAAAACCCTGTCATGTGGTGCTTCTGTAAAAAGCGGCTGCACGTTTAAAACCACCTGGGAATTTGCCATTATTGCAGGAATATCTGCATAAACACACTGGCTATGGTTTACAAGCCTGTCTTTATTCCTGCCATTATACATCTCCCACCTTGCGCCTGCCACATCAATTCTATATCCTTCATCAAGAAGTGCTGTCACAACAGCATCCCTGAAATAATCACGTATATATTTATCTATATATCTTGCTTTATACATTCTTGCAGCAAACCGCTCTTCCTTCCATGATGTAATATTTCTATACAAATCATGTATTGGGGATGTATCACCTTCCATAATACTATGTATTATTTCATCTGCCTGTTTTGTATATATAATATTTTCATCTTCCATAACCTGCCTGTAATAAGATGGAGGTGTATATGTCGCAGGAAAAAATATATGGTACTTCCTCTTTGCAAACTCCTTGCTGCCAGGTTTATATCCTGGTTCTTTTATTCCACCAAGTGGTATTGCCACAGTCTTTTTTATATGTGGGTAATATCTGTCTATATATTCTTTGTGGAATTTGTCAAGACATATAACATAGTATCTTTCAAGCTTAACATTCAGGCAGTTATGCACATGCATAGGATGGTCTGCTATAAAATTAATAAATGGTGCATCTATAGAATTAAGATACCTGCCAGTATCACATTCTGCAAGCGGCAGTATGGAATTCATGCCAATAACTGCATCAAAATGCTTTCCAGTAAAACTTTCAAGCAGTACACTGTCTTCTTCTGGGTCATTAATTATGCAGTGTATTACATCTGCACCATACTCTCTTAATATGTCACATATCATCATTAAAAATACACTTGATGAACCATAACTTAACTTTCTTGTTTCTAATATAAGTATTTTCATTATTCCTGCCCGTCCTTATTATCCTGGATACTTGTATTATTCCCTGTATCTTTAGAAGGATACTTCATTGAAGCATATGCCCAGCTTTTTTTGCCTGTGGTACTGCCATTTTCATTATGTGGCAGCTGTTTATATATTTTGTACGCAAATATAGCAACTATAACAGCATAAACCATAATTATAATCTCCGTAACAGCAATAGAAAGGCTTCCCTGCTGGTATAGTACTGCAAATATATCTATAAATGTATGGAGTACTATTGCTATTGCAAGGAAATATTTCTTTTTTTCCACTTTTGCTGCCTGGAACACAAGGACTGACAATGACACCTGGAGTACAAGTGCAGAGATGCGCTCCACACCTGCCCATATACAGTCCTGCAGTGAAAGGTTAATAATAGCTTCTTCTAATTCTTTAAAAACATTTATTGCATTTTCATCTGGAAGGTCTTTATAAACATCTGCCATCTGCCCTGCGTTAATAAGCTGTGCATATGCAAAATTCTGTATCATAGAAAAACCAAGCACTATCATACATTCAACGCCGCCATGACCAAGACCATATGCTACAGCACATTCCCTGTAATCATGCTTATTAAGGAATATTTTAAATGCAACAAAGCGTCCAGTTTCCTCAAAAATACCAGCCATAAGTCCTGCAAATATTGCCAGAACCCATATATTTCCATTAATAAAACGTGATACAGGGCTGTCAATAGCCAGAAAAAACATATTAGGGACTGATTTTAATATTATACCAAATGTTATAAATACAAGAACACCTGTTAATGATGGCACAATGCTCTTCCTGCGCCACATTCTCCACAAAATTACAAATGCAACAGGCAGTACAAAACTTAGTGCCGATATTTCCATCATTGCCTTTACTACTGATTCTGAAACCATACATTTCCTCCATATTAATTTTATATTTTCTACCCAAAAGGATAGATATTATGTTCCTGCATATATTTTACTGACTTCTCCAGGTCTTCAAAACTCCTTACTTCAACTAGCAGTGACGGCTTGTCCTTAAATCCCCTGCACCAGCTGTCAAATACATCCCATTCCAGCCTGCCTTCACCAACTGGGTTATGCAGGTCTTCAACACCATCATTGTCATTAGCATGTATATGTTTTACATAAGGTGACACTACATTATACCAGTCCTCCACAGGTGAACCTGATATAAAAGCATGTGCAATATCAAAGCAGACGCCAAAATGTGGTTCGTCTGCCATTCTTTTTGCAAGTTCTGCCAGCATAAACGGGGCATCATCAAACATATTTTCAATATATATATACTGGTCTTTATATTCATTTATTATCCGTCTCCAGTATTCTTCATTCCTGTTAATCCATGAATCAATATATGTACGCAGCCTGAAATTTACAATATAATTTGTATGGAATACTACTGCTTTTGCATTCATGCGCTTTGCAATATCCATACATTGGTGCACCCTGTAATCACTAGCTGCAAATATTTCTGGGTCTTCACTGTTGACACAGATATCAAGAAATGCTCCATGGATTGTGTCCTGTAAACAGACATGCCGTACTTCCATATACTGTTTTACCACCTTATCAATGGCAAAGCTGTCATCAAGAATCTTTGGTATAAAAAAATCATTATACTCAAAACATGCATTATATTTCTCTGCAAATTCCAGGTACTTTTTAATATCCTGCAGTCTTGGTATACAATATAATTCCCCCATTATTTTCCCCCTTTGGCTATACTTGCTGTCTTATGGTCTTTATTTCCCCATATTTCAATACCTTTTCCACCAGCCTCTTTTATTCCTCCTTTTTCTTTTCCTGCCAGCTCTTTAATTGCCTGTACATTAGTTATACACTTTTCTTGTACTTTTTTAATTTCTTTTATACTGTCCTCATATATTTCACTAATGGTTTTATCACGCTTTACTACTGGCTCATATTGTTCTAGTATACCATTTACTTCATATGCCACAACTTTCCGCTTTTTCCCTTTAAGGCTGTATTCCCCAGCAAATGATACATCAATCCTGCTACCAAGCCTTTTGGCAACTTCCCTGCTTATAAGTATCTGTCCAGGTCCTGCAACTCCTTCAAGCCGTGAAGTTGTATTTACAGTATCACCTATTGCTGTATATTCCATTCTGTTCTGGCTTCCAATATTGCCTATAACTGCATCACCACAATTTATGCCTATGCCAAACTCTACTTCCCTGCCATATTTCTCCAGGCACTCCTTTCTAAGGTTTTCTTCATTAGAAAGAATATCCCATGCTGTGCACACTGCCCTGAATACATAATCTTCAAGGTCTGATGGGGAATTAAATACTGCCATTGCTGCATCACCTATAAACTTGTCAAGCGTTCCTCCATTTGCAGCAACTGCATTTGCAATTATTGTAAGGTAACTGTTTAATATATCTACTACATTTTCTGGCGAAAGCTTTTCAGAAAGCGGGGTAAATCCCCTGATATCAACAAACAGCACTGCTATATCCTTTCTAGTTCCTCCGATAGATACATCAAATCCTCCTTCTTTAATTTCATTTACCACCTGTTCATCAACATACTTTTTAAATACTTTTTCCATCGTATATTGTTGTTTCTTTATAACTATATAACTAACTATAAAATTTACTATTGCAATAATTATAATTAACATTACAATACGCAGAAGAGGTATATAATATCCCCATACATTAGTCATACAGCAGGCAAGTATCTGGAATGCTATAATTCCAATAGAATAAAAAATTGTACCCAGTCCGCTGCTATGGAAAGTTACAAGAAAAAAAATTACAGCAAATATAGAATACCACAATGCAAGAAACCATCTGCTTGCATAATGTATAGTATTATTATGCAACAGTGCGTTTATTACATTTGCCTGGAGTTCAATTTCACTTAATTTCAATGACTTATAATTTGGTATGCTAAATGTACTACTTGTTGTATAATCACTTATAAGTACAATGCTGTTATTAAATTTACTTTTATCTACACTGCCACATATAACATCATAAAAAGAGTACACTTCATAATTCTTTTTATTTTTAGAATAATTTATTCCAAATGAATTATCTGGACCAGTGTCGGGTGCACGGAATTTCTTGCCATTCTCTTTCAGATACATTTTATATACTGCAAGAGGGAAACTGTCATACTCCTTGCCTTTATGTCCAACACTTGCAACCATTCCCCTTACATCACCATTGTAATCACTTTTGCTTATATTTATAATCCCTGTGGTAACATATGGAATTAATCCATCAAATGGCATTATTATATCCTTTATCTTCTGTCCGCTAACTGTGCCAGCTGGGATAGCAGGAAGCCCTGTTTCACTATTCTGGCTGTTATTGGTTAATACACTATCTTCCATTAACTGTATCCCGCTGTACTGTGCTGTTGTATTTGCAGATACAGGTAATGTACTGGCATCTGGCAATGAAGATGGTACATATAAAACAGAAGAACTTCCACTTTTCTTTTTATTATTTCCAGATTCTAGTTCTACAACAGAACTTATGCATACATTTCCATATTCTTTACAAGCTTCAATAAGTGAAATATCCCCCTGCATATCCTTGCTATTGTGGTAATCAAGCCCAAGTGCAATAACATCTGGCTCATTTTTACCACTATTCAGGTAATTAATAAGCCTTGCAGTCTGGCTTCTCGACCATTTTTCAAATTTGCCAATCCTGGAAACTGTTTTGTTGTCAATAGCAATTATCTTTATATTTGAATCACTTTCCTTTTTCTCAGCTAAATATTGGTAAAAGAAATCACTCACAATGTAATCCAGGGTATTAAGCGGCTTTAAATATGTAAATAATACTGAAAGTACTACAAAAAAAACTGAAATTACTGATGCATATATGCCTCTTTCTTTTTTCGTAAGCTTTTTCTTCCACTTATTCATACGAACTTTCTCCCCCAGTCTGTATGATTTACTACATATCTGCCCTGTCCTTCAAGTACCTCATACAGGTTGTCATAAACTGTTTTTAACATGTATTGTATAAATGGTGTAACGTCATGGAGCGAATTTTCACTGTTTTCAAGTGCCTGGTAATATTCAGGCGCAGTTTCATTTATTGTTTTGCTAAGGGTAAGGGCACTAAAGTTATTTAATCCAGAATGTATAAGGAAATCTGATGTCAGAAGCCTTGCAATCCTTCCATTCCCATCACAAAATGGATGCATATATACAAAATAAAAATGTATTATTGCAACTTTAATATATGGGCATTCTACATTTTCACCATTATAAAAACTAAAAAACTGTTTCATACAATAATCAAGAAATTCCACATCTGGTGCCTGGTGTGTGCCTACCATAACAACCCCTGTCCTAAACTTGCTGCCTGACAGCCCTGGATTGTCACATACGCCATCTGTAACTATTTCCCATAATTTTACAAGTGTATCTATATTTCTTCTAGCTGTAAGATTAAGGAATTTAACTGCCCTGTATGTGTTTAAAATCATTTTGTCACCTTTTGATTCAGTCCTCTTTGCCCTGAATATATCAAAAAGTTCATCAAGTGGTGTATCAGCGCCTTCTATACGGCAGCTGTGGAAAGATTCTTTTTCAATGGATATATCAGTGTCAACATCTGTTACAGAAATATTATTATACATTTTATTGATATCATCAACCAGTTCCTGTGGGACTGCCTCTGGACACCATGTAAGAGAATATCCAAATGCATCCCTTATAGGAAGTGTTTCAAGCTTTATCTGCCTTTGTTCAAGCTTTTTTGCTGCACTGTAATCACCAAGCTTTGCATCTCTCTCTAAAATTTTGTATTCCATAACAAATTTCCTTTCATTCTATAAACTTTTATTAAAACCTCTTGAGGTTCAATATTGCACAAACATCTGGTTTGTATGGATTAATTGTAATCTCCAGATGATTTGCCAGAGTTTAATATATTTATAAGTATTTCTAATGAAAACCTCTGGTTTCTCTGCATAAGGCTGTCCCACTGTTCTAAATTTTCATCTGAATTTTCTACTTCACGTATAAACCAGTGTGCCATCCATGCCTGCGCATCTGCTGTAAGAGTCTTATCTTCCTCAAGCCATTTCATAAACCAGAGTTCACGTATTATTATAGTATTGGCAACTGCCATTTTAACTTTAGCAAGAAGCATCTGGTCATATGTTGAACTACAGCAGTAAAGGTATATAAAATAAAACAAAAGCTGTTCAAGTTGTACATCTGTTATTTTATCTCTGAATTCTTTCTGGCAGCTTTTATATTCTTTATCGTCCATCTGGCTTCTTATATTAATAATACTTCTTATATATGGTATCCATGTATTTCTTAAAGGTTCCATTGTACAAAGGGTAAAAAGCATATCAGTAAGAGCCTGTTTTGGTGTAATATTGCCTGCAGTCCCTTTTTCTTTTCTTTTCCCATCCAGAATATTATATACCATCTGCCTGTAGGCAGATACATCACTATATGCAGATATAATTCTTTTTATATCTTCTTTTTCACCAGGCAGGAACTCTGGATATGCTGGCTTTATTCTGTCCAATATATTATTTTTCTTTCTGCACTGCCTTTTTATTATACGTCTTTGTAAATCATGTGCCATGCCAAGCAAAAGTGCCATACGCTCCCATATTCCTATACTCCTGTCCTGTACAAGCTTTAGCATGCTGTCACGTATATATTCCAGCTGGCCAAATAATGGCTGGTCAAAGTATTTATAATACTGGTCTTTTTTATTATCCTCTTCCATTTCTATAACAACAGGTTCTTCACGCATAAGAAGCTCTTTACAAGCTATAGGACATGTAATTGCCAAGGAACGTTCACGTACATTGTAATAGACTTCCTCATGCCTTGGATGTGTATGGCATGTGTGGCACAGATAATCTTCACCAAGTCCAAGCACTATATCACACAGGTTATCTTTATTAAGAAATTCACAACGGTTATCTTCACCATATGGTTTTATATTGCCTGTTTTTTTATCAATCTTCTCACACATACGTTTTCCAAGGCTGCCTTTAACTTTTTTATACTTTTTCAAAGTCTTCTTGTCAACTGTAATCTGCCATATATGGCAACAGCTGTCAGGACATGCTTTACCACTGGCACATTTGAAAGTTTTAAAATAATCAGGATAATAATAACGCATTATGTCTCTCCTTTATTTTTTATTAAAACAGGCATACAATACTTTCTTTCCAAGAAATAAATGTAATAAAACCTGCCTTTTTACAACACAAAATAAAAGTTTGCAAAATTTTACTTTCACAAACTAACCACTTTTCTTTCCACTCTATATATTATACATAAATGTACAATTAACACAAACTGCCAGGTACAGAATTTATATCATTTCATATTATAACAAATTTTACAAGCTTTTCAAGATGTTTTTCTATGGCGTATTTGAAAATTAAAAAATGGAGAACTTACAAGAACTTCAATTAGTCTTTTGAAAATATTATAAAAAACATGCTATACTTTAGCAAGA
>ERZ778516.176-NODE-176-length-56224-cov-12.885399_pt1 | contig 56224 bp, 38 predicted proteins | sample MGYA00510342_ERZ778516 | MGnify/ENA primary metagenome ERZ778516 (study PRJEB29527, sample SAMN07138961) | mouse gut metagenome | material: feces | host: mouse | place: China:Nanjing | collected 2016-01-25 ...
AGGGCAATGAGTCCCACAGCCAGCGCCAGATATTGCAGCCACTTTCTCACTTTTGTACGAGCACCTTTAACCAGCTTTTGCACTGTTTTACTGCCTCCCATCCCATACCGTTTTGAAATAGATACCAGAATCTCTTACGGAAAAAGAGCTTCATCTCTGTCTTTTTTAGTCTGGACAGACTTGATGCGGTCACCGACTTGTCCGACATGCGGTACCACACAATTTCCTTATCCAGCAGACCAAATTTATACCCCGCATGCATCGCTTCGAGATTCATCGGGTAATCCTCAAACCACCTGTAGCACTCCTCATAGCCGCCTATTTTTCTGATAAAGTCCATGGTGTAAAAAGTTGCCGACGGCGCTACAATCCTGTTTTGAAGCAGCAGCATCCGGTACTGCTCCTGATAATCCTTCCGTGCAAATTCATAACACCTGTCACAGTATGCCTGCACATCTGGATATACTGCATCTGGGTTCTGATCGTTAAAGAGATGCACTTTTGCAATCGGAAAGACATTCGGGTGCTCCTCGCAGAACCGAACATAGCACGCAATGGCGTCCGCTGTCATGTAGTCGTCTCCGGCGATGCCCTTATAGTATTTTCCGGTAGCAGCTTTCAACCCTCTGTTGATATTTGCAGGAAGCCCTGTGTTCTTGTCTGAGGTGACAAGCTTTATGGCTGTCAGTGCCCCCTCGTTCTTTGCAATCCACTGTTGAACCACCTGCACTGTATTGTCAGGAGATGCATCGTCTGTGATAATCAATTCAATATTCGGATATGTCTGATTTTTGATACTTTCAAGTGTCTCGACAATCGTCTCCGCAGAGCGATACGACAACACAACCACGCTTACCAGCTTCATCGTCTACGCCTTTCCCAGCAAGCCCCTGACCTGCCAAAAATATCCCTCAAACCTGTATTTTGCCACAAATGGCTGATACCAATAATGCCCCATCAGCACCAGAAGATAATTTCGCAATAAGTACACAGATATGAAATGTGCCTCCATCAGACTATAGACAGAGAACGTCACAATCATGACGAGCATGACATAGTCCTTCTCCTTATAGCTCTGATAGAGCAGGTAGGCATTCATGCCAATATAAAGTATTCCGGGAACAATCCCATACCAGTAAAACAGCCTGACAAAGCCCGCATCAAAAAATTCCGTATTTTCGGGCGATGCAAACACTTTCCAATTTTCAAGCCTTGCCGCCTCAACGGCATAGCAGCTCTGATATCTGCCGTTGAGCAGCTTGTCCAGCTTATGCATCAGGCTGTCGGGCGTCTCGTAAGTATTTTCAATATGGGATCCCATCATTGCAAACACAATGCATCCTGCCACAATCGCAACACCCAGAAGATACGCTGCCTTGTTTTCTCTGCATCTTTTACTGTAACGCATGGCAAACGCCGCAACGACAAAAAAAGCCCATACAATAACGCCTGTTTTGGATGCTGTAAATGCGTACAGCACAAAATCCATCCCCAAAAACGCCGCATACGAATACCACTTCAGCCTATCCGCATAACAGTAGACTGCCAGCACAACCACCAGCCAGAGCATACAGTGCAGGGCATTCGGATGCCCCATTCCGAGTGTATACCTTGTCTCCATACCGCCCCTGCCATAGTCGGCCGTCACCGATACCGCCCCGTAGATTCCCGTCAATGACAGCACCATCAGCACCGCGCAGCCTGCAAATGTCGTCCAGAATACCACCTTCATGACCCTTTTGATTTCCATTCCTTTACAAGCTGCGATGAATGCAACCACGCGCACCGCTTCGTCGCGCTCATTAACCAGATAAGAAATAAACAAAATACTGCCAAACAGTAAAATCATGATCCATTCCTTTGTGGAATATTTTGTCAAAGCTATTTTGATACAGAACAGCAAAAAAGTCAATCGGAATAGCTGGCTTTCCAGTGGATTGATGTACGCGCTCTTGTCTACAATCACAATCAAAAGTTCGATCATCAGAGCGGTCCAGAAACAGACCTCACCTGTTTTTTTTGCCCTTATGTCATTCATTTCAATTCTCCATGCCGCCTTTCGCGGTTCCAAACGAACGGAAAAACGCTGTCTTTAGTGTTTCCCCCGAAACCGGTTTTGCAGGAAACACCGCACTGTGGCTTGCTGCTCTGCAATCCATTTGCGCACCAGCAAGCCTTGCCCAATCCCAAGCCCCTTCGCCTCCCGAAATCCCTTGTGATACTTAATCAAAAACTGCGCCGCAAAGTACTCTCTGCACGCCTTGCTTCTTCTCAGCCCATACTTTGTGTACATATATCTGTAGTCATTATAGATGCGCTCATCTTTCTCGTCAAAGCTTTCCGTGTATTGGTTTTGGTGCACGCCAATCGAGACTAAGGGCGCCTCTGTATGAGCAAAAATGGGATTTTTTTCCAATAAATCAAAGTATAAAAACAGATCGGACGCCCAGTTGCTCCGCTCATCAAACAAAGTCAGCGCACTGCCCCTGCGGTAGATGACAGCGCTGGGCGCGCCAATCTGGTTTCCGAGAAATAGATGGCGGTAGTCCTTTCGCAATTCGTCTATAAACTGCGCGTCCGCAGCGCGGTCATAGAATTTTGTCTGGTGCGCTGCCGCCACATGATGCAAGGCAGCGCCCTTCTGCCCGTCCAGCAGCACCTGCCTGCTGCCGGAAAACGCAAGCATGGCACCGGGATTATCGTCAAGCAGCTTCACAAACGCGCCAAGGCTTGTCTCCTGTGTAAACCAGTCATCGCTAAACATCACCTTGATATAATCCCCCTCCGCCATTTTGAGCGCGGCATTCCAGTTAAAAATATGTCCATACGGCTTCTGGTTGTGCTGGTACTTTACCTCAGGATAACACCTGTGCACCAAGGCTTCCGTCTCATCATTGGTCGAATCATCCGATATATTCACCTCAAAGTCTGTATACGCTTGGATGTAAATGGATTGCAGCAGGCGCTCTACCTCGTCCGCATTGTTGTAACAGGGGATACAGATCGAAACCTTTGGTCGTTCCATGCCAGTCCCTCCTTACCTTACGATATCTTACCTTATCTTAATTTCCCTTCCCAAGCAGCCTTCTTCCTGCACGTTTGATCGAGACAAGGATATTATAACAAGTGTTTTTAATTGTCACTTTTGCCCTGCGGAATGCCTTTTTGAGCCCTTTTTCCTCATGCATAATCAAGAAGTCCAGCTCCTTTTGATGCTCCCTGATATATTCTGGAAAGCTCTCGTCAATCTCGCACCGTACAAACTGTGCATTCCTGCCAAAAATATCTTTGCCGTCCTTGATCTGGTCTGTCACATTAGATAACACATGTTTTGAATTGTATTCCTGATGCGCTGCGGACACCACCTTTTCCTGCACACGCTTTCGGATATCCTTCTCCCCGTGACCGCCCATGTATCCAAAGTGCCAGCCGCCGTCCTCCACGCGGATACCGATTTCTTTGCGTTCTGGAAACCGAAGCTCGCCGAGCAGAAGATGCTGCTCTCTTAATAGTTTATAGCTGAGCATCTTTGTGCCAATCCACTTCTTGCGCGCCACACCCTCAAACTCGCCCGCATACGACAGCAGACTGCCCGATACCTCCTCCATATTCAGATAGCAGTAAAATAAACGCTGCGCAAAGTGATAAATTTTGTCCTCCTGAAAGTTCTGCAGGATTTCACGGATTTTGTCGGGATTTGGAATCTCGTCAAGATCACTGAAAATCACGATGTCGTCATCAGTGCAGCCAGCAAGTCCCCTTGTCACCGCATTTTTCTGGAAGGTATCGCGCTCGTGGGTGCCGCCTTGGGGCGTATCGTCAACAACGACATGGATAATCTTCTCCTCAAATTCGGCAAACATCGCTTTATTTTCTTCGTAATACAAAGGCTTCTTCAGACCGGAAAAGGTCTCTGTCGCCTCGCTGATCACAAACCTGTCCACCACCGGGCTAAGGACATGCAATCGGATTTTTAGAATATCCAGCTCATTGAAAAACTGAAAGCAGTCATAAATCACCAGCGTTCCTCCTCTTCCTTCTATCCAGTATCACTGCCGCCGCAATCAAAAGCACAGTGATGCCTGAAACTGCATAGGACAGTTTCCACAGCAGCGGAAACCGGTATACCACCTTGATGCTGCTGTCAAAGCCTGCCGGCACTGCAAGACTCACACGGTTATCTGTCCCGTTCATGATGCCGATTGCCTCTCCTGTCGCCGTATCGCAGGCATAATAATTGTCATAATTCATGAGCGGAATCTCCACTGGCATCTCCGTGCCGGCAGTGTTCACGCAGTCAAACGTCGTAACCCCGCCCTGATATTTATAGTCCGACACTGTGACAAACTCCGTGTCTGTGTTCACTCTGCGCCAGCGGAGATTTCCCTCGATGGTATCGCTCAGAATGTATTCGCCGCTGCTTACCGCCTTGTCCACATCGGCGTCTCCGTAAACCCGCTCAATCCCGATACCGTCTGTAAAACCAGCCATGTACAGGCTGTTTGTGAACACGGCAGTCAGACAGAGCATTCCGCCCAAAAGCTGCATTGTCCGCGCACTCCGGATCTCCTTTACGACATAGAGTCCAATCACCGTCACCACCGCGGCAAACACCGTCGCCATAGACAGATACCGCCATGGAAACTGGACGATGCACAGCACTTTCGCAAGCAGCTTACTAAAGTTCTCAATGCTGTCCCACGGGAAAATCCTAAGCGACAGGACAATGCACACAATGGTAAACACCGTGCACAGCACGCCAACCTTGACCGTGCTGCTCTTTCTCGTGCGCCACGCATTCTGCATACTACAGCAGGCGGCAAAGATGACAAGCCCCATGACAAGAGAGATGCCAAGCGACAGCGGCATTTCAGAATTCATGCCGATACGGCTGTCACCAAACGAGACCTGAAAAGCGCTGAACACCTGCTGCAAATACGTTCCCTGCACCTGAATCTGATTGACTGGGTCGTTGTTTACCCGAATATCCATCTGCATTGATTCGATAAACGGCAGGATAAATGCCATATTGAGACACAGCGTCAAAACCGCCGCCTTTGCCAAGGTGATAAAACGCCTGAGCACCAAAGTTTTCTTGTAATTTACCAGACACACGACCACGATAAACATTGCCGCCAGCTCGCAGGAGAGCACATGGCTCTCAATTAATCCGCTCAGCCCCAGTACAATCGGAAGATAGTCCCTGATGCCAAGTTTCGTCTCCTCCGTGGTATACACGCGCACAAATCCATAGATAATGAGCGGAAAAAACGCCATCGCCGTATATTCTCCAACTGCCGCTCTGACATACAAATTCGTGATGCGGTACGCCGACAGCAGATAAACCAGCGCGCCTGCCGCCGCAATCTTATTGTCCCTCACAATCCCCTTAAAGCTATAGTACGCAATCAGGCAGGTCGCAATGTTGGCAAGCACCGCATAGATCTGATAGCACACTTGCGCGGGCACTGCCAGATTATAAAGAATCGCTGGTATATACAAAAATAGCTGGCTGTAAAACAGCGGTGAGGCGTAGCCATAGCCGTTTAAGACCTCCGTCTGAATCGGCACAAAAAGGTGCCCCGCCTCCAGCCCGTTTGCAAGCGCAATGATTCGGTTTAAATGAAAATCAAGGTCATGCCCCCAGAACAAAGAGTCTGTCACGAGCGGCAGACTGGCAAAAAACACTGCGAAAAGAAGGATTGCCACTGCCGTCTTATTCGCTGCCTTGCGGCTGACAAAAAAGTAGATGTAGACTGCATCGACTGCCAGAAACAGCACAAGCCATCCAAGCAGTTTCATCAGGCGCCACGCCGTGAGCTCTTTGATTAGAATTTTATCAACCCGCAGTTCTCCCACACCGTAAAAATTGACCATCAGTTGTAAGCCATGCTCTCCGCCGATATTGCGAATCCACAGCCGCGTGCGCTGGCGCGTATGTCCATCCTGAAACTTGAGTTCATTATAGCAGAGCTTGTCCTCTGTCTTTTTGGTCCTAAGGATTTGCAGGGTGCCTGTCTTGTCCTCGCAGTTTCCGCCAACCTCTGTATTATACAAGAGAGACTGATACGCAACAGAAACCTCATACATTCCCTGTTTCAGATCAAACAGCCCTGTCCCCGCAACCCAGCGCCCATAAGAAGTCTCGTCATTCCAGCCCGAGATATAAAACGAGTGGTCCTCATTGACAATCACCTTCTCATCGCGGATTTCAAGGTTCTGCGCATCAAGCTCGATCGTCACAGCCTTTCCGAACAGCCCTGCTATGAAGCATAACAAAATCAAACTCTGAACGAGCATAAAAATGCTGTATCCCCTGCGCTCCTCTATAAAACATTTTATCTGATCTGCTGTGTCTTTATTCACCATCAACCATGCCTTTCTCAACATATCGTACCTCTAACGAAACCACCCTGCGGCTCTTCTTTTGATCCGGGAAACCGCAGGTTCTTTGATAAAATTGGGATACTGCGCATTCGTCCCCTCCCACTTGTGGAAGGCAAACGGCGTGATTCCCTGTACCTCTGGTATCATCTTCTCGTGGCTGTAATACTTCGCGACTGACAGCGGTGCGATGCGCATTCCCTCCGCCTCCAGCAGATGCCGTATCTTACAGCAGATAAATCCGTCCTCATAATACCACATCCGCCCGTAGGCATACTCGCCCTCCCACGGAATCCCCGCTTTTTTCGGAAAGTCCATCAGGCGCTTGCTGCGGATACCTGCGCTGTTCCCGACACGGCAGATATTCCCGTCGCGGTCGCGGTACGTGGTTGTATCGCCCTCGGGCGGCAGCGGCCAAGGCGCACCGATATAATCATAGTCCAGAAATTCCTCCCGCCACATTTCAGGGTGTACCACAAAACCATCTGCATGCACAATCAGCGCAAAATCCGTATGGATATGTGCCCCCAGCTCATAGACCATCTTGTAGTTAAAGGCGTCAATGTCCTTTAGCCTGTCCGTGTGGCTGTACCGTATGGGCTTGGGCAATAAAACAGGTTTTCGATGCGTGATCAGAACCGCATCACCAAAATCAATCCCGCGCATACTGTACTGCATCGCCTTGATGGTCGCCCTGACATTCACGCTTGTCATCGCGGCGAGCGTCACCTGCGGCAGCTTTAATTTTTTTGACTTGCTGTCCTTCTCCACGCCTTTTCTCCCTTTTCATGAAATATCGTTGTTTTCAATGCCCTTCATTTCCGTTTTAATCTGCGCTTTAACGAGCGGACCGCCCGCACCGTCAAATCGCTGTATACCAGTCCTCTGCTTCTGATGCCCGCCGCCACGAGCGCCATGCCCGCCGGCTTTTTTCCAATTCTTTTATAGTATGGCGACTCCTGCCTGTATTTGTCAAGCGCTTCCCTGCATTCTTTGGCAGTAAAAAGGTTTCCTTTTCTGTCAAGGTAATGAAAATCCGAATAAATATTCTGCTCTGACGCCCAGTAGCCGTCTGATACATTGTGCCGCGCCCAGTATTTTGGCGCGATGATAAACTTCACGGTATCGCTTGTAAATGCCGGAAAAAATGCGAAGGTTGAGTTGGACAGTATCAGATAATGCGCGTTTTTAATCGCAGTGTAATCCCCCGCCAAGCCAAAATGATACGCCTCGACTTCCGGCAAAATTCTCCCCGCCGCCGAAACGTCGTCCGTCACCACCATAAACTGCATGTCTGCGCGCTGCCGCCGCATGAGCGCCATCGCGTCCAGCCAGTAGCGGCGCCTGAGAAAAAGCTCAGGATTGCTCGTATACTCGCCGCCCCGGATATTGATGATACAGAGGTTTTCCCGCGAGTACTCCATACAGTCATACGCCGGTTTTACCCGCAGCCATGTCTTAATTTCTTTTTTATAGCTGCCAAAATACGACTCGTCCTGCATATTTCCGTACAGAAGCGTCGTCTGGTCCAGTGCAGGCAGCCGTTTATCCGCACCTGTGATATAACAGCCGTGCTCGAGATCATGCCGGGAATTGCCAAGATAGATTCTATCCTCTCTCTCGTGATAAATATCTTGAAAATAGTCCTTCTCCAGCGCAAGACCACAATCCAGCTCCATAAATGACATGCAATCCAGAAGCTCCCTGCCCAGTATGGCAAAATCAAAGCCCTTTTTATAGGCGAGCGCTCTTATTGTCACATAGCAGAACAACTGATTGCCAAGCCCCTGACCCTTTAATAATTCAGTTGCAATGATTGGTTTCTTTTCCACAATACCCTTTTCCTTTATCTTATATTCTTATCTTCTAATCTTCTCTATTCCTTCAATGTATGATAAAGCTGTTCAATGATTTCCAGATCTGTCTTTTCATCAAATTTCCTTGCAAACATACAGTTTGATGCCATCAAATCCTCAAAATCCTCCCTGCGAAATACATAAGGGTTTCCCCGCTCCCAGTCAATATAGCGCAGACATGCCCCACAATCATTGTCGAATCTATCATGATACAGATTTTGTCTATATGGAGAAGCCATCACAATTGTCTGCCATACAGATTCATCACTAATCTGGGAAAAATAAAAACCTTTGCGGAATGTTGGAAAATTTTTTACTACATAGCAGGCAAACGCATTCGTAATACTACACCAGTTTGAACCGCCATAAAACGTATAATCATGCTTTTTTGTCCTGTCAATATGAAGCCGGCGCTGCACTGCGAGCGCGTAGGTCTCCGCATAAACCCAACACTTTTTGTCCCGCTTTCGTCCAAGCTGCCGGGTAAAGAAATGATAGACATTAAATCGCTGTTGTATATCTCGCTGATACTGCTGCGTTCCAAAATGAATGAACTCCTTGCCGTTATTTTCCTCAAAAAAAGCTTGTATGGTCTTGCCGCACTTGATCGGAAGGTCTGCTCCCGACAGAAAATGATAATAGTCATACGCTTCTTTGACGGACTGATTTAACATAGCAAGCTGTGCCTTGACGATACTGTTTGTCCCCCAGAACACTTTATATCTGCTCAAAAAGTAAATCCGTGATTTTTTTACACGGTATTGCAAATCCTTTATTTTTTTCTTTTCCAGAGCCGATGCCTTTTGGTCTATATGAATATAAATTCCATGATTTTGATGATCCAAAAGCTGCACCAGATATTCCAGCACCAAAGTATACTCATGCGCCATAATCAAAAATGCATGTCTTAACATTACTGTACTCATTTTATCAACCCTAACATTTTCCGAAGCTTTTTAAACCGTCTCTCCCGGTTTTCATACTTATATTGAATATATGCACTGCACTCAGGAAGTTTTTTATCAAACAGCTTCTCATCTTCCATCCATGGATTGACCTCGCCCAGCGAAGTGAATATAATCGGTAAAATCCGTTCGATCTGATGTGCCTCAGATGGAAAATTAGGTGCGGTTCCATAATTCATAAGTTTATTCAGATTCAGATAAAAATTCCTTCCGTGTCTAAGAATTTGTTCCCTTCTTACTATAAAACATGCCCCCGGCGAAAAGGCTAAATACTGTGGAATCATGGGGTATTTATAGATAAATCTTAACAGATCGTCCACGTCATTAAAATATTTCTTAGGATGGTTGGGCGAATCTGCATACCATGAATCATTTTTCTCAACATAAACATTCTCCATCGCAAGAAATGTCGTTCCCACAGCATTTTTGTTTCCTTTTCCCCCGTTTGTAAATTTCGCATACCGATCCCAATACTGTTTTTCATCATAAAGAAAAGTAAAGCTCTTGTTATCATATACCTCCCGAAAAAACTCCATCGAGCAGTGGCGGCCTATCATATTTCCCTTTAACAGACAAATCACTTCTGGAAGATGATCATAATTTTCTGCAAAATACGAAAAATAGCTTGTAATATTATGGCCTGTATTTTCTACATATTTTACCTTAAAATTATATTCCGCAAGTTTTTTCTTCACATTCATATCATTTGAACAATCATAAAGAATATAATCCTCACATAGCTCGGTTAGCTCTGTTGGTATTGTATTAAAGTTATGAATTAAAAAGAAATTTGTTGTACGTGTCATAAATCCCCCTTTGCTGATACAATATCACAATCTTGTCTCCTGTATTTTCCCTTCATCCACTTTATAAATAATATCACACTTCTCAATAGTATTTAAGCGGTGTGCAATGATGACCATTGTCTTTCTGCCGTGGAAGCTGTTGATTGCCTCCATCACCGCCGCCTCGGTCTCGTTGTCAAGCGCCGAGGTCGCCTCATCAAACACCAGTATCTCCGGGTTGTGATAAAGCGCCCGCGCAATGCCAAGACGCTGCCGCTGTCCGCCGGAAATGCGCACGCCGCGGTCGCCGATGGCAGTGTCAAGCCCCTGTGGCAGCCCTCTGATAAAATCCGCAAGCTGCGCCTCCTCGAGCGCCTGCCATATGCAGCTGTCGTCAATCTCCTCGTCGGCGATGCCAAACGCTATGTTATTTCTGACCGGCTCGTCCACCAGATAGATGGACTGCGGAATGTAGCCAATCTGGGCAAGCCATGCCGGGTAGTTGTCAAAGATATTCTCACCGTCACAGGTGATGCTGCCCTCCTGAACTGTTAACAATCCCAGCAAAATATCCACAATCGTAGACTTGCCTGCGCCCGATGGTCCCATTATCCCGACAGACTTACCATATGGAATCACCATATCTGCATGATCAAAGATTAGTTTGCTCGTATTTGGATAGGCATATACAATACCTTTGAGTGAAATTCTGTCATGAAGCTGCATCGTCTTGGAAATATCCGCAGGTTTTAAAGTCTGATTCGTTTTGCGGCTGATCTCGTTGATATTCATATTTTCATACACATAATCCAGACAGGGTCTGAAATACGAAATATCCGTCATGTAGGTATTAATGCGGTTGACGCTCGGCATCATGCGGATCGCTGCCACACCAAATGCTGAGAGCATCGGAATCAGTGTGGACGCATCATTTCCCATCTGGATATAGAGAATGATATAGCTTAGAATACTTGTCATAAAGACTGCCTCGATCAACAGCCGCGGCGTATTGTTCAGTACGGCATGGCGTCTGGCATACCCAGCGCCAATCCTCCCGCTGTTTTCATAATTGTCCGCAAAAAATGCCTCCCTGTGAAGCACCTTCACATCCTTGATGCCATAGATCGCCTGAATCCGCCATTTTGCAATCCGTGACTGAATCGACTGATTTTTTTCACCCAGCCTTGACAGTAACGGCTTTAATACTTTTAAAATGACAAAAGAAAGAATCCCAAACACTATAATCAAAAATAACAACAGCTTCCAGTCTGTCAAAACCATCACAATACACAGCAGTGCAAACACAATCCCCTCCGACACGAGAGAGATCATTGCCATCAGAATATTAAACACATTGGGAATATCACTGTCTGTCAGCCGAAATACCGTCGGAATATCTGCATCCAGATAAAACTCATAAGGTCTGTTCAGAAACTCCCGAAGCACCTGACTGATTAATTTATTGCGATTCATTAAAATAAAACGGTTCTGCTCATGGACCAGTAACAGCAAAAATGCATTCTTTAAAATATACATCACAATCAGCGCGCCCAGAAGCGGCACGATAAAGCCCTCAATGCTGTCAATCTCCAATGCGTCCATCACCATTCGGATATATTTATTTTCCAATGCCTGCTCCGGGCTGATGATCACATACACGATCGGCAGCACTGCCGACACGCTCAACGTCTCCAGCAGACCCCCGACAAAGATGAGTACACCCAGAAAGCAGATATGAAGCTTTTGCTTCCTGTCCAGAATATAGCGCATTTTCTTGATGATGTCCATTATATACCTCCATGCCGCCCCCGGCGGCTCATATAGATTCAACTCCGTGCTGGTGCAGTTTACTCAGGCTGCTCCTGAAAGAGCTGCTCATAATTATACTTAGAATAATACGCTCTTTCCTGCTCGTAGCGCGCTCTGTAATTCTCTTGTGTCACCAGCCCGTCACCCGCGGCAATCCACTCAAGAATCATCGAATTGACATGCGACGCATAGTGCTCCTTATCCCGATAATTGTCCAGATTCGTTATTATATCATATTTATCATGAAAATTATAGAGTTTTACGTTCGGACACTGCAAAAGCATCTCCGTTGCGATCAGCTCTGCCTCAAAATAGTAGTTGATCATGCCCTCCCGGATCATAAAATCCCACCAGCAAATACTATATGGCGTGTAAAACACATAAAATGTCGTATCAGGATACTTATTTACCAAGTCCACAAAATTCTGCCTGATATTTGCCGTCACCATCTCCACGTCCGCCTCCGTCAGCCCCGGCGCCTCCTGTGCCGGCTCCTCCCAGCGGTCGTAATTTGCAATGACCTGCTTCGCTCCCGTCTCCTTCTCCCACGAGGAATACTCGTCGAAGGTGGTGCTTGGTATCCCCAGAACCGTCCGTATCAGGTTCACCAGCCCCCCGTGATACCACACATTTTTGTTAAAGACATACTGCACATCATTCCACGGATTGTCATCATAGAGATAGGTGGGATAGCCGTCATAGTCCGTATAATCCTTATCCCGCAGAATCGCGTTCGCGTCCATCGTCCAGATCACAGTCTTTAACTCCGGCCTGCGCTTGAGCGCCCTGTCGAGATTCTCTGAGAGTTCTTTGTACCCTGCCCCGGAGAAGGTCTCCTTGACAGACTCGACGCCAAACAGCGCATCCACCTCGCTCGTCTTGAAATTCTGTGCCATCGACGTGCCTGTGATGATGGCATCATAGTCAAAATGTCTCGATATCCCATCATTGATATACCGCTCGTCATACAGGCGGTACGAGATAAAAGAAAACGGCTTGTGAAAATGAAAATAGGGATCAAAAATCCAGAACACCAGCAGCATTAACAAAATACTCCCCGCCAGCACGGACATGCAGGACAGAAACCACTTTTTCGCTTTCATTTCCATATGCCGCCTCCTCTCTTAATCTTAATATCCATAACATCATAACTGTCTAAAAAACTATCCATATTTTCACTAAAAATTAAAATACAGGAACTCACTCACTTCAGACAGCGATAAAATACTCCAGATCAAAAGCCCCACCGTCGTCACAATGCGCCTTATGCCATACCTGCCGTCCGCCACTTTCTCCTGCGTGTTGCGCATCCACACGCAGGCACACACCAGCACAGCGGCAAAAACAGACGGCATCAGCCACGGCCAGGCCTGTATCAGCGGGCTAAGCCCCAGCCAGCCAAGCAGCTTTACCTCCAACAGCTTGTTAAAGACTTCCGTCAGCGGTCCATACACCCTGCCGTCCCCAGCCTCTCGCAGATTTTTGATCATCAAAAAACCCTGCTCTAACGACTCTGCGCGAAACATACTCCATGCAATGCTGCAAAAACAAAACGTCAGAAATACCCGTATCAGGCGCGGAATTTTTATCGGAATTTTGATAAAAAGCCTGTCAAGTACCCTGTCAAAGAGGTTGCCAAGCCCATTTACCGCGCCCCACAAGATAAATGTCCAGTTTGCCCCGTGCCAGATACCGCTCACCAAAAACACCACCATGACATTGGCATACGTGCGCGCGGTCCCTCTCCTGCTGCCGCCCAGCGGGATATAAATATATTTTGTGAAAAAGCGTGTCAGCGTCATGTGCCACCTGTCCCAGAACTCCCGGATTGATGCCGCCTTATAAGGCGAATTAAAATTAATGGGCAGCTCCACATTAAACAAGTAGCCAATCCCATACGCCATATCGCAGTAACCGCTAAAGTCAAAATAAATCTGAAGCGAATAGCACACCATCACCAGCATCGTACTGACGCTGTTGAGCGCCTCTGCCTCCGCATACCCGGCTGTTACCACCTTTGACAAGGTATCCGCCACCAGCACCTTCTTTGCCATGCCCAGTGAAAAGGCGTAGATGCCCTTGCTGAGATTCTCAAAGCGTATGTGGTGGTTCTCCTGCGCCCGAAGCCGTGGTATTAACTCATCATGGTACACAATCGGTCCAGCGATGAGCTGCGGAAAAAAGGACACATACGCCGCATACTCCAAAAAACTGTAGCGCCCGCAGTCGCCTCTGTACGAGTCAATGACATACGAAATCTGCTGGAATGTATAGAAGCTGATGCCCAGAGGAAGCGCAAGCCGCAAAAAATGATAGTCCGTTTTGAACACCGCGTTGACATTCTCAATAAAAAAATCATAATACTTAAAATAAAATAAAATTCCCAGATTATAAAGCAGCCCCAGCAGCAAAACTGCCCGCCGCCGCCACACGCGCCCACTATCCACGCCCATGCATCGGACGAGGAAAAAATTCACCAGAATGCTCACAACCAGCATCACAAGGTATGCCATGCTGTTATAGCCATAAAAGACCATCGACATCATGGTCAGATATCCCAGCGCCGCCTTCCTCCAGCCAAAGTGATGCAGCACATAATACCCTGTCACCACCAGCGGGAAAAACAAAAATACAAATATATATGAATTAAAAAGCATAACCGCTCCTTACTGTCTCAGTGGAATCACCAGCTTTTCATACCACCGCACTGCCAGTGCATACAGGGCTGGCGAGAACAGAAACAATTTCCTGCGCAGCCTGTCTCCCCGCGAGACAATCCCGCTGTTATAAATGCGGTCCATCTCGTCCCTGTCCGCTTTGATCTCTGCCACAAGCCGTGACGCTGTCTCCTTATTTTTTTGATGTTTGGCATCTATAAAATAAAATAAAAGCCGTCTCTCAAAAGCATATGCGGCGAGGTCTGCCATCTGGGGCGAAACCATTTCGCGAATACAGGCAATGTGCTCGCGCCAAAACGGCAGCTCATCGCCAAACATTCGCTCCGCGCGCGACGCGTTCATAATACTGCCCTCGCGGTCCAGCACATAGTGATACAGGCACCGGTCAAGATACACTGCACGTTCCAGACGGCAGAAGGCGCGCGTCGTATACATGATATCCTCCGAGTTTCTCCCCTTAGGAAACCGCATTCCCTCGACGAGCTCGCGCTTGTATAGTTTACTCCAAACAGAGTTGTAAATAATATACTCCTCATGTCCGCCAATATAGATTCTAAGCAGCTCGTCCCTAGAAAGAGGCACCACAACGCCGTTCCCGCCCGCCTCCGTCCTGTCCTGATATTCCTGAAAATACCTGCACACTGCAAGCTGTGCATGATTGTCCACACATGCCCTGTGCAGGGACGCATACATATCCGGCTCAATCCAGTCATCGCTGTCCACATAGCCAATGTATACGCCCTGCGCCAGTGCAAGCCCTGCATTTCTCGCATCTGACAGCCCTCCGTTTGGCTTGTGTAATACCTTGATGCGGCGGTCCTTGGCCGCATACGCGTCGCACAGTGCAGGCGACCCGTCGGTCGAGCCGTCATCTATCAGAAGGATTTCCAGATTTTGATAGGTCTGGTTCAAGACCGAATGCATACACCGGTCCAGATAGGCCTCGACGTTATAGACCGGGACGATGACTGAGATCAAATCCTCCATCAAACTGTTTTTTTTCATACTATCTCCATATAATGCTATATGTGTCCTACGATACACTAGCGCACATTTCCGTCCGCATCTATCAGCACCCAGCCCTTCCAGTATTCATGAACCGTCCCAGCGTCCAGCGCCTCATAGTTGTCATGGTGCAGCGGGCGTATCATAATCTTGTCCGGATGCCTGTTGAGCCGCGCCCCCCAGATGCTAAATGTGCTGTTTGCACAGATATTATGACGGCAGCGGCTCATCAGCGCCATGTCCTGCAAGCTCTCCCTGCCCGTGTTCCAGTCTACGACATGCATATTCTCCTCACAAAACTGCGCTTTTGCAAATACCGGGTCATCAGAAAAAATATAGAACACCGGGCGCTCCACATGCTCTGTGATATAGCGGAGGGCACTCTTATAGTATGCATCGGTGCAGATTCCCATATACCGTTTTCCGTCCGCCACCGTGAGATAATCCTTGCGCCGGATATGGACACTCACGGCATTCTCACCTGCCATAGCACGCAGCGCATCGGCATTTTTCGGATTGCTGCTCTCCGGGAACACAATTTTCTCCTGCAAGAGAGGTATAATATCCTCATAGTACTTCTCGCAGCCCCAGAAGCCGTACAGATACACGTCGTCCATCTCAAAAATCTCAGGCATATACGCCGCGCACTCCCGGACGGTCTTATCCCTCCTGCCTGTAAGCCTGCGGCGGACTCTGTCCGCAAGCCTCATGCTGTTGTCAAGAAGCTGCTGGCGCTCTGCCGCCGTACAGACCTCATACCGAATACCCTCCAGCCATTCGAGCTCCAGCGCGCGCCACTCCCGCTCTGCCCCCTCCGCCTGCCTGTACGCATAAACGTCCAGCTTAACCTCCCTGCCCAGCGCGCGGAGTTTTTCATACAATGCATACTGGTAAAGCTGATTGCCAAGCCCGCCCATGACATGTATCACAATCATCGAAACCCTCCATTCCGGAATCTTCGCCGCGAATACTCCATGTTTGCATCCCGGTACAGCCGCGCACAGATACACATGCAGGCAAACACTGTCGTCACCAGCCCTCTGAACGTAAACCAGTGATGTTCATACGAATGCTGTCCTGCAAGCGCATACCACATAAACGGCATCACGGCAACCAGCAAAAATGGGATGCTGTCGATACACACATCCGCAAGCTGGCCCCTGCTTCTGAATATCCCTGCAAAAACCGCCGCCAAGCACAGCGCAATGAGTATCAAATACGGTTTTTCAAAATAAAACTCCACATTGCGCAGCCATGTGTCCAGCACCGTGAGCCGCTCTCCATTCTGTGTGTGCGACGCGCGCAGTAAGATTTGCGACAGCGCGTTTGCCATGACATTATCTCTTAAAACCAGCGTGCTCAAAATCCACTTGCCAGCCCACATCGCGCCGTAGCCAAAGCCCCAGCTCACAGAGAGGCAGACAACATTTTTGACCTTTGTCCACGAATCCCGGTCTGCCCCGAGCAGCAGAATACAGACAAGCGGTACGCCGAGACTTGCAGCCGGATAGGTCAGCAGGTCAAAATAACTCGCGCACATGCCGATAAGCTGAAAATACAACAGCAGGCTATTTTGCTCCACAATCCAGTCATACGCTTTGAGCAAAACCAATACCGAAAAATTTGTCAGGTAAAAAATCACAGAGAACTGTATCGAGAGCGGAATCACAACCGGCATCATAAAAAGTACGGACAGCACATACCCCCACGCTTCCAGCTCATATCCTGCCTTTGAAAACGCGCGAAAAATCAAAAATACCAAAAGCAGTTGAACAATCACATTGAAAACGCGCAAGTCCGCATAGTCAAACAGCAGAAAAAAGGGCTTTAACAACACCAAGTATCCATGCCAGTATCTCGTGTAATCCACCTCCCGGTATCCCTTTTCAGCGCCCAGATAACGCACCAGACCATCGAGCGGCCCCCCGCCAAAGTCTGCGCTGGTGCACGTCAATGCGCGCTCATACACAGGGCGCGGGCTGTCATAGACCGCATTTCCCATCATCCACGAATCCGTGTAATTGTCAAGCTGTGTGCTGACAACGCCCGGAATCACTCTGTGATACTCGCGCTCTCCTGACAGCACCACAGCGGCTTCTGCCAGATGCGCCCGCATCGGCTCTGTCGGCAGCAGATATACAAACAAAAGCAGCACATATCCAACGCCGATGCCAGCCACAAGCAGAACCAGCGCCCGCGTTGTATGCATTCTGAATTTATTTGTATTTCTGCCCCATGTTCTCCGCCGCATGGTTTTCATCTCCTTTTTTTCTCAGTATCTTTCAATGCTCAAGCTATGTATTCTTTCAATACATTACTTGAACAAATTAATAACCAGCTTCACCCCATACTTGACATACTGTACAAAGATGCCCGGGTCCTTGACACAGTCCCCCATCCTTCTGATAATGTATTTTGGTCTCAGATAAAAACTCAGCAAAATATTTTTGCGAAGCTTCATGACTTCATCGAGTGTCAGATGTTTGGTTCCCTTGGTGCTGGAGTGGAAGAAATCACTGCCAAGCACAGACTTTTCCAGCAGCTTCTCCTCCTTGCAGGTCTCGTACATTGGCGTGCCGTAAAAGGGCAGTGCGATCGTAACCTCAATAAAATCCGGGTCGGTCTCCATCACAAGTTTCTTGGTGAGGAGAATGTCCTCCCTCGTCTCCCACGGAAAGCCGATCACAAAATATCCCCAGAACTTTAAGCCCACTTCCCTGCACCATCTCGCCGCCTGCCGGTTCTCCTCCACCGTCGTGCCCTTGCGCATTGTCTTTAGCATCTCATCGCTGCCGGACTCAAAGCCAAACGCCACCAGAAAACAGCCTGCCTTCTTCATCAGCTCGAGTGTCTCCTTGCTGAGCGGACGCACGCGCGAATTTGCCGTGAACTCAATCTTGCCATAGATTCTTGAAGCTATAATCAGCTCACACATCTCCTTCACCCACGCCGGATTGATCGTGAACGTGTCCGCCTTAAAAAAGAAATTGCGGATATGATGCTTCTCGTAGCACTCGATCATCTCGTCCAGCACATTCTGCGGACTTCTAAAGCGCACGCGCTTGCCGGAAATCTCGGGTGTCAGGCAGAACACGCACTGGCTCGGGCACCCTCTGGCGGTCTGAATTGTCGCCATCGGCTCCTTAGTATCGGGACGGATATACAGCTCATTGCGCATCAGCTCGCGCGCGGGAAACGGCTGTGCATCGAGCTCGTCATCCCACACATGAAAACGCGTGGGAATCATTTTCCCAGTTTCATCTTTATATAAAATATTATTGATTTCTTCAGGTTTTCCTATTCTTTTAAAACAATAATCTGCAATTTTTCCAATGCAGAAATCAATCTCACCGCCGATCAGATAATCCACATTGGATAAATCGAGCATGTCAAGCATCGCCTGCTCCGGCGCATAGAACAGCGCGCCCTTCAACACAACGACCGGATGATACCACTCGCTCAGCTCATTTACCACCTTGATATCATCAAAGATGGTCGTGTTGGTGATGCTCATCATAATCATGTCTGGCTTGAATGTCTCCATATCCTTTAAGAGCACCTCAAAGGTGTCGCCCTGTGTCTGGTAGTCCTGCAATTTTACCTCATACCCGCTCCGCATCAGGATTGCCGCCGCATAGCCTAAATCGTTGCAGGCGCGCATTGCCTGCGCCGAACCGTCATCAATATTTTGCTGGCAGCGGTCCTCCCCTCTCTGAAAAAGCGCCCCCGGCGGGTAAAACAGCAATACTCTCTTTTTACTCATATCTATCGTTTCCTTTCCATTTTACTCTAAACTATACAGATATACTGTATATGGCAGCCCGTCCTCCTGATACGCGTTGACCAGACGAAGCTGCATCTGGCTGGCATTGGTAATCTCCACCCGCGAAAAAATATAGTCGCACCCCAGCGCTTTTAGTGCCGGCGCGTCAATCAAAATCTCCTGCGGCACAGCGTCGGCATTGGCACCGAAATCATAGAGATTCTCCCCCGATGCGGGAAACAGATACGCCCTGCACCCCCAGTCATCATAGTATGCCTGCCAGTTTGGATTTGCCCCAAGTGCGGGCGCAATCGCCGCGCGGAACTGTTCTTTGTAGGACTGGCTGTAATAGCCGCAGTACCCGTCAATCGTTGTGATGCCGTTATAGGACAGCATCGCCGGGTGAAATCCGTAGACACATGCCCCCTGCTCAGGCGTGTAGCCAATCTCTTTTTTGATTCTGTCAACCAGCGTGCCCCCGTAGAACTCCCTATAGCTCAACTGGTTGACCTCTTTGTGTTTCACAAGCTTGTACAGATTACAATAGCATGTGTTATAGAAATCGCTGTACTCACACTGCGTCCCTCCGACAATGAGAATCGCGGCGATGCAGACAAGATACGCAAGGGTCTGTTTTTGCCAGAACATATTTTTGACTGCAATAAAAAAGGCAAAATACCATGCAAAGGCATTGAAAAAAATCGTTCTGCCGTACTGAAAGCCTTTTAGCGGCGGCAGAAGTGTCTCCACCAGCACGCGCAGCGGCTCCCAGAAATAAAGCGCATACACTGCGCAGTTAAACACAATAAACAAAACCGTGATATTAAAAACATCTGTATAAAGCTTTCCTGTTTTTCTGCCAGAAAGATACCTGAAATTGTTCCATATAAAATAGACGGCGCACACCGGAAGAACCAAATACGTATGGACCGACTTTGCGTGGGAAAATCCATGCAGGAATACATCTGCAAAACAGCGCCACAACGCCGCCGCATCATAACTTGCCGTCACCATCGTACTGCGGATCGTCTCCTCGCCGGAGAAGAGCATCACGCCAAACAAGCGGTACTCAAAGCAGACAAAACCTGCTGCCAGCGCAGCGAACGCGCCCAGAAGCGGCAGCGGCAGTTTGCGGTCTCTAATCCATAAAACAATGACCGCAATCAACAGATAGCCCAGCAAAAATGCACCAAAGAAGGTAAAGTACGACACCAGCGGATACAGAAAGACCGCGCCAAACAGCCACCAACACGGTTTCTCATAAATCCGAACCAGCAAATATAAAATAAGCGGCATCGAGGCAAAACAGAAGCCATACATAGGGTAGATCGGCAGCAGCGCAAACGCTGTGGCAGCCAAGACAACAATCTTCTCATACTTCCGGTATGCCTGTGCAAGCAAAAACCGTGCAAGCAGCACACAAGACCCCATCGCAAGCAAAAGCCGCAGCAGATATCCCACAATATATGCATAGATATCCGGCAGCAGCAAATACAGCAGATTGTAGAGTGCAAACTCCGACGGAAAATAATCTCTGTCAATGCTGCCAAGTATGGGCATCTCCTGCCCGTGGGCAAAAAATGCGTGATTGTCCGAAAGCATCTTGAGCTGTGTGATAAAAAGGTCCAGATTGTCGCAGATTCCCACATAGATCTCGTCTTTGAAAAACAGCAAAACCGCCGCCTCAAACACAAAAATCAAGCCTGCCAGTATCCAGTGCCAATACTTTTTGACTGCGTTCATCACTCCTCCTTAAAACATTGCCGATACGACCAGCGTTTGATACAGTTGCTGCAACGGCATGGCAGGGTCCGCCGCAAAGCCTTCTTTGACAGGAATCACCTGACCGTTCGGCATCACAAAATTGCCGTTTTGAATGAGTGCCGGCAGCGCTGCTGTCTCAAACACCATATTATTGACTGTGGTGTACGCCGGCACGTACTGCGAGAAATCCTGCATGATAAACTGGTAGAGCTTGCGCGCAAGCAGGTTATAGCCTGCGTCGTTTAAATGACAGCCGTCACAGAGATAGTTTCCATACATCTCAAGCGCCTCGCGGTTGTCCGCCATATTCAGCTCATAATCTGCATACAAGTCCAGTACTGGAATGTTGTAGTACTGACAGCGGTCCAGCATCGCGACACGGTACTGGCTAAACGTCCCTGAGCCATAATCTCCATAAGTACTCCGCTGATAAGAATGGGTCTCGTCCGCATCCTTACTCTGCTGGTATGGCACCATCAGAACAAGCTCTGCCGCCGGATAAGCATTCTTGAGATACGGCAGCATGGTGTTGAGCGCACCATAAAACGTATTGGGTTTGCTGTCCGTGCGTTCTCCAATCGGGCAATCCCCAAACCAGAAATCATTTGTGCCGCCAAACACAATCACAAGGTCCGCCGTTTTCTCCATCGAATACATTCTGTCCACAAATGATGCGGGATTGGTATAGTCTACGGTAATATCCGTAATCCTTGACCCTGAGACGCCGTAATTGTTTACCTTTGCGCCTGTAAGCCTTGATAAAACCTCTGGAAAAGCCTTGTCCGGCGTCCTTGCGCCCACGCCCTCCGTGAGCGAGTCTCCTAATATATTGATCATATGATACTTGTCAAGTGCATACCCCTGCTGTGCCGCCTTCGTCTGCTCCGCCAAAAGCAGCGCCGTCTCACTGTCCGCCGGAACAGACGGCAATTCTGCTCCATCAAGCCCTTCCTCTAGTGGAACCTCCAGCAGTTCAGACGCTACAGGCTGCATCTCCAGCGCCTCTGCTGGCACTGGCTGTGTTCCTAAGGCTTCCGCTGGCATTGCTACTGCATCTGGCATTTGTGCTGGCTGTGTCTGCATATCCTCTGCTGGCACTATCTCACTGGCAGGCTCCGCAGCGTATGCACGCATAGGGTTCATCAGCAGCATCGCCGCACATATTGCCATAACACTCGTTTTTACACTTTTACTTCTCATAATTTGTCTCCATTCCTTTCTATAATATCCTTTTTTTGCCGTTTGTCAAAGTATTTTCTAACGATTTTTAAACAAATTTTAATTTTCATTTCATATTTTCACTCTTCTCTGGAAAAATCTGGTATAATAATTCAAAACAAAAGGAGGCAGTTATGAATCAAAAATTAAAATCCATGGATATCCTAAAAGGCATTGGCATCATCATGATCATCATCGTCCACAACCGGCACTTTCTCATGCAGGACATGTCCGGACTGCGCCCGCTGATAAACTATGGCCAGATGGGATGCCAGCTTTTCTTCTTTGTGTCGGGATTTTCCCTCTGCTACGCATGGGAGCATCTGTCAGAACCCCGCCGCGCCCCAAAATATGCGCGCTTTGTGCTGCGCCGTTATCTGAGGCTCGCACCGGGCTTCCTGTTTTTTATGATAATCCATTTCAGCCTGAATATACTGTTGATTCATGTGCTGAACTTCCCTGCCGGATTTATCATGAACCGTACGCTGCCCGGCATTCTCACCAATGTATTCTTTCTGCACGGACTCTTTCCTGACTATATCAACTCTGTCTTTCCCGGCGGCTGGTATATCGGGACTGCCTTTTTATTATATCTGGCATTTCCGTTTCTGTATGGGCTTGCCCGCAGGCTGCGCCGCCTCCACCCGCTCTGTATGGCTGCGCTTCCTGTCCTGCTGCTTGTGCTGAACATATTTTTGCTTGACTGGATTGCGGACTTGTCAGGCCAGAAGCTGTATCTCGGTAACAATACCTTTTTGTATTTCTTTTTCACAAACCACCTGCCCTGTTTCAGCCTCGGCATCGTGCTGTTTTTTCAAAAAAGTGCCCGCTTTCCCCTCGCGCTCTCTGTGCTGTGTTTTATTGTGACAACTGGTTTTAGTGTCTACTGGTTTCTGCATCCGGTTTCCAGGACAGTCTACGCCTTGCTGCCATCGCTTGCCGGGCTGTCCGCATACTGGCTTGCCGTGTCATTCCTGTATATTGAGACGCGCCAGAAAACGCTGCGCGGGAAAAAACAGCACGCAAATCCGCTCACGAATTTTCTGGCGCAGTGCGGCAGAAACTCTTATGGAATGTACCTTGCCCATCCGCTCGTCTGCTGGTATGGCATGAGGGCGCTGAATCATTTTCTCACAGAAAATAACGGCACCTACAAGGATTTGCTGCTCTATGGGCTGCTGCTTATACCGTCTGTCTTTACTGTGTTTGTGATGGGGCTCTATGTTGAAAAGCTGCTCACATGGACAGACCGCAGACTCCGGCATTAACAGACCAGCGCCCTGTCCTTTTTTGTCTTGCCGACGATCAGATAATCCACACCATTGCCGCTGGCGGCGAGCCCGTCCTTCTCATAGCGGTCGCCGACCATCAGCGCCTCCGATGCTGCGCAGCCTGTGTCCGCAAGAATCACTGCGATGCCTTTGGGGTCTGGCTTCATGGTGCCGATGCGCGCATCGGCTGAAGTATAACAGCGGTCCGCGCGGATGCCAAGCGCCTTTAATTTCTTTTCTACAGGATAATCCGAGTAGACCACCACCGTTTTCTGCTGCCTGTGCAGCGTGTCGATTGCTTTTGCCAGCACCTCGTCTTTGTATGCCGGCAGCAATGCAAGCGGCTTCTCCAGCATATACTGTGCAATCACTTTCTCTACCCGGGTGCGATCTGTTTTCATCTGTTCTGCGACATACTGGTACTGCCTGTCGTCCAGCCCAAGGGCGCTGTACTGGGGCTTCCCGGCGCATTGCTTCCCGCACACGTCCCAGTGCTCACACACACTCCGGTATTTTCTGATGATCAAAAAGTCCTTGATACAGCTTGGCTGCGTCAGGAGCCGATGCGCAAGAAACCGTATCATGCGCAGGCGGAACGGTCTTTGAAAATACAGCGTCCCATCCAGGTCAAAAATCACCACCTGATACTCATACAGGCTTTTTTTTCTCATACTGCTCTGTTTCATATACACCTGCTTTCCGTTACTCTGTTAGCGTGTCGGGATAAAGAATGCCGTCTCCCACATCTTCATGATTGGGATGTCTGTTACGGTCAGCACCGCAAACAGCACCACAAGGATACCTACCAGAACCATCAGTTTTTTCTCCCGAAACAGTTTCTCCGGCTTCTGCGCTGCCGAGTCTGGCTTGTGCGCTATGTAGAGATAGTAGCAAAACAGCAAAAACAGCACTGGAATCGCCGCAATATACTCAATTCTGTATTTTAATAAGAAAATGCCAATCAAAAAGGTTGCACACAGCGCGTAGAAGAACGACGAGCACAAAAGTGTCGCCTCTGTGTACTTTGCAAAAGACTTGCGGTAAGCCCCTGCAAGGCTTGGATTGTTAATCATGCGGTACTCTGCATAGCGCTTGACCGCCATCAAAAATGCGCCTGCCATCCAGTAGCCGACCATGATACTGGACGGCGGATACACATCCTCACACACAATAAACCAGCCAAGCAGCAGACGGATCATGTTGTTGATGGATTCCGACAAGACGTCAAGATACACGATATCCTTTGTCCGTACTGGCTTGACATTGTACAGGACACCCATGGCCAGCAGCCAGAGCTCCGTCAATAAAAACGGGATATTGACTGCAATAGACAATCCAAGCCCCAGCACAATGCACACCGCATACTCTGCCATGACAAGGGAAAACTTCATATTCTGGCTGACGACAGGTCTGTTTTTCTTGGTGGGGTGGTACTGGTCAAACTCCGCGTCCAGCCATTCATTGATGACATAGTTTGCCGATGCGATCAAACAGGTGGCAAAAAATCCTGCCCCAAGTTTGACAAGAAAGCTGCCCCAATTGTCGGGCGTATTGATGAGTATCAACGCGAGAACAAGTCCCGGCATGATAAATACGTTCTTAACCCAGTGGTCGGGTCTTGCGATTTTGATATATGCGCCGATTGGCGCTGTGTTTTGCTGGTTCATTTTATCCCTCCATGTCATTTTATTGAACATATATTGTCACGTTCATTCTCCTGCATCCACGACTGGAACATTAACATGTACCAGATCTGGATACGCCAGTTACCCTTGTCGATAAAGTCCCGCCAGATTCTGTGCACCTCATCCGCGTTCAGGATTCCCTGACGCCGTATCAATTCACGGTCCAGCAAAGCCTCTGCCCATTCCCGCAGCTCCGGCTCCCGCAGCCACTGTGTAATGGGAATCGAAAATCCCTTTTTAGGACGATCCATCATGCTTTTGGGCACATAGCGGTACAGCACATCCTTCAGTACCAGCTTGCCCTCGTCGCCCTGCTTTTTGTAGTCCATCGGCACCGTCCATGCAAACTCGACAACGTCCTTGTCCAGCATCGGCACCCGTGTCTCGAGCGATACCGCCATAGCGGCGCGGTCCACCTTGACCAGAATGTCGTCTGGATGATAGACCTCCATATCCATCAGCATGATGCTGCTCTGCGTGTCCCCAAGTGCGCCGTAAGGAAAACTGTTGTGCTTGTAGGGGTGTACAGACTGCTCAAGCGCAATCTTTAAGTTCGACGCCTCCTGCGCATTGGAGAGCTCATACAGATGCTCGGGACTTTTCGCCCCCAGAAGATACGCCTTTGTCTGTAACATCTGCTGGTTTCGAATCAGCGGACTGCCGACCAGAAGGCGGCTTGCAAACTTCCGTATGCCATAAGGATAAGCTTTCATTTTACCCCAGATCCGATTGATGGAGGAGTAGGTCGTATATCCGCAAAAAAGCTCGTCCCCGCCGTCGCCGCTCAGGGATACCGTCACATGCTCCCTTGTCATTTTGCTCACAAGATAGGTCGGAATCTGTGAGGAATCGGCAAACGGTTCCCCGTATATCCACGACAGCTTGGGAATCACTGCCTTGGCATCTTTTGCTGTGATGTAAAGCTCCGTGTGCTCTGTGCCGAGGTGCTGCGCGATTTCCTTGGCATAGACTGCCTCGTTGTATTCTTTGTCCTCCATACCTATCGTAAAGCTCTTGACCTTGCGCGCCGACTGTGCCTGCATCAGCGCTACGACTGTACTGCTGTCAATTCCTGCCGACAAAAACGCGCCGACTGGCACATCTGCCACCATCTGTTCCCTGATGGAATTTTTTAAGAGCCTCTCCAGCTCGTCCGCCGCCTCCTGCCTGCTGCCCTGAAACGGGTGTGTCTGACCGTATCTTGCCGCCTCGCGCACAGACCAGTATGTCTGGATTTTTGGTTCCTGATAGGGCGCGTCGAGTTCCAGCATACAGCCTGCATCTAATTTATAAATATTCTGATAAATTGAGTACGGCGCTGGAATATATCCATGTATAAAATACAATTGCAGCACCTTGGTGTCAATCGCATTGTTAAACTCATTTAGCACGCGGATACTGCCAAGATCTGAGGCAAACACAAAATGCCCATTTACATAGCCGTAATACAGCGGCTTTTCCCCGATGCGGTCCCGAATCAGCGTAAGCTTCCCTGTCTGCCTGTCATACAGGGCAATCGCAAACATTCCCTTGCAGTGTTTGATTGTCTCTGCCACGCCGTATGCCTCAACCGCCTCAAGCAGCACCTCCGTATCAGACGTGCCCCGGAAAGCAGCCACCTTTTTCTCCTTCAACAGTTTGTCCCGCAGCCTTTTGTAATTGTAAATCTCACCGTTAAACACGCACACAAATCTGCCCGATGCCGACTGCATCGGCTGTGCCCCTGTCTCTGACAAATCCACAATCGAGAGCCTGCGGTGCCCAAGTACGACGGTGGCGTCCTCATTTGCCCAGCTTCCTCCGGCATTGGGTCCCCTGTGGCGCATACGCTGGTTCATCTTTTCGATGTTTTCCCTCCAGTTTGCTGGCTGGCTGCAAAAACCTGCTATTCCACACATATATTTAACCTCGTTTCTTCTATAATAATTATCATGATTCATCATAGTGTCATAACCTCGCAGATTATGACACCGTTCTATTTTATATTATTTCTTTACAGATAATATCATAATTTCCTGTCATTTCCTAGTATGTGTAGAAAAAAATAGCGTATTCCATTGATTGGAATACGCTATTTTTTCATTTTACTGCAATACGCGCACGATGATTTCCTTCTTTACACCGGAACCGTCGTTGGTTGTAACTGTTATAATGACATCCTCCGCGCCCCGCTTCTTGGCGGTGAGCTTCCCAGAAGCGCTGACGGATACCAGTTTGGAATTGCTGCTCTTGTATGTCAGCTTCTTATTGGTCGCCGTAATCGGATTGATAATCAGCTTATCTGAGAGCTGTAATGTCTTTTTATTTTTGATACTCTTCGCATACAGCGTAATGACTTCTCTGCCTTCATTGTCCGTGATGCCCTGTATATCCTTCGTTGTGCCAATACTCTGAATCAATTTTCCTACGTATACTGTTACCTTGCCTGTCTTTTTGCTGCCATCTGCGGCTGTCGCCGTGACTGTCACTTTCCCGGTGCCATGCCCGATCACAGTACAGCTTCCATCATCATTTGGCTTGACCTCCGCGATGCTGGCATTGCTGGATTTCCACGTCACCTTCTGGCTGACACCGTACTGGCTGGCATAAGCGTTTGTGCTTGTGAGCGTTGCTTTCAGCTTTGTTTTGGCATCGTTGATGTCAATATCAATACCGACGACAGATACATATCCCTTATCAATATCGCCTGTCCGTTCCACAACCTCTACTTTTGTCGCAGGCGCGACGAAATGAATGCGAAACTCGCAGAAGGCCGTGCCGCCATCTGCTGCCCTTGCCCTGACAATCACATTATTGTCTGAACTTGTGTCATAATCGCCGCTGCCAAATGGCTTCTTTACCGTAACCTTTCCACTTTTATTGACAGACACCAGACTTTTATCATCACTTTCCCAAGTAACCTTTTTCGTCGTCGCTGCCAGCGGTTTGTATGCCAGCTTCAACTGCACAGATTTTTTATAACCCACATAGACATCCTGAATGCCATCCTCTGGTTCTATCTTGGTAATCTGCTTTGCTACAACCAGCGTCACCTTCGCCTTTTTGCCACTGCCGTCTGTCGCGGTCGCGGTGATGACAGCCGTACCGTTTTTCTTGATTTCAACATTGCCGTTTTGATCTACTTCTGCGATGGCTGTCTTATTGGATTTCCATGTCACCCGGTCATCATATGTAGCACCCTGGACGGATGCATACAGCGTCAGATTCTTAATCCATGTCTTACCCTCATCTAATGTATATCCCTTGATCAAATCCATGCCTATCTTTCCGTTTTTGCAGGATTCTCCATTTACTAAGATATCTACACCAGAAACGGCTGGACACACCTCTATAAAATAATCATCATTCTTTAAAGTCCCTTTGGTTGATGTCGCCCTGATGGTCACTGTCCCTGATACATTCTTTTTCGCAGTCACTTTCCCTTTCGCATCGACAGTAGCTAGTGATGTATCGGACGAGGACCATGATACTGCCACGCCCCCTTCTGTGGCGAGCTGTATCTTCTTACCGTTTGCAACCTGTCTTGGTCCGGTAACTTTCACATCAGGATCGGTATCAATTAATTTTAGTGTGTATGAGTCCTCTCTATTCGAACCATCTGTCGTTCTGGCTGTGATTGTCACAGTTCCTTCTCTTTTGATCTGAATGAACGCCTCACTGCTGTCATAGTAGTCCTGAACAGAAACAACCTCTGCTATGGACTTATTCGATGTACTCCACTCCACCTCTTTGCGGTAATCGCCCTGTTGGGTAGAGCCTCCGTCCAGCTCAGCGACAAAGGATACTCTGCGGGCGCTGTTCAGATCACGGATATCAACCTCTGACGATTTCTTGCTGGAATCCACAAAACGCCCATCAAATTCTGTTATCTGGATTTTATCGCTTTTTCCCATAACATATATAATATGTTCCGCGTATTTGCCGCTTCCGTCTGCCGCTTCTGCCGTAATCTTTGCTGTTGCTTCCCCTGTTCTGCTGATTGCTGTCACCAGACCGCTCTCGTCCACGACAACAGCATTTTTATCACTGCTTGTCCAAGTGACACTTTTGTTTGCCGCATCTTTGTCTGTCACCTCCGCATGCAGCTGAATGGACTGTCCTGCACCTACATAATGGCTGCCTGTAATCGAGACATTTCTGACAAGTGTTGCCACATTGACAGTTGTCTTTGCGGTCTTATTGCTGCCGTCTGTCGTGGTCGCGGTGATGATTGCTCTGCCGAGGGATTTTGCTGTGATTGTCCCCTTCTCATCGACAGTCGCAATCTTTTCATTGCTGGATTTCCACTCGACTATATGGCTTGCCTCCTCTGGCAGAATCCTTGCTGCCAATGTATACGTCTCCATACCTGCATCGAGATCAATTCCTACAACTTTGTCTGTGACAATCACGTCATCTTCCAGATTCGTATTGCCGTCCGGTATCATCAGGTCAAATGTTTTTACTGGATCTGTGACCTTGATTGAAAATGTTCCATAGGCACCGCCGCCGTCTGCTGCGGTCGCGGTGATCTCCGCCAGACCTTTGCTGATTCCTGTTACTTCTCCTGTATTTTTATCTACTGTGGCGATCGCTTTGTCATCAGACTCCCAGTAAACCGCTTTATTCTCAGCGGACTTAGGAAGCACCTCTGCCTTTAATTTTATTTTTCCGCCCTTGGCAAGTTTATTGCTTCCTGTAATCTTAATCGAGGATACGAGCGACGAAACATTGACTGCAACCGATGCCGTGACGCCGCTTCCATCTGCTGCCGTGGCAATAATATCGGTCTTACCATATCCATTTACAGTGACTGTACAGCTTCCGTCCTGATGGTCTGTCACTGCCGCCACCTTCGTGTTTGCAGATTTCCACAAGACAACCTGTGATGCATAATCCGGCTTATTCTTTACCCGAAGCATAAATGTCTTGCTGTCCACCTCTGGATTTACGCCGATTGTCTTGCCGTTGACAGGACGCTTCATATCCCTTGTATCATAAATTTCGATGGATTCCACCTTAGGAATAATCACAAACTCCATCTCATAGGAAGCGCCGCCGCCGTCAAGGGAGGTTGCTTTCAGCGTCACTTTGGTTTCACTCTTTACATCCTTCGCTGTGATAATCTTCTTCTCCGCATCAATATCAAGACAGTTTTTGGGATTCATCTCCCATTTTAATCCCTCGTCAGTCACATCTGTAGGCGTAAATTTAGGAACGAGCCTCACGCTGCACCCGCTGGTCAACAGCACCCTGCCTTGGGAATCTAGTACAACTGGTGTATTTTTATCGACCTCCTTTGGCTCGAGTACAAACGACTGTACAATCCGCTTGGTTCTGATCGTTGTTTTACCGGCTTTGTTGCTTCCGTCTTTCGTCAGAGCAGTCACCTCGGCTGTGCCGCTGATATTGCCGGTCACAACGCCGCTTTCCTTGTCATCAAATTTAACCACAGAGGAATTGTTGGAGGACCATGTAACCTTCTGGCTTGCATTGCTTGGTGAAATCACTGCACTGAGTGCCTCGACAGGCTGTTTTAATTTCTTGGTCCCAACAGCGATGAATTTCTTCGTCACTAGGTCATAGATTACTGTCTTGTCTGTGACATCCTCCTCGTCCAGCTTCACTTTGACACCTGTTGCAAGAGGCAGCACCGTAACCTCGATAATCTCCGAAGAAATCTTATCTCCATCCTCAACGGTAAATTTAACCTTGACGGGCTTCCCTGACGGTGTCGGCTTGATTCCCTCCACAACTGCCCGCGGCTTGCCTGATAATGCATTCTGCTTGGGTGTAATCTTTACATATTCATTCTGTGAAGGTCCCCACTGGATTTCAGCATCCTCCGAAAAGCCCTTTGTGACTGCCTCCAGTGTAACCGTTTCTTTGACTGCAATATCCAGTTCTGAGAGCTCTGCGCCATCTTCAGCTCTCCTGATATGGATAATAGTTTCATCATCTGTGACAGTCACCCTCATCTCAAGTACTTTTGACAGGGAATTGTCTTTTAATGTTCCTTTAATCGTTGCCCTGCCTGCGGCTTCTGCCCGGATTGTCCCTTTCTCATCAACTGTTACTGCCGATGTATTGCTGGACTCCCACACCATTTCCGCATTCTCCGGCTTCTCCGGTGTAAAACGGACTTTGATCGTGTACTCCTCGCCAACGATCAGATGGAGGCTCTCCTGAATCAGCTCCATATCCTCCACGACGGACTGATTTTTCCACTTTGCATACAAAACGAATGGTGCTTTGACCGGATTGCTGAAATTATAGGAAGTATTAAAGCCCGCGTCAGTATACCAGCCTTGAAACTCCGCATAGCTTTTGACTGGAGGTTCTGGCTCATTCACAGTACTGTCACTGTTTACCAGCTCATAATATGCACTCCCTGAACAGCCGCCGTTCAACTCATAGACTACAAGGTAACGGTAATTAGGTTCTGTCTGCCAGTTCAGTATCGGATATCCCTCATTGATTCGTCCACTGTCTGAAGAAAAGCCTCCGCCAAGGACTGACAATGCCTCCTGTGATCTCATATCGCTGGTGGTCTTTGCCATCTCCGCGTCTGAGACGCCGCCGTCCTCCCTGAAATAAGCAATCTCACGTTCATCGCCGACATAGAGGCAGTTCGCGCAGGAGGTATCCTCCTCCCTGCCGAAAAATCCCACAAGCATTGCTGCATACGAGCCCTCCTCGCCAGTTACATTCCCCGCATTATAGCAGTTCGATATAGAGCCTTTGTAGATAATTCCTGCAATACCGCCAAGGTACTGTGTGGCTTTCGTCGCACGGATATTTCCTGTGTTATAACAGTTCTCTATCGGCACCCTGTAGCTCTCGCCAGTGCTTCCTAAGATTCCGCCGATTCCCTGAGACTTGATCGTCCTGCCATTGCCGTTGACCGTCCCCTGATTAAAGCATTCGCTGATGCTGTATTCTCGGTTTCCATTATACAGACCTGCCACACCGCCGACGTTTGCTAGCCCCGTCACTGAACCGCTGTTGCCGCACCTTGTAATCGTCCCGGAGGTTGTTGCGGCAATTCCGCCAATGTTTTTATCCTCTCCGCTGACACTGGCATAATTATAGCAGTCACTCATGGTTCCAATCTTATTCTGTGCGGCAATTCCGCCCGCCTCGCCGATTTCCTGTGAATGATTCTTCTGGCGGACTGACCCATAGTTTGTACAGTCTGTGACCTCACCTTCATTGATGCCCACGATACCCGCCACGATATAGGCACCCTCAACACTCATATAGTTGACGCAGCCTTTGATACTCTCCGGCTCTCTTGATGTGTTTGTTCCAACAATACCGGCAACGACTGCCGCTTTTGTCTGGATACTGCCTGACGCATAACAGTTTCGAATCACTCCGTTATTTCTGCCCGCGATACCGCCGATATCTTTTTCTGCGTCCTCTGTCCCTGCCGCTGCCGTGATTCTGCCGGAAAAAACACACTCCTCGACAGTCCCTTCGTTTATACCTACAATTCCGGCTGTATAATCCATGTTGGTGCCAGCTTCCAGCCTGCCCGTGACAACACAGTTTGTGATCGTCCCGTCATTGCGCCCTGCAATGACACCTGCTGAGTATTCCCCTGTCATTGATGCATTGCTGATATGCAGGTTTTTCACCACCGCCCCTGACTGAAGGACAGGAAACAGCCCTTGATCTACTTTTAAATTCTGTACAGAATATCCGTTTCCGTCAAATATTCCAGAAAACCTTCCGCCAAAATAGGCTGTCTCAGATTTCATATCGACATTGCATGCCAATGTTACGGTACAGCCGTCATAATCAGACCTGCCAGATAAAAAGCCCAAAAACTGATCTCTGTTTTCTATCCTGTATTCATATGGCGTAATCTCTACAGGGTCCTGTACAGATGCATACGCTTTGGGCACCGGAACACGAAACACTGCCAAATCCCTTGCTGCCTTCCAGTTATGTACAGACGCGTCAACCTCCGGAACCGGAACTGATGTTTCTTCCGTCCCTTCAAGCTCGAGCGTCTCCTCCTCTGTAATCTCCTCCGAAGTTTCTGTCTCCGTAGTTTCTGTCTCTGTAGTTTCTGTCTCCGTAGTTTCTGTCCCCACAGTTTCTGTCTCTGTGGCCTCTGTCGCCATAGTTTCTGTCTCTGTACTCGCAGTTTCCGTCTCGATTGCTTCCGTTGTCGAATTTTCCGTCTCCGCAGCCTCTGAAGTCGCAGTTTCCGTCTCCACGGTTTCTGTTTCTATAATTTCTGTTTCTGTATTTAAGGCTTCGTCCTCACCCTCAGATGCGCTATCGCTGCCCTGCGTCCCGGTTTCAGCTTCCACAGTGCTGCCTGTCTCCGGCTCCGTGATCGCTGGTGACGATGGTTCCGCCACAGTTTCCGTCTCCGCCGACTCGGTTTCCGGTTCGCGCTCTCCAGCTTCCGGCGCACTGCTTTCCGGCTGGCTGTGCTCACTGCCGGCTGGCGGCTGCCCGCTGTCCTCCGGCTGTGCCGGGTCTATGTCCTGCCCAGCGGCAGTCTGTGTCTCATACTCCGCCTCAGCGGCACGTGCCGTCCCCGCCGCAGGCAGCTCGGTCACAATCAAAGCCGCCGACAAAATCACAGCGGCAGCTCTTTTGATTCGTTTAAACCCCTTGTACTGCATCTTTTTCCTCCTCATTCAGTTTCGATATTTCACTAAACAAACTTTTCCTTGTCTATTCTATAATATTTCTTGGCATTTTTCCATAAAATTCATATAAATTTTACAATTCTTTCCTAATTAATGCAGGCAGGCCGCGAAATCTGGATTGCTAAATTCTTCGAAAAATGCTATCATTACTATGAAAATTTTTACAAACAAAAATTATGATAATGGAGAACGTCATGAACACAAAACACAAACCCAGCTTTCTATTTCTTATGATACCGCTCGTCCTGTCGGGCTGCCAGAGCCAAACGCCTGCGGTGCAGCAGCCCGCCCAGAGCGCAACGCCCGTCTCTGACACTGTCCATCTGACCGTCTGGGGGGCAGAGGAGGATGAAGAATTGCTCCGCCAGATTATCAGCGGATTTGAGGCAGAATATGGCGGGCAGGCGGATTTTGACATCACCTACACGCCGCAGAGCGAGGGTCACTGCACAGATGCGCTGATGGCAGATCTGGAGAACGGCGCCGATGTGTTTGCGTTTGCAGATGACCAGCTCAGCACCCTAGTCGCCGCCGGCGCCCTAGAGCCAGTAAACAACCCGGCATCTGTCATGGAAACCAGTCTGCACGAAGCCGTCCTTGCGGCATCGCTCAATGACACCATCTATGCACTGCCGCTGACGGCGGACAACGGCTACTTTCTATATTACAACAAAGATTATTTTACAGAGGAGGATATCCTATCTCTCGACAAGATGCTTTCCATCGCCGCCGGACAAAACAAAAAAGTCTCTATGGAGTGGTCCTCTGGCTGGTATGTGTACGCGCTCTTTGGCAATACGGGCCTCACCGTCGGCTTAAACGATGACGGCATGACCAACTACTGTACATGGAACGCCGTGGACGGCAGCATCAAGGGTGTCGATGTCGCACAGTCCATGATGGAAATCGCAAGCCATCCGGGATTTGTCAGTACCGATGATGCCGGATTTGTCGAGGGCGTCCAAAATGGGCAGATTATTGCAGGCATCAACGGTGTGTGGAATGCCGTCGCCGTCGAAAAAGTCTGGGGCGGCAGCTTCGGGGCGGCGAAACTTCCTTCTTACACCTGCGCCGGACAGCAGGTACAGATGGCTTCCTTCTCCGGCTATAAGCTCATCGGCGTCAACGCATACTCCAAGGAAAGACTGTGGGCATCAAGACTTGCCGAGTGGATTACAAACGAGGAGAATCAAAAACTCCGCTTCCTGATGCGCGGTCAGGGCCCCGCCAACATCAATGCCGCTGCTTCCGAGGAAGTACGGAACTCCCCTGCGATCACTGCCCTGTTAGAACAGTCCGAATTTTCCTATCTGCAGCGCATCGGTGGAAATTTCTGGCAGCCTGTCATCACCTTTGCCGAGGAAATCTTAGCAGGAAATCCTTCGGGCAAATCACTTCAGGAGCATCTTGACATCATGGTCACAGGCATCACTGCCCCGTGACCGCAGCGCAGCAACGTCATCATCAGGCAGATAAGATTTATATGTAAAAAGGAGTATTGTTATCATGAAAACTATGAGTCTAAAGCACCGGCTGATTCTGCCGATTGCCCTGCTGGGCATCTTGGCGCTTTTATCAAACATTATTTCGATTTATAATATCCGCAACGTGAACGCAAGCGCCTCGACGATCGCCGATACTTATATGGACGGCAAAAGCCATCTGGCAGAAATCTGCCAGTCCTCCATGACCATTCACAAGATGGCATTAAGCCACATCGTCGCCACGGACTATCACACCATGACGGACCTCGTCCAGCAGATCAAAAAAGAAGAAGCGCTTTTGGATGCTATGCTGGCAGACTACGCGCAGCATGTGACCTTCAATGAGCAGGATTCGTATCAAACCCTCCTGTCAGATTACGATTCATTCAAACATGCACTCGTCCGCCTGACCTGCGCGAGCGCAAGCCGCAAGACACAGGACGCCTATGCGCTTGCAAACGGTGATGTCGCGCTGTATGCGGACGCCATCGAAGCCGATATTGACGCCCTGAATGCGTCGATCAGCCAGCAGACGATGCTTGCCCGCGAACAGCTCGCGGCAGTCTATCTCATGTCTTTGGTCATCGGCGGCATCGCAGCAGCAGCCTGCATACTGCTGGTTTTTGCCGATCTAAAGCTCATTACCCGCTATGTGGTACTGCCTGTCAAGAGCATCTTAAAGACGATACAGGAAAGCTCTGGGCGCATCAACACCATGACAGGGGAGGTACTCAAAAGGACACGCGCCTCCAAGAAAAGCGCCGCCGATCTCTCCTCGCTCGCAGAGGCATTGTCCAGCGCCTTTCAGGAGGTGGCTGGCAATGTGTCTGCCATCAATCACAATGCAGAGCACATTCGTCTTGATGTGCATGACATCGCAGAGGAGTGCAGTACGCTCACTGATTACACCATTGAAATGAATACCCGCGCAGACACCATGCAGCTCTCCGCACAGACCAGCGCAAAGACCACGGATGCCAAAACAAAAGAACTGCTGTGCACCCTAAATGACGCCATCGAAAAAAGCCACAGTGTTGACCAGATTCAGACCCTGACAGGCGAGATTCTCGCCATCGCCCAGCAGACCCAGCTCATCGCCCTCAATGCCTCCGTGGAGGCTGCCCACGCAGGCTCTGCCGGCAGAGGCTTTGCCGTCGTCGCGGAGGAGGTGCGTGACCTTGCCAGCTCCAGTCAGGAAACCGCAAGCCGCATTCAGGAAATCAACACTGTTGTCACTGCTGCCGTCCATAATCTCTCAGAAAGTGCAGAGCATCTGATTACCTATATGAGCGAAGCCGTCCTCACGGAGTTTCAGGCATTTGTGGAGGCGGGAAGCCAGTACAAGGAAGATGCCGCCCATATCCGCCGCGCGATGGATGCCTTTCAGGACAGGACACAGTGCCTGCGGCAGTCCATGTCAGGTATCGCCGATTCGATCAGTACGATCACCAAAGCAGTCAACGACAGTGCGGAGGGCATCTCCGGTGTAGCGGGCAACACCAGAAGCCTTGCGGGCGATATGGAGGACATCACACAGCGCATGGGCGTCAATCAGGAAATCGTGGCAGAGTTTGAGCGGGAAACCGTTGTGTTTGATAATTTATAGCCAAAATGTATTAAAATGTATTTAAATCGTGAAAACATTGACATGTGCGGGCACGATTGCTACAATAGAATTTGAGTGAAATCTTTTACTATGAGGAACAAGAGATACTTGTTCCTTAGATGCATTGAGGAGGAGCTGACATGTATCATTGCCACATTAACTTCTTTTTTCTGGGAAACCAACGCAAATTATTTAAAGTACTGGAGGGAATCCCCCCGCTCGAACATTTTACACATGAGTACTTTGAGAGCAAAACGCCGTACGAGTCCATGATTTCCAAGGCGGATGTCATCATTGCTGACTTAGAAAATATGGATGCCGCTGCGACGATTCAGATGCTGCTCTCTGAGAAAAACCCAAAGACAGAGCTGATTATACTTGCAGACAAGGCACAGCTTACCCAGCTTAGTGTCCTGCCCGGCTGTCTGTCGGAAATCTACGATATCTGGACTCTTCCACTCTCCGAAGAAGAGCTGAAATTTCACTTTTTAAAATGGCAGCAGGACTGCAAGACACACAAGGACTACTGGATGACCAGCCAGTATCTTGAGTCTGCGATCAACAGTGTCCCAAATCTGGTCTGGTACAAAACCAAGGACGGTATTCACGAGAAAGTCAATGACAGCTTCTGCAAGACCGTCAACAAGACCAAAGCCCAAGTAGAGGGCCGCGGACACGCCTACATATGGGATGTCGAGCACGACGACCCGGCTTGTATCGAATCAGAGCGCGAGGTCATGACCAAAAAGGAGACCTGCATCTCTGAGGAGGTTGTTCAGACCAGCGACGGCACGAGGCTGCTCACCACCTATAAATCCCCGCTGTATGACTGGGACGGCAGCGTGATGGGCACCGTCGGAATCGGTATTGATATCACACAGGAAAATGCATACAAACAACAGCTTATCGCCAAGACCAAAACGCTAGAGACGCTCTTTACCACGATGGACTGCGGTATCCTGTGCCATTCTGTCGATGGTTCTAAGATTATAAGCATCAACGCCGCCGCCCTCAAAATCCTCGGATATGAGTCGCAGGAGGAGATGGTCGCCGCCGGATTTCATATGGTAGCCCCCTCTGTCTTAGATGAGGACATGGAAACGCTGAGAACGCACATCCAGTCTCTCCAGAAGGCCGGAGACAGCATCAATGTCGCATACCGCGTCCAGCATGACAACGGCGATCTGCTGCACATTATGGGCAATATCAAATTAATCGAGGAAAATGGCGAACTGTTCTACCAGCGTTTCCTTCTGGACTGCACAACGCAGCGGCTTAATGAAGAAGCACTGCGCAAGCAGGAGGAGCAGCGCCAGATGGAGCTGCTTCATGCGCTGAGCATTGACTACAATCTCGTCTGCTTCTTTGATCTGGATACCGGCAAAGGCACTGCACTGCGCATCAGCGACTGCAAATATAATATCCTGGATGAACTCTTTGTCGGCGAATTGTACATGGAGGACCATCTCAGCAGATACATTGACCGGTGCGTCTATGAGGAGGACCAAGAACTGCTGCGCACTGCACTCTCACGGGAAAATCTGATGAAGAAGCTCGCGGAGAAACGGGTGTACTCTGTCAACTACCGCACTATCTGTTATGGCGAGATGCGCTATTTCCAGATGAAAGCGGTCTGTGCGGGCGACTGGAGTACAAACTGCGGCATCGTCCTCGGCTTCCACAGCATCGACGAGGAGACGCGCCTTGAGATGGAGAAGAATACGATTTTGGAGGATGCGCTGCAGCAGGCAAACCGCGCCAACAAGGCAAAGAGCGTCTTTCTCTCGAATATGTCGCACGATATCCGCACCCCGATGAACGCAATCATGGGCTTTACGACGCTCGCACTCAGCCGCATCAACCACACCGATCAGGTTGAGGGCTATCTCAAGAAAATTATGACCTCCGGCAACCATCTCCTGAACCTGATTAACAACGTTCTCGATATGAGCCACATTGAGAGCGGCAAGATGCAGCTCTCAGAACAGCTCTGCTCTCTGCCGGAAATTCTGCATGGACTGCGCAACATTATTCAGGCAGATATCCACTCAAAGCAGCTCGAGCTGTACATGGATGCCATTGATGTCCAGAATGAAAATATCTACTGCGACCGTCTCCGCCTGAACCAAGTGCTGCTCAATCTGCTCAACAATGCCATCAAGTACACGACTGCCGGCGGCATTGTCAGCATTAAAGTCACCGAGAAGCCCTGCGGCACAGAGGGACATGCAACCTATGAATTTCAAGTCAAAGATACGGGTATCGGCATGAGTGACGAATTTGTCGCCCATATCTTCGAGCCGTTTGAGCGGGAACGCAACTCCACCATCAGCGGCATACAGGGTACTGGACTTGGCATGGCGATCACCAAAAACATTGTCTCAATGATGAACGGTACGATCAGCGTAATCAGCAAACAGAACGTTGGTTCTGAATTTACAGTATCCTTTACCTTCCGAATCAGCGCGGAAGCCAAACCCTCTCCGCTGATTCCCAAACTCAAAGGGTGCCGCGCGCTTGTCGTCGATGACGACTTCAACACCTGCGACAGCGTATCCTACATGCTGCAGCAGATCGGCATGCGTGCCGAGTGGACGCTGTCTGGCAAAGAAGCAGTACTCCGCACCCATCAGGCAGTGATGCGCGAAGATTTTTATTCCGTCTACATTATTGACTGGATGCTGCCTGACATGAACGGAATCGAGGTGGCGCGCAGAATCCAGAAGGAGACGGGCGGCAATGTCCCCATCATCGTCCTCACCGCATACAACTGGGAGGATATCGAGGACGAGGCCAAAGAAGCAGGTATCACCGCATTTTGCAGCAAACCGCTGTTTTTGTCAGAGCTTCGGGAATGCCTGCACTCCATCACCACCACAGACGAGGAGCGGGAGACGGAAACCGACGACGCCAAAGTGTCATTCCATGCAGAGCGCCTGCTGCTGGTGGAGGACAACGAGTTAAATCAAGAGATTGCCACAGAAATCTTACAGGAAGCCGGCTTCTCCGTTGAGGTCGCCGGCAACGGCCAGATTGCCGTCGATATGCTGGAAAAATCCGAACCCGGATACTACCAGCTCATCTTGATGGATGTACAGATGCCGGTCATGAACGGCTATGAGGCGACAAGGACAATCCGCAAGCTCAAAAATACCCAGCTTGCCGCAATCCCAATCCTCGCCATGACGGCAAACGCCTTTGAGGAGGACAAACAGGAAGCGCTCAAGAGCGGCATGAACGGACACATTGCAAAACCGATCAATATTGATAACCTGATCAACACATTAAAACGGGTTTTACATTAAAAAAGGGGAGCAACTCCCCTTTTTTAATGCGTATAATACGATGCCTGCGTACTGTAGAGCATATAGTATCTGCCCTTTTTTTGCAAGAGCGCCTCATGTGTCCCCTCCTCCAAAATCCGCCCCCCGTCCAGCACGACAATTCGGTCGCAGAATTTACAACTGCTCATGCGGTGGGAAATATAGACTGCCGTCTTGTCCTGAACCAGTGTATTAAAGTTCTCATACACCTCCGCCTCCGCAAACGGGTCCAGCGCGGCGGCTGGTTCGTCTAAAATGACAAACGGCGCATCCTTGTACAGGGCTCTTGCGATGGCAACCTTCTGCGCCTCCCCGCCAGAGAGCAAAACCCCCTGCCCATTCTCATGCCTCAGCAGCGTCTTTTCCTTCTGCGGCAGCTCCTGTATCCTCTCCCAGATTCCAGCAAGCTTCAATGCCCGCTGTAGCCGCGCACTGTCAACCGCCCCGCCCGAAGCGACATTCTCCTCCAGCGGAAAATCATACAGACAAAAATCCTGAAACACCACAGAAAAAATCTGGATATATTCTTCGTAATCATATTTGGCGATATTGATGCCGTTTAGACGGATTTCGCCCGCCGTCGGCTCATACAGGCGGCACAACAGTTTGATCAAGGTCGTCTTTCCCGCCCCGTTCAACCCGACGAGAGCGAGTTTCTCACCAATTCGGAACGTCATGGAAACATCTTTTAAAATATCCTGCGTGCTTCCCGGATAGCGGAAGCTGACATGGGAAAATTCCAGCAGATATCGGTTGTCGTCGCGCTTCTCGATGGGCAGCGTGCCATCATAATGCATGTTCGGGCGCAGAATAAACTCCTCGTAGGTGCTCAGATACTCGTTCATATAATTGATATCCTGATATTTTGCAAGCAGCCGCTGCACGCCGGCAACCATTGTGATGACCGCTCCGGCATACATTGTCACCTCCCCGATGGTGATGCTTCCCGCGATCGCTTTTGCCGCGATGCAAATATAGGTGACAGCCGCAAACATCTGCGCCGCAAACGCCGGCACTGCCTGACACTTCCCGCTGTAGCTGCCGCCCCGCGTATAGATTTTTCCCACCGTGCGCATCCACTCCATCTTTTTTAACAGATAGGATTTCAGTCCAAACAGCCGTATATCCTTGACATACGCCTCCTTGCTGACTAAATTAATCAGATACGCCGACAGGGTGTTCACCCGCTCATTTTCCAGCTCTGTTTGTACGCGGAATGCACCATCTTTTTTGGCAAAATAGTTGCTCAGCGCCAGCACTGCCGCAAATGCCAGAAACATCATTACAAACATCAGTACGAAAACGCTCAACTTTTCCTTGCTGCTGTCTGTCCGTATAAAGAGCGCCAGCACAAAGCCGCTCGCGAGCACAAGTCCGGCAAACTCCTGAAAAAATCCATAAATCTCGCATAACTGCCGGTCTACGCCGCCCATTCCCTGCTCTCCTGCGCGCACCCTGCGGAATGCAGTGAGCGTCTCTGTCCGGTCCAGCGTCTCATACTCCATCGAAAATGCTTTCTGTGCCGTCCGCTTCTTGATCTCATAGGCACACGGCTCACAGTAATGATGCACCATTCTGTCGCAGCCCTTTGACACCAGCTTCAGGGCAAGGAGTACAGACACCATCCAAAACACAAGTCTTATCGCTGCATCATACGCAGTCAGCACCAGATGGTCCAAAATCCCCGCATAAAAGAGACTGCTCACATAGGGCACTGCCGCCACCGTAAACGCCCCGAGGACAATCGCCGCCTTTATCGTCCAGTATCCTTTTGTCTGAAAAATAATATAGTGCCACATCTCCCGAATTGTCATATTTTTCTTGTTCATACCAATCCCCCATACCGCCTTTACTGCTGTCGCAGTCTACTCACTGTCCAATGCCGGACTCGCTGCCGTATTATGAGAATGAATCCTGATAATACTTGCTCTGCACCTGAAACATTTTGTAATACGCGCCCTGCCTGCGCATCAGCTCCTCATGCGTTCCCTGCTCTTGGATACGCCCTTTGGCAAGCAGAATAATCCGGTCGCAAAATCTGGTCGAGGCAAGCCTGTGCGAGATAAAAAGCACACTCTTTCCCCGCATCAAACTGTGATACTTCTGGTAAATCTCCGTCTCTGCCAAGGCGTCCAGCGCCGCAGTCGGCTCGTCCAAAAGAATCAGCGGTGCCTCCCGGTACAGTGCCCGCGCAAGCAGAAGCCTCTGCATCTCCCCGCCAGAGAGCGTGATCCCCTCCTGCGAGATATCCTTTCCAAGATGCGTGTCCAACTGCCTGTCAAGGCTTCGCACCTTCTCGTCCAAGCCTGCCTGCGCAAGTACGTCCCATAGCTTCTCACTGTCATATGTCTCGTCCAGCGCGATATTTTCAGCGATCGTATAAGATGTCTGAAACGGCTCCTGAAAAATAGCTGCCTGCCTTGCAAAATAAGCCTGTCGGTCCAGCGCCCGCGTGCTGACGCCATTTACATACACGGTGCCGGAGGTCGGCAGGTACAGCCCGGACATCAGCTTTACGAGCGTTGTCTTACCCGCCCCGTTCATGCCGACAAGCGCGAGCTTCTCCCCGGCAGCAAGGCGGAAGCTGACATCTTTTAAAATCTCTTCGTCCGAACCGTGATAGCGGTAGCTGACATGCTCAAACACCACCTCGATGCCGGCGCCTCTCTCCAGCTTTACGCCCGATTCCGCCTCCCCATTGAGTGCAAGATAATTGCGCAGGTCACTGATGCTGTCACTCTCCTGCCTGACAGAAACCAATCTTTTGCTAATCAGGCCAATCCATTCCGAAAATCCCGAAACCAGTCCCAGATAAAAAACAAACGCCGAGAGCCGCATTCCCTGAGAAAGCTGTAAGATCAAATATATATAGCAAATCCAGTCGCGCACCGCATCGAGCACAGTATCCAGCATATTGCTGCCATACTCGCGGATATCCCGCTGAAAATACAGTCTGCGGCGGTTTCGGATTGCCTGATCATACTTGCCAATAATCCATTTTCCCAGACCAAAAATGCGGATATCCTTACCGCTCTGCACGTTGTCCGCCTCGCGGTTGATATAGTCCATCGTCAGCCACTGCTCTGCAAGCGGGTCCTTGAGCTTCTCATAATACCGCGTCACGCCATACGCCGCCGCTGCGCTGACGACAGACATTCCAGCAAGCATCGCCAGAATTTTCCAGTTCATGCTTCCCACAAGCGCTGTGTAGACAAGCAGCCCCAGCACACTTTTCAATAAATCCAGATTGTGACGCATAAATCCCTCGATGCCCCACTCATTTGCCCAGATGCAGTCCTCCGCCTTTTTCTTTAATTTGTGAATCTCCGCGTCCTCGTACTGTTCCATGCTGATTGTTAAATCTTTCTCAATCCAGTCCATCAAAAACAATTCTGTCCGCGCCTCAATGTACTGCCCGTCGTTGCGCGCCTCGAGATAGCCCTTTGCCATGCTGAGCACACCATAGCCTGCAAAAGCAAGAAGCGCACGGCACACAAAGCGCTGCATAGAAATCCCCGCCTCCAGACTTCCGACCAGCATCGAGGTAATCATCATTCCTGCCACGGGCGCTGCGACAAACAGCACTGCCGCCGCCAGAAAACAGAGCGCAATGCGCCGCTTTTGCTTCCAAAGCGGTATAAACGTAAAGCAATAGTTACTCCAGATGGAATAGCGTTTCATAGGTTGGTCCGCCTCCTTCTTTTTAACATCAATTATTATCATCAATTATTAACATCAATATCCTATCACTTTTGCCGGCATTCTGCACAAAAAAAGCACAGACGGTCAATATCTGTGCATAAGTGGTTTTTGGTACTGTATCTTATAATGGAAGCATAATCTCCGTCACAAACACGCCCGGCTCATTTTTGCGGTTGATAAATCCGCCGTACTTGTCCACAATCTTATTGATTCGTTTCAGCCCATGTCCATGATTGCCGCGCTTTGACGAGATATATTGCTCGTCAAATTTCCGAACTGTCTCACAGGTCGCGTTGCTGACCGACAGGTAGAGCTGTTTTTGTAAGATTCCGATATAAAGGCGTATAAACTGGTGTTCGGGCGCAACCTTCTCACACGCCTCCACTGCATTGTCAATCAGATTTCCTATGACAACGCAAAGGTCAATGTCTGACACTGCAAGCGTTTTGGGCACCACCGCCTTGTAATCCACCTTGATTCCCTTCTTGACTGCAAGGGAAATCTTGGCGTTTAAGACTGCGTCCGCATTGATATTTCCCGTGTTAAACAGCAGATTGATATCCTCCAAATCCTGCTCAAGCGCATCGAGATACGCACGCGCCTCCGCCAGATTATTCATTGCCAGATAGGCTTTGACCGACTGCATATGATTGTGGTAATCGTGGCGCCAGCCCCGCATTGTGAGGTAGATATTGTGCACCTCATCAACCTCATTTTTTAGCAGCTTGTTCTGGTATGCCGCAACACGCCTGTCATAAATGCCATCGAGCAGGCGGTACAAAAGGTATATGACCAGCGTAACCAGTGCTAGGCTTATCAAGAACAGCATAAAGATTTTCATGGACAACTCCCCCTGTAGTACTGGATAAACCGTTCATTGAAATTCCGGTAGGCGCTGCGGCTGACTGGCAGGATTGTATTATCAGAGAGCGTACAGTCAGTGCGGCTGATTTTCTCCACATAGGCGAGATTGACCACATAACTTCTGTGGCACTTCACAAACTGCTCTTTTAATGCCAGACGCTCTATAACTGCCGACAGGCTCTCCTTGACGCGGATTGTCGCTGCCTCCGCCAAATGAAGGTGGGTATAATGGCCGAGCACCTCCACATAACAGATGTCCTCCTCCGCAATCCTTTTCGTGACACCGTTCTCGCCGATTGTCATACAACTCGCTTCCTCGAAACTGCGTTCCTGCTCTGTCCGCAGTTCATCGAGCAGGCTGTCAAGCTTTTCTGCGGTGACTGGCTTTGTCAGATAGCGCACAGCGCGCACCTCATATCCCTCGATGGCAAACGTCTTGTCCGCTGTCAGGAACGCAATCGGCAGTTTTTTATCCTTTTTTCGGATAGTACGCGCAAGCTCCATGCCGTTCATCTGCCGCATCGCAATGTCGAGAAAGACTGCATCATAGGGAAAATCTTCATTTTTAAACAAAAATTCCTCGGCGCTCTCAAACAACACCACCTCCACAAACTCCTGCCTGCGCTCTCCCCAGCTCTCCATCATCGAACAGACAAGTTCCGCCTGCGCTGCCTCGTCCTCACAGTATGCGATCCGCATCATGTTCCTCCTAATCCTCCAGCAGCCCCATCTGCCGCCGCCATCTGTTATAATTGTTGACGCCGCCCGGAAATACATTCTGCCCGCTCCATAGCGAGGACTCTGACAGCCATTGATTCGCATGTTCCAAATCAGAAAACAGCATCTTCAGTGCCCGGTCGATACCGCTTCGCTCATGAAAGACAAAAGTTCGTTCCAGCACTAGCTTCCCCACTGGCAGAAGCCGGCATTCTCCGTAGTATGCATCGAAATCCCCTATCAGTTCATAGCAGCGCAGACTGTCCCCTGCAAAAAAGAAACATGCCATATTTCCGAAGTCCTGATGGAGTACCAGTGTTGAATGATACGGGCGGTAGACCTTTTTCTTGACCCGCTTGACATAGATTCCCTCTCCCTGAAAGATAAAATCTGCCGCAAAATACGAATATCGCCCGTTTAAAGTCTCGTCCATAAACCGCACAATCTGTTCCGAAGTGAGCGTGCTGCCTGCAAACTCCTTCATTTCGCCCGCCTCGCAGACACGCACCCACACCGTTACTTCAGGGTCCACCTTCACATCTTCCATCAAAATCACAGGAATTTTGGCGTGGGAGGTCTTTTTGAGAAAACACCGTCCGCCCTCTTCGGACTTCGCTTCATTCGGCGTCTCCCACTGTTCGTACACTTCTTGGCCGAGCTCGCTTGGGCACTCCAAATCAAACGCCTCGTCCTCATCTGCTTCTGGGAGTTTGAAGCCAGCCGCCTCCAGAAAGTCTACCACTTCCCATGCATCCCAGCCATTCTCCTCGTCATCCCGCCAAAAACGAAGATAGTCAGATACGGCTTCCTCCGGGCAGCCAAATTCCTGTGCTAGCAGCGCCGCATTTCCGCGCCAGCACGCCCACTCCTCCGCTGGAATCTCCTCAAAGCAGTCTGGCACTGTCATAAACCGGTCAAGCTCTCTGCCCTCTTTATACAGAAAATAATCCCAGTAGTCATCATCATGGATATCGCACACCAGTACGGGCCCTTCGAGTTTTTCTGACAGCGCCTTCGCAAGTCCGTCATATGCCAGACAAAAATCATTGAGTTCAATAACATTCCCTGCCTCGCACTCGACGACAGTGCACGCCTCCAGCTCGATCTCAAATTCGTTCCTCCCCGCAGCAAGCTCCCTCAAAACTTCCTGTATCTCCACCTTGTCTTGTTTTTTGAAAGCTGCCGCATGCCAAAAAACGCCCATTTTTTCATTCCTTTCATATTTAAAAGTATCCCGCATCAAACGGCATACTCTCTTGTCAGCTTCTCAATTTTCTGTATTTCCTGTGCAATCCGTATCTTTTGGGGACATGTATCCATACAAGGCATTGCAACACATTCCTGACAGTGCCTTGCGCTCTCAGAAATGCCAAGCCCGAGCTTTTTTAATGCCCAGTAGTCTTTTCCCAGATAAAAATACTGGTACTGGCGAAACAAGGTGTGGATTTCCGTTCCATAGGGACAGACACACCGCTGGCACCGATCACATGGAATCGGGGCATATTCTTTTTCCAGCACGGAAAGTACTTCTTCAAACGAGGGAACTGCCCTTTTGGGATTTCTGGTATCCCATCCCATCGCAGCCTCCACCTGCTCCTTGGTTCCCAATCCGACCAGAACACTCGACACAGGATACTCCAGCGCGAAGCCAATCAATGTCCGCACTGGAAAACGCGCCGGGAGAAGTCCTGCCGCGTACACTTTGTTGACCAGAAAGCCCTTCCCGCGAAAACGGGTCTCCTGCCGAATGCGGTCGAGCATACCACGCTCTAGCAGATTGCCGCTGCCTTGCAGCACATCCACGCGCTCATCTTGTGCCCCGCGCAGCAGAATATCATAATAGTGCGTCGCAACTCCCGCAAAACGAATTTTCCCCTCCGCCTTTAGCTCCGCGAGCGCATCTAACGCACCGCCCCTAGCAAACACTTCCTCTTCGTGGCTGGCGTCCACCTGATGCACAAAATACAGGTCGGGCACGGTGCCAAGATTTTCACAGGAAGTCTCCACCGCCCGGTACATCTCGCCGCCGCCAAAAAAACGTGCCTTGTCCGAGATAATAATTCTTTCCCGCCCTACACACGCCGCAAATTTTCCAAGTTTGATCTCCGCATCACCGTATTCCGGCACAATTGCTGTATCGAACAGGTTACAGCCCATCTGGAACGCGTGCGCCATCACTGCAAGCGCCTCGCTTTCGTCCAGATTGAAGTACGCTGGCAGAACCGGGATATTTCCTTGCAGAATGGGAATCGTCCCAAAGCTGATTTCCGATACCTCAAGCCCCGTATTCCCTAATTTGCGGTAATACATCGTCTCATCTCCTACGAATTATGCTGCTACACAATTTTCCAAGTTACTTCGTATAAAGTCCCCGTTCCCCGATCAGCACCCCCTCTGGCACTTGTATTTGAGAGGCGCCGCCGCAGAACGCAAACGCTTCTTTTCCAATCTTTTTTAGCGAAGATGGCAGCGTTATCTGTTTCAGCATATGGCAGCGGTAAAATGCCCGCTCTGGAATCTCCTCCACCCCTTCTGGGATTTGTATCGATTCCAAAGAAGTACAATTCTCAAAAGCATGTGCGCCAATCTGCTGTAGCTTCGCTGACAATTCGACCGAGCGCAGGGCGACGCAGCCAGAAAACGCATGTGCCCCAATGCTTGTCACATGTTCCGCCTGTCTGACCTCGCGCAGCCATTTACAGCCCGCAAAAGCGCGTGCGCCTACAATCGTCACCGTCTCCGAAAAAGTAATCTCCGTCAGCAGATTTGCGTCCTGAAATGTCCCCTCTCCGATTTCAGTGATGCCGCAGGCAAGCCGAAGTCTGGAAATATTCCCTGTACATTCACAAAGAACGCCATTTTCATCGGTCTTAAAACAATTGAGACTGTCCATCACCGCCTGTTTTGCCAAAGGCGGCAGCGGGCGCTCACGGTCTTCGAGTCCTCTAAACTGCACCACTTCGCCGTCCGGCAGCGTTATCTTTTGCAGATTGATACAGTTGCGGAATGCATATTCCTCCACCTGCACATATCTGCGTTCTTTTGGTTGAAACTGCGCTGCATCGTTTTCGGGCTTTGGCAGTGTATTTGGATATATCCTTGGAAAACGAATGCTTGTAATTTCCAATCCATTTGCAAACGCCCAGCCGCACACCAGACGGATATTTTCTGGAATCACAACCTCGCCCACACAGGACGAACCATCTAACAGCATATCACGCACGACAACGAGCGGCGCCTCCCTGCGCCTGCGCGCAATCCAAGGCGTCCCATGAAATGCCCGCGCACCGATGTACGCCACACTCTTTGGAATTTCTACCTGCTCAAGCATCATCGCGTCGCGAAATACCTCCGCCCCAATCCGCCGTATTCCCTGCGGAATCCGAACTACACTGGCAGCACCGCGGTAGCGGACCAGCGTCTCCTCCTGCTCAACGGTAAAACAGCTCATTGCGCTGTGAAACAAGAACCGCACTGTCTCAGGAAGCGTTTCAGACAAGATATCCTGATAACCTTGCAATGCCCATTCTTTTCCCTGCACGCTAATCAAGTGCAGTGCCGTGCAGCCAGAGAGCGCGTATTCCTTTAGGCAAACTGTGCCCTGCTGCCCGCACAGACAGATTTCTTCCAGCCCGCTGCAATCCTCCAGAGCATGTGCCCTCAGGCATAGATTATCCTGAAATGCTGCATATTTCAGTCGCTCACAACCCTCAAAAGCGTATTCGCCAATATCACGAAACGTTGCAAAGTCAAAATCTTGTAACTGCTTACAGCCGCTAAAGCAATATGCCTGTGCCACCTTTGCAGTTTCACAGCGGCAGACTGCCAAGTCCTTACAGCCTGCAAAAAGACGCTTTTCCAATACTTGAACCTGCAAAAGCACTGCCTCGGCAAGCGAAATACAACCGGCAAAAGCAGCTTCTCCAATCTCCTGTGCAGGACATCTGAGCTCTTTTAGCGCTATGCACTTTTCAAATGCGTTCGCACCGATAATAAGCTGTTGTTTAGATTCTGTCTGCTGTTGCGCCTGCCCGTTATCCTGCCCTTCTGAAAAAACGACAGCTTCAAGGCTGCTGCACCCATAGAAGGCGCCCTCTCCAATCCAGCGCACGCCCTCTGGCAGCACAATTTTGCGAAGGGCACGGTTTCCAGCAAACGCATAGGGCGCAATGCCATTGATGTCCGCCGGAATGGAAATCTGATTTGTGCAGGCTTCTCCACAAACCACCAGCCTCCCCACAACGCGCATTCCGTTTTCCAGCGTTCTCCCCAGCACAGTATCCGCAAAGGCGCGCTCTCCTGCCCTTAACGCCGGATACACCGCACTTTCAGCAAGCATGACACAGCCGCACAGCGCTTCTTTGCCGATAGACTGTGCCTTCTCCAGACGGACGGCACGCAGTTTCCTGCATTGGTAAAAAGCGCGCTCACCAATCGACTGCCACTGCACCGCTTCGCATTTTTCACTGGTCAAAACCGCCTCCAACGCTTCACAGCCTGAAAAAACTTCTGCTTCCAAACAAGTGATCGCGGGCGGAAGATAGACGTGCCGAAGCGATTTGCAGCCCTTAAACGCCGCCGCTCCGATAGACGACACGCCTGCCGGCACATGCACTGTCGTTATTTTCGTGTTTCCATAAAATGCACCGCCCGCGATAATGCCCGTATTTTCCGAAATCCATACTTCTCCTTCAAGGTCTTTTCCATCCCAAAATATTGCACCGGACTGTACATTTCCTGTCGAGACTGCTTCTTCAAAATGCTGTGCGCTCCATTCATTTTCATAGGCAGTGCACAATACAGCGGTGCCCGTGCTATACCCCTGCTGTATTTCCTGCTCCACGCCTTCAAATGCATATCTCCCCACGGATTGCAGGGATTTTGGCAAAACGATACGCTTTAGCGCCGTGCAGCCAAAGGCGAACTGATCCGGGATATGGCTCACGCCTATCCCAAACACCAGCTTTAATTTGACACAGTCGCGAAATATACCCGAACCATACTTCTTTCCTGTATCACAGCCGCCGGATATCCACACCTTCTGCACCTGACTCTTTGCAAATGCCAGGCTCTCCACCACCTCTGTTTTTGCCGGAATGCGCACCTCCCGCAGACCAGCGCGGTAAAACGCCATCTTTCCGATTTGCGTAAGGTTTTCTGAAAACTGAATCTTTTTTAACCCAGTACAGCCATAAAAAGCGCTCTCTCCAATCTGGCGAAGTCCTTCCGGCAGCGTTACCTCCTGCAAAGCGCGGCAGCCTCGAAACAGCCTGTTTTCCAAAATATCTATCTGTTTTGGCAGCTCAACCCGCAAGAGCTTCACGCAGTCTGAAAAAGCCCCCGCCCCAATCCGGCAAAGCCCTTCTGGCAGCGTGATGGTCTGCATCATCAGGCAGCCCCGGAACGCTTCTGCCCCGATTTCTTGCAGACTTTCAGGCAGTATGACCTTGTCGATGGTCTCAATGCCCGCAAAGGCTTCCTCCGCAATCGCAGTAACGCCTTCCGGTACCACAACCCGCGATTCTGCACCCAAATACTGCAACAAAATTGTTCCGCTGAGCCTGAAATTGCCAAACACCTGCCTGTGTATCGCGCGCGCAGATGCCGGCATCTCCTTTGCAGACACAAGACATTTTTCAAAATCTGGTTCCTTCTGCCTGTAAATCTCCTTCAATCCCTCAAATGTATACACAGTCCCGCCGCAAGTTCTGACTGTCTTTAATGCAGTACAGTTGCGAAACGCCTCCTCGTCAATCTGTATCTCGTCTCCGCCCAGCACGACTTCCTCCAAGCCGATACAATTGCGGAAAGCGCGGCTCTCAATCCTCCGCAGGGATTTTGGCAGACGGATATCCACAATCCCCCGCAGATCATAAAAACTGCTTTTTCCGAGAATTTCAATTCCCTCCGGCACCTCAATATGTTTGATATTGACCCGGAAACGCACCAGTGTCCTGCCCTCAAACTCCATCATGCGCTCAAGAATATCTTTCAGGACCAGCGCAATCAATGGCGGCACGCTGCATGCACCTGCCGCCGCGTCCACAACATTTGGAATACAGAAAGTTTCGCCATCGGCATAGTTAATTTCCCGTACCCGCCCGCAGCCTGTAAAGACATCACAGATACAGCGCTCGTCGAGCTCGCGCGAGATCACAAGTTTTTCAAGGGATATCCCATTTGCGAGCGCCTCCATTCCAAGCCGCTTTACGCCCGGCATCTGCACCTCCTTCATACTGTCGCAGTACAAAAACGCGCACTCCCCCAGCTCCTCTACTGAACATGGCAGAATTGCGCGTTTCAGTGCATGGCACCGGTGAAAGGCATAGCGCCCAATATACGTCAATCCGTCCGGAAACACGACCTCCTCAAGTCTGCGGCAGCCCTTGAACGCATCTCCCATAATACATTGCAGCCCCGCAGGCAGCACAACTTTTCTCAGGGACACACAGCCCTTGAACGCGCCTTCGCCAACTGTGCAGATCCCCTCAGGAACCTCTAGCACCTCCTCGCGCCCTGTGTACCGTATCAGCACACCATTCGCAATCTCATAAAACTCCTGCATATATTCCACCCTTGTTCTTCACCCGCTTCTGCCTTTTGTTTTTACACTGCGAACATTTATTCTTAAACCACAAACTGATCAGACCTTCAGCACGCTGGATTATCCGCAAAAATCAGCCCAATCACTTCCCGCAGCTCGTCCAAGCTGCCGCTTCTATACATCCGTTCCTTATAACGCTTTGTCCCTTTTCGTTTCTTCATCATGTAAGAGGCAAGCTTTTTTATATAGCGCAATGTAAAGGTTTCATCGTAATGCTGCGCGGCCAGCGCCATCTGTTCTGACAAGAGTGTCAATGCCGGCTTTCCGCAGGGCTTTCCAGTCAGTTCTCCGAAAATAAAAGGGTTCTCCAGTCCATAGCGCGCAATCATAATCCCGTCCGCACCGGTGTACGCCATCATGCGCGCGGCATCTTCCACAGAAAAAATCCCGCCGTTTGCAATGACAGGGATTGACACTGCTGCCTTTGCGTGCGCAATCTCCTCCATGTGCGGCTCCCCGTCGTACATCATGCTGCGGCTCCTGCCATGAATGGTAATCATGTCCGCGCCCGCATCTTCGCACACGCGGGCAAACGCAGCGGCAAACAGCTCATTTTCACGAATGCCCACGCGGCATTTCACCGTGATCACTTTGCCACTTCGCTTGCAGCCGCGTATGATCGCCGCCGCCCGCTTGGCATCTTGCATCAGCGCACTTCCCTCACCGCTCTTAAACACATTTGGCACAGGACAGCCCATATTAATGTCAATGATATCAAACGCCTCCAAAAACGGACTTTTTGCCATCCGCTCCATCACTGCCGGATTGCCGCCAAGTAATTGCACTGCCTTGACTGGCTCATCCGGTGTCGTGATGAGGAGACGGTTTGTCGCCCTGTCCTCGTATTTGAGCGCGTTGGCGCTGCACATCTCTGTGAAGCACAGACCTGCGCCAAGCTCATACGCCAGCATTCGGAACGGATAGCAAGTATATCCCGCAAGCGGCGCCATCAGCACATTTGACGGAAGCAGCAGACCGCCCACACGGAGTGGCCTGATGTTTATGGTATGCATAGAATCCCACCTCCAATGATTGATTCTATTATACCTTCTGTTTTCAGAATCGTAAAGTACTGTTTCCTGTCTTTTACTTCCCCCTCGTCATAAATTCTTCAAACATTCGCATACTGTATTGATAATATGCTGCCAGACCAGACTGTTTTAACAGCTTCATATCATAGATCTGCTGCTGAAACATATCCATGAAGTCCGCTGTATCGTGCAGCCCCATATTTCCCGTTTCCGGCGGGAGTGAAGTCAGTCCACCATTCTTATCCACGCCCAAATGTGCCTCCAGTGCGTGCATCTCCACAATCGTCGCACAGCGCGGATTGATCCTGTTGATATGGATAGTCTGCTCAAATTCCTCCCCGTTCTCGTCCACGCCCTTTGCGATAACAGTGGGATCTTCTTCTGTTGAATTTTCTGCATATTGAATATAATAGGACAATCCTGTGCCGTTTCCGCCGGAATACAGCATATCTTCCGATTTTAGAAAAACTATGTATTCCTTCTGTTGTGCTGACGCGGCATTGCCAAGCTCGTTTGCAAAGCTTTTCTGCGCTGCTTTGTGCTGTGATGTTCCTGTCCTATATCCTGCCAGCGGATACCCTGCTGGTCCTATCCCATTGATTCCCATGTAGTTCACTCCTCCTTGAAATAAATTGTTTCATTTTGTCAAATGACGATTCCTCTGCCAGTCAGAACCGCCTGCCGCTCCCCTTGTATCAGTCCAAGCAGTGAAGGAACTGTTTAAAAATTACTGTTCAGAATTTACTGTTCCAGAAAATCTAAAAAGCGCTTATATTCCAGATATCCCTCTAAATTCTTGGCCTCAAACTGCATCTGCATCGCATCTCTCACAACACTGAGCCAATCTGTCTTTTGAAAAAGGTCGTCATAGCTTCTGCCATCTGCACCATGCCGGATTGCATCTGCGCCCATAAAAGCAGAATCCGCATTGGGATATTCCCCGCTCGCTGACAGATGGCTTGTATAAGCGAACATATCAATGAAATCACTGCTTCTGGTATCTACCTTTGACACGTCCACCATGCGCTCTGTCACATTTCCCTCCTTGTCCCACACCTTTACCTTGTACACGGGATTTGCCGGGTCAAAGTCATTTGGCTGATAAACTGTCACGGAATAATCCGAACCGCATGTAGCGCCGACCGCCTCTCCATCTGTATCATTTGAAATATGAAGCTCAAATGTCCCGCTGGACATCTGTGTGGTCTGTGTCACACTGCTCATCTGATTCGTATAATTATTTGCCGCTGCGCTCCTTGGTGTCTTTCGAGATTCATACCCTGTCATGGGGTATCCTGCTGTTCCTATTCCATAAATGCTCATAGTCTCCTCCTTATGTTCTGATAGTCTCCCGGTATCCGATCACAGCAATAACAGTATCATGTTTTAACACAAACGCTGTCTTTTTACCTTCTTCAGCCAATGCTGCACTGCTGTTTCTGATATCCATATCCGCCTGTTCTGGCATATCCAGCAATACGGTATATGCCCCTTCATATGCTCCATTGTGCTGCCCTTAAAAAAGCTGCTCCAATTCTCCGATGCTGATCTCGTCTGCGGGCAGCCACGAGAACACATCTGTTACTTTCATCGATATCCTCCTTTCGCTGACATCTCTTATCATATCGGCAGAAATCCCCTTTATATAAACCTGCACTGCACCAAATGACCATTGACAGCACCGGACAGCCATACTCACAGCGCCGTTTTAAACAGCGTATACTGCCGTTTTACTTCGGGATACCGCGATTTCGGCACAGAAATCTCTTTTCCTGTGGTCAGTGTCATAAGGTAACTGCTGATTTTTACAATGTAGCGCATATTAATCAGAAAACTCTGGTGAATCCGCAAAAACCCCATTCCCCGCAGCGCTTCCTCCAGCTCGTCCATTTTTTTATAAATGTTCAGTACCCTGTTCTGGGTATAAAATACATTCTTATGTTTGTTTGTCTCAATGTAAATTATTTCATCTGCCCGAAGCTGTATTTTCCCCTCAACGAAATCAAGCGTGATTGTCTGGCTCTCCTGCCCGATTTCTTTTAGAATGTCATCCATGCATTCCCCAAGTGTCTGCTCCAAATCCTCCTTTAGCAGAAAGCGGCTCGCTTTGACCTTGTATCCGTCTAGTGCATAATTCATGCAGGCTGTCACTAGAATCACATGGATCGCAGGATATTTTTCCTTAATCTGGCGGGCTGTTCTCAAACCCTCCATCGCCTCCATGTTGATATCGAGAAAGAGAAGCTTACATGACTGCAAAAATTCATCATCTGCACACAGTGCAGCGCCTGAAGCATATTCACGGATTTCAAGATGCTTGATTTCGCTCCCGCTTTCCTGTTGATATGCCTCCAATAATTCCCTCACTCTAGTTCTGTCCTCTCTGCGGCCGTCACAGACTGCTATCTTCATTGTTGTCTTCATTGCCTTCCTCTATTCTTTATTTTTTCTCAGATCGTAATGCTCTGCGTAAAAAATATCGGCTAAAGTGTTTCTTTTCAAAAGCAGTTTGCACGAAACGGCTATACATTGCATCAAACGACTATTTTTGTAAATTGCCGCGTGATTTTACCACACGCTCAAATTCTTCGATTGAGCCTGCTCTTGCTGCTGCCAAAAGCCACTCTCTTAAAACTCCCAAATCTGTCTGTTTCATTACTATCATTCTCAGTTCCTCGGAAATCTCCCCGTAATCCTCCAGCAGTTCCAGTACAGACTCCGCCTTTCCTTCTGCCTTATTCTCTCTTGCAATTTCCTCAAATAGTGAACACATATTCAATTCCTCCTTTTTCCCCGTTCTCTTTATCTGAACATTATTGATTGCAGCCAAAACACGTATTACATCATCATCAAGATCATGCTCTTTTTCATACTCCTGCGCCCGCTGTACCCGCTGTTTTCTGCTATTTGTGGTATCATATAAAATTTTCATCATCTCGAACAGGTCTATGTTGTTCGCATTTTCAAATGAAAGCTGGTTATCCGCCACTTCTACAAGATGCATTGGATAATTCCCCACGAACGGTTTGATCTCCTCTGGTATGTCCAATACCCCATGG
>ERZ778516.177-NODE-177-length-56139-cov-17.296234_pt1 | contig 56139 bp, 46 predicted proteins | sample MGYA00510342_ERZ778516 | MGnify/ENA primary metagenome ERZ778516 (study PRJEB29527, sample SAMN07138961) | mouse gut metagenome | material: feces | host: mouse | place: China:Nanjing | collected 2016-01-25 ...
TCCAAGCGAAAGCGTGCTGCTGGTGGTAAAATTTTGGAATTGCCAGAGCCACATAGCTTGTAAGATGTTTAATTTTCAAACACCCATAACCTCCTTCTTTATAACCTCTGGTAAAATTCCTCTAATGTAATATGTTTTTTCATTATATATTGTGCTGCCTCTTTACCAACATACCTAAAGTGCCAAGGTTCAAAATTAACTCCTGTAACCTGTGTTTTATCTTCTGGATAGCGCAATATAAAACCAAATTTATAACAATTTTCCCTAAGCCACTTATTACCAGGCTCTTCCTTTTGGGAAACATCCATATTAGTATTACCTGAACAAAGTATATCAAGTGCAAGCCCTGTCTGGTGTTCACTGCATCCTGCTGGCATAGTTTCTTTATATACTTCTTTTAATGCATCTTCATATGACATACCCTTATTTATAAATGCATTTACATCTTCATCAACAAGCCTCTGTTGCTTCTCAGGGCTTCTATAAGCAGAAGCTATCCAGTAACTATAACCATGCTCCTTTGCCTCTGAAAGCATATTTACTAAATCATCATAAAGATAAAAAGAAGCCTGTAACCTTCCGTTACATATATACATTAAAAACGGGTTATAATCATATTCCAGTGGGTTATCCCTGTTAGCAAGCACAAGCAGTTCTTTATTTTTATTAAAAATATTAAGACATTTTTTACTTTTCTTTTTGACAGTACCATTATTTATACTAATACTATCTTGTATATTTGTATAAGAATTATCTAAACTATCTTGCTTCTTATAATTATCATTTAATTTTACATTATATTTTACACTTTCTGCCAGCCCTGCCTTATTGCCACTTTTCAAAGCCATAAAACAAAATATTCCTAAAACCATTACCACACAAATTATACAACATAATAAACTTTTAAATATTCTTTTAACCATTCTGCTATTCTCCTTATCTAAAGTTATAATCTGGTTACAGTACCATTGCGTACTAAAAGCACTGTTGTTACTCTTTACATATAAAACTTTAAATAATAATAGCTTCCTGCTGTATAATTTTTATTTCAAATTTGCATCATAAATGTATAATTACTATTTTATAATTTATACTTTAAGTTAATTCCTATATGGACATACTCTTTTAAATCTGTATAAACCCATCTCCCAACTTCAACTATTGTACCATCTTCAAATTCTATAAACCCTGCACTATAAACATTATTTATATCTGTCTGTTTAAATACTATAGTATTTCCTGATATATTATAATTAAAATAATTAAACAAACATTCTAAAAATGTATAATATGGTTCTGTATATTCTGGACTCTTTTTTACATAATCATAACTCTGGGATTTTGTATTATTTACAACTTCATTACCAGCTTCAATATACAATTCATACGGAATTGTAAAATCATATATTTTGTGGTATTCTTCATCAATATAAACTTCTATTTCACCTTTTTTTAACTTGTATACTGTTTTTATAAATGTTATTCCCTTTATATTGTTATTACCAGCAGACGGATATAACATATATTTTTCACACGAAGTTATTTTCCCCGCACGTAACCGTATTTTTCTTTTTAATACACCACACTTATATAAAACATTAAATTCTTTTCTTATAATTTTATTTATGTTTTTATAACTAATACTATTGTCATTTATTTTTACAGAATTATAATTGTTGCCAGCAGATGTTATTTTGCCTATTGCTTTTATTTTTTCTACAAAAGAGGTATATGATACTTCATATGCATCATAACTTGCATTTATATATTCCATCTTATCCAGAAGTTTCTTGTCTGTATAATCTGTATAATAACCTGGCAGAACCATTGCAAGTGTAAACAGCAGGCACACAAGTATAATGCCTGCTGCGGTACTTATAACCTGTCTTTTTCTATTCATTTCTATCCTTCCTGAACTTTAATATAACCTGTGTACCACAGCCTTCCTTGCTTTTTATTTCAAATACAGCATTATGCAGATGTGCAATTTTAACACATAAAGCAAGACCAATGCCCGCACCGCCTTCTTTTCTTGCACGTGATTTATCCACCATATAAAAAGCATCTGTAATCTTTTTAATCTCACTCTCTGGTATACCACAGCCATTATCTTTTACCCAAAAACAATATCCATTATTTTCATTCCTGCCTTCCAGCATAATGCTTCCATCTACATCACATGCCTTACGTGCATTATCAACCAGGTTTAAAAAAAGCGATTCCAGTAAATCCATATCACCATATATAACTCCTTGTCCTACCTTTGTAACAAGGGATATTCCCTTAGGTTTTAAAAGATATTCTGTATTCTTTTGTATCTTTTCTTCCAGTTCTTTTGTATCTACAGCCACCATTTCTATCTTCTGCCTGCCAGCAAATGACAATTCCATCATTTTATAAGCAAGCCTTTCAAGACGCTTGCCCTCCTTAAAAATATAGCTGGCAGATGTGATAATATCTTCCTTGGACAAATCCATTGAACGCAGCATATCAGAATAACCAATAATAGATGTAAGCGGTGTCTTCAGTTCATGTGAAAACGCTTCTGTAAATTCCTCCTGCCTTCTTGCGTCTTCCTCCAGCTTGTGTATATTATCTTCAAGCTGTCCTGCCATACTGTTAAAGTCATTAACAAGTGCTGTTACCTCATCATTGCCAGATGGCTTTACACGTCTCTGGTAATTACCATCTGCCAGGTCTCTTGCCGCCAAAGAAAGTTTTCTTACAGGTCTTGTAAAACTTATTGAAAATAAAAAAGATAAAACTGCTGAAAATATAAATAATACCACAAGTGCAAACCTGTAATTTTTATATAATATTTCCCTGTCCTCAAATATAAAATCTATTTCTTTATTTATGCCAATATAATAATTTCCTGCTTTGCTTTTAACTTCAAAAAAACATTCTATAAAATAACTTCCATTATGTTCTGATATACTATATATACCATAATTGTCCTTTTGTCCTGCATTAACCAGGGTACTTTCATAACCACTGCTATTATATATAATTTCCTTGGATTCATTATAAATAACTATGCTATTATTATTTTCAAGGTTTTTTTCAAGTGATTTTGTTATTTCAGCAACTGCCATATCAGAAGCTTTGTACCCATCAGGAAGCCCGTCAAGTGAAGCAGTAACAGCATATAATAAAATATGCATTTCTTCCACGCTCCTGTTAGTTTCCCTTTCTAGTGAAGACTTAAATGGTATATTTATAATTATATTTCCAAATACCATAAATGCTGCTGTTACAAAACATAACATTGTTATAAATAATTTCCAGAATAACCTCATATATCTTCCCCTGGCACAAACCTGTATCCAACTTTATATACCGCTTCAATATTCCCCTCAAGCCCCGCTTTCTTGCGCAGCCTTTGCACATGCAGGTCAACTGTCCTGCTGTCACCCATATACGGGCTGTCCCACACACGTTCATATATAGTTTCCCTGTAAAGTGCTGTGCCAGGGTTTCTTGCAAAAAGCAGCAGAAGGTCAAATTCTTTATACGTAAGTTTAAGAACTGTACCATCTCTCTTTACTATTCTTGCTGTTGTATCTATATTAAGCCCTGCTATATTTATATACCTTCCTGTCTTATTAAAACGCCTTAACACATTCTCAACCCTTGCAAGAAGCTCAAGCACTTCAAATGGTTTGGTAATATAATCATCTGCACCTGATTTTAAACCTTTTACTTTATCCTCTGTAGTACCTTTAGCTGTAACAAAAATAACAGGTACTTCAAGTGACTTCGCATAAGAAAGCAGTTCATACCCATTAATTCCAGGAAGCATTATATCAAGCAGGCATAAGTCATAATTATTTTCAGAAAGCTTGTCTGCACCCTCATCACCACTACAGGCTAAATCACACTGGTATCCTGCTTTAGTTAAGTTCATACGGATTAATGCAGCAATAGCCTCTTCATCTTCTACAATTAAAATTTTATTCATAATTTACCGCCATTTTCACCATACAAAACAGGAAGAGCATCCTTTCAGATAACTCCTCCTGGTTGTAATTTTTATATAATTTATAACTATTTTGCATCATTTTTGTATCTATTTATTTTATTATGCGAACTGGCTATTATAAAGATTAGCATAAAATCCGCCCTTCTTAAGCAGGTTCTCATGGTTACCTTGTTCAATTATATTGCCATCTTTCATAACAAGTATTATATCTGCATTTTGTATTGTAGATAAGCGGTGTGCAACTATAAAACTGGTCCTGCCTTCCATAAGCTTTGCAAATGCATTCTGTATCTTTAATTCTGTACGGGTATCTATTGAAGAAGTCGCTTCATCAAGAATAAGCATCGGAGGGCTACACAGCATTACCCTTGCTATACACAAAAGCTGCTTCTGTCCTTGGGAAAGATTGCTTCCGTCTTCCTTTACAATAGTATCATAACCATCTGGAAGCCTCTTTATAAAACTGTGTGCATGTGATGCTTTAGCTGCTTCTATGGCTTCTTCTTTTGTTGCATCTGGCTTTCCTATTACAATATTATCAAATATTGTGCCATCCTTAATCCATGTTTCCTGCAGTACCATTCCTATATTACCACGCAGGCTTTGGCGTGTCATATGCCTTATATCTGTTCCATCAACCTTAATACTGCCACTGCCCACATCATAAAACCTCATAACCAGGTTTATAACTGTAGTTTTGCCACACCCTGTAGGCCCAACTATGGCTACACGCTGTCCTGGCTTTACATGCAGGTTAAACCCTGTTATAAGCTTCTTGTCAGGTACATATGAGAAATGTACATTATCAAATACCACTTCGCCCTTAACTGTATCTGGCGCTTTTGCATCTTTGTCATCTGGCACCTGTGGCTCTTCTTCTATAAGTTCAAATACACGTGCTGCACATGCAAGTGCATTCTGCAGCTCTGTTATAACACCTGATATTTCATTAAATGGCTTTGTATACTGGTTGGCATACCCAAGGAAACATGAAAGCCCTCCGACTGTAAGATATCCATTTAATACAAATAATGCACCCGTAATTCCAACACCTGCATATACAAGATTATTTACAAATCTTGTCGCAGGATTTGTAATAGATGAATAAAATGTTGCATCAAGTGAATATTTCTTAAGCCTTCCATTTATTTCACTAAATTTCTCCAATGCTGCATCTTCATGGCTGTATGCCTGCACTACCTTCTGGCTGCCTACCATCTCATCAATAAGTGAAGTCTGTTCCCCTCTGGCAGCTGACTGCAGCTGGAACATTTTATATGTCCTTCTTGAAATAAATCCTGCTACAAAAAATGAAAGCGGGGTTACAATTACAACTACTAAAGTTATCCATACATTAATACTTAACATAAACAAAAGAGTACCTATAATTGACAAAACTCCTGTAAATGCCTGTGTAAAACCCATAAGAAGACCATCAGCAAACTGGTCAGCATCCGCAATAATACGGCTTACTATATCACCTGGCGCATGTGCATCAAGATATTTAAGTGGAAGTATTTCCATCTTGCTAAATGCATCTTCTCTTATATCCTTTACTACCTTATATGTTATCTTGTTGTTACATATATTCATAATCCATTGTGAAATGCCTGTTGCACATATTATAACAGCCATTCTGCCTATAAGCCCTGCAAGCTTTTCAAAATCCACCTGTCCTTTTCCTATCATATAATCTACTGCATCACCTGTAAGGATAGGCAGATATAAAGTAAGTACAACCGTCACTGCTGCAAAAAAAAGCGATAATATAACTGATATCCTGTATTTTTTTATATATTTTAAGACTTTCTTTATAGTATCATTATTTTTTCCCTTTTTCATCACTGCCTCCATTATTATGCCTGCGAATTATATATTTCCCTGTATACTTCACAGTTCTTTACAAGCTCATCATGGGTTCCCTGCCCTGCAAGTTCCCCATCATCAAGTACAAGTATATTGTCTGCATGCTGTATTGATGATGTCCTTTGTGATACTATAAATATTGTAGGGCTGTAAGAAAGCTCCTGCAAAGATTTCCTAAGTTTTGCTTCTGTTGCGAAGTCCAATGCCGATGAACTGTCATCAAATACAAGTATAGCTGGCTTACGTACAAGTGCACGGGCTATAGTAAGCCTTTGTTTCTGTCCTCCAGAAAGGTTGCGCCCTCCTTGTTCTATAATATAGTCAAGACCCTTATCCTTACCTGTGACAATCTCCCATGCCTGGGCAGCTTTTAATGCTTCTATTATCTCTTCATCTGTTGCATCTGGGTTTCCCCACAATATATTATCCCTTATAGTTCCACGGAATAGTACAGCTTTCTGCAAGACTATGCCAGTCTTATGTCTTAACGTATCTATTTCATATGTCCTTACATCCCTTCCGCCAACTTTTACACATCCCTGTGAAACATCATAAAACCTAGGTATAAGGTTTACCAGGGTAGACTTTCCAGAACCTGTACCACCAATTACACCTGTTACACTTCCTGCCTTGGCAGTAAAGTTTATATTTGAAATAGAATCTGCCCCAGCTCCTTTATACATCATGCTTGCATTTTCAAACTCCACATCTATTCCGCCTTTATCTGTACTACTGGCTTTTTCCTTATACTCCCCGTCTTCCATTGAAGAGCTTGTAGCAAGTATGTTTTGTACCCTGCCACCACATGCTACTGCCTTTGTAGCCAGCACTATTGTATTAGCAAGTTTTACAAGTTCAACAAGTATCTGTGACATATAGTTTACAAGTGCCACTACTTCACCTTGTGTAAGGCTTCCTGCATCTACCTGCAGCCCGCCAGTCCAAAGAAGGGCTATAAGTGCTATATTAACCATTATATAAGTAACCGGATTTGTAAGCGCAGCAATCCTTCCAACAAAAAGCTGCATAACTGTAAGGCTTTCATTGCCATTATTAAAACTGCCAAGTTCTGCCTGTTCTTTATTAAATGCACGTATTACACGCACACCTGTAAGGTTCTGCCTTGTAATTCCAAGTACATTATCAAGGTTTGCCTGGACCTTTTTATATAGTGGCATACTTATAAGCATTATTCCAAATATAACTATAGCAAGCAACGGTATTACCACAACAAAGACAAGTGCTGCTTTTACATCTATTGTAAATGCCATTATTGCTGCACCAAATACAATAAATGGTGAACGCAAAAAAAGCCTTAACGCCATGTTTACACCAGACTGCAGCTGGTTTATATCACTTGTCATACGTGTTATCATTGTAGATGTGCCTATCCCGTCCATTTCTGTAAATGAAAGTGATTCTATATGTTTAAATAAGGCATACCGCAGGTTAGCAGCAAACCCTGTTGCGGCTTTTGCAGCAAAAAACTGTGCAGTTATTGAACATGTAAGCCCAATAATTGCAAGCAGCACTAAAATACCACCATACTTAAATATATATCCCTTGTCGTTTAACGCAATTCCTTTATCAATAATTGATGCCATTACAAGAGGCACTGCCAGGTCAAAACATGCCTCCAGCAGCTTAAAGAATGGTCCCAGTATACATTCTTTGGTATATTCTCTTATATAGACAAGTAATTCTTTCATCTGCTTATAACCTCACTTCTGCAAAAATAATTTCCATATTTCTTATTTCCTTATTTTAACATAAAAAAGCTGGTGATTTTGCATAATTTTAGTTTATCCTTTGTTTATTTTTTTATAACAATGTATAATAATGAACAAATTTATTGGAAAACAGACACAATTTATAAGAGGATAGACAGGCATATTCTGCTTAGGGGAGCATGCAGTATCAGGTTAAATCCCAGTTCCAAAGGCTTAATTGTTTTATAAAATCTTTTTCTTCAAAGGTATGAAGATACTGGAATATCTGGTTATTATTATTGACAATTCCATTTTTGCTGCATTTATCATAAAATAATTTCATCAAACGGCTACTATCTGGACTTTCAATTATATACTGGTTTCCGTATTCTTGTATGTATTTTTCCTTTAATCCTGGAAACAGATTATCTAACTTCTTATAAAAATACTCCCTGTTTCCTTCCCGGAGAGTCAGTCCCATGCCAAAACAAATAACGCCATAGACTTTTGCTTCAATACACATATCTAAAATACCAGAAATATTATCCTCTGTATCATTGATAAAAGGCAAAACTGGTGACAGCCATACAACAGCAGGTATTCCTGCATCCCGCAGTTGTTTAAGTACCTCAAAACGTTCCTTTGTTGTACTCACACATGGTTCAATTTTTCTGCACAAATCTTCATCATAAGTAGTTAACGTTATTTGTACAACACATTTTGTCTTTTTATTTATTTTTTGCAAAAGGTCTAAATCACGCAAAACAAGGTCTGATTTTGTAATAACTGTAAATCCAAAGCCATACTTATATATCAGGTCCAAAGCTTTTCTGACATTTCTAGTTTCCATTTCTAAAGGAATATAAGGGTCAGTCATTGAGCCTGTACCAATCATACATTTTTTACGTTTATGTTTAAGGGCATATTCTAAAAGTTCCACCGCATTCTCTTTAACTTCAATATCTTCAAAATCATGTTCCATATGGTAACACTTGCTCCTTGAGTCACAATAAATACACCCATGGGAACAGCCACGGTATAAATTCATTCCATTTTTTGAAGATAATATTCCTTTCGCTTTAACAAAATGCATTTGTCCAATCCTCACTTATTACTTATTAGCACAATTTCTCTTGTGTGCTTTTAATTTCTTCATAGCCCAGTTATAGTGGCTTGATGTATTACTAACAAAGTATGAACCTAAAGTGCTTCCACCAACCCATTCATAAACATCTTTAGAAAACAGTTCCTCATTTGAAAAAGTTCCAGCTAATTTTAAAATTTCATTATGCGATTTTTCAAGCATAATCTTTGCATCTTCTAATGATGTATTTTGATGTTTTTTCCAAAACTCTATATTCATACTGCCATAATTTCTCCAGTTATAAGGTGCTGGAATAAATGGTTTCTTGTCACCATTCTGGTTTGAATGTACCCAGTCCAGTAAAAGCTGGTGCCATTCATAAAGATGTACTAAAACATCCCTTAGGTTTATATCTCTTTTCCAGTGTGCCTCTTTCTTTTTCTCATCATCTGAAAAATCAAAAGGAGTTGATAACTCTTTTTCTGTCATCCCAGAAATAAGCTTATTTAGTTTTTCATAGTTTGTAGTTGCTGCGGTTAATAAATCTGTTTTTGTTGTTGGTCTTCCCATGTCCATTTTCCTTTCTACATAAAATGCCAAGCCTTCCCAGGAATATTTAAAAACTCATTCTCATGGCTTATGTTTCCTGTTTTGTACAACACACAGCAAAAAGAATTTTTCAAACACGCCTGGCAGCTTTTCTGTTATTAATCAAAACTTCTAAACTTCTTCTTAAAATTTTACCACAATAATACTGACATCTTATGTCAAGATTTATTTTTCTCATATATTAATTTTGCTTGTTTTGCTATTGCTTCTTTCAAATAAACAGGTGAAATTATATCTACCTGTGTTCCGAAAGACAGCAGAAAACCTGTTAACCACGCATCTTCTGGCATATTTGCATAAACTGTTAAACCACCATTCTCATCTTGTTGTACTTGTGTTTTATCAAACTCATCGTAAACACGGTATGCCATTTCTTGTGGAAAACGAAGTATAATCTGATTATATTCTTCATTAGACGTATTTGCTGTTTCTGGAAAATTGCGATGCTGGAAGCTTTCATTTAAAACCTCTAAATCTAAAATACGGTTTAATTTAAATATCCGGAAGTCCTGTTTTTCTGTACAAAATGCTTTTAAATACCATGCTTTTGATTTATAAACGAGTTTTAATGGCTGCACTATTCTTTCACCTGTGACCCCATAAGAACCTGCATAATGGATTTTGATATTTCTGCAATGTACTACTGCTGATTTCAGCAATTCAAACTTTTCATTGTCATACTCTTTATCACCCCATCTGGAAAAATCTACTTCAAGCCAGTTTTCAGAATTAATATTAAACATTGCAGAAAGCTTCTGTAGTGTCTGGCTGTTATTAACACTCTGGATAGTATTTATACTCTGTAATGCTGTGAGAATTTCCTGTTTTTCCTCTTCTGACAGTACAACTTTATCCAATACAAAACCATTCATTAAATAAATACCACCATTTCTGCCTGTTTCTGCGTAAATAGGAATACCTGCCCCGCTTAGGGCATCAATATCTCTATAAATTGTCCTGGTTGATACCTCAAACTTTTCTGCTAATTCTGGAGCGGTAACTTTCCCTTTATCAAGTAAATAATACACTATCTTAAATAATCTGCTCTCTTGCATAACCATTCCTCCTTTAATAACAGAATAGCACTTATATACTGACACACTATGTCAATATTTATTATACCCATTTGTTTCCTAAACCTCAACTATCCAGATATAAACAATTAACTATAGACAAAACAATACTTAACTTATATAATTTTTATAAAATATTACTTTATATAATACATTGTGGGTCTTATGCCAATATCCAGCCACCACAATAAATAACTTAATGGAGGAAAAAATGGATAATTATGAATTTATTGCCCCTTGCCACTTTGGGCTTGAAGCAGTATTAAAAAAAGAAATTATAAACCTTGGATACAAAATAACCAAAACTGAAGATGGCAAAGTAACATTTACTGGTGATACCAGTGCAATATGCCGTGCAAATATATTCCTGCGCACAACAGAGAGAGTTCTTTTAAAAGCAGGAAGTTTTAAAGCTACAACTTTTGATGAGCTCTTTGAGGGAACAAAAGCAATTCCATGGGAACAATTTATACCTGAAAATGGAAAGTTCTGGGTTGCAAAGGCCACATCAATTAAAAGTAAACTTTTCAGCCCGTCAGATATACAGTCCATTATGAAAAAAGCTATAGTAGAACGGCTTAAATCAAAATACAATATAAACTGGTTCCAGGAAGATGGTGCAAGTTTCCCTATACGTGTTACAATTATGAAAGACGAAGTTACTGTAGGGATTGATACATCAGGTGAATCCCTTCACAAACGGGGATACCGCCTTGCTACAGTCAAAGCCCCTATTACTGAAACACTTGCTGCTGCACTTATTATGCTTACCCCTTGGAATAAAGACCGTATACTTATAGACCCGTTCTGTGGAAGCGGTACATTTCCTATAGAAGCAGCTCTTATAGGGGCAAATATCGCACCAGGGATAAACCGTTCTTTCACTGCAGAAGAATGGCAGCATATTATCCCTAAAAAAGAATGGTACAACGCAATAAATGAGGCACAAGATTTAATAATACATGACCTGGACATGGATATACAAGGATATGATGCCAGCAATGATGCTATAAAAGCTTCTATGGAAAACGCAAGAAATGCAGATGTAGACCATCTTATACATTTCCAGAAACGTCCACTTGCACAATTAAGCCATAGAAAAAAATATGGATTCATTATAACCAACCCACCATATGGAAGGCGGCTGGATGAACCAGACGGAATGCCACAACTTTATAAGGAAATAGGAGAAGTTTACAGAAACCTTGACAGCTGGTCAATGTACCTGATAACTGCATATGAAAATGCTGAAAAATATATAGGAAGAAAAGCTGATAAAAACCGCAAGATTTATAATGGAATGATGAAAACTTATTTCTACCAGTACCTTGGCGCTAAACCACCAAAACACACATAATATATTAATACCTGCATGGAATACTAAGACATGTCTGGAAATTGTTTATAAATCATTAAACTACACAAAAACTATACTACTCTGGCAAACTTTAAATTTCCAGACACATCCCAGGTACAGAAAGCACCAGCTTATCCCCTGTACCACTATCCAGTTTTATAAATCAATATCATCTGTCATTGAATAAAAGAAATCAACAATTTGCTTTATCGCTTCAACAGTATCCCTCTGGTATATAGTTTCCCTTTCAAGCTCATGGGCTATATTATTTACAGTAAATGCTGTTTCAAGTATATTATCAAGGATATCACACAGTAATTTATGCGCCTTGTCACGCTCCTCTTCTGTACCTGACTTCATTACAGCAGCATGTTCTCTCCCTTCACTAAGCAATGTCACAAGACGGTCTGTAATATTTATGGAATCATATGACATCTGTTCCAGGTTATTCATGGTATTTTCCATTCTTTCCAAAATATGCTCTGTATTTGTTTCATTTTCCCTTAATCCCATTATATTACCTCCAGCAATTCATAAATACTGCCAAAACCAGCCAGCTGCATACCATTTAAGGCACTTTCTTTTATGTTAAGCTTCTGGCTGTTCGCCTTTGGCATAATACATCTCTTAAATCCAAGTTTTGCTGCTTCCATAACACGTTGTTCAGCTAAGTTAACTGCCCTTATCTCACCAGTCAGTCCCACTTCACCAAAACATACCGTTTTACTGTCAAATGCCTGGTTCCGGTAACTGGAAAGTATAGCTGCAACAATCCCTAAATCAAGTGCAGGCTCACTTATCCTCATACCACCTGCAACATTTATGTAAGCATCATAATCACCCATACGTACGCCAAGCCTTTTTTCAATTACTGCCATAAGAAGGTTTACCCTGTTGTAATCTGTGCCTGCTGTGGCACGCCTTGGCATATTGAAATTCGTCTGGCATACAAGAGCCTGGACCTCTGCAAGTATAGGCCTTGTACCCTCCATTGAGCATGTTACTACAGACCCTGGCTCATTCTCAGGCTTGCCCTGGAGCATATATTCAGATGGGTTCAGCACTTCCTTAAGCCCGTCTGCGCACATTTCAAATACACCTATCTCATCTGTCGGGCCAAAACGGTTCTTTACCCCACGTAAAAACCTGTAAGAAGCACCTCCGTCCCCCTCAAAATACAATACAGTATCTACCATGTGCTCAAGTGTCTTAGGTCCAGCAACAACTCCTTCTTTAGTTACATGGCCTACTATAAAAATTGATACAGGCAGGCTTTTAGCAAGCCTCATAAAGACACTGGTTGCCTCCCTTACCTGGCCTGCACTTCCTGGAGCCTGCCCTGCATCTTCACTGTACATAGTCTGGATTGAATCAATTATTGCTATCCCAGGCTTTGTATCTGCAATGGTTTCCGAAACAACTCCTAAATCTGTTTCACACAATACATAAAGGTTACTGCTAAAGCTGCCAAGCCTCTCCGCCCTCATCTTTATCTGTTTAGGTGACTCTTCCCCGGATATATACAATATCTTATGCCCCTGTCCAGACAAAAGCCTGCACATCTGTAACAAAAGAGTAGATTTGCCAATGCCAGGGTCTCCGCCCACCAATATAAGTGAACCAGCAACAATACCTCCGCCAAGAACCCTGTCAAGCTCCTCTATGCCTGTATTAATCCTTTCCTCTTCACCTGCCTGTACTTCATTAAGCTTTGCTGGTGTCCTGTGTACACTGCCAGGCAGTCTGCCTTTTATGCTTTCTGTTACATTTCCTGCTGCTGGCGCTTCAGCAAATGAATCCCATTCATGGCATCCTGGACACTGGCCAAGCCATTTTGGTGACTCAAAGCCACATTCTTTGCAAAAGAAAACCAACTTTTTCTTTGCTTTTGCCATACTATAATTTAACCACCTTAACTTCTGAAACCTGCCCTGGGTCAAGCTCAAGGCTTAATAAAAGCTTGCCCCCAAGGTTGGTTTTCATTTTGCCTACATTAGTCCCCTGTATATATACCTTGTATTCCTTTTCAGGCTCAAGTTCAAGGGTGACAGAAGCATCCTCATACCCCTCAACAGAAAACTTAATCTCTGTATCATCCGCTTTCATATGTGTAACAACTGTACCTGGCACAGACTCATATACAAACAGGCCATTCTTCTCAAGCTTTGTAATTTCTCTGAACGTCTTTACTTTGTATAAATCTCCTTCAAATTCAAAGTCAGACAGTTTCTTTTTAGAATCAAGCTCAAAGTTGCCAAAACTTAATGTCCCATCATCCTCTTTGCGGATTAATTCTTCTACTACAGCCATTTCTTCTCCTCCTTGTATATTAAAAATAATATAATTTATATTTTTGTATATTTTTAATAAATTGATATATACAGAATATCATAATTTGTTTATTTTTTCTACTATTTCCCGCTGGAAAATATAATCTTTTATATTTTTAACAAATTTCAAACTGTAACTTATCACCAACGCAGTCTATAATAACTTTGCATCCTGGTTTTATCTCATTGTCCAGCAGCCTGTCAGCCATTTCATCTTCTATCTTTGTCTGTATTGCACGTCTTATAGGTCTTGCACCATATGTTTTGTCAAAACCATTCTCTGCTATATATTCTATAGCAGACTCTTTTACTTCTAGTGAAATATCCATCTGTTCTTTTACTCTTTTGTCAAGCCCTGCAATTAGTATTTTAACTATTTCTTTAATATCATCCTTATTAAGGACACGGAACACAAGAACTTCATCAATCCTGTTTATAAATTCAGGTTTAAATATACGTTTAACTTCTTCCATTACACTATTTTTCATCTTCTTGTAATCAGCTTCTTCATCCTCATTTATCCCAAAACCCAGATGTTTAGGTGACACTATCTGTTGTGCCCCTGCATTGGAAGTCATTATAATAATTGTATTTTTAAAGCTTATCTTCCTTCCATGTGCATCTGTAACATGTCCATCTTCAAGTATCTGTAGAAGTATATTAAATACATCAGCATGTGCCTTTTCTATTTCATCAAATAATATTACAGAATAAGGATGTCTCCTGACCTTTTCACTAAGCTGTCCTCCATCGTCATAGCCTACATATCCTGGAGGTGAACCAATCATTTTTGACACACTGTGTTTCTCCATATACTCAGACATATCAACCCTGATTATCTCATTTTCTTTGCCAAAAACTGCTTCTGCAAGTGCCTTTGACAATTCTGTTTTGCCAACACCTGTAGGTCCCAGGAATAAAAATGAGCCTATTGGGCGTTTAGGGTCTTTTAATCCTGCCCTGCCACGCCTTACTGCTTTAGATACTGCCTCTACAGCTTCTTCCTGCCCTACAACACGTTTATGGAGAATCTCTTCAAGCTTCTTTAAGCGTTCAGTCTCCTCCTCCTGGAGTTTCTGGACTGGAATTTTAGTCCAGTCTGCAATTACATCTGCAACGTCATTTTCTGTAACTTTTATAGATACATTCTGGCGTTCTGCCTCCATCTGCTTATGGAGTGCCTTTATATGTGCTGCTGTCTCATTCTGCCTGCGCTTTATATCTCCTGCAAGCTGGTAATTCTCATTCCTTATTGCCTCCTCCTTCTCCTGGTCAAACATAAGCTGGCTTTCTTCAAGCTGCCGGAGTTCTGGCGAATGTACATATCTTTTAAGCCCTGCACGTGCTGCTGCCTCATCTATTGCATCTATTGCTTTGTCTGGAAGGAACCTGTCATTTACATAGCGTTCAGACATTTTCACTGCACTTGTTATTGCATCATCTGTTATTTCAACACCATGATGCTCTTCATAACGTCCACGCAGCCCTTTTAATATAGCTACTGTCTCACTACTGTCAGGCTCATGTACATCTACAGGCTGGAAACGCCTTTCAAGAGCAGCATCCTTTTCTATATATTTGCGGTATTCCTCCCTTGTAGTTGCACCTATAAGCTGCAGCTCACCACGTGCAAGTGATGGTTTAAGTATATTAGCAGCATCTATTGCACCTTCTGCCCCGCCAGCACCGATTATTGTATGGATTTCATCTATAAAAAGAAGTACATTACCTGCCTGCATCACTTCCTTTATTGCACGCTTTATACGTTCCTCAAATTCACCACGGTATTTAGAACCTGCAACCATACCAGATAAATCAAGAGTAAGCACCCTTTTATTTTGTATAACTTCTGGTATATTCCCTGCAGCAATATCCTGCGCAAGCCCCTCTACTACAGCAGTCTTGCCTACACCAGGTTCGCCTACAAGACATGGGTTATTCTTGGTACGCCTGCTTAATATCTCCACAAGCCTCCTGATTTCTGCATCCCTGCCAATTACAGGGTCAAGTTTTCCTTCTTTTGCATATTTTGTAAGGTCTCTGCTGTACTGGTCAAGCACAGGGGTAGCAGATTTGCCACCTCTTTTACTGCGTTGCATAAGGTACTCATTCTTTGCACTTGCAGCATCTTGTCCAGTTGCAGACAGCACATCTACATAAATTTTCTGTATATTAACACCTCTTGCACTTAAAAGACGCAATGCCATACTGTCATTTTCCTTTAAAATAGCAATAAGCAGGTGCTCTGTACCAACAGAAGAAGAGCCAAGCCTTTCTGCCTCACTAGTGCTCCTGTTTATCACACCCTCTGCCCTTGGTGTATACATGGCATCATCTGCCACCATAACTTGTTTGCCAGATGACATAAAGTCCTCAATAAGTGCTTTTATCACATCAGGGTTAACACCATTTTCCTGAAGGATATCCGCTGCAACCCCTTTAGTTTTCAGAAGCCCTAATAAAATATGCTCTGTCCCAATATAGTTATGTCCTAATGACCTGGCAGTTTTTTTTGCATACTCTAAAGCTTTTTCTGCATTTTTTGTGAAACGTTTCTGCATGCCTGTATGTCCTCCATTCCTTTTCTTTATTCTTTCTTTAATATTTCTGATAAATCATCCTTGTTCATTCCCTTAAAATGCATATAAACAGATATTATTATTATTATGAGCAGAAGACATATTATTACAACAATTGCAAGCATATATTTGAACTTCTGCACCTCGGTACTTTCTTCTGCACCCCCTGTAACAACAGCATTCCCACTGTTGCCCCTGTACCATGCCTGTACCTTTGGATATGGCATAAGTGTCTGTTCTTCCTTATCATAGAGATAAAATTCTGGTGAAGCTTTTCCCCTTTTGCAGTATAAAAGGACAAATTTATGCTCTGTATCATTTTCTGATGCATAGACTGTAACCAGCCTTTCCCCAAGCTTCATCTCTGTTTGTCCAAACCCCTCTGGTATAAGCTCTTTATCCTGAAGTTCTATAACTGTATACTCATCACTTGTATTTAATACAACTTTCCCATCCCTTAGTTTAGCCTGGACATTCCCTCCATTTACATATGATACCTCTTCCTGCACCTTAACTGACAGCTTATATACTGTTTTGCCGCCCATAGGGTTTTTAACTACTATCTTAATAATATTTTTACCTTCTGTAATATCTTCATTACCTTTTATTGTAACTTCTGAATCTGGGTCTTCAGTTTCATATGATATGTCAAGGCTCTGCCTGTCCGTATAAACAATGCCGCTGTATTTTAATATATCAGGTGAAAATGATGGTGAAAGTGATATATCTTTAATTTTTAATGACCTAAGCCTGGCTGGGATGGCTGGGGCAGCGGACGGAGCCAGTGTTTCCTTTGGCTCCAGGGTTTCTTCTGGAGCAGGGCTTTGTGTCACTGTGCCCCCGCTTCCAGCACCAGCAGGCTTCTTTGTACTGCCAGGCTCTTTTGTAGTGCCATCAGCTTTTTTATTTTTTACTAAAATATTCAATGGACTGTATGAAACTGACATTTCACTTGAATCCGTATAACTATATACACTATACGGCTGTTTAAGTCCAATAGATGTACTGCCGCTTGCCCTTGCAACAAATTTTACAGAATATTTTATTTTACGTGCACCTTTTTCCCTGTCTGTATCAGATATAAGAAATTCATTATCATTACCACTGGTTACATTTCCACCTGTAACATATTTAAGCACACTGTTATCATAACTGAAATATCCTTTAAAACCACCAATTTCATCAGCAGAACTTACTGTTATAACAACATATACTACATCACCTTTTACTACACTTGTATTTTCTGAATTTACCGAAACAGATGCACTTGAGGCCTGTGCAGTTTTACTGTCTGCAATGCCTGCCAGCACAAAAGAAACCAATACAACTATAATATAAAATATGCATTTTCTATTTAAACTCTTGTTACATCCCATGCCTGCCAATATTCTCCAATCTTCAGAAAATTCCATACAGCATTATAAATTCCTGTATAAACCAGCATTTATAATACCAGGCTATTTTCTAGTAACTTCTATTGTGTATTTTCTTGTTTTGCCGCTTTCAGAAGTAACTTTTACAGTAAATGTATTTACCCCGTCAGAAAGCTGTTTAGAACCTGTACCTGTCAATGTAGAATGTGCACTTACTTTTGTTGCGCAGATTTTTATACTGCTAACACTTTTATCTACTGTAAGTTTATATTTCTTGCTTCCATCATCACCTAATACAAATTGTGAAGTAAATGGATAATTTTTAACATATAATGTCTTTAAATAATTATTAGGGTTCTTGCCTCCCGATGGAACTTCACATGGCTCCTCAGGCATATCAGTATATACTGGTATCGAAAATACTATTGGCATATCTGGTTCAATTACACCATATGCAGAAACCGTTTTGGTAGCTTCGCTGTTAGGTGCTTCAATATTTGCCATATACTGGTGTTCATACCTGTTTTTGGAGGTTACATTAAATTTCTCAAGGTAAAGGGTATTTTGCCCCGCATTTATATAATTTTTACCTATATACTGGGCTCCCCCTGTAATAGATTTATACCTGTCAGTCCAAGGACGGTTATAGGTTGTACCTGTGCTTGCCCATTTCAAACCGTTGGCAATAGCACCTCCTGCCTCAGTACTGTTATATGCCCCTATATTATAAAAATTGTAAATCCCTTCATACCCTGATACTTTACCAGAAACCGAACTGCTCATAAGAACAGGGCTTATAACTACTTCCTGTTTAACACGTGAAGCCAGGTGGTATGGGCTTACTTTTGAAGAAGCTGCTGCTTTCATAAATGCTTTTGAATATTTTATGCTTGTTTCCTTTCCATCTGTACCAGTATATGTGAATTTTTCATTATGCATAGGTGTATTATTTAAAATTTTCTCCACACCTTCCTGTGTCTGCGTTTCACTTTGGTACTCAAGGCTCTCAAACTGGAATATCCCTCTTTCATCTAAAAAATTCCTTGGGTCCATATAATATTTTACAGCCTTAACTGACGCTGTTACCCATGTGCTTCCATCATAAGGTATAAATTTATCTGTCTTCCAGTCATATGCACCATCTGCTGTTGATTTCCATTCATATGATTTATTATTACTTATTAAGTTAAGTCCCACTTCTGACTCATTCTTAATAACAGTCCCCCACTTAAGCCCCGTATTAAATGCCTTAAATTCCCAGTAAGGATACTTTGCATGTAAATCCATAAGTGGCTGTATATAAGTGTCTGGGAACCCTTCTTCTTTAAGCTTGCTTTTAAATTCTTCATCAGTAAGCGGTTCTTTAGTAACTGCTGGGGTTTCTGATGGTTCTGGGTTCTCTGTCACTTCTGGCCCGTCTGTCATATCTGGAGTCCCTGTCACTTCTGGGGTCTCTGATGGTTCTGGGGTCTCTGTTGCTTTTGGTATTTCTGTTGCCTTTGGCGGCTCTGTTGCTTTTACAGTTTCTGTTTTTACTATCTGAAACCTTGTATTCAAAGCTGGCAGATAGCCAGATACAGTTTTTTCACCTGCACGCACTTTAATATAAAAGTACCTCGTTCCTGAAACTGTTTTTTCACTTAATATTGTAAACTGTTTTGCAATACCTATATTTACCTTGCTTCCTGCACTTTCCACTACAGTTTTTTTACCTGCCTCTTTACAAAGTGGCGTTTTAGTACTTCCTTCCCATATTCCTGGAATACCATTTCCATATGACACTTTAAGGCCTCCATCTTTCACATATCCAGTATATGTTTTTCCAGAATACTGCAATGATATATAATACCACTTCTGTTTCCCTTTTGTAATATCATCTTTAATTTTCACTTTTGAACCTTTAGCAGCTGTAACATATTCCTTGCCTGATTTTACATAACCCCCACTGTCTGAAGCTTTACTCCGCAGTTTAAGGCTTTTGTCTGTAACGGTAGCAGTAACTTCTGTAGTTACACTTCCTCCTTGCACTTTAATATAAGAACCTAGTACATATCCTTTAAGGCTTTTTCCATTAAGTTTAAAACTTATATGGTACCAGCTTCCTGCTTTGGCTATAATAGACACTTTCTGCCCATTGGACAGTGTAACACTTGTCCCTCCTGATTTTAAAAGGTCATATGATGTTCCTGGTCCCTTCCTTACATTAAGATAAGCACTTACATTAACAACACCCACTGCTTCTGCATGGACCTTGCTGCCATTATTAATCTGGCAGGCTATAAAAAGCATCAATGCAGCTGCTATAATTATACACGTTATTTTCTTATGTTTTTTTGGCATCCGGCCACACTCCTCATCTGATAAGTTTTTTTAGGTCCTCCATGTCAAAAACATAATGTGAATTGCAGAAGTGACAGTTTACTTCAACAGGACTGCCTTCTTCTATCATTTCCTGTAAACCACTACGCCCTAAACTGGAGATTACCCTGGATACCCTGTCTTTTGAGCAGTTACAATAATACTGTACTGGTATTTTTTCTAAGATTTCTACGCTTCCATCCTTTATAATATATTCTAGTATATCTTCTGGACCCATACCATTTTCAAGCATATCTGTTACAGATTTTATACTGTTTATTGATTTCTCAAGCCTGTCTATAACTTCATCATCTGCATCTGGCATAACTTGTATTATAAACCCGCCTGCCTGTTTAACAGTATTATCCTTATCCATCAAAACACCAAGCCCAACTGACGAAGGTACTTGTTCAGATGTAGCATAATAATATGTCAAATCCTCGGCAATCTCTCCAGAAACAAGATGTGTCTGCCCATTATAGGGCTCCTTTAAACCTGTGTCCCGTATTACATTTAAAAATCCCGGACCAAGCGCACCTGCTACATCCAGCTTACCTTGAGGATTAGGTGGAAGCAGTATTCCAGGATTATTTACATATCCTTTTACATTGCCATCAGAACCAGATGTTACCATTAATCCTCCTATAGGCCCTCCACATTCTATCTGCAGGGTAAGTACATCCTTTTCACCTTTCATCATGCTTCCCATCATACTCGCTGCCGTAAGCAGCCTGCCTAAAGCAGCAGTTGCAACAGGACTTGTATTGTGTATACTCCTTGCTTTTTCCGTAATATTCCTGCTTGTAATTGCAAATGCACGTAACTGCTGTCCTGCTGCCGTTGCCCTTACAATATAGTCTTTTTCCATAATTTATATTTATCCTCCCTGCTTACATTCTTCCAGACAGGTTTCTTCCAACCGCTGTTTACCTGCTTTATAAAACCTTTCTGCATTACACTCTTTTTGCCACAAAATAAATTCTTTCACTTGTTTCGGAAGGTTCTTCTTTTGTAAATGCATTATAAACTGCTGCTGTTTCAAGCCCTGCTTTATTAATTAATTCTTTAACTTTTTCTACAGGATATGCTCTCTGCATATGAAGTTCATCAAACCTTTCAAATAAATCATTTTCTTTATCAACAAGGTTATAAACAGTAATAAGATATTCATTTATATCTGTACCATTATGGAATTCATTCTCCCATATAAGGCTTGAATCTTCCCGGTTCTCTGCAATAACCCTGCTGCCAAGTACATTTTCATAAAAATACCTTGTCTTCATATCAAATATAAAAATCCCGCCATGGTCAAGGAACATACGCACCCTGCACAAAGTCTTATACAAGCTGTCTTCATCAAGAAGATAATTCATACCGTCACATACACAAACCATAGCGGCAGATGAACCATATAAATCAAGCCCCCTTATATCCTGCTGCAGTAAAAGCACACTATCCGGACATTTACTGCGTGCAACCTCCAGCATTTCAGATGAAATATCAACACCAGTTACATCATAACCACCTTCTGCAAGCAGTGCTGATATTGTTCCTGTACCACATGCCAGCTCCGTTATTATTCCATCCTTTATATTATAATCTAAAAGAATGCCATGTATATAATTATACCAGTCTTTATATGGTATATTGTCCATAAAACTGTCATATACATATGCAAAACCTGAATATATATTACTATTATCTGTTTCCATTATATTTTACACCTATATGCATAACTTATATATCCTGCTGTATCCCAAAATAATAAATACAAAACCAAGTATAACAAAAGCTTGTAAAACTGTCTACTAATTATTGTTACATGTGACAATTTCCTGCTTTCTATTGTCTTATTTACTATGTCATACAAAGTAAAAAGAAGCAGCCACAATAAGAATGACAAATACAAGATATAGTATTTAACCTTATTAAGCCATCCCTTTAAAATATACGCTTCTTAAGCGGTGGGTTTAATTTACCAGGGCTTGCTTGCAGGCATTGCGGATATCCACTTAACTAAAACAAAATTTTCTATATCCTGTATTGTCTTTTCTTAATATGACAACTTCAATTAATGATAAGTTTCCTGTTACCATCCTGTTGGTACTTCCAGCTCTTCTGTCCCAGCATAAGACCACAGCCCAGAAGATTCTGTGTCCAGTGATACCACCATATCCAGTTTCAAAGCAGGACGTATGGCACAATCCTTTTCATAAACACTTACATAAAAGATACCCAAGCCACCTTCTGCCCTGCTTCCATACTGCTGTCTGGTACAATACGTGAACCTGGCAAAACAAGTTCCTTTTCTTTTAACTGCTTTAATTTCGCACAGGAAGTACCTGGAATCGCAGTTATAATTAAAACCATACACAATATTCCACTTATTAAATTTCTATATTTAATCTTTTTGTCCAATATTTTATGTAATTTTACATCTGGTCTTTTCATTAGTTACATGCCTTTCCGTGTTCCAGTCTTTTTCACAATAAAAATATTTATAAAATATAATTTATAACATTAATATTCTTATAAATACAGTTTATAACAAAATATTAGTTACCATAAATACCAATGAAACACTGCTCTAATTTTACTATAATACAATATATAATGCTTTTTCTGCCATTCCTCTTGCAGTAAATATTTTAGAATATAACTTCTTTTTTGTTTTATCTATTTTCACCTTAATATTAACCGCCCCTTTGCCAAAAGCGTTATTTCCTATACTTCCAGCAGACAGCTTTTTCGTTTTTACAACCATATATCTAAGATTTTCACATTTATAAAACGCCCTTGCTCCTATCTTTGCTACTTTAAATGGAATTATAATCTTATCCAGTGCAGTACAATTACTAAATGCCTCTGTCCCAATAATCTGCACATTTTTACCAATTATAACATTCCTAAGACTTATGCAGCCAGAAAATGCATTTTTACCAATTAACTGGACATTTTCTCCAATTTGTACCATTTTAAGCTTTTCTTTTCCCATAAATGCCTCTTTACCAACAGAAACAACCTTATATGTCTTTCCCTTAAGCCTCACAGTATCTGGAATAACAATACTTGATGCATCCTTTTTCTTACTCTTTATATATTTCACAGTCTTATTTTTACCAGTTCCTGTTACCCTGTATACTGCTTTTGTCTTTTTATCAACCACCTTAGAACCTTTATCTAACCTGTCTGCATAATCAATACTGCACACTGTACCAGCATAAGACCAGAGTTTAGGAGATTCTGTATCTGGCAATACTGACAAATCCAGTTTCAAGGCAGGACGCACTCCCTCTGTATAGTCTGTATTACCATATCTTGGCCAGACTGAACCATAATAATCTGTACAATCAACCACTCCAACGGTCTGTCTCTGGGGTGAACGAAGCCACCAGTTACAATTTCCCATATAACGCTGTGGGAAAACATAATTATAAGTCCCCATTGCCTTTGCATAAACACTTGAACCTGACCTGCGTGCTTCATCATATTTATAAGGGTTAGAAATAAAACCATATGCATTAGCATTATCTGTATATGTTTCTAATGCTGACAGAAAAAACACTTTATCATTTGTATTATTTCCACCATTTATTTTCCCACTAACAGTATTCTTGTTATCTACAAGCGTTTCTTTAACAGCCTGCTGTTCAGATATTCCAAAGGCTGTATTTATAAAGTTCTTCTTACTATAATCCTTGTTTTGTATATTAGAAGAAGCCCCATATCCATTAAGCCAGCTCCTTATAGTGCTTTCTTCCCATGTTATAGCCTCTTTATATACTGTATTATACTGTTGCGCATCTAATACCTTATCTGCCAGCAAAAAAGCCTCTGTCCCTTCTATTGCCAAAACCCTCCATTTAATTGGCTGGTATTTAAAATAATGGTATTCTGTTGCATTTTTCCATTGGTAATCTGATGAGGTTAATGTATATGGTATATAGGTTGCATCCTCTTTCTTAATTCTCCGGTATTTATTACCATCTATCACAATATCACCCTGTTCATCCCAGCCTGTAGCTGACTGCAGTGTCTGGTACAATACATTATCCCTGGTTAAGTCACCACTTTGTAGAAGTTCTTTTGCCAATGTTGTATATTCCCCATTGTCTGGAACAACCTCCGCCTGCGGATAACTCCCAAACCATATACAATCCCATGTCACATTCTGTCCTGCTTCCATACTGCTGTCTGGTACAATACGTGGATTAGACAATATAATTTCCTCTGCTTCTGCCCGCTTTGGCTGTGCAAAAGAAATACCAGAAAACATATTTATAAGCACAACAACACACAAAATTATATTTACCAGTCTTCTACATTTACTTCTTTCTTTTACTATTTTACATAGTCTGGTTTCTTGTCTTTTCATTAGTCATCTTCCTTTCTTAATATAATTACTTTAACTTTCTAATTATTTTCCAGTCTTTGCCACAAAACATGGTTTTATATGTTTTTCGCATACTAAAAAGCTTTTTAACACCAATAACTTTACCAAATTTTCCAAATATAATATAACCATTCCATTATGTCTATCTTATATATCTTACAAATTCTTCATATGTCCCATCACTGCACACTGTTCCCGCATAAGCCCATAAATGGGAAAATGCTGCATCTTGCATCCTTGTAAAATCTAAATTTAAAGCAGGACGCACACCATAATGACACATATGGACATCATAGGAAATCCCGCCATCAGGACATACTTTTACTGCATTAGTGTTATACTTGCCAGGTGTACGGAGCCACCACCAGCAATTTTCTATATTAACATCTTGAACATCAGCACAAACACAAGTACCCATAGCTTTTGCATAAACGCTTGATGTAGCTCCACACGCTTTATCTTCCTTATCATAACCAGAAACAAAACCATACAATTTGGCAGCATCAGTATATATTTCTGATTCTGACAGAAGAAATATTTTATCCTTCGTATTATTTCCACCATCTGTACCATAGTTAAGATTGTTTTTATTTTCTACAAAAGTTTCTTTGATAACCTGCTGTCCAGGTATCCCAAAAGCAGTATTTATAAAATTTTTCCTGCTACAATCATTGTTTTGAATATTGTAAGATGCGCCATATCCATCCAGCCAGCTTCTTATAGTGCTTCCCTCCCACGTTACAGGCTCATATTTTGTATGATACTGTCTATTATCTAATACTCTGTCTGCCAATAAAAATACCTCTGTGCCATTTACAGACAAAACCCTCCATTTAATGGGCTGGTATTTAAAATAATGGTACTCTGTTTCACTCTTCCATTGGTAATATGTAAAGTAAGTTGATGTATAAGTTGCAGCATTTTTCTTAATTCTCCGGTATTTGTTACCACCTGTCACAATATCTCCCTGCCCATCCCACTCTGTAGCTAGCTGCAGCATCTGGTATAACCCATCATCCCTTATTAAATCACTTGTTTGCAAAAAACTTTCTGGTAATGCTGTATATTTACTATTAGAGGAAATCACCTCTGCCTGTGGATAATTTCCAAACCATATACAATCCCATGTAATCTTCTGCCCTGCCCGCATGCTATTATCTGGTACAATACGTGGATTAGAAAGTATATTTCCATTTACTTCTGTCTGCTTTGGCGGCACAAAAGAAATACCAGGGATTCCAGTTACAGGTAAATTTTCACGTACAATTTTATCCATCTTCTGCATTTACTCCTTCTCCTATTATTTTATAATGGAATATTCTAATACCAGACTATTTGTCCGCCTTTTACCAAGAAGATAAAATATACCTGGCTTATTACACATATTTAATTAATTTGTATAAAGTTCCGGCCTGTCAATCAATAAACCATACTTTAATTTAGATAATTTGGTTATGTCACTATACAATGATTTGACCTCTTTGCATGGTATTAATGTTAAATGTCCAATATTTTCAAGCCTTAAAACAGGCATATAATCTTTACTTTTAAGCCGTGCTGTTAAAAATCTGAAAAATCTTAATTGACTCATGTCATAAAGAAAATCCAATGACTTTACAAATATATTGAGGTTCATGTCCGTCACCTTCAACCGAAAGGCTTTCTAATTTTTCAAGACTGGCAGGCAAACCATAATCATCAATTTTTTGAAAATTTTCTTCTGATAAGGCAACAAGTTTTTTAAGGTGTGTAAGAGGCTCTATGCCTTGCACACTTGCACCAGACCCTATATTTAAATATTCAAGTTTGTTAAGATTTGCAATCTTAGAAATATCAGGATATACGCCCCACTTTATATGTAACTTTCTAAGATTTTGCTGTGAGCAGACAACATCAAATAACTCTTGGGACATCCTTATTCCAAATGATAACTCTGTAAATGCAGTTGTATTACTTGATAAAAAACTGCACAATTCCTGCAAAACATGTTTTTTCTCTTTTGCAGTTTTGTATTTGGTTGTAAATACATCCCCTAATTGGGTGCAGTTTATTGCCAACGCAGTTTCACCGTTATACTCTGATACTTCCACAATACTTTTGGGATGTGGTTCATCTTTGCGGTAATAATCAAATCTGTACTTTATTTGTTTTTCATTTAAAACTGGCATTTAGTCTCATTTAATACACAGTTCTCTGGCAAATCAACACTAATATTAAATCTTTCAAAAGTCTGTTTTCTTTGGTTTTATAATCTTTGCCGGTTTCATTTTAAAATACCCTAAACCATTCCACTAATTCTTATTACCAAAATATTTATATAACTTTCTTAATCCTTCTTTTCTTCATATACACATACATCATTTAACCGGTTTGCATACCCATATAATCTTTTTAATATATCATTATCTTGTTCTCCCATAAGCAGGCATTCCTTAAATCCATTATATGAACTAAACCCCAACATGTACACTGCCATTTCTATAGATAATTCCTTAGAAGTATTATATAACTGCCCTGCAACATTCTGCAATTCTTCTAAAACTGTATCATGTGGCACAAGTACATCATCTGTACCATTTACAACATTTTCTATTACACTTGGTAATATCATGCACATTTTGAAAAAAGCATCTTTTTGGTTTGTTACTAAAGCATAAAATTCATCAATGCTAACCCGCCGTATTCTTCTGTGAGAAACTTTCTTTTTGTCTACAGTAGTTTGCCACTTTATATTTTGAGACTTCTGTGCTATTGCCTCAACAAGAAAGCAAGCACAATCGTCATCATTTAAAAGCTGGTTTTGCATTTTTATATATGTTTTTCCTGCAGAAGCGGAATTCATAGTATTATGTTTATTTTTCATTTCAACATATATAGTATGTACAATATCCCCATCTGGCAATAAAATACCCTCTTGATTTTGATATACCACATCCCATCCGCCTTCTTTTCCATTATCAGGAACATGGCATTTATCTATATATTGAAAAATTCTCTGGTGGAAATAGCCAATATCGTTATTATTTGCTTTATCACGCTGTCTAAATATTTCATTATCTATAATTGTTTCCTATGTAGACTGGTATACTATTTTGTCAAATATAAGTTTAACTGGGTCAATAATGTTTTTATTAAAACGCTTAATATCAAATGATTCCAGCTTTTCCCCATACTTTTCAATTGTAGATTTCACATGTTTTGTAAAATCTTCCTCTGAGATAAAACCTAAATTCCACTTCATATTTTTCCCTCCAATGCTTCATATATGTTAGAAGCCACTTCATATGCTAAATTTACTGGAACAGCATTGCCTACCTGCTTATATTGTGACATTACACTGCCACAAAATATCCAGTTGTCTGGAAAACTTTGGCATCTTGCATTCTCTCTTACTGTAAATGGGCGTGTTTCTAACGGATGACAACGTTCTGTCTGCTTTTGTGATGGAGTAGTTAACACTGTAAGTGACGGTTCATCCATACTTAACCTGCGGAGTATACCCGTACGTCCACCACTCATATCCCAACAACTTTTCATATAATTTTTCGCAATCTCTGGGTCAATATCTCTCCAGTACCCACCCGCAGGCACTAATTCAAAAATTTTTCTTTTATTTTCCCCATATAAAACACCATGACTCTTTGGAACGTTTTGCAATACATCTCTCAATACTGGTTTATATTCATGTGGTTCAGGAAACTCATAATTTACCTGTTCTTTTAAATCCTTTCTAATACCTATAGTGATAAGCCGTTCCCGTTTTTGCGCCACACCATAATCCCATGCATTTAATACCTGTTTCTGGATATCATATCCCGCTTCCTCAAAAATATTTAGTATTGTTTTATATGTCTTTCCTTTATCATGTGTCAGCAACCCTTTTACATTTTCAAACAAAAACATCTTTGGCTGTAATTTTTCAAGAAAAACAGCATAATGATAAAATAAAGTACCCCTTGCATCTTCTAAGCCTAACCTTTTTCCAGCATATGAAAAAGCCTGGCATGGTGCACCTCCAGATAATAAATCCAGATTTCCTTTTTTTATGTTGAAATATTCTTCTAAATCAAATCCTGATATATTAGCAATATCATCATTAACTACATTCCAGCCTGGTCTGTTTTCACGCAAAGTAGCACAGGCATCTTTATCAATTTCAATTAACCCTAATGTAGTAAAACCCGCCTTTTCCACTCCCAAAGCCATCCCACCTGCACCAGCAAATAATTCAATTGTTGTAAACATAATATACCTCAAGTTTCATCAACTGTCCCATCACTACACACTGTTCCTGCATAAGACCAGAGTTCAGAGGATAATGCGTCTTGAAACGCAATAAGATTAAGATTCAAAGCAGGACGCACACCACGGCTAGGATTGTTGACAATACTACATCTGTAAGCAATACCATTATAATCCACCCCAGTTGCATAATGACTATTATAACCCGGCGAGCGGCGCCACCACCAGCAGTTTCCTGCATGAATATATGTTCCCATAGCTTTTGCATAAACACTTGAGCATGCAGTGTTTGATTTATTACCATTTATATTGACAAACCCATATTTATCTTTATATATTTCTGATTCTGAAAGAAGAAATACTTTATCATGTGTATTATTTCCACCATCTGTATCCCACTCAAAATTATCTTTATTTTTCACATACGTTTCTTTAATAGCCTGTTTTTCATATGTTCCAAAAGCAGTATCAATAAAATTCCCACTACTATAATCCCGGTTCTGTATATTTGTGGAAGCATTATATCCATTCAGCCAGCTTCTTATAGTGCTTCCTTCCCATGTAACACCCTCATCTTTTGTATGATATTGCTTGTCATCTAATGCCTTATCTGCCAGCAACAATGCCTCAGAACCATTTACAGATAAAACCCTCCATTTAATTGGCTGGTATTTAAAATAATGATACTCTGTTTCACTTTTCCACTTATAATATCCATAACCTGTTGATGCATAAGTTGCGTCCGCTTTTGTAATTCTCCGGTATTTTTCACCACTTACCACAATATCACCCTGCCCGTCCCAGCCTGTAGCTGACTGCAGTGTCTGGTATAATGCATCATCCTGTATTAAACCACTTTCTTCAAAAACCTCTTCTGGTAATGCTGTATATTCACTACCAGCTGGTACTACTTCTGCCTGTGGATAACTTCCAAACCAGATACAGTCCCATTTCATCTTCTGTCTTGCTTTCCTACTTTTATCTGGTACAATACATGGATTAGATAGTGTACTTTTATCCGCTTCTGCAATATTGTGCTGTGCAAAAGAAATATCAGAAAATACAGTTATAATTAAAACAGCACACAACATTATGCTTATCCAGCTTTTAAATCTGCTCTTCACACGTCCTCCCTCTAAAATTATTTTTTGTAACTTATTATCTTGTTTCTTCATAAACCCGCTAATTCAGTTGTTTCTTTTTCATCATTATATAAATGCAATATTGTTTTTGCATCCATTGGACTATTATTTTCCAGGACTGCAGTAACTGTCACATCCCCACTACTTTCTTCTACCTTACCTGTCACCTGTATATCAGATAAACCAGCCATATCTGTTACAGTACATCCAGTCTGGTCTGATTGTTTTTCTGCATATACAGATATCTTCACTGTTTGTTTTCCAACAACAGAAGAATTGTAAATATATAATCACACAAATCCTTTGCCTTAATAATAACATACAATTCATCTTTTTCTTTTTTTCCCATAATACTCTCTTTTACCTGAAATCCATCTAAAATACTTTACAAAAACTATCTGAAAGAGTTTCTGCTTATACTGCCATCCAGTAATATCAGTCTATTCTTTATAATTATACCTGTTTTTCATAAAAATGGAAGCAAAAGTTCTTTAATTAATGCAAGTTTTTGGTTAATTACAAAATTTTATAGACTGACATACTTTACTTAAAAAATATATTTAAACTTACCAATCTTTTTCACCTTATTAAATGTCCCATTTAAAAACTTTCTTAATTAACCACAAAGTATTGGGTGGTCTATATCTGCTTCTTCACACAATATTTTTTCTATGATATTTCGTAACAAACTTTTTACAAATATAATGATAACTATTGTATTTTTCATTACATTTTAATATAATAAATAAAAAGGAGGGATGCATATGTCACAAACAGTTAATATTAATTTCCGCATGGATGCGGAACTGAAAAAAAATATGGAAAAAATTTGTGCTGATATGGGACTGACAATGACTACAGCATTTACAATCTTTGCAAAAAAAGTAAGCCGTGAAAAACGTATACCATTTGAGCTATCTGCTGATCCCTTTTACTCTGAAAGTAATATAAAATACCTAGAAGCAATCATGGAGGATGTAAAGTCTGGAAAAGCACATTTTGCAGAACACGATTTGATAGAGGATGACTAATAATGCAGCTATTATGGGAAGACAGGGCATGGAATGATTATATACTATGAACAGAATAATATCATCCATATAATATCATGCCGTGGACATTATAATGATTAGATAAAAAGCTGCTATTAAAAGCAGCTTTTTTACAACAAAGTCAAGCGGATATCCGCAATCCGCTCCACTACTTGCTCATAACCTCATTAAGTAAGAACCCACCACTTAAGAAGCGTGTATTTTGAAGGGCTTACTTAATGAGGTTAAAAAAACTCCCCATCCATATTTCTAATTCCCCTGTCCCGTTACTCTTTACAATTCATCAAGTGTTTTCCCATATGACCCAAGAAATTCTTTACAAAATATATCTGCTTCTTCACACTGCATATTCTCTATAGATTTCATAACAGACTTCTTTGCACATACAAATTCTTTATTACCTGCTTTCTCCTCTTCAATACACTTAACTAATGCAGATAACTTATCTGCTGCCTTTACAAGTTTTAATGCTTCACTATCCTCTTCCCCTCCAAAATAACACTTATAATACTCCTGCATGTCATCTGGAAGCATATTTATTATACGTAAAGCAGCCTCTGCTTCTATCTCCTTATATGCCATACATATCTCATAATTATTATACTTTACAGGGGTAGGCATATCACCCGTAATTATCTCTGTACAATCATGGTAAATCCCCAACACAGAAATATGTTCAGGATTATAATTTTTACCAAGCCTTACATTGCCAATAATAGCAAGCGAATGTGCTATTATTGCAGTTTCAAGCGAATGTTCACTTATATTTTCCTTTACAGAATTTCTCATAAGCGCCCATCTTTCAATATATTTCATACGTGACATCATTGCAAAAAAAGTATTCCTGCCACCAGTCATAAACAAAATCCTCCATCCATTTTCCACCAGAAAACCTGCACCTTGTCCATTTGCACCCCATCACCTTTTTTCAAGCATCTTTTTAATATAATACCCTGTATATGATTCCTGGACTTGTGCAACTTCTTCTGGTGTCCCAGATGTAAGAAGCCTTCCTCCATTCTTACCACCCTCAGGTCCCATATCTATTATATAATCTGCCGTCTTAATAACATCAAGGTTATGTTCTATTACAATCACAGTATTACCACCCTCTGCAAGGCGTCTTAAAATATCCACAAGCTTATGGACATCCGCAAAATGCAGTCCCGTAGTCGGTTCATCAAGCACATAAACAGTCTTTCCTGTACTTCTCCTGCTAAGTTCCGTTGCAAGCTTTACACGCTGTGCCTCACCACCAGACAAAGTAGTAGACGGCTGTCCAAGTTTAATATAAGAAAGACCCACATCATAAAGGGTTTCCATCTTATTACGTATACTAGGAACATTTTCAAAAAATGCCAGTGCCTCCTCAACAGTCATATCAAGCACATCATATATACTCTTACCCTTATATTTTACATCCAGGGTTTCCCTGTTATACCTTTTACCACCACATACCTCACATGGTACATAGACATCTGGCAGGAAATTCATCTCTATCTTAATAATACCATCACCACTGCACGCCTCACATCTTCCACCCTTAACATTAAAACTGAATCTGCCCTTCTTATACCCCTTCATCTTGGCATCAGGAGTAGCAGCAAATATATCCCTTATCAGGTCAAATACACCTGTATACGTTGCAGGATTTGAACGTGGTGTCCTGCCTATAGGTGACTGGTCAATATTAATAACCTTATCCAGGTTTTCTATCCCCTCTACACTCCTGCATGCGCCAGGTATACACCTTGCACGGTTCAGTTTCTTAGCAAGGTACTTATACAAAATCTCATTTACAAGGGAACTCTTGCCTGAGCCTGAAACACCAGTAACACATGTCATAACACCTGTAGGAAATGACACATTTATATTCTTAAGGTTATTTACTTTAGCACCCTTTACATTAATCCATCCTGTAGGTTTCCTTCTTTTATCTGGCACAGGTATTTTCTTTCTTCCGCTTAAATATGCACCCGTAACAGAACCAGGTACATCCATTATATCCTGTGCTGTCCCTGCTGCCACAACATGTCCTCCATGTTCCCCAGCTCCAGGACCTATATCAACTATATAATCTGCTGCAAACATAGTATCCTCGTCATGTTCCACAACTATAAGGGTATTTCCAAGGTCTTTAAGCTTATTAAGCGTCTGTAACAGCTTATCATTATCCCTCTGGTGCAGCCCTATACTAGGCTCGTCAAGTATATATGCCACACCCACAAGACCTGAACCAATCTGTGTAGCAAGACGGATACGCTGTGCCTCACCACCAGAAAGGCTTCCCGTATAACGTGACAGTGACAAATAATCAAGCCCGACATCCACAAGGAACCTTACCCTTGAACGTATTTCTTTAAGCACCACTTTGCCTATCTTTAACTGCCACTCACTAAGTTTAAGCTCTTCAAGGAATTCCTTAAGGTCACTAACTGGCATATCTGTAATTTCCGCAATATTCTTATCTGCTATTGTTACCGCAAGGGCTTCCTTTTTAAGCCTTCTGCCCTTGCATGCTTTACAAGGGGTGATACGCATAAAACTTTCATATTCCCTTTTGGAAACTTCTGAGTTTGTCTCCCTGTACCTGCGTTCAACATTCTTTATAACACCTTCAAATGCAACATCATATACACCTTCACCACGCTGTCCTTTATAATAAACCTTTACCTCCTTGCCACCAGTACCATGCATTATAATATCCTGTATATGCTCTGGCAGTTCACAATAAGGTGTATCCAGACTGAAACCATACTCCGTTGCAAGTGCATCAAACAGACACCTTGAAAAGCTCTTCTGGTCTGGTACTGACTGCCATCCGCTTACAACAAGTGCACCACCAGCAAGGCTTAATGCAGGGTCAGGTAATATAAGCTCTTCATCAAACTCCATATTATAACCAATACCATGGCAGGCTTCACATGCACCAAAAGGATTATTAAATGAAAATATCCTTGGTTCAATTTCATCTATGCTTACCCCACAGTCTGCACATGAAAAACTCTGGCTGAAATTAATCCTTTCCCCACCAGGTATTTCAACTATAAGAAGCCCGTCCGAAAGACGCATTACACTTTCTATAGAATCTGTAAGCCTTCTCTCAATTCCTTCACGCACTACAAGCCTGTCCACCATAATTTCAATATTATGCTTTTTATTCTTATCAAGGTTTATTTCCTCTGACAGCTCATACACATTGCCATCCACAACAACCCTTACATACCCACTGCGCCTTGCACTTTCAAAAACTTTGACATGTTGTCCCTTTCTTCCCCTTACTACAGGTGCAAGCAGCTGTATCTTAGTCCTTTCAGGAAGTGACATAATCTCATCAACTATCTGGTCAACAGTCTGCTTCTTAATCTCTTTGCCACACTCTGGACAATGTGGTATTCCAGCCCTCGCATAAAGCAGCCTGAAATAATCATAAATCTCTGTAACTGTGCCAACTGTAGAACGTGGGTTCCTGTTAGTAGATTTCTGGTCAATAGAAATAGCAGGTGGAAGCCCTTCAATACTTTCAACATTGGGCTTCTCCATAAGACCAAGGAACTGTCTCGCATATGATGACAAAGATTCCATATAACGTCTCTGCCCTTCTGCATATATAGTATCAAATGCAAGAGAAGACTTGCCAGAACCACTAAGCCCTGTAAGCACAACAAAACTGTCACGTGGTATATCAACATCAATCCCCTTAAGATTGTGCTCAGATGCTTTTCTTATCTTAATATATTTCATAACTTCTTCATGTTTAGCCATAGCCTTTTATAATATCCTTTCATTTCGTAATCTGTTAATAGCATATCACGAATTAATATCTATTTCAAGTACATATGTTCGTCTTTTTGCATTTTTCTTTTACTATAAAATAATAGAAAACTTTATTAATTCAAAACTTCCATTTCCCGAAGCAATAGTATGTGCCAATGACTCCATGGCTATTGCTGCAATTTATTATCTGGCAGAACATGGATTTAATGTACCAGGTGATGTGGCAGTCACTGGTTTTGACGCCCTGCCTGAAGCACTTGACCATACACCATCTATAACCACCACCAGTTCCTTCAGTGCAGAAATTAAAAGGTGCTGTCCAACCAAGAATGAATGATACAAGATATAGTATTTATTCAAGCAAAAACTTCTATATCTTGTATAACACTTTCTTACTGTAACAGCACCTTAACTATAATTTGCAAAAAAACCTAATAAAACATTACCAGACAAATATCCACAATCTACAGATATATGTATTCTGCTGTCTGGGTTAAAATTTTGAAATTGCCAGAACCTATAATTTTGCACCCCTTTTAATTTAACCAAGCAGTGCTTTGTCATTGGCAAACTCTTCACCACTTACCTCTTCAAATTTCTGTAATAAATCTTCTACAGAGAGCTTCTTCTTCTCATCTCCCTTTATATCAAGTATAATCTGTCCTTCATTCATCATAATAAGACGGTTGCCGTGTATTATAGCATCACGCATATTATGTGTTACCATCATTGCAGTAAGGTTATTTTCCGCAATAATCTTATCTGACAGTTCTAGTACCTTTGCTGCTGTCTTAGGGTCAAGTGCCGCTGTATGCTCATCAAGAAGCAAAAGTTTTGGTTTCTTTAGTGTTGCCATAAGAAGAGTAACCGCCTGGCGCTGACCTCCTGATAAAAGCCCTACTTTAGAAGACATCCTGTCCTCAAGCCCAAGGTCAAGGCTTTTTAAAACTTCATGGTATCTCGCCTTTTCAGCTTTTGTTATACCCCACCTAAGGCCTCTTCTCTGTCCACGCCTTGCAGCAAGTGCAAGATTTTCCTGTATTTCCATTGTAGCAGCTGTACCATTCATTGGGTCCTGGAAAACTCTTCCAAGATAAGGTGCCCTCTTATGTTCTGGAAGCCCAGTTACATCAACACCATCAATAATAATACTTCCACTGTCTATAGGCCATACCCCTGCAACTGCATTAAGCGTTGTAGACTTCCCTGCCCCATTGCCACCAATAACTGTTACAAAATCACCTTCATCAAGATAAAGAGTTACTCCATTTAATGCCTTTTTTTCATTAATTGTGCCAAGATTGAAAGTTTTATGAATATTCTTAATTTCTAACATTATTTTCTCCATTCCTGCGCATCTGCGCACTAGCAGGCATATACCAGCTGTATATAGTGCTATATCAGTTTTTTGCTGCTTTCCTGTAAGAATTTTTCGCCCTTCCCCTCATATATGGGACAGCAAGGAATATAGCAACTACCATAGCAGAAAACATCTTCATATTAATAGTAGGAAGACCAAGCCACAGTACAAACTGTATTACTATATAATATATAATGCTTCCTATTGCAACAAATGCAAGCCTGGCAGAAAAATTAAGACGTTTTCCAAACAGTGCCTCACCAATTACTTCACCAATAATAACAGACGCAAGACCAATAACTATAGCACCACGCCCCATATTAACATCAAAATTGCCCTGGTACTGTGCAAGCATGCCACCCGCAAAACCAACAATACCATTAGAAAATGCAAGTGCAACCACCTTTGCTACAGAAGTATTAATTCCCTGTGCACGTGACATATTCTCATTACATCCTGTAGCCCTTATAGTAAAACCTGTCTCTGTACCAAAGAACCAGTAAAGCAGTGCAATCATTACCAGAATTACAAATGCAACTGTTATAATTGTAAGAGGGTTATTCCTTCCTGATACGACCAGGTGGTACAAGTCAACACTTACTGCCTGGTTAGCCCTTCCCTGGGCTATATTTAAGTTTACTGAATATAGTGCAATCTGTGACAATATACCTGAAAGTATCGCTGGTATACCAAAAACTGTATGTAATATACCTGTAACAATACCTGCAAGCATACCTGCAAGAAATGCAATTCCAACTGCTACAACAGGCGGATAACCTGCAAGAATAAGCATTACAGTAACTGCACCACCTGTACCAAATGTACCATCAACTGTCAGGTCAGCAAAGTCCAATATCTTAAATGTCAGGAACACACCTATTGCCATAATCCCCCATATAAGCCCCTGTGCTGTAGAGCCAGGTAATGCCCGCACCAATGACATAATATCATTTGAACAAAATACTGGTATTAAATTAAACATTTTTCCTCCGTTCTTCCAGATTTAATAAACATACCCCTTCATTAAATATCTAAACCTGGTTCTTTATATCTTTTATAATAGCCCCTGATGCTGGCGGGCAATCAACATGAAGTATTCCGCCCTCAAGGGTATACAGCCTGGCTTCATCTGAATATCCATCCCTGTTAGTAATCATAAGCCTTGCCATATGTGTATTATCAACCATTCCGAGACGCCATACAGGGATATCAAGAGTCTTGTATTCTTCACTGCTGTTTATAACCACAACAACCTTATCCCTGTCATCAAACCTTCCATAACTAATAAGCTGGTATTCACCATTAAGGAACAGGATTGAGCCAGTCTTTAAAACCTGGTAATCCTTGTGTATACGTATAAGCGACCTATGGTATTCTATAAGATCATGGTCTTCATGTCCCCATGGATAAGTACGCCTGTTATCAGGGTCAGTCCATCCACACACTCCTGCCTCATCACCATAATAAATTGTAGGTGCACCTGGCCATGTCATCTGCATCATTACTGCAATGCGGAATATAGCCATGTCAACACCCTCATTTGCGGCTTCTGGTCCAAGTGTAGCAGTCCTTCCAACCTTCCTGTTTGTACGTGTAAGGAACCTTGAATGGTCATGGTTAGAAAGCTCATTCATTGCAACCTGCAGGGACTGTGTACTAAACCTTGTCATAAAATGACGCATTGAACCAAAAAATGCATCCGCATTGCCAAGCTTATCACCACGGAATTCATCACTGTGTTTCTCAACACCTGTAAGAAACCAGGTAACAGGTTCCATAAATGCATCATAGTTCATAACAGTATCCCACTGTCCTCCACGCAGCCATTCTGTAGGGTCCCCATAATGCTCTGCAAGTATTATTGCATCCGGGTTAGCCTCTTTGACATTACGCCTGAACTCTTGCCAGAAATAATGGTTATATTCAGGTGAATTACCAAGGTCTGCTGCCACGTCAAGCCTCCAGCCATCCACATTATATGGCGGTGAAACCCACTTACGTGCTATCCTCATAATATAATTAAAAAGTTCTGGCGATTCTTCATAATTAAGTTTTGGAAGCGTATCATGCCCCCACCATCCATCATAGTGTGTATTATATGGCCAGTTATATTCATTAAATTTAAAAAATGAACGGTATGGGCTGTCTTCTGAAATAAAACCTCCCTTTTCATACCCTTCTGCATTTTCATAAATACATTCCCTGTCAAGCCATTTATTAAACGAACCACAATGGTTAAACACACCATCCAGGATAACCTTCATCCCTCTTTTATGGACTTCTTCCACAAATTCAGCAAACAGCCGGTTACTTGCTTCAAGGTTCTCCTTATCTGTAACACGGCATATATAACGTGAAGCACTCTTATTAGGATGTACAGGGTCACATATAAGGCTTCCGTTTTCATTGCGGCTTAAAACACTACCTTCATCCTTTACAATCCTTCCAAAATGTGGGTCTATATAATCATAATCCTGTATATCATATTTGTGGTTAGAAGGTGATACAAAAACAGGATTAAGGTATATAGCATCAACACCAAGTTTCTGGATATAGTCAAGCTTCTTCATTATACCTGCTATATCACCGCCATAAAATTCCCTGACTCCCATTGCAGCGGGATATTTAGACCAGTCTGTAACCTTTACTGTACCCTCTTCTATATAAATATACTCATCTGTCTCTACATCATTAGAACGGTCTCCATTAAAAAACCTGTCAACATATATCTGGTAAAATATTGCCCCTTTTGCCCAGTCAGGGGTATCATAAGATGGCGTAATAAAAAAATTATAGTATGGCTCAACTCCGCTACAGACACCAACACTATTATAATAACATACTATCTGCCCACTGTGTACTTCAAAATAATACTCAACCTTTTCCGTCCCAAGCTGGATTGTTCCTTCATAATAATCAAAAAGCCTGTCATTGGCAATTTTATCCATCAGCTGCCTGTCATCACCACACACAAGATAAACTTCATCAACATTTTCCCTGGCACTCCTGAAACGTATCTTTGTAAGCTCCCCGGCCTTTGGTTCTGGTGGTATCCTGTACAAGCGGGTACCATCACTAAATAGTGCCTGCGGATTAAAAATCATTGTTAAATTATCTATAAAAAGCTGTGTCTTCATAGCTTTGCTCATTCTGTCAAACCTAACATTAAAATCCATCTCTTCATCTCCCTCCATTGATATATAGGCTGGCTTATGTATTTGTATGGTTTTGTACTTTATAATTCTATCTTATAATATAATCAGTTACAAGTATAATTTAATATGATTCCTGCCAGTTTTTTATGCAAAATCACTATTTTATATTTCCATACGTATCTGTTACTTTCTTTACATAGCTTAACAATATATCTTTTTGGTTATTATCTGGTTCATCAATAACTATTTCCAACAGCCTCCCTAATATTTCCCCCATTACTGGTCCTGGTTTTATTCCTGCTTCTATTAAATCTTTTCCATTTATATCTAAATCTTTCAGGCAAAGCGGGGCGGCTTCCTCTACTATTTTTTTATATTCCCTGGTTACCATGCCAAGTTTGCCAAGTTTCTCATCAAATGTTGCAGGGTTCTGTGCCATTATATCAGCATATTGTACAAGGAAAAACATCTGCATAATATCACTGCCAATTTTAGAAGATGCCCTCCTTACTGCACGTGGTTCTGGCATAATTCTGTAATCATGGTATTTAACCAGCCTTTTTACCACTGATATAGTTTCATTATCAAATGTAAGCCTTCTTAAAATCTTTTCTGCAATTTCCTCACCTTTTTGAGGATGGCCACAAAAATGCCCTGTGCCATTTTCATCAATAGTCATAACCTCTGGTTTTGCAATGTCATGCAAAAGCATTGTAAGGCAAAGTATAAGCTGCTGTTTTTTGTCCATGCCCGCTGTCATCTCTTCTGCCACTTTAAGCACCTTATCAGGAATTATATTCCTGGTTTCCCTGCACATAATCCTTTCCGGCTCTGGATTAAAGAACAAATCCATAACCTCAGTACTGCGGATACAATGTTCCCCAACAGTATATATATGATGCGGGTTATGCTGTCCTGTCTGCATAATATTGTCAAGTTCTGGCAAAAAAACCTTTGTCATTCCAGTATTATATGCTTCACGTATCTGTCCTGGATTATCAGATACAAGCAGTTTAGAGAGCTCTGCCCTTATTCTTTCCGCACTTATCCTGCCAAGGCTGCCTGCCCTTTCTATAATTGCCTGTCTTGTCTTTTCTTCAATGCAAAATCCAAGCTGCCCCGAAAAACGTACTGCACGCAGCATCCTTAAAGCATCTTCATCAAACCTGCTGCCTGCATCACCTACACAACGTATTATACCATTTTCTAAATCCTGTATTCCACCAAACTCATCAACCAGACCCAGTTTATCATTATAAGCCATTGCATTAACTGTAAAATCCCTGCGCTCCAGGTCAAGACGCAGGTTACTGGTAAATTCAACACTTTCAGGATGCCTTCCATCTTTATATTTCCCATCAATCCTGTACGTAGTAACTTCGTATCCTTTATCTTTAATCATAACTGTAACAGTTCCATGTTTTATTCCTGTATCAATGGTTCTTCTGAAACATGATTTTACAAAAGAAGGCTGTGCTGATGTTGTTATATCCCAGTCTAATGGTGTCCTTCCAAGAATTGTATCCCTTACACACCCTCCAACTGCAAAAGCTTCATATCCTGCATCTTCAAGCTTATGAATAATATATGAAACATCTTCTGGTAATATCATTTTCATATTAAAATCCGCCTTTTCACATTCTCAAACATTCTGTATAGCCATAGCAGCAAAAATGATAAAATTATGATAACACAAAACTAATGGTAATGTAAACTAAATTACAAACAGCTATAAAAAAGCCAGCACCAATATTTACGTTTAAAAAGTAATTATTATAAAAATTTGCTTTAGCAGTACAGCAATTTTCCATTAAATAAGCAAAATACAGCCTCCAGAATGGTTTAATACCAGGCTGGAAGCTGTATTTCAATTACTAAAAGATATATTTCTGTATTATTTACAGATACTTTTTAAGAATCTCTGTCTTATCAAGTTTCTCCCATGATAAATCAAGGTCATTGCGTCCAAAATGCCCATAAGCTGCGGTCTGCTTATAAACAGGACGGCGCAAATCAAGCATTTTAATAATTCCTGCTGGACGGAGGTCAAAGTTTTCACGTATTATTTCAACAAGCTTTTCATCACTAACTTTACCAGTTCCAAATGTATCCGCCATTATAGATGTAGGCTGTGCAACACCAATAGCATATGAAAGCTGTATTTCACACTTATCTGCAAGACCTGCTGCAACAATATTTTTTGCAACATAACGTGCGGCATATGCTGCTGAACGGTCAACTTTTGTACAATCCTTTCCTGAGAAAGCACCACCGCCATGACGTGCATATCCACCATATGTATCTACAATAATCTTACGGCCTGTAAGCCCGCTGTCACCATTTGGCCCGCCTATTACAAACCTTCCTGTAGGATTAATAAAATATTTTGTCCTGTCATCTACAAGTTCTTCTGGAAGCACTGGGTCAATTACATATTTACGTATATCTTTATGTATCTGCTCCTGGGAAACATCATCTGAATGCTGTGAAGAAATAACTACCGCATCAATATGTACAGGTTTTCCATCATTATCATATTCAACAGTAACCTGGCTTTTACCATCAGCACGCAGATATCCAAGTGTACCATCCTTGCGTACCTCTGTAAGTTTCTTTGTAAGCTTGTGTGCAAGTGATATAGGATATGGCATATACTCCTCTGTTTCATTGCTTGCAAAGCCAAACATCATTCCCTGGTCACCTGCACCAATAGCTTCAATTTCTGCATCACTCATCTGGTTTTCCTTAGCTTCAAGCGCCTTGTCAACACCCATTGCAATATCAGCAGACTGCTGGTCAAGCAGGACATTTACCTTACATGTATCACAGTTAAATCCTTTGGCATCATCATCATAACCAATTTCCCGTATTGTTTCACGTGCAATCTTTTCATAGTCAATATCTGCTTTAGTTGTAATTTCACCCATTATCATTACATAATCTGTAGTAATAGCGGTTTCACAAGCTACACGGCTCATAGGGTCCTGTGCCATTAGCGCATCAAGCACTGCATCTGAAATATTGTCACAGATTTTATCAGGATGGCCCTCTGTAACTGACTCAGATGTAAATAATCTTTTTTCCATAAATGTACCTCTCTTTTCTATCTGCCTCCTGTTTATACAGTATCTTCGGGCAGTGCTGCAAAATACTGTATGTATATTGTATATTCTCTTATATTTTTAACTGGGTTCTGATATCACATTATATTTCTTATCCTGTTTATAATAAACTTCGTTAATACCAAAACCGTTGTATAACTGCATTTTGGAATATTTATACACCACAAAAATATGGAAGCTTGTTATACCAGATAAAAAAACAAGCCCGGCAATAATGACGGACTTGATATCTCAACTCCTCTTATTGTTCGATTCCTCGCTCAGATTGGCACCTTCCCACAAGGGGGTTGCCGTGGTTTCACAGAGCCTTAACTCTCCGCCACTCTTAATAAGAGACATTTACAATATTCTTTTATTTACATTTACTACTATATATTCATTACATGTATATGTCAAGTAGATTTTTTTGGAATTATAATTAGTTTTTTAAATATATGGCTCTGGCAATTCCAAAGTTTTACCAACAGAAAGCCATGTTTGCAACATGGCTTTGCCGCATTCCGTTTGGATGGGATGCGCAGTTGTGCATAAAGCAATACAAAACTTAAGCACCAGTGCCCCATACAGATGCCTTTTGGTAAAATATTTGGAACTTGCCAGAGTAATATAGCCTTTGTATAAATTTAATATTCAAATATCTATAAGTGCTTTACTTATCAGAGTCTGCTTATTTTTTTAATAATAAATTTGCAACTTCTATATTTCCAATCCATACAACTCCATCTTCCTCATAAATATTATACAACGCTTTTTCTTCCTTATCCAGTTTATTAAACAAATCCATATACTCTTTTTTCTCTGGAAACGGAAATTTCATATTTGTTATTTCATGCCCTGAAAGATAAACACCCTGTCCAGAAAATAAATCCACAATTTCTTCCTGGGTATAGAACCTGACATGCCCATCCCCCTTTATTTTCATAAACTGGTCAATAATTCTGTCCTTATCTTTAATATTCCTTACTGGGTCAGATACAAGAATACTTCCTCCTTTACAAAGAATTTCTGACAGATGTTTTACTGCCCTTTTTATATCTGGAAAATGGTGGAATGCATATCTTGTAACAATAATATCCATACTCTCCTTACCAAATGGATAATTAATCCCATCAAAGGAACAGAATTTTAAATTATTTATATTCTGGTTCTCTGCCTTTAACTGGTTTTGTTTAATAACTGTTTCTGCAATATCAAGTCCTGTTACATTACATCCCTTATTTTCCTGCGCAATAGGAAATGCCAGATACCCAGCACCTGTGCCAACATCCAGTACCATATCACCTTTTTTTATTGGCAGCATATTTAACAATAATTTTAAATGTTTGTCATTTTTAATAATTCCACTATATTTTTGATTTAACAATACTTTCTCAAAACTCTCTTTTGCTTCTTTTACAATTTCATGTGAATCTGGTATACTGCCAGCAGTTACATTAAAATATTTTTTATAATATTCTTCTTTTAAAATAGAATACCAGACCACATTACATATACCACGCATATTTATCCCTGATGCCCTTAAAACCCCCTCAAACTTCATGCCAGCCTTCTCCATAACCCTGCCTGATTTAGGGTTATCACTGTCATGTGATGCCGCAACACGGTTAAAACCAACTTCATCAAAAAAATATGTAATAACTGCTTTTAATGCTTCTGGCATAATTTCCTGTCCCCACCATTTCCTTCCAATGCAATAACCCATGTCAGCTGTCTGGGTTCTCTCATCTATCTTTACAGCTGAAATATTTCCAATAACTTCATTTGTATCTTTAAGTTCAATTCCCCAATTATAAAATGACAGGTCTGTATACATTTTAATCCAGCTATCTAAAACATATCTTGTCACTTCAACATCTGTATGCGCTGGCCAGGTCAGGAATTTTGTAACTTCTGGGTCAGAAGCCCAGTTTTTAAACATATCCTCTGTATCTTCATAACAAAACGGACGCAGCACAAGTCTTGTAGTTTCAAGTATCTTTGTTCCTTTGTTTTCCATAACATTACCCCTCCTTGTTTTTAAAAAGCAGGCTCCAGTATACCCGCTTTAACATCCTTTTAGGATTACAACAGCCTCACGTTAAAATTTATTTAATTGAATAACAAAAACTGAAAAACAAAAAACACCAGGCAGTCTTATTTGCCTGATGCGGGGAATACAATTACAATAATTAAAAACTTATATTATAAACGAATACAATTACATTCCAAACATTTATGCACAGACAGATAAGACCTATTTCTTATAGCTGTGCTTAACCATTTCACAACTACAAGATAATACGCCTGTATAGCATATACATATTTCCTACTGTCTGGAATACTGGATTCATATTTATACACTCCTTTATGTTTTTTGACATAATACCATGGTTATAACATAGTGTCAATAACTTTTTCATAATTTATATAATTATACATGGTCTTAAATATTTTATCACTTTTTATAATAAATTGCAGGAATGCCTTCAAATTCTATTCCTGCTTCTTCACAATTTTCATAAAAGCTGTCTTTTCTGCCATTTTCTTGCCAGTCAAAATAAATATTATATAACTTGATATAATATTTAAATTCTTCTACAAGTAATGGACTCACTGGTTTTTCCGAAAGAATTTTGTTTGCCAGCTTTAATGTGTTATCAAATTCTTCATGTGTAATAAGACAGGCTTCTGGAAAATGGTGCTGTCCCAGCCATAAAAAATTTATCTGCTCATTAAAATAAAAATCCACTGTCTGCTGGTCACATTGTTCATGTGTATATGCCTGTTCCAAAATATTATATGAACCATCATTATATTTAGAATCATCTGGATTAAAAGTAATTCCATAAATCTGGTATGCCCACCTCAATTGTGGCATTTTATTTTTTATACACTCCCTGCAAAAATAATTGTACAGAAGTTTTGTCATTTGAAATGGCAAGCCATCATCAGGAAACTTTAACTCATCAAGGTACTCATGGCAAAACTGGAACAAAATCTTGTCCGAATCCTCCACAGAAACATTTTTCTTAAAGTAATCTGTAAACTCAAACAAAAAACTGTTAGCCTGTTTTTTTAAACCCTTGTTACGTAAGTCCCAGTATTTTTTAATTTCCACAATAAATTCATTATAATACATAATAAAACCACTCCCATGTCTTAAATTTCCATTTATATATCTTTTCTAATTTTCTGTATATTGTTATAATTCTATTATACTCTTGAAATATTACAAGAGCAAATCTGAAGATTATTTCAAATCACAGTCTAAGATTTTTAGTATTCCATACCAGATAGCCAGGCAGACATTAAATCTAACTATCCAGCTCCAATTACTTTGTCTGCAACTTAAAGTTGCTTTTATAAACAAAAAAGAACTATAAAAATGGTAGTATTTATAACAATGCTATTATAAAATAGTTTTATCCAAAAATATCCCGCTAAACTCTGGCGGAGAACAAAAGGAGATGGAAGAATTATGAGCTTTGGTACAAATTTACAAATTCTTAGAAAAATTGGAAATGATATGACACAAGAGGAATTAGCTAACAGACTTTGTGTAAGCAGACAGACAATATCCAAATGGGAATTAGACATAGCATATCCAGAAATAAATAAATTAATAGAACTATGCGATTTATTTTCTTGTACAATGGATGAACTGGTACGTGGTGATTTAAATATGAACAGCAATATATATTCAGATATAAAAATAAAAGTAATAGAACCATTCCATTATATAAAATATGCTGTTATCAGTACAGAACCAGAAGATGATGCTGTTAACCATGTAAATCTGTGGGCAGAAAAATTGAATATAACTAATCCTGAAATTATTGGATGGGATTTTCCATTTTTATCACAAGAGCAAATAAATGTTATGCATATGCATGGTTATGAAGCAGCATTAATTTTAAATGATGAAACATTAATTAATAGTACAGAAGAACAAGTATTTATACAAGAAAGGCAAAAATACATTTTTATTACAATTAGTGAACCATTTGTTTCACCATTCTGCTCAATTCCCAATGCTTATAAAATCCTTATGAAACATATGAAAATTAACGGGCTCAAACACAAACAGGATAAAAACATTATTGAATGTTTTGAAAAATCATATAAAATAAAAGAAAGGCATTACATGGATGTGTACATCGCAATTAAATAGCTTTATAGAATATTTTCCTAAAAACAACAGACCTGAAATAACTGGTTTACAATTATTTTGGAAAAATGAAATTTATAACTTGTTTACAGAATTTTCTGAATATATTTTAAACAAATATGACTTAAGGTTTGGAATCCCTGTATGGTCATCAAAATATGGATGGACATACAGAATTGGTAAATCAGGTGTGTATATTATTAATGGAATACAAATCCGCCAGGAAGGGTTTGTAATAGATGGAATTTTAGTAGACGGTCATGAGAATTACCAGTCTGCATTAAATTATTTCCATGATTTATATATAAATAAAGAAGCATGGTTCCATAAAAAAATAGCAGAAAAAAATAAACAACAAATCCAACGGAACAAAAACCGTATTAAAAGGGAACAAGAGGAACTGCTCAACATAAAAGATAAAATTATTCCCGAAAAATATAATATATTCCGCTGGCCTTCTAAACTTGATATTATAAAACTAAAGCATTTGTACCAGATGGATGCTGCTGGAATACATGACAATATCCTTGCAGATGAAATTGGACTTGTTCTGTATATACGTTGTAAATTAGGAAAAGAGGATATGGAACGTATGGAACAATCAATAATCAGATGCCACAATTGCAATGCAAATATATCTGAAACCTCTGATTTCAGGGAATGTACCTGCGGATACCAGTATTCGTTCAGGGAATACAAGCGGAGTTACAGAAAAAATAATATGCCAACTGGGTCTGCCGCAAAAATATTTGAATCCTTTATATCAAATTGGGAACATGCCGGAATTTATAATGAAAAAATGCTGTTAATAGATTCCCTTATCCATGAATTCCACAGATCAATGATATCTGGAACAATAAACAGGCGTGTTGCAATAAACTTTATGGATGGGACACGCAAAAATATTGAAAATATACTTAATGAACTTGCAAGATAAATACAGAATGTAATACTTTTTACACAGCCTGGAATATTCCAGGCTATGATTACTGTATATTACTTTTCCCTTGCCTTGTTAATAGCCAAATATGCTCCTTATATTATATAATCTTAAACTATTTTGTTTACTTTTTCTGATAAACCAACCATATAATGTTTTTCAGAAATACAAAACCCCTCTTACATTAAACCTTTTCATATTTCATATATCATATATCCACAAGTAAATGGAAAAAATCATATTTTTCTGTACCAATATGTTCTGCCCCATTTGCTTCATACCATTTCCGAAGCCTTACATTTTCTTCAACTATTCCAATATTTACTATTGAACATCCCATTCTGGCAGCTTCACCAAAAGCATGTCCAAGAAGTTTCTTTCCAATATTCTTATGCCTGTACTCTTCTAACACACATAAATTATTCAGTTCACATTCTTTTTCACTCTATATTAACAGGGAATAATATCCAATTATCTGTCCATTTACACAATACCCATACATTTGCCTCTTTTCATGTTACATCTGCCATTCCAGACGTTCCCTTGTTGTTGCAAATGCTGTAAACCTTGGTGCATTTTCAGGTGTAAAACCAAATTCATCTGCAACTGTCATAAAACTTTTCTGGATTACCTCTGCACATTCTTCTATATCACTTTTTGTTATTTCCCTAATCATGTTACAAACCACCTTTCTCATATATTATACCTATTTCTTCTCTAAATTTAGTATATAATAAACACATATTCCTTTCTATAAAAAATATAATATAAAATTTTTTATCCTGGAATATTGTAATACATGTTTTTAGATTTAATCTTCCATCTTGTTGTAATAAAATAAAAAAATTGGTATAATCAGATAAAGATTAAATATCATAAAGCAAAGAGATAGTATAATAAAATGAATATATACCAGATGGCAGTGGTGTCTAGTGGAACGAAAAAAACCTTGCACAATATGCAGACTGTACCAATGATGATGAACTTATATTATATTTACTTAAGGAATTATAAGAAATGTATGATAATAAAATAACATTTATAAAAACAGCAATTATAGAAGATAATGAAGTCCATGCTGGTTTATTAGAAAAATACCTGATTAAATGGAGCAAACATAAGCATGTTCCTTTAGAAATAAACCAGTACTTAAGTGCAGAAGAATTTTTATTTGAATGGGAGCCCGGACTTGGCTTTTCTGTGCTTTTTATAGATATCCAGATGCATGAAATAAACGGAATTGACCTGGCAAAATCTGTCAGAAAAAAAGACAGTGAAATTAATATAGTCTTTACTACAGGCATTACTGGTTACATGGCAGAAGGCTATGAAGTAGAAGCCCTTCATTATCTTGTTAAACCAGTTAATGAAGATAAAATATATAAATGTATGGACAAAGTCCTTAACAAAAGAAAAGATATAAACTACATTATTGTACACTCCAAAGATGAAATACATAAACTTGCCACCAGCCAGATTAACTATATTGAAGCACAGGGACATGGATGTATAATTGAAATTTTTACAAAAGAAAACAACCAGAAAAAGATAAAACAAACCGAAGTATCAGAAAGTATTTCAGAACTTGAAACCATTTTACCAAAACAAGGATTTATTAAGTGCCACCGTTCTTATCTATGTGGTATACAAAATATACACCATATTGGAAAGACAGAGATAACATTTGACACAGGAAGCCACATACCTGTAAGCAGAAGGCTCCACAAAGACGTAAACCAGGCATTTATACGATATTTTTCCAGGATTGCCAAAATATAAAACTTTAATATAGAGGAAAGGATAAAAGCAAACACTGTTCTTTCACCTTTTGTGTTTGTATCTCAAATGAAAATATAATTATTTCCAATTGGGACTTGGTGCAAAATATGGAATTAAAATATATAATATTAATTATAACAGTATTGGCCATAACCGCTTTACTATTTATATTTTTAACAGGCAAATGGCTTGCCTGGCATATAGATAGAAATACCCTTGCTTACCAGAATGGCTTGTTAGAAAAACATTGTGAAGAAGTACAAAATATGTACAAGCAGACAAGAGGCTGGCGGCATGACTACCATGACCATATCCAGACCATGAAAGCATATCTTGCAATGGGAAGAACCGAAGAACTTTCACATTTCCTTAATGAACTTGATAAAGACCTTGTTGCCCTTGATACAGTAATTAAAACCGGCAATGTTATGATTGATGCCATATTAAACAGCAAGATTTCCTTGGCAAAATCAAGGGATATTAAAATAGATGCCAAAGCAATAGTTCCCCAAAAACTAGATATGTCATTTTCAGAAATTGATTTAAGCCTTATAATTGGCAATCTTATGGATAATGCAATGGAAGCCTGTGCTGGAATAGAAAACCCTAGGCAACGTTTTATACGTATTTATATTGATATATTAAAAGGACAGCTTTATATTTATATTATGAACTCTGCCAAAGGCAGGAGAAAACGGTCAGGCAGAATTTATAAATCAACAAAAGATGGCGCCTTTCATGGTTTGGGCCTTATGCGTATTGACAAAGTAGTGGAACGTTATAATGGCTACCTTGACAGACAGGATGAAGACGGGGTCTTTGTAACAGAAATAATGCTTCCATTATAAAATAATAACCTTTACCATTCATGCACGATAAATGCCATTCGTGCATTTTTTTATATTATAAAAAAATTTGTATTATAATACAAAAGAAAACACACCCTTTAATATATTTTTAAGAAGGAGAAAAACGTGATGAAAGATAAAACGCAGACAGAAGGATTTGTTCTAAAACATTATTCAATTATTAGTGATATTGTTTATTTTATTAAATATTTTAGAAAATACGAACCATTTGTGCTTCTTTTATGTAGCCTGGAAATAATACTAAGTGCCGTAGTACCTTTAGCAGGCATTTACCTGCCTAAAATAGCTGTAGACCTTGTAGTTAATGATGCCAGCATACAAAAAGCTGCTTTTGTACTTATTCCATTTACTCTTTTAATAATGGCAGTTTATACACTAAGAACTGCTGCCGCATCTGGGAAATACAATTACTATAACTCACAACGTGACCAGTTTATTGCGCTTTTATTCCTTAAAAGTCTTAAAGTACCATATAAATATACTGAATCAGGTGAAATAAAAAAAGTATACTGGAAAGCCTATGACTCACTTTGCAGTGGTGACTGGTCAGCACTTTCCAGGATAGTTACAGGAACAACTAGCATAGCTGTAAATATTTTGTGTTTTGTTCTTTATTCCACAGTAATTGGTACACTTGATATCTGGCTGTTAATTGTACTTGATATCCTTGCATTTGCTAATTATGCATTAAATTTATGCCAGATACATTACGAAGAAACATTCAGGGATGCAATGGCAGACTCAAATAAAAAATATTACTGTGTATTAAATTCAATGGGACATACAAAAGGTGCCAAGGATATAAGGATTTTTGGTATGAACAACTGGCTTGTCCAGCTCAGGGACAAAGCAATTGAAATGCAAAGACAAATAAACCAGAAAATTTTCCATAGGAAATCACTCTTTGAGAAAGCTGGTTTTGTATTGTCAACTGCAAGAGATACAGGAGCTTATGCATTTCTTCTGTACCAGGCACTTAACGGTGTAATAGACATAGGGGAATTCGTATTGTATTTTGGAGCAATTACAGGTTTCTCAGGATTTATTACAAGTATTATGAATTCACTTGCAGAACTGCGTGCTGCAGCCAATTCAACGGATTACCTGCGTGCTTATATGGAACTTCCAGAAGAAGATACCAGTTCCGGAAACAGGCACATAAGTGAATTAAAATTTCCAGTAAAGATTGATTTTAAAAATGTAAGTTTCGCTTACCAGGATGCAAGTGAAGCTACAGAAGAAAATACTAATGAAACAAATAACACAGAAAAACCTGCAGGTAAAAAGCAAGTTTTCAGACATCTGGATTTATCAATAAACGCAGGTGAAAAAATTGCCCTGGTAGGTGTTAATGGAGCTGGTAAAACTACACTTGTAAAACTTCTTTGTGGAATGTACAACCCAGATGAAGGAGAAATACTGGTTAATGGAATAGATAGAAACGAATTTCCAAAAAAAGAACTATACATGCTATTCTCTGCTGTTTTCCAAGAACAGCTTATACTTCCTTTTACATTAGGGGAAAATATAGCAATGGACAAACCAGATAATATAGATAACCAAAAAGCATGGGATGCGATTTCTAAAGCTGGTTTAAAAGAATTTTTTGAAGAAAAAGATATTAACTTAAAAAAATATATGACAAAAAATATTATGGAAGATGGAATTGAACTATCAGGCGGACAACAGCAGCGGCTTCTTCTTGCAAGGGCACTATATAAAGATGCACCTGTCCTTGTATTAGATGAACCAACAGCAGCATTAGACCCTGTTGCAGAAAGTGAAATATACAATAATTATAACAAATACAGTGAAGGCAAAACAGCATTATTTATTTCACACAGGCTCGCAAGCACAAGATTTTCAGACAGAATTATAATGCTTGAAGATGGCAGAGTAGTAGAGGAAGGCAGCCACAGTGAATTAATGGCACTTAATGGTAAATATGCAGAAATGTTCCATATACAAAGTAATTATTATGAAAAGGGGGAAATAGCATGAATACAGATTTAACAACAAAAATCCCACTTAAGGAACATATTAAAAATATAAAAAAAATAATGCATATTATTACAGATATGGATAAATGGTATTTCTTCTTTACAAGCATTGTCCATATTATAAATGTAATTGTGCCATATGTACAGCTTGTTTTATCTGCTTATATACTTGATTCAATTATTGCAGGCAAAAATTTTAAAGAAGTATTTGCAGTTACATTAATTACGCTTATAGTAATTCTTGCTCTTAACTTTATAGCCAGCTCCATATGGAACAGGATGGAAGTAAGAAGAGAAAAAATATTTTTACTTTATTCATGTATGACACAAACCAGAATGTTAAATATGGATTTCTCAAGAATTGACAGTCCAGAGATAAAAGAACTGCGTGACAGGATAAGAAGAGATAATAACTGGGGAGCAGGCATTAATTCATTATTCTGGCAAGGCAATGCAATATTATATGGATTTTTTAATATTATTGGAGCAATTATTACTGGTATCCCAGTTATGCATTTTATGATAACTTCTGGGAGAAATTACATTATTATTGTACTTCTTGTACTTGCTGTAATCCTTTTTACTACTATGAAAGCCAGCATATACTTTAAAAAGAAAACACTGCAGTTTATGTTTGGAAAAATAAAAGAAGAAGATAAAGAAGACATAGTTTCATTTGGATGGGATTTCGTTTCTGGCAATGGATATAATTATAAAAATGGAAAAGATATAAGAATTTATAAAAGTTATAAACTAATGGAACGCTGGTGTACTGATGCTTTCCATAATAAAAAATTCCGTAAAAAATTAAAAGATTGCGCTATAGGATGGGCTGGACAGTATGGTTCAGAAGACATGGCTAAAGAAACTATAGAAGGATGTGCTTATCTTGCAGTAACTCTCGCTGCTATTACAGCAAAAGCTGGTGCAGGTGATATTATAAGACTTTCTGGATGTATGAATAAACTGGTTTCATCTATCTATATCCTTATAAATGACATGGCTGAATTTGCTCTTACAGCCAGAAAACAGGCAAGCACTATTGAACTTCTTGAACTTGAAAATGAAATGTATAAAGGCAAACTTCCTGTTGAGAAACGTAGTGATAATGAATACCAGATTGAATTTAAAAATGTTTCTTTTACCTATCCAGGAAGCAGCCAGCCTGCATTAAAGAATTTCTCAATGAAATTAAAAATCGGTGAAAAACTTGCTGTTGTTGGAATGAATGGTTCTGGCAAAACTACTATGATTAAACTTTTATGCCGCTTATATGACCCCGATAAAGGAGAAATACTCTTAAATGGTGTTGATATACGCAAATTTAAAGCAGATGAATACAGACAGCTTTTTTCTGTTGTGTTCCAGGATTATATATTATTTCCATTTAAACTTGCGCAAAATGTAGCAACAGATACAGAATACAGCCAAAGTTTTGTAAAAAAATGCCTGGAAGATGCTGGTTTAAAAAAACGTATAACAGACTCTGGTATGGATATGGAAACATATTTATATAAAGATTTTGATGATACTGGCGTAGAAATATCTGGAGGTGAAGCCCAGAAAATTGCTATTGCAAGGGCAGTTTACAAAAATTCACCATTTATACTTCTGGATGAACCAACTGCAGCACTTGACCCTCTGGCTGAATTTGAAATTTATACTAATTTTGATAAAATTATTGGCACTAAAACTGCCATATATATATCACACAGGTTATCTTCATGCCAGTTTTGCGAAAAAATTGCAGTATTCCATGAAGGCAGTCTGGTACAATATGGAAGCCATAACAAATTGCTGGAAGATAAATCTGGAAAATATTATGAAATGTGGAACGCTCAGGCACAGTATTACCAACAGGCATAAAAAATCCATATTATACAAAATTAGTTCCAATGGACACTTTTCCACAATGTCCATTGGAACCTTGTAAATTTTATTATTTTACATGTGGACTACCCGTGTAGCAATTTTCTCCTGGAAACGTACATCATGTTCAACTAATATCATAGATGGTTTAAATTCAAGTAATAATTCTTCTAACTGGATTCTTGTAAATACATCAATATAATTTAATGGTTCATCCCATATATAAAGATGTGCAGGCGTCATAAGACTTGCTGCTATAAGCACTTTCTTTTTCTGTCCTTCTGAATAATCTTCAAAAGATTTTACAAATTGCACACGTTCTAAATCAAGCTGTCTTAAAATTGCGCAGAAAAGACTTTCTTCCAGACCTTTTTGGGCACAAAATTCCTTTATAGTTCCTTTTAAAAAGCTTGTATCCTGGTTAATATATGAAACTACAAGACCTGAGCCAATATTCAGCTGGCCACTGCTAATAATATTACTGTCCTCTTTATTATACAAATTAAGAACTGCCTTAATAAAACTTGTTTTTCCACAACCATTTTTACCATGTAAAAACACTCTCTCCCCACGTCCAATTTTAAAATTAAAATTATGGACCAGTGGTGAATCCTGTGTATATCCCATTGTAAAATCCCTTGCACTAACTAAAATATCTTTATGGTATACAAGAGGTTTTATTTTAAGTTCTACAGGATTTTCTATATCCCTAAGCAGCCCTTCCTTCTCTTTTATTTCACGGTCTATTCTCTGCTCATATTGTTTTACACGCTTTTGCATCTTCTTTGTCTTTGCACCAATATAAGCTCTTGTCCCCATTGAACGGTCATGTTCTTTTATTGGGTCATAACCAATTTTGGTGCTCTCATTCTTATTAGCCCACTGCTTGCACTGCTTTACAGATTTCTCCAAAGATGCAATCTCTTGTAAATGCTTTTTATTTTCCATTCTTGAAAAATTATCTTTTCTAGTCTTATTTTCCCACCAGCTTGAGAAATTCCCACTCTGTACTTCTATTGATTTGCGGTTAAGTACAAGTACATGGTCTATACATGCATCTAATAAATCCCTGTCATGTGATACAAGTATAAACCCTTTCTTTTTACGCAAATATTCTTTTACAGATTCCCTTGCTTCATGGTCAAGATGGTCTGTAGGCTCATCAACCAGCAGAAAATCATTCTCTCCAGAAAAAAGCAGTGCCAGCAATACCTTTGTGCGTTCACCATGGCTTAAAGAATTAAATGGACGGTACAAAACCTCTGCAGAAACATTTAATTTATCCAGTTCACATATAACACGCCACTGTTCACATCCAGGTTTTAAATCTTCCATAAAATCTGCTGCACATATTTTAAGCATATTTCCATCTATATTATAAGGAAAATAACCTGTTTCTACTGGTATATTAATTGAACCTTTATATTCATACTTTCCTCTTATCAAATTTAAAAATGTTGTCTTTCCCTTTCCATTTCTGCCAATAAAACCAAGCTTCCAGTCCGTATCAATTGAAAATGAAACATTTTCAAAAACGTTGTCAAAACTTCCTTCATAACAAAATGTAAGGTCTGTTACATTTATTCTTGCCATATATACCGCCTCCTCAAAACAAAAAAAACCATCTGTTGCCAAATGGTTCTAATTTCCTCTAGTATAGTATACTAATGTGCCTGTATATTTGTTTTAAGAAACTTATGGTTATACATAACTACCTTATTTCCACACAAAAAAAGAGGCTATAGGAACATAATCCATTTTTGGCAACATAAATAAACAGTATTTTTGTTAAAATCCTGCTAATTATAAAAACATGTTTCAAAAATAGATTATATATACATCCTTTCACCTCTCCCTGATATTTTAATAAACGGATTATAACATAAATAAAGCACTATGTAAAGCCAATTATTATTTGACTTCAATTAGTCTTTTGGACATAATGCAAAAAAACTGTTATAATCATATGGGA
>ERZ778516.179-NODE-179-length-56063-cov-15.350432_pt1 | contig 56063 bp, 31 predicted proteins | sample MGYA00510342_ERZ778516 | MGnify/ENA primary metagenome ERZ778516 (study PRJEB29527, sample SAMN07138961) | mouse gut metagenome | material: feces | host: mouse | place: China:Nanjing | collected 2016-01-25 ...
ATAAGCATTCCTAAACCACCAAAATAAGGTGCTACTCATTATGGCTACAAGTATTGCTAGAATCTGCATTGTATAGATTCTGTTTTATTGTTATTGTGAGACTGTTCCTATTCTAAAAACTCAATATCTTTATTTTCTCCCATAGTTCCTCACCTTTTTTATTATCGTTAGAATCTATAATATCTTGCATATGTTCTTTGATGGATTTGGTTTGATTGTTGAAAGATATGCACTTTTTGAGAGATTCTAAAAATTCAGGTTTAATACTCCCTATATAGAAATTATTATCTTTAAAATTAAAAGGCTTGCACTCATACTTTAATGCGAGACAATTAATTCCCTTTAATTTCTCTATAAATTCATTAAATTGTCCATCAATATATAGTTCTATTTGGCTAAGAATATAAGATTGAAAAAGAACTACATAATCAAAACCTAGATTTTTAATAGTCTCCATTCCCTTCTCTGTTATTGTAACAAATATAGTATGGGGTAGATTAGGTGTTGTTTCTATTACATAACCTTGAATTTCAAGGTATAGCAAATCTTTTATTTCAAACACCAGATTGTTTTCGTTCATTTTTATTTGTGAATTTTCTTGTATGTCAAACCTTATGGGTTGTGCTCTTAGGTCATTATTTAAGGTATATCGTTTTGCTATATAGTAAATTTCTCTTAATAGTCTTTCTTGTTGATGTGTCATAAATGTTCCTTTGGGATTATTAAGTCTTTTTTGGAATCTTATATAATTCCACTCTTTGCTGCATTATTTTAAAATTAATTATCTCATCTCACACTTCCTTGTATGGTTTGTATCTCCTCATCATTCAAGCAATACAGCTTATACACTAATTTATCAATTTGGGATTCTAAAGCGGAAATATCAAAGGTGGAATCTTTTACTTTAAATTTTAGAATCTCATCAACTAAAGCAATGATTTGATTCACGATATGTTGGTTTGCTTTGGTGGTTTGTGGAATCGGGAGTTTTTCTATATATTGTTTTATCCACCGAAACACTCCATCACCCAAATTTGAAGCAATTTGTTGCATATAAAAATAAATGAGTTTTGAATTAAGAATCGCACACAAATACTTATCATCTCTCGGGATAAAATAGCAAGTTTGATTGATATAATATCCCTTGTCTTCATATATAAAACAAGGGCTTTGAGTCATTTCCGCCCAAATGATTTTTGCTTCAAATTGTGTGGAATGTTGGCTATCCAAAAATGCTGCAAATAATTGATAAATTTTATCAATTACCTCTATTCTCTCTCTCTCTCTCTCTCTCTCTCTCTGCTTTGTAGCTCGGATTCTATGATGTTGATTTCATTTTGATTTAAGCCATAGAGTTGGTAGATAAGGGAATCTAATCTTTGCTCTAGCTCCTGTGTTTTTTGCCTTTTAGATTCTAAAATCTCACTTGCAAGACTTTCAATCTCTTTTAAAAGTGTAGAATCTATTTTATGCGTCTCTATTACGGGCAGTTTTTCTACAAAAATTTTGCTCATAGATAAACCATCTGCTTGGAGTGTGCTACAAATTTGTTTTAAATACCAAAAACTCATTTTTGAAGCAAGGACGGCGTTAAGATATTCTAGATTCTCACCCTTAATCATAAAAGCAGTTTTGTCTAAAAAATAACCCATTTTATCAAGCATAAAATTCACACCTTGTGTTGTTTCGGGATAAATAATTTTAGATTCATACCGATAGCTTGGTATTTTTAGCCCATCGCAGAATCTAAAGGCTTCTTTTAATGTTAATTCAAAAGATTCACAAAGCATTGTTACCAATGCAAGAAGCCTACTTTCCACACTCGCAATTAGCAATAGTGCTATGGTTATTTCGTGGGGGGGGGGGGCGTCGTGCTAATTAGCTCTATTTCTCTATCATTTAGTCCATAGAGGGCATAGACCATAGAATCTAGTTTGGATTCTAGTGTGTTGGTGGGGGCATTTTGTGCTTTAGATTCTATGATTTGTTCTACAATATTTACAAACGCTCTCTCTTGCTCCTGTGTGATTTTGGGGATAGGGAGTTTTTCTATTTTTTCTTTTGCGCCATAGGCATATTTGCCTGTTTCTATAAGGTTTGTCATTTGCGTAATGAGAAATTTATAAAGTGTGCTATTCATAAGTCCTAAAATATAAAGCAAAAAATTTTCTTTATATTGCTTGTCTGTTATCATAAAAAGGGAATTGTTAAAATACATCGTTTCTTTTGAATAGGCAAAGAAGTATTCTCCACTTACAGGATTCCATACGATTTTAGGCTTAGCAAATTCATTGATATAAGCACAATTTCTAAGATTATAGGGCGTTATGCCTTTATCATCTCGGTTATAGAATCCTTTACCCTTACTTTCTCCTTTATTCGCCACTTCATCAAAATGTGCTTGTAATGCTGGATATTCCTCTATATCAATGGGTGGAATTTCTACACAATCAATATCGTTTCTTTTTCTTGTTTTAAAATCCTTAATTTTTAATCCAAAAATTTTTGCTTCCTCTTTTGTGATAATATAGGAATTTCTCGTGCAAATAAGCCAAAGATTCGCCCACGCATAGTTATATCTTTTTATATCTTGTCCGCGCAAAATAGGCTTTATAATCTGCTCTGTGCGTTCTTTTTCATTTATCATTAAAAAGTCATTCTTGTATTCTAAATCCCGCTTTGTTTCTGCTAATTTTTCATTATATTCAAAAGCTAAATAGGGTTTTAAACTATTCTTGCTATTATCGCAAATGCTTAAAATTTCTGCTCGTTTTTCTGAAGTGATAAGAAATACGCCCTCTTTTTTGCCATTGACTTTTACATCATTGCAGCCTGTTTTGATACCATAATTTATATTTATATCCCAATCCTTTAGCGGTGTGCCGATTGCCTCTATCTTATCTTTGAGGGCTTGGGTCTCCTCATCATTAAATGCAAAATTCTCTTTATTTAGAAATTTTTGTGGACAATCTTGTGCGTTTTCTTTGAAAAATATCATCAAGCTGGAGCTGATTTGATATTCACGTTTGAATAGAAAATGTGGGAATATATGCTCACTTTGAGTTGGAGTAGCATATATGGTCGTAATAGCCGTATCCACCGTGGCAGTTTTAAAGATTTTCACGCCATTAAAATCGTAATGTGAATCAATGCAAAAATCTAATAATAGCTCTCGCAAGTTTTTCCAATAACCGCCCCTGCACCATTTATTGCTCGTAATAAAGCTTAAAAATCCTCCATTTTGGAGCAAATTTAAGCCCTTAGCATAAAAATAAGTGTAAATATCTGCTGAGGAGTTGGCAAATTTATAATGTTTGCTGTGGCAAACAAAGTCTTTAAATTCATTAAGTATAGTGTGTTTGTTTGGTATATCCTCTTGACGAATGTAAGGGGGATTGCCTATCACTATATCAAAAGCCCCCTTGTGCAAATACAGGAGCGAAAAAGAAGCGGTATAAAAAGCATTTATCCGTGTGGAAGTCATTTTGTGCGTAATCTTTATAGAGCTGCTCTAGGCTCTGTATGTATTGTTTATAGTTTAATATATTTTGCTGTTGTTTTGCCCTCTCTCTTTGTTTGATAGCTGGGTTTCGCTCCTCGCTTTGGACAATTTCTTCAATTTGTTTTATACGTTTGTCAAAGGCAGTTTTCATAATGGCAAGAATTTGCTTTTTTAGGGCGTTTTTATCTGCATTTGGGTCATAATAGGCGAGAAAAAGCTGCTCTAGTTTTTGTGTCGCATTCAAATCAAAGATGGAAGCACTTATATCTCGCTCTCCCAAAAGATTGACTTGGTGGATTGGGGCATTCATATCCCTTGCGGCGATGACTTCGATCCCCTCTAGCGTCTATATTAGGCTATTGCCCTGCATAAATTTAAAATCTAGGTTTGGCAGCGGTGCGGGTGTGTCCTCATCTACGGCGATTGAGAGCCAAAAGCGGAGTTTCGCTATCTCGATAGCATCGGCATCTATATCTATGCCATAGATTTGCTTTTGGATTATCTCGCGTTTCAAGGCTGCGATGTCTTGGGCTTGCATAGTGGGGTTGAGTAAATGTAAGATTCTCAAAATCTCATTTAAAAGCCCCATAGGAAACGCTCCGCTACCTAGGCTAGGGTCTAGGATTTTAAGGGATTTTATCGCGTGGGTAAGAGTAGTAGTATTTTGGGAGATAAAATCATCAGTTTTAGCGTGAAAGATAAGATTGTAAATAGCCTCTTTTTGCTCCTGTGTGGTGGCGTGTCGCTCTTGTAAAGTGCGCGTGATGGCATTTTGACACATAAAATGCACAATTTCTCGTGGCGTGTAAAAAGCCCCTGTTTGCTTTTATAATCGATAAGATTCTCAAAGACTTTGCCAAGCATTTCGGGGTCTATGCCGATTTCTGTATTATCGGGGGTGGATTCTTCAATAGTGAAGTTATAGCTCTCAAACACATCAAAAATCGCTTCAAAATCACTATTATCAAGGACTTCACATATAAAAGGAGAGGATTCCATATTTTCTTTACGTCCATTTATTTGCTTGGTAAATGCCTCAAACAATCCGCCATTAAGGAATGGAATCTTGCTCTCAAAAAGCGATGAGTAATCATTTTCGTGCTTGGTATTTAGGCTCTCAAAAAAGAGCGGACAAAGATATGTGGCATAAAAGGATACATTTTTTTCTTTCGACTTTTGAAAGGTAGTGTATAAAAAGCCCTTATCACCACTCCCATAGGGCATATCTTTAGGCACACCTAGCCAACCTTTCTTTTGCAAAAAGTATAAAAATACAATCCGCCCTAAAAGCTTTTTGACAAAGGCATTGATAGCTTTAGTCTCGCTTAGCCCCTCATAGCCATTGAGTACATTCAAGGCAACGTGATTAGCAGAAAGCTTTTGACTTAAATTTTCATAAAGCCCCTTGTATTTTGCGTAAAATTCTTTTGTAACAGGCTCTACGCTAAAGGCTTCTTGGAGTGTGTTTAGGCTTTTATCTTTGGTATTTATGAATTTTTGCAGCTGCTCTTTTGCCGTTTTAATTTTAGCATTTTCTCCTAGTGTGAAGCTAAAGCGGCGGGGATTAGAGAAAGCGGGTTTATTGAGGTTATAGTCATAGCCTTGCGTTACAAGGCTTAAGCGGAAATTTTCTTTATCATTTTTATCGTAGAAAACTGCCAAGATGGCACTCATATCTAGCGCATTGTTCTTGATGATAGAGCTAAGTTCTTTATGTAGTGTTACCTTGGCGTCTATACTCTGTGTTTCAAAGGCAAATATACCTAATTCATCGGATTCTAATAGGATTGGCTCACATAGTTTTGCGTAGGATTTGATGATGTTGCCTGCTTTGTAGAGATGTGGCTGTTCTGTTTTAATATTTTGGGCTTTGCTGCCAAAAGATTCTATGATGAAATCTTTAAAATGCTCGTAGTCATAGGGCTGGGTTAAAAATGTATCAAGTGCGCTCATAGATTATCCTTTGTTGGTTGGGTTGTCATTGTGAAGCACGTTAGGGGTTTTGTGGCGTGTATTTGCCCGTAGGGATTTAGCCCACCCCCTAACCCCTCCGCTAAGGGAGGGGGAATGATAGAGGAAGATTCTGTATTGTCTCTTAGCATTTCAAGATTTTGCAAGTTATGGATTGCTTCACTGCATTCGCAATGACGATAGATACGCAAGTGTGGGTTAGCACTTCGTCCAGACGCTTGGGCTTTGCCTCGCAATGACGCAGTTGCTGCATTACTCATTTTTGCTGCCTTTGGTAAAAGTGCTAATGCTTAATTGAATCTGCGGCGGGGTGTAAATGCTAGAATCTTGATTGTATTCATTGGTATTTGCGGCAAGGGCATATTTTTCTGCCAGGTCTTTAAGGGTTTGGGCGAGATTCTCATCTTGTGTCTTTACAATTTCTTTGGATAAATGTGTATGACTGCCATTTTTAAGGGCATTTATCAAAGATTCTCTCACGCTCTCATCTGACTCTTTGCAATAGCGAATCTTGGCAATAGCTTGCCTATCCTTTGGATTTAGCTTGTTTTCTTGCGCGTTAAGCTCTGGCTTATCTTTCAGGTCTTGCTCGTGGCGTTTTAATGCGGCGTTGATGTGGCTGTAATGTTCTTTTAACTGCTCTTGCGTAGGCTTTAGAATCTTGGCATTAAAATGTGCTTTGAGAAAATCGGCTATGCTATAAAAGTCGCTACTGCTTACTTCTGGCTCGTTTATGAGGCTTTGAGTATTTGTAGCGATGTGATAGGGATAGAATCTTGTTGTTTGAGTTTTATGTGGCGTGTGCGTATGGGCAATGTAGGCATAGCTCTCATTTTGGGTAGATTCTATAATAGAGCGGGATTTTAGCGGCAGGGCTTTGATACGCATAAATGCCTTTGGGTCTTTATCGTGCAGCTTTCGCAAGTCTTTGAGATATTCGGTGTCCTTGCTCTGCTCTTGGTTGCTTTGATTGATGAGGTTGTAGAGCTGTTTGCTTTCTACGATTTCATTTTCATCATAAATCGCAGAATCCTCGCCCAAGGCAAAATGAAAGCTTTGTATTTTGCTGTGAGCAATAGCATTAATATTGATAATCTCATTAGCTAAATGCGTGGGCTTGAAGTTATAGATATGTATAAATTCAAAGCTCGTGCCTATGCGGTTTATACGTCCAATTCGCTGCATTAATCTTGTGGCATTGTAGGGTGTGTCATAGTTAATGATAATATCTGCGCGGTGGAGATTCACGCCCTCTGCCAAAACATCTGTGCTTACAATGAGTGAATAATCATCTTTTTGCCACTCTTTAGGATAATTGGCATCAAAATTAGCTCTAATATCATCTTCTAAGCTGTCTTTATTTGCCGCACTTATATTTAAGATTCTATCCTTAAATACGCTATTTTTAAGTGTATCCTCAAGGTAGTCTGCTGTGGTCTTTGCCTCTGTGAAAAGCACCATTTTATGATGTTGATTGACATTTAAAAAATCTTTTAAAACATCAAGCTTTGGGTCAATCTCCACCTGCTGTCATTGTAAGAGCAGATTCTGCAAAAGGGCTTTGTCTTTTTCTAGCTTAAGGGTAAAATTTGGCGTAAAATCTTCTACTTCTAAAGCTATAAAGTCATCTTCCCTCTCTTCTAAAAATTTTTCTAAATCCTCATCATTTTCACTTAACACAGCTTCATAAAGCTTATCGCGATTATCATAGTATTTAGGGATATAGATGTGCTTGTTCGCAAACATTCTAAACAGCATATTATGGGAAGTGATTTGTTTCTCTAGTGTGGATTTGAAGGCGGCAATGCTAGAATCAAAACGTTTGAATAGAATCTGCTTAATGAATTGCTGTAATTGATGAGTGGATTTCATAAGGAAATCTTCGCCATCTGCTCCCTCTCGCCCATAGGCTTTCATATATTTTTGTCGCCCAATGCCTGTAAGATGAGGGAAAATCAAATAACGTGCATAGGTAAAACCGCTTTGATTTTTATCTCCCTCATCGAAATTAAGTATCGTAAGCGTATGGGTCGCTAAATGCTTGGAGATAGAATCTAGGTCATAGGTTAAATCTTTAGGCTTTTCTATGCGGGGAAACTTAAGATTTTGAGCTTTCATATCATCTATATAGAGGGCTTGTATATCGCCCCTCGTGCGGCGAATCATAATATGAGTAAGGAGCTTCTCACGCAGGGTGCTATTGATTTCTTCTAGCTTTTTGTGTTGTTCTTGTATTTGATCTTTGGGGCTAGGTTTTTGCTGGTAGAGTTTTTTTAGCTCTGTTTTAATCGCATTAAATTGTTTTATAAGCGGACTAAAGAAATGTTCTAGATTCTCCACACCCTCAATGCCTGAGTGGCGGGGATTGCAAAAGAGATACACTTGATTTTTAATATCCTCTGGGGAGTTATTTTGCGGGGTGGCAGAGAGCAGCATAATCTTTCTGTTTGCAAATGATGTCGGTACGTGATAGGGGGTTTTGCAAAGATTCTGTAATGCCTGATAGCGATTGGTTTTGCTTGTGCGGAAATTATGGCTTTCATCGATGATAATAAGCTCGATTTGTGCTATTTCATCTTTGCTTAGTTTATGGAGGCTATCGTGTGTGGTAATATCGTAATTTGTAATATGAATATCATCAAAATGTTTTTTCCACGATTTTTTGAGGGCAGGAGGGGTGATGATGAGAATCTTGCCCTTGATAATCCCATCTTTGCGACATTTTTGTGCGATGATAGAGGCGATGAGGGTTTTGCCAAGCCCTACTACATCGCTTAAGAAAAAGCCATTGTATTTTTTGAGTTTAGCTATGCCCTCTTGAATGGCGTGGATTTGGTAGTTATAGGCGGTATAGCCCTTGAAAAGCGATTCTATGGAATTATCTGTTGTGAGGCTTTCCTCTCCAAAGTGGCTTAAAAGCAGCTTGTAGTATAGGTCTTTGGGGGAGAGGATCGGCAGATAGCTTTGAGTAGTGCAGGATTGTATATCTTGGGCGGTGATTAGCACGGCGTTGTCCCATAGCCTATTAAATTCGCTTAAGGCGTAAGTGATGTCATTGGATTCGGTAGTGAGGAGATTCACCTCGTAATTTTTCTCTAATCCATTATATGTGAGATTGGAGCTGCCTACGATAAGAGAGCCATTATAGAGTTTGGCATCGTTCGTGTGGCTTTGGATAGGAGACGAAGAGAAGACATAGAATTTTGCATGGACATTTTTCTCTCTTACTATGCGGATTTGAATCTTATTAGACTTTAGGAGGTCTTGCAAAAGGGCAAAAGATGTCTCTACATCTTGTGTGTAGTCCTCGCTCTCTAGCGTTTGGGCTTGATTTTGGATAAAAGAATCGCGGAATCTTTTATCTTGGTGGGCTGGGTCAAAACCTTTTTGCGATAGCTCATAAAGCAGCAAATCCACATCAAGCCCCACAAGAATGCGGATACTCTCTAGTGTGTCATAGGCATTTGTAGTGCTGGGGTTTTGGGGTCGAGAAGAGTGTGTTTGTGAAAATGTGCTTTGAGTAGGGTGCATTAAGAGATTATGAAGCCGCCAAAAGCCGCTAATACGGAAAAATCCGATAAGAAAGCTTAAGTGCTTGATATGAGTACCGCCATAAAGGGCGTTTTTAAATTGATTAATGAGGGTGTCATTACCATTATGATTGGTAGTGAATTTGGTATTGTGCGGAGGTGTGTGGGCTGTGTGTTTTGGTTGATTTTGAGGTGGTGGAGTGAGATTCTGTGTAGATAGGGTGGAAGTAGAATCTACTCTATCCCCCCCCCCGCTGCTATTTAAGAGGTGTTGCATAGTATTCCTTTATGTTTTTTGGATTATAAGATTCTATACTTTAAAAACTCACTTTGCAAGTATGGATAAGCACTTCGTGCAAATGTGGTGCAAAGCACAACAGCAAAGGCATCATAGAGAATCTATCCTAATTTTTCTTTTAAGAGTTCATTGACACGGGCGGGGTTTGCGCCTTTGGCATTTTTCATCACTTGCCCCACAAAGAAGCCAAAGAGCTTGTCTTTGCCGCTTTTGTATTCGCTCACTTTATCGGCATTGGCTATAAGGATAGATTCTATAACGCTTAAAATCGCACCATCATCATTGACTTGTGCTAATCCCATAGAATCTATGAGACTATCCACATCACCGCCACTCTCTTCTACAAGCACATCTAGGATTTGCTTCGCACTTTTGCCACTGATTTTGCCCTCCTCAATGCGTTTAACAAGTGTAGCTAAAGTTTTAGAATCCACCCCACAAGTTTGCAATGTGTTCTCTCCCTTTAATCGCCCTAAAAGCTCTGTGGTAAGCCAAGTAAGCGCACCTTTAGCGCTTGCACCCCTCTCAAGCATAGATTCAAAATATACACATAGCTCAAGGCTACTTGTTAGCACTCCCGCATCGTAGGGTTTAATGCCTAAGTCGCTGATGTATCTTGCCCTTTTTTCATCGGGCATTTCAGGGATTTCCTGTGCTTCTTGCATAAGCTGCTTGTCGATATGTACAGGTAGCAAGTCAGGCTCGGGGAAATAGCGATAATCAGCTGCTTCCTCCTTGCCTCGCATAGAGCGCGTGATACCCTTAGTAGTGTCAAAAAGGCGTGTCTCCTGCACAACCTCCTTTTCATAGCTACCATTTTCCCACGCTTCAATCTGCCTTTCCACCTCGTATTCGATGGCTTTTTGGATAAACTTAAAGGAATTGAGATTCTTAATCTCTACGCGGGTGTAGAGATTTTCATCGTCTTTTGGGCGGATAGAGACATTCGCATCACATCGAAAGCTCCCCTCCTGCATATTCGCATCGCTTATACCGAGGAAGCGCACGATAGAATGGAGCTTTTTAAGATAGGCTATAGCTTCATCACTACTTCGCATATCTGGCTCACTCACAATCTCTAGCAGAGGTGTGCAAGCGCGATTTAAATCCACTTTTGAGTGATTATCTTCGTGGATATTTTTCCCCGCATCTTCTTCAAGGTGGGCGCGAGTAACACCTATAATCTTTGTCTTATCATCAAGTGCTATCTCAATGCTGCCTTTACCCACGATGGGAATCTCAAACTGGCTGATTTGATAGGCTTTAGGCAAATCGGGATAAAAGTAGTTTTTACGCGCAAAAATGGAATTTTGATTAATCGTAGCATTAATGGCAGTGCCAAATGAAATAGCCTTTTTTAGAGCTTCTTTATTCAGCACGGGTAGGGCACCGGGCAGTCCTAGGCAGGTGGGACAGACATTTTTATTAGGCTCATCGCCAAAGCTTGTGGCACAGGAGCAGAAAATTTTTGTTTTGGTATTAAGCTGGACATGCACTTCTAAGCCAATGATTGTTTCATAGCTGGACATAAGGTAACCTTTGTAAGATAATGTTTGAGAATGTAAGGTGCTAGTATAGGGAAAAGTCAATAAAAGATTCATAAATTTTTAAAAAGTTTTTTTATAAAATAGGGTATTTAATGAGATGGCTAAAGTTTATTGAACTTTAGTTGAGGCAGGGTTTGTAGGGTATTTTTAAATGCCGATGTTAAGATATTTTATGACTTGTTGGGAAATCACAGTGAAAAGAATGGTATTTTTTTTGATAAGCTTAGTGCTGAATGTTGGAGTGGCACAGGATTTACAGCTTTATCAAATAGATACAGAACGCTCAAATCCTGCACTATCAATAGATGATAAGACACTCAAAGGGGCAGATACAGAATCGGGTAAAAAAATAAGCAAAGGTCTTTCATTGAAAGCCGATGTATTTGCTAATGAAGGCTATTCAGAGGCTGAGCTTGAAACGGGCAATGCAAATTTGAATGAGATAGAAGCCCCGATGTCGCGCTATGGCGCAGGAATAGAGATAAAATATGCTATTAAATCGAATTCGCGTTTGAAGCTAGAGATTTTTTTTTTAAGGGCATTAGAGCTTAATACGCAAAGAAAAGGCGGCAAAGTTAAGGCGTATGATAACGGGATTCGATATGAGGAAAATGCCTATGATTATGGTGATAAAACGATGTATTCTGCGTGGGCAAACAGCATTGGTGTGGCTCTAACACTTCTAAGAAAACATCATCTTATGCTGACACTTAAGCAAACACAGCTTGCAAGTAGTGGAACATCACTTGGATTTTCAAATACATTCAGTAATAAAATAGGTTTATCGGGATTTGATTCAAGCATTGCTGGGTCAATATGGGGAGGCAATGTGATGAATCCCTGGGCTGCAACTACACAGATTTTTTTAACATATAGCTATGTTTTTTGAGGGCTTTAGGTATAATAAATAGGTATAATAAAGCTTTCTAACAGCAAGTGAGGTAAATATGAAGACAATCAGTGTATTTGGTGGAGGAGCTTGGGGGAGGGCTTTAGCCTTTGCATTAGCTGAAAAAAATCAAGTGCAAATCATTTCAAGACGTGATATTACCTCCTTGCTTACCCCACTTAACGAAAAACTACAAATAAATAATCATTTACCAATTGTGCAGATTCCTCATCTTGAGGCATTAGAGGCAGATTATTTTGTAATGGCGATTGCCACAAGCGCTTTGCGGGAATGGCTTGCTTATGCTAAGTTGCCACAGGGGATTAAGATTCTCTGTGCGAGTAAGGGTATAGAATCTGGTAGCGGGGCGTTTGTAAGTGATATTATGGAGGAGAGCATAGCGCATAAAAATATTGCTTATTTAGGTGGGCCTAGTTTTGCTTATGAGGTGGTGCAGTCTCTGCCTTGTGCACTTGTGATACATTCTCGCAATCTTGTGCTAGGCCGTGAATTTGGAGCATTAATGCCACATTTTATTAAAACGTATGTAAGCCCTGATGTTGTGGGTGGTGAAGTGGCTGGAGCGTATAAAAATGTGATAGCCATAGCAGGGGGGATTTGTGATGGATTACGCTTTGGTGCAAATGCTAAGGCTTCGCTCATTGCGCGCGGATTGGTAGAAATGAGTAGATTTGGGGAGCATTTTGGTGCGAAAATGGAGACATTTTTAGGGCTTTCTGGGGCGGGAGATTTGTTTCTTACTTCTCATTCTACGATGTCCCGAAATTATCGTGTGGGGCTAGGTTTAGCAGAGCAAAAGAGTATTGAAGAGATTCTAAAAGAGCTTGGTGAAGTGGCTGAAGGTGTGATTACTGCAAAAGCTATTACAGAAATAGGGCAAAGGGAAAATATTTATACACCGATTGCTAGAGAGATTAGTTTGATTATAGAAGGAAAAAGTGTTAAAGAGAGTTGGAAAACGCTTATGTCGTAGCCACGAGGGCTACGAAACTTATTTTTTAGCTTTGGCTACTTCGTCTTTAAGACCTTTTCCAGGACGGAATTTAGGAACAGCCTTTTCTTTTGTTGTATAAGTTTTGTTTGTTCCGGGAACTTTACCTGATTTTGCTTTTTGAACTGCTGTTTCAAATTTACCAAAACCTACAAGCTCCACGCTTTGTTTTTTAGATAAAGCCTTAGAAATAGCATCGACAAAAGAATTTACTGCTTTCTCAGCATCTTTCTTTGTGTCGTATTTGCCAACTTTTTTGACTAAATCTACAAATTCTGCTTTGTTCATTACAAACTCCTTGCATATTAAAAATTGAACAATCCATTCTATACAATTTTAAGCTTGAAGTCAAGTTATATTGCACATAATTTTTGTTTTTTTCTTTTGTATGGAAAATTAGATGATATTTTGGAGAAATTTTTTCGCTATCTTGATTTGTTCCATATGGGTTTTTATTTCAAGCTGTTTTGATTCTAAGAGAAGTTTAGTTTGATGGATAAGCTCTAGGGCTTGAAGCTTATCTTCAAGTGGAGCATTTTGTAAGTTTTGAGGCAGATTGCTTACAAGCAGAAATGCTTTTTGGTCATCTTTTTGCAGTAAGGCGACTTTTAATTTATCGTGCCAATTCATCTTGATTAATCTCACGCCAAGCTTCTAAAAGTCCTTTGGCTACATTGATAACAGTATCAATTTTTGTCGTATCATTAGCAACATTAGCTTGAGTAAGGAGCTTAATTTGATGTGTATAAAGCCCTGTGAGATAAACTGCTACTTCACCACCCTTTTCATAATCAAGTATGTTAAGCAACTCGGTAAAAATATCTGTGGTTTTATTAATATAATAGATTTTTTTCTCTATGTCTTCGGCTTCCATATAGCGTTTGGCTTGGGCACAAAATCTCAAAATCCCTTCATAAAGCATTTCTACAAGTTTAGCAGGGGATTCTACAGAGACTGAGTTTTGTTGATAGAGGTTATAAGCATTGTTGCCATACATGAGTACTCCTTATTTTTTAGCTATGGATTGATCAATCATAAGCTGAACGCTACTAAAGGCATTGTTGGTTTTAGAGATTTGTGAATCATAGGCTGCAAATCTCTGCGCCATAATGTCATAGCGCATATTGAGCTGTTCGACTGCTTTTTTACGATCTTCACGTAGTTTTTTATCATCTTTTGTAAGACTTTCTTCAAGCAATTTAAGACGTGCATTGCCGCCATTTAAAAGCCTATCAAGCTCTTGGTCAAATTTTTTAAATACCCCATCAACCTGAACTTCTCTAAATTCTGTCGTTTTAAGACTACCATTAAAAAAATCTTGTGTTCCTTGAGGATCGGCAGCTAGGGTAGATGTAAGCTTACTTACATCAAGGCTCATCTTACCTTTTTCGTCAAGGGCTAAACCATATTTTGCCAAGCTTTTAATCTCTGTATCTGTTACAATGGTTGTAGAAAAAATACGATTGAGTGTAGGGCGGATAGAGCGAATATCACTATCACCATTAAACACACCTGCAATCTTAGAATCTTCATCATATCTTGTTACTTCATCAAGCTTCATGGCAAGGGTATTGTAAGATTCTACAAATTTTTTCACACTCTCAATAATCTCTTCATCATTACGTGTAATACTAATTACAGCAGGCTTGCCGGGCTCGGTGGTGGTAAGCAGCTCAATATTTACTCCACTTACTACATCATCAATATTGTTTGTGGGGCGTTTCATTGAAATGCCATTATATGAAAATACAGCATCTTGGGCAGTCTGGACTTTACGAATCTTAAATAATTCCTCTTGGGTTTTAGCATAATTCATCGTAGCACCACTCTTTAAACCCAAATCTTCAAGCGCTTTTTGACTCGCAGGATCATTATTGGCATAGATATTAACCTCACCTGTATCGGAATTAATCACGAGTTTGCCCTCATCATTGACAGAACCATAAATACCAGCAATATTATTAATGGCTTCGGCTATATTTTTTGCATTTTGTGCAGCGGTATTTTTCTCTTTAGTGAGTGTTGATAAATCAAGCGGGACACTCCCTATATGGATAGTGCCTGTGAGCTTCCCAGCTCCTACACTTTTGGTTGCTACCATTAAATCATCTTTTATGCTCTCCTTACTCTCATTGAATCCTAGGATTGGCGCTTTTGTGCCTTCAATTTGAATCTGGTATCCACGTTTATCATTAATGGTGAGTGTATCACTATTGGCTCCACCTATACCGATATTTAAGTCATTATCAAGCAATCCATCAAAATCAGCATCGCTCTTAATACCAGCAATCACAGCTTCTTTGAGTGTTTGGGCATTATCTTGTGATTTTGATTCTGTAGCAGTTTTGGGAATTGTTATGGAGAGAGTTTTATCAATACCTTTTTTATCTTTAAGGGTGATAGATAAATCACCATCTTTGAGCTCAAAGGCACCACTTGGCACAACAGATCCACTTATAGTAGAGCCAAAATATATTCTTGAGGATTCGCCTGTGTCTTTTGAATTGATCATAAGCTGATAGGGGTTTGAACCGCCAGTTTTCATCACAATCCCCATCACTTCGCCATTGGTGGTATCAGTAATGAGCTGGGCTACTTCTCCTAACTCCATACCCGCTTTAATATCAATGGTATAATCCTTCCCTTTGTGATGAAACTTTAATACAGAATCTTTTTGGCTAAAGATAGATTCCCTGCTTTCATACTTTGAACCTATTTCGTTGATGTCAGAGGTCGCCACAGAATCTACATCGATTTTAATATCTTGTGTGGGGACACCTGCGGATATAGTGGCTTTGAGCGCATCGCCGATGACTTGGCTTGAGCGTCCTAGGTAGGTTGAGTAATCTCCAAGTTTATTTGTGCTAGATTTTAGCTCACGCAAAGTAGAAGTGATGGCAACGAGTTCGGTTTGTTTTTCGACATTTTTTTCAATTTTTTTGTCGATAGGGTCGATAAGAGAGGCTTCATCAGCTTTTCTTAATTTATCAAGCACATCGTGGTTTAAAACCTTGCTTCCAAGCCCCAATGAGCTCAATGTCCCAAGTGCCATATTCTCTTCCTTCCTCAAATATCTTAAAATAGATTTGCTATTTTAAGCTTAACCTTGTTTATCAAAGATTACGCCGATTACTTCACGCATTCTTTTCATAAGCTCAATGGCTTCTTTTGATGGAATCTCACGTATGACTTTACCGCCATTGCTTTCTTTAACGGTTACCATAAGTCCGGGTATATTCTCATCATATGAGAAATTTAAATCTGTGCCTACACGTTTCATCTCATCATTAAGCTTTTTGCTTAGTTCGCGTAGCTCATTTTCAAGCTGCTTTTTATTTTCTTTAGCTTGGTGCTGTGAGATTTCTTCCTGTCGTCGTGCCTCGATAGAGCGTGTATCTTCCGTGATAGCCCTACCGCTAGCATTAACCATATTAACAAGCCGTGTTCTAATGGTATTGCTATTATCGATTTTATTGATACTATCAATCATAACTTCCTCCTTGAAAGCTCCAAAAAGATTTAAGTAAAACAATATCGACTAAGAAATGAAATTTTTAATTTAATTTTATAAAATCTGTGGGATTGATATGTTTATCTTTTTGTGTGATTTCAAAACTTAGACGCTCATTTACTTTGCCAATAATCATTCCTTTTTTAATGCTTAGCCCTGTTTTGATAGAAGATTCTATTTTGTCCATATAGGCATAAATGGTATGTATGGCGTTGCTATGTTCAATAATTACTACTTTTTTTAACCCCGGTGCTTCTTTAGCATATACGACTTTACCATCAAGCACATTTTTTACATTTGCGTTGGGTGTTTTGGGGTTGAACATAATAGCGGCATTAAAAATTTTAAATTTATACACAGGGTCAAAATAGGGTCCAAATTTCTTTTCTATTATATATTGATCAAGTGGTGGGAATGTCTTAGGTCCTTTATATGCGATAGTGGGCATATCTCTATATGATGTGCCAAATTGTTTGGGGGCTTTAATACTATTGGGGCTTTTTTGATTATTGATAAAGGCTTGTTGTTGATTGGTGTTTTGGGCTTTCTGCTCTTTGACAATATTAAGTTTAGAGAGAATATCATCAAGATTCTTACGTTCTTTAACAATGTCTTTAAGCTGCTGGTCATAGACTTTGAGTTCGGCTTGCATTTTGTTAAGAGTGATTTTTTGCTGCTCTTTGGCTCGCTCTAAATATGTTTTTTTGTCAGTTTGTGTTTTGATTGAGTTTTGAAGTTGGGAAATGGCATTTTCAATTTTTTGCATTTCACCAGTGAGTATATTTTGCTTGGCATTGATGTTTTTAATCATTTTTTGATTATATTTGTGCAAGATGTCATAGATATAGTGCTCCACTACACTATCTTCGGAATCAATATTTGCATGGCGGTTAATGATCATTTGGAAAGCAATATTTTGTGTGAAAATCTTCACCACTTGTTCTTCCATATTTTTTTTTTGCCTAATGAGTGTGTCTAGCTTTTTTTGAGAATCTTTGAGGGTTTTTTCCTGTGAGAGGGATTTACCTTGATTTTGGGTAATATCTTTTTGTAGTGATTCTATTTGCTTGCCAAGCTGGGTGAGCTCATTATTCTTAGTATTAATAGCCTTGCCTAGCTCATCAAGCTTTTTGCTGATAGCTTTTTCTTGAGATTGTGCACTGGCAAGCTTATCTTTATTTTTTGCAATATCTTGTTCGACATTTGCCATACATAAGGTGGCAATGACACATACCCCAATCCAGCTAAAGATTCTCATTAGAGGTCTTTTTGCTTAATGATGACAAAAACCACTGATACGATAGAAACAAGCACTGACGTAAAGAGCAAAATAATAAAGTCGCTGCCCATATGGAATATGTCATTTGTTACTTCAAGTGTGGTAAGGACTTCTTGCATTTTATGGTAATTGATGAGATAAGCCATACCCACGATAATGGCAATGGCAGAAATAATAGAATCTATAAAGGCAAGGCGGAATAAGATGCCATTTCTCATCCACGCAGGTGCACCCAAAAATGCCATAATCTCCATTCTATCGCTATGCTCAAACTTCCAAATTTCAATTTGTTTTACCATTAAAATATAGCTAAGAATAGCAATCAATGAAGCAAATACAATAATAGAGCCTTTAATAATCAGGAGGAGTTTATAGACTTGTGAGTGGCTTTTAGTAAAAGATTCTACCTTTGTTACACCATTGAGTTTTGAAAGGGTGGTATTGATTTTAGCCAATCGATCTTCATCGGGGAAAGAAGAGAGTTTGAGCGAGTAGAAAAAGGGCAACTCTCTTTGAATAGCTTCAAGGCTTTCACGACTTAAATCTTTTTTTAATTCACTCATCATATAATCGGGGGCAATGGCTTTAAGCTCCTTAGCTTCGCGTATAAAGCTTTGAATCTTATCTAATGTAAGTGCATTTTTAGAAGCAATAACAATAGAGTAACTATCTGAGAGTTTATTCTCGTGCTTATTTACCGCACGATTGACAAGCATAATGCTTTCAAGGCTAAATAGAAGGGCTAAAAGCGGAATGATCAGCGCTAAATGTCTCCTAAGCAAATTCATAAACCACTCCTTCTTCGATATGTAATCGTCTATATGGGATATTTAGCCTATCGGGCATTCGGTGGGTGACTACAACAACGGTAATGCCAAGCTGCTCATTTACGCCTTTGAGGAGATTCCAAATTAATTCACTTGAATAATCATCAAGGTTACCTGTGGGCTCATCGGCAAGGATTATGGTAGGATTATGAGCTAAGGCACGAGCCATTGCTACACGTTGCTGCTCACCACCGCTTAGCTCTAGGGGGAATTTATTTGCTTTATGTGAAAGCTTGATATGCACAAGGAGCTTTTCCACTTGGGATTTGCATACTTCTTTTTTATAGCCATTTATAACCATAGGTAGCATTACATTGCGCTCAATATTCCATTCTTTAATAAGTTTGTAGTCTTGAAACACAATGCCAATGCTGCGGCGCAAGTGATTGATGCGATTTTTAGAAGCTCTTTGCATACTTACCCCAAAAACATTAAGATGTCCGCTTTTAACATCCAAATGCCCAAAGAATGAGCTTAAAATTGTGCTTTTTCCGCTTCCTGAAGCTCCTGTGATAAATACAAATTCCTTTGCATTAATACTAAATGTTGCATCTTTAATAACAAGTTCATCATTATAGCCTAGATTAAGATTTTTCGCTTCAATAATTGCGCTCACATATTACTCCTGTTTTAAAATCTGTGTCAAATGTGTGTGTGCTTTGATAGCTGCTTGTGTGGGGATAGGCTTGTTGCCAATATAATGTGCGATTGGGGTTTGAGCAAAGGTGATTTGCAAAAACGCATTTTGAGGTTGATGAAAATCCCCAAAACACAGGGTCAGCACATATATATCTCCTGCACAATATAAATTATCGATATGTAAAAACCAGTCTTTAGCGATTTTTTTATATGGAAAATTTGTGTAATTATCCAAATTTTTTCTTAGAATTTTATCAAAAGAGAAGTTTTTTTTATAATTTTTCATATTTTCTGGGGTATTTTGCACGTTTTGTTGAAAAATTTTCATATCATAAATGTCCTTTTGCTGCCTCTCCCATCGCGCTTCGTATTTGCTTGTGATAATATTTTTACAATTTTTATGCACTTCAAGGCTTATGTGTGGCTCATTTAGAGCAAGATTCAAAGCGTCTTTAAAATATATCTCATCATCGCTTCGTAAATGCAACATTCCTTTTGAATCTAAAACGCGCAAAGATTGTGTGAGAAATTTTTGTGAAAAGATACGTCTATGTGGTTTTTTGTTCCACGGGACAGGGAAATGCACATAAATACCTTGTCCGATATGGGCAGGGAGAATCTCAAGCAAGATTCTTGCATCAGCATTGATAATATAGAGATTTTTTAAGCCTAAAAGCTCAATCTGCCTTAGAATCTGTTCAATAGAAGGTGTGTGAATCTCTATGCCCATACATACAAGATGAGGATTGCTTTGTGCTAAATGTAAAAGGTGGCGTCCAGAGCCAAAGCCTATTTCAATAAGGCAGTTATGATGAAAATCTAAAAAGTATTCTATATTTTTAAGAAAGGGCGATTGGAGATTCTGACGCGGAGAGTTATCACTAAGATTATGGTTTATAAGGGAGGTTTGTTTAGAGCTTAGAATCTTAAGAGAATCCTTAAGTATCCCTGTAGATAAGCTTCTAGCAGTTTTTTCGCATTTTATAATGGCATTATTCTTTGCCTTCCTGTATTGTTTGCGGAGAAAAAATTCTTTGTCTTTGTGTCGCACAAGGATAAGGGATTGCGTATCGTCATTGCATTGTAGAGCCTCATATACAAATGTAAAGCCATCTTGCGTAAAGGGCAGTGGTGGCAAAGATATATGTGAGGCAAGAAAATGGGGCATTCTTATTTACTGCCTTGAATGAAAAGCTCTATTTCTTTTGTAGGGGCAGATTCGATGCCATTTTTATCGATACTTGCCACACTATAAAGATAACGTTTGCCTGCTTGCATTTCTTTATCGATAAATTGATTATCATATATATCGATAAAACGAGCACTTTGACCCCATAGCCCACTTTCTTTGCGATAAACGACATAGCCTGCTATGCGCTCATCACTAGGTGTTTCCCAAGATAATATAGCTTTATTATCAGCTACTTTAGCTTCAAAGTGTTTGGGTGTGATAGGTGGCGGAAGGCTAGAACCTTTCGCAGGATTACTGCTTAATCGCCCTTGTAAGCCATTATCCCCTAAAAGTACGACTTGATAATAATAGCTCACACCATCTTCTTTTTCTTTTAATTTATGCGTGTAGTGAGTTTGATTAGTGGTGGCAAGATTTTTGTAATTTTTGTCATTGGTGGAATAGGAGATTTTATAATACTTTTTGCTCACACCTTGCGTATCAGGGGCTTCTTGCCACGTGATAGTAATTGCACGTGGTAAATCTGTGGTGGCTTGAATATTTTCAATAGGGGCAGGTTGGGGCGTTGTAGTAGCACTTACGCTTCGAGAAGGCTTACTTTTCACGCCCTCATGGCTTTGAGCGATAATGCGATATGTGTAAGTTTCCCCATCTTTTAGTTTTTTGTCAAAATATTCTACACTTAAACGATGAGGGTTAGTCTTAATCGTTTTAAACTCCCCTGCTTTATTTAATCGCTGAATGAGATATGAATCTACGCTAGGATTGGGGTGGGGAGAGTAGATAATCTTAATCGTTCGAGGCTGGTTATTGATGGCAAAAATACTCTCTACAGGATCGATAAACGAAGTTTGGACGTGAATGGGCTCGCTTTTGGGGGATATGGTATTATTTTCGCCCAATGTCGCAAAGGCATAGATATATTTTGTTTGTGGTTGGAGATTGATGTCGTAAAAATGCGTTGCAAAGCGATTTTTAATCGTAGAAATTTTTTGCCACCCTTTGCCACTGCCCGATTGAGAGCGATAGATAACAAAACCTTGTACACTTTCATCTTGAAGCAGATTCCACTCAAAGCCCACAGAAGAGACATCAGCAAGTGTATTAACAGAATGAAGACGCGGCAAGGAAGCATCTTCTTCTAGTTTTGCGCCAAAAGATGAAAAACAAGCACTAAGAAAAACACTCAAAAACGCGCATAACCCTATCTGTTTCAAGGAGCTGCATAATGTTTTGACAATCATTTGGTATGTCCTTTGTGAAATGTGTTTGTATAAATTCTAGCATATCTCTAAAAATAGGTGCTTTAAATATATGATTTTGTTTGCTTCTTGGGTGATTAAGATAGAGTATATAGGCGTGGAGCAAGATTCTCTCTTTATAATGGTAGGTATTTATATGGCTTTTATACCCATAGAGTGTATCGCCTAGAATATGGCGGGAGAGGCTCTCTAAGTGGGCGCGGATTTGATGAGTCCTGCCTGTGTGGAGCTTAATGGCAATGAGTTCGCAATGTCCGTTATTTGAAGTGGCAAGTTTTATAAACGTGCTTTTAGAATCCCGCACTCCCTTAGGGATAGCATTTTCATCACGAATATGAATCTTGCTCATCTTAAGGCGGTTGTGGGGATTGCGCCCCATATAGCATTGCACTCGTTGATTGCTTTTAAGCGGTGTATCAATGATGGCAAGGTAGTATCGCCCCATTTGACGCTCTTTTAAGTCTTTAGGAAGTGTTGTGTAAGCAAGAGATGATTTAGCAATCGCTAATGCGCCGCTTGTTTGCTTATCAAGGCGATGGATAATGCCATATCGCTCCTCGCCGCTTAAAGTGTGTAGAATATGGGCATTTGCCTTAAGCCAATCTGTAAGGGTAGGCTCTTTGACACTTGGGGCTTCGTGTATGACAAGATGAGGAGGTTTATTAATGATAAGTATATCGCTATCTTCATAGAGAATCTCAATCTTAAAGCGCTCATCATTGGGATTAAAGGCGGTATGGATAGATTGCATAGATGCTGTAATATGAACAGATTCTGTAAATAGCTGTGAATGTGCTGTGCAAATATCTACTTCAATGCAATCATTAAGCTTAAGCAAAGTGCCATTTTTCAAGCAAGGTGTGTTATTGAGAAAAACTTTTTGAGATTTGATTAAATGATGGATTTGATTTTTGCTATTTTGGAGTTGTGAGCTTAGGTAAGAATCTAAACGCAATTTGCCATTATTTAAGTCAAGGTTTGATACAATAAAACTCTGCATTTTAATCCCATTTTGTGATTTTATTTAAGAGGAAAAATAGTGATTGATAGACGGATTCTAGCATCTTTTGATTATATTTTAATTTTATTTGTTCTACCACTTGTGGGATTCTCTCTTTTTCTTTTAAATGAGCTAGATTCAGTGCTTTTTGCAAAACAGGTTAAATATATCAGCTTGAGCTGTGGCTTGATGATATTCTTATTTTTTATCCCTTTTAGGAAGCTTAATAGTGTAATTATGGCTTCTTATGTTATATGTCTTGTGTTGCTTATTTTGGTGCATTTTATTGGCACACAGAAGCTTGGTGCGCAACGTTGGGTGGATATTCCTTTTACGAGCTTTTCTATCCAGCCAAGTGAGATTATGAAAATTGCTTTAATGCTCTTTCTTGCTTCTTATATTACTACAAATCCTCCACCAAAAGAGGGCTATGGCATTAGAGAGTTTTGTATTATTAGCTCATTTGTGCTTGTGCCTTTTGTGATTATCCTTAAAGAGCCTGATTTAGGGACGGCTATGATTATTCTGCTTACGGGCTTTGGCACACTTTTTTTAATTGGGGTGAATAAAAAAATTTGGATTGCACTTGGGCTTGTTGTTGTTTTTCTTGCGCCTGTGGCTTATGTGGTTGATCCGCTTAAAGATTACCAAAAAAGACGTATCGTTGATTTCGTTTCGGATAAATCCCCTTATCAGGTAAATCAGGCACTTATTGCCATTGGAGCAAGCGGATTCCTTGGTAAATCTAAGGAAGAAGCGACACAGTCTCAACTCAAATTTTTACCCTATGCGAATACGGATTTTATTTTTGCATATTTTATGGAACGTTTTGGTTTGCTTGGCGGTATTGGGCTTTTGACGCTCTTTTTTTGTATGATTGTGCATATTTTAAGTTTAGGCTTTGCCTATGCGCAGGATTATTTTTTGCGTGTGGTGGCAGGGTATATTGCGATTTTGATTTTTCTTTATGTGGGGATTAATGTTTGTATGGTGATAGGATTAGCCCCGGTAGTCGGGATACCTCTACCTTTAATGAGTTATGGTGGGACAAGCTTTGTCACCTTTATCACGCTTTTTACTATCCTTGAAAACATTCTTGCCTTTAGATTTGTTTTTGAGTATAATGCCACGACTAAACGCGGACCTTTAGCTCAGTTGGTCAGAGCACTCGGCTCATAACCGATTGGTCGCAGGTTCGAATCCTGCAAGGTCCACCACTTCTTTTATATACTTTTCATAAACAAATCGCAGCAAACTTCAATCAATCTAACATAAATTTGGCATTAAATATAAATTTATATTGTGTATTGCAATTATATCTTGAGTGGCTGAAAATACCATATTTACGCGTTTTTATACTTTTAAAGTAGATTAAGTTTAATCCACATATCAAAAAAAAGCATATTTTTTGTGAGAAAATTAACATTTTGCGCTTATTGTATGCTACAATAGCGAATATATATTAGCTTATAGTAAGGTTAGCTACGATGATTACTTGGATGCAAAAACATAAAAAATGGCTTGTTGTCACTATCTGGATCAGTGCTATTGCATTCATTGGTGCTGGAATGGTGAATTGGGGTTCATATGGGTTTGGCACAAGCAATGACAAGGTAGCTAGAGTAGGGGAGATAGACATTCGCATACCTGATTATCAGAGGGTGTATAATAATGTATTAAGAGAGTATGCGCAGATTCCACAACTAGGAGGCATACTTGATGAAGCTCAAGCTAAGCAGCTTGGCATACCGCAGATTGCACTCGAGCGTGTTATTCAGCAAACGCAGTTATTGAATTTTGCACGTGATTTGGGCTTAAGAGTAAGCGATGATGAAGTGGGGCAAGAGATTCTTCACGCTAATGTATATGTTGATGAGAATGGACATTTTAGTCAAGACGTATATAAGGCAGCCCTTAAAGAAATGCACATAAGCACAAATGAGTTTGAGGAAAATATAAGGAATGCACTTTTAATAGAGAAGGTTTTTACTCTAATGAACGCAAATCCTGCTTTGGTGCCTACCTGGTTTGTTACTCCTTTAGAAAGGCAGACAATACAATTAGCCTATGGAATAAGTGATAGACTTATGGTTAAAAGCATACCCATCTCTCAAATAAGGATTAGTGCAACCGATGATGAACTAAAGGCATTTTGGGAGCTTAATGCGAATAATTGGAAAACACCTATGGAATTTGAAATCGAGTATATTTTAGTACCTTTTAGTGAGCAGCACCCTGATAAAGAAGCTTTGAGAGAGCATTATGAAAATTTTAAAAGTGATTATCTTGATGAGAGTGGGCACTTGATGAGTATGGAGCAGGCTATGGATAGACTTACTTATGATGTGCAAAAGGTGGAGGCAGAGAGGATTGCTAAAAGAGAATATCGAGATTTAAGAAATGGTAGCAAGAGCGGCATAACTCGCACTATTAAAGAAGATGAGGGCTTTTTTGTAAAACGTGGCATTGATTTGGTAGTGGCAGATATAAAGGCTGCACACGAAGGGCAGGTGCTAAAGCCTATTGAGGCAGATGAGGGCTTTGTAATCCTAAAAGTGCTTCATAAAAAAGAAAGTGTGAATAAGAGGTTTGAAGAGGCTAAGAGTGCGGTTAAAGAACAGTATATACGTCAAAAAACAAAAGATGGACTTGTCGCGCTTGCTAAAGAAAGCGTAAAGGATTTTAAAGGCATAGATATTGGATTTGTAGATAGATTCTATAAGGGCACTATTCTTGCGCTTAATGATACGCAAAAAGCTCATTTTCTCTCTCAAGTGTTTTCTTCTCAAGCTTTGGAGGGCTATGTGCTTTTTGATGATCAGGCGGTCCTTTATCGTGTATTGGAGCAATCCTATAAAATAAACAATCAAGCTGACGATATAACAATGTCTGCTAAGAATATGAAATTTCAGGTTACTTTTGATGCGTTGGTCGAATATCTTCATAATACTTATAAGACCACTATTTATATTGATGTAACTAAGTGAGGTAGGAAGTTTTGAGTCGAATTATTTTGGGTGTCGATATTGGTAGCACAAAAATTTGTGCAATTATTGCTGAGATTAAAGATGATGGCATACCGCATATAGTTGGCACAGGTATTCATAAAGCAGAAGGTGTTAAAAAAGGTTCTATTACTAATATCGAGCAAGCTTCGATGTCGATACGAAATGCGGTTAATGATGCAAAGATGGTTTCAGGAGAGCAGATAGATAAAGCCATTATTTCGCTTTCTGGGGCTTATACAAAGAGCATACGAGAATCAGCGATTGTTAATGCACCACATAATGAGATTGGGCTTAAAGAAATCCATCGTGTTATGCAAACAGCTATTTATAATGCTGCAATACCTGAAGATCACGTGCTTATCCACGCCTTGCCTTATGAATTTCGGCTAGATGGGCAGAGTTATGCTGAAGATCCTATGGGTATGAGTGCTTCGCGTCTTGAAGCGTTTGTGCATATTGTTACAGCTAAAAAAACAGCATTAGAGAATCTTAAGCGTGCTGTGCGTGAGGCAGGATTAGAGATTGAAAATATTGTGCTAAGCAGCTATGCTTCATCAATAGCGGTTTTAAGCGATGAAGAAAAAGAGCTTGGGGTAGCCTGTATCGATATGGGAGGGCAAACTTGTGATTTGATGGTGTATAGTGGCTATTCTATGCGATATTGCGATTTTTTAAGTGTAGGTTCTCATAATGTTACTATTGATTTAGCCACTGCTCTTAACGCCCATCCTAATACTGCCGAAGAGATAAAAATAGAATTTGGGAAACTTATTTTAAATGAAGAAGATAAGACAAAATCCATTAACGTTCCTATGATGGCAACAGGTAAAAATACCACAAAACTTGTGTCAATGGAGATTATCCATGCAGTGATTTTTGCCCGTGTGGAAGAAACTTTGAAGCTCTTAGAAAAAAGCATTGAAAAGAGTGGCTTAAAAGACAAGATTGGTGCAGGTATTACATTAACAGGTGGTATGGCAAATCTTGATGGTATGCAAGAGTGTGCTTCAAGCATTTTTCGCAAACCGGTGAGAATCTCAAGACCCATAGCAGTAGATGGACTTTTTGATAAGCTCAAAGGCACAGATGGAGCTACGGCAGTGGGATTAATCCTGCACGGAGCCGGGCAGCATACAAATTATGAAATGGATTGTGAGAAAAAGATTCGCTATAAGAAAAGTAGTGTTACCACAGATAATAATGATATACATAATATTGAATTGCCAAAAAATGCCATCCAAGAGCCAACATTGGGTTCAAAAATCACACAGATTGAAAATTTTACAGAAATTATGACGTCCAAGGAGGACAAACATAATAATATTGTTGTAAGATTTTACAAATGGGTGAGTCAATTATTCTAGGGAGAAAAATATGGAAAATGTCATAGATATTCAAGAAGTTCAGCCTCAACCACAAGGAGCACTTGTTACGACCATTGGTGTAGGCGGTGGCGGATCAAATATGATTAATTATCTTATGCAGGTTAATCCGCATAAATCAGTGAAGCTTATCGCGGCTAATACAGACGTTCAAGCTCTTTATAAAACAAATGCCGACATTAAAATCAAACTTGGTGAAAAGCTCACAAGAGGTTTAGGCGCAGGGGCACAGCCTGAAATAGGAGAAAAGGCAGCACTAGAGACTTATGAGGAGATTAAAGCTGCTTTAAGTGGTTCAGACATAGTATTTATCTCTGCTGGGCTTGGTGGTGGCACAGGTACAGGAGCTGCTCCCGTTGTGGCTAAAGCCGCAAAAGAGATAGGAGCACTCACCGTTTCTGTGGTAACTAAGCCTTTTAAATATGAGGGTGGCAGGAGGACAAAGCTTGCCGAGGAAGGTTTGCAGAATCTTAAGGCAGAGAGCGATTGTATCGTGGTAATCCCCAATGAGCGAGTGCTTTCAATTATCCCTAAAAATTATAGTCGGACTGAAACTTTTAATATGATTAATGATGTGCTTGCACGTGCGGTAACAGGTATGTCTAATGTTGTTTTGAATTGTGGTGAGGGTGATATGAATGTAGATTTTGCCGATGTGCAGACGGTGATGAGTTATAGAGGTTTGGCTCTTATGGGGATTGGTGAAGCCACAGGTGCTGATGCAGCAAGTGAAGCTATGCGTTTGGCTATACAATCTCCTTTGCTTGATAATATTTCTATTGATGGGGCAAAAGGTGTGCTTGTGAGTTTTGAGGCACATCCTGATTACCCAATGAATGCGCTTAATGACGCAATGGAAATTGTGCATTCATTAGTTGATGAAGATGCAAATGTGGTGATGGGGACATATACGCGCAATGATGTATCTGCCGATTATGTAAAGGTTACGGTTATTGCTACAGGCTTTGAAAAAGAAATTGTAACATCTGCTAATGATACGGATATGTCAAATGTGCAGAATCCTTCAGCACAAGCGCAGGATAAAGGCATTCAGGAGCTTAACGAACATTTCCGTGTAGTTTCTCAATCTTTTAAAGAGGAGCACGGATTATTTGAAAATGAGCTTGATGTGCCTGCCTATCTACGTGCTGCAAGAGATTGATAATATATTTATATGCCAACCTATAAAAGTGTCGTAAGGGCAGTGAGCGATATATTGGCGAAGGCTTTTTTAAGGGGGAGCGAGAGGGTAATCCAAAGAGTTCACTTCTTTAAGCCCTAAAAACATCAAGAATCAAAACTTCAACAAAGTAATATGTTTATAAAAATAAAGAGTTAAACATAAAGCATCGTTTGAGGAGTGGAGGTAGATGGCGTGCTCGGAGGGATTCAAACCCCCGACCTACAGGACCGCAACCTGTTGCTCTATTCAGCTGAGCTACGAGCACATAATAAAGGCGATATTGTAGCTAAATATCCTTAAGCGTGCTTTACATTTTTAAGAATCTTAAAATGTCATACATATAAGACTTGCAAATATATCATAGGGGTGATTAAGAGGTGGTTAATGTTCTTATCACCACTCCTGCTTGAAAGATATGCCCCTCTTCCTCCATCGTAGAAATTACCTCATTTTTTATCTTTTCTTTTTTAGGGGGGGGGTGTTCCTTTTCTATCCCCTCCCCCGCTGTGGAGATTGCCTTACTCTTTATCCCTCTCCTTTTTTGGGCAGATTTTGCTTCTACTTTCCCCTTCCCTTGCGATGGTGGGCAAAGCAGGGGAATAAAGAGAGAGGGGGGGGGATACCCTCAAGGAAAGAGGAGGGGAAAATCCCTAAAATCACAAGAGATGGATAAGGAAAAAGTCTTAAGAGGATTTCATAGTCTCTAACATAAGAGAGGGCTTTAGAAATGTTATATTCCCCATATACACATTAAGGGATTTTTCCCCTTTGTGTTGTTTGCTTATATGAGTAGATTTTGGCTGCGGGTTCTGGCAAGATAAGCCATAGATAGCGCTAGAGATTTAAGTTTGATAAAGTTCATTAAGCTATAATAGCACTTTTCTAAAAGGATTTATATGCTCAATAAAAAGATTCTAGTAACTGGCGGCGCGGGATTTTTAGGATCGCATTTATGTGAGAAGCTCTTAGAGAGAGGCGATGAGGTGCTATGTGTGGATAATCTCTTTACCGGTGCAAAGCATAATATCGCGCATTTGCTTACTCATCCACGATTTGAATTTATGCGGCATGATGTTACATTCCCGCTGTATGTGGAGGTTGATGAGATTTATAATCTCGCCTGTCCTGCCTCTCCAGTGCATTATCAATTTGACCCCGTGCAAACAACTAAAACCTCCGTGATGGGGGCGATTAATATGCTAGGATTAGCCAAAAGAGTAAAGGCTAAGATCCTCCAAGCCTCCACAAGCGAAGTCTATGGCGACCCTGAAATCCACCCACAAGTAGAATCTTACAAAGGCTCTGTGAATCCTATCGGTATTCGTGCGTGTTATGATGAGGGGAAGCGTTGCGCGGAAACATTATTTTTTGACTATCAAAGACAGCATAATCTTAATATCAAAGTGATGAGGATTTTTAACACCTATGGTCCTCGTATGCACCCCAATGACGGGCGAGTGGTGAGTAACTTCATCATTCAAGCCTTGAGGGGAGAGGATATTACCATTTATGGCGAGGGCAAACAAACGCGCAGCTTTTGCTATGTTGATGATTTGATACGTGGAATGATAGCGCTTATGGATAGCAGAGATGGATTCTATGGACCTGTGAATATCGGCAATCCCAATGAATTTAGTATGCTAGAACTCGCGCAAAATGTGCTAGAGCTTACAAAATCAAGCTCAAAGCTTGTATTCCTTCCCTTACCGCAAGATGACCCCAAGCAGCGGCAGCCTGATATTGCCTTAGCGAAAAAAGAGCTTTCTTGGCAGCCCTGTGTAGAGCTTAAAGAAGGCTTAGCAAAGACGATAGACTACTTTAAGAGCTTCCTATGAAAAATAATTATTTCCTCTATAATCTTAGAGGTATTGCACGTAGCCTTATCCCGGCGGTGTTTTTGCCTAAAAATAGAGAGAAGATTCTGCATAATGTGCAGGATAGGGCAGATATTGAATATATCAAATCGCGTGTGGATTATTATTGTCAGCTTAAGAGACCTATTCAGCTTGATAAAGAGGCAAAAAGCCTTGATTATCTGCGTTTTACACGCAAGAAAAGTGTGTATTTCTTTGATACGTATGAGTGGGCTTGTTATTTTCCGCAACATTTTAAAGCGCATTTTATGTTTGGGGATATAAATTTTATCTGCCCTAAGCCCTCTATTACTAAATCTCGCCCGATTGAATCGTGGATAAAAGCACAGAATGTAGCAGAGCAAAATGCAACGAGGGGGGGGGCAGTAGATGAACTCCCACCATTTGCTAATTCTACTTTGCTTAATCTTGAGAAGGTGCGGCATTTCACATTCATTAATGATCCTTATGCTTTTGAAGACAAACGCGATATGTTATTTTATCGCGGGGGTATTTACCAGCCACATCGCACTGCCTTTTTTGAAAAATATTTTCATCACAAAATGTGTGATTTAGGACATACGGGGAGCAAAAGTATCCATAAAGATTGGCAAAAGCCTAAGATAGGTATCGCTCAACATCTCCCGTATAAATTCCTACTTTCCCTAGAGGGTAATGATGTAGCGAGTAATCTCAAATGGGTGATGAGTTCAAATTCCCTCTGTATAATGCCAAAGCCCAAATTTGAAACTTGGTTTATGGAAGGCACACTCTTGCCAAATATCCATTATGTGGAGATTGCCCCTGATTATGCTAACCTTGAAGAAAAGCTTACATATTTTATCAATCACCCTGATGAGGCTAAAGCCATCATTCATAACGCACACGAATATATCAAGCAATTTTTTGACAAGCAAAGAGAGGCGATCATCTCACTTTTAGTGCTTGAAAAGTATTTGTACTACACAGGACAGATTGATAAATTAAGAATCTAACTCTCTTTAGCTCTTGTAAATGTGCGAATAATCCAAAAATAAAGCGTTAGTTTAGTTTTACCCCTGCAGGATTTATTTAAAAAAGCTTTGTTTTACAGAAAGTTTCACTTTGTCCTTAAAAGCTAATTGTTTTGAAAAGATGTCATTTGTGAGAGTGAGTAGTCTATCTATGAACACCTTTAGCATTGAATGGCACGAAGTAGAGATTTGACTTCATACCGAAGCAAGACTTATATTGTAACAGCAAAGGCAATAGTGATTCTAGACCTTTAAAATTAGCTTATGACTAAGACAACGTCTTAGTCATAAGCTAATAACTTTAGGCGCTAGTAGGGGCTCTGCCTCTGCTAACAAGACCTTTCGGCGATTATATCGCAGTAGCAAGGGCATAATGAATCTACTTTACACAAACCAGCGCCAGTATATAAAGGCAAAAAGCGTTACAAGCACAATTCCCACTACACTTAGCACAAATCCAAACCGCACCATATCCCAAGTTTTAATATTCCCTTTGGCAAATACAATCGCATTAGGCGGCGTGGATATAGGTATCATAAATGAAAAACTCGCGCAAATGGTAAGTGCAAGCATAGTGATAGCAGGCTCACTGCCTTTTAGGAAAGATTGCGTAGCAGTGTAGATAATAGGCAGCAAAATCGCAATAAGCGCGGTGGTGCTTAAGAATCCTGTCGCGATTATCGCACACACACAAGCTAAGAATAAAAACACGATAAAAGGCAGATTCTCAAATTGCCTAAAATACCCTTCAAATACCCCACCAAGCTGGGATTGTGAAAAGGCAGTAGCGATACAAAATCCCGCCCCAAATAAGAAAATCAGCTCATAAGGAATAGACTTAGAATCATCCCAATCTAAAAACCCAATCTTTGGCACAAACATCAATAGCCCAAAGGCAAGCAAAATCACATTTTCATTCAAGCCCAAGCCGCTATAAAATGGCTTAATCGGGGAGTTAATAAAAAGCACAGCTAATAAAATGATGATAAAAAACAAAAGCCGCTTGTGCGCGGGGGTTATCTCCACATCATCAAAGACATTAACCTCTAATGAGTGCTCATTTATCCCATAAGAGAGGATAGAAATCATGGCAAATAGCATAAGGCAAGTGAGCGGTGCCATCATAAAAATCCACGTAGTAAAGCTAATGCCTTCAAAACCAAGACTTTCTAAATATCCTAGGAAAATTAAATTAGGTGGTGAGCCAATAGGTGTGGTAATCCCGCTGATACTCGCGCCAAATGCCACAGCGAGTAAAAAGCGCATTTTTAAAAAATAATCTTGTGTGATGGAGAGCGCAATAGGCAAAAGTAAAATTGCCGTAGTGGAGTTTGAAAGTGCTGTGCCTAGCACACAGGCAGCTAATCCTAATGCGGATATAACGCCCTTTGGTGTGGTAGGGAAAAGCCCTAGAAATTTTTTAGCTATCACGCGGTGTAAGCCGATTTTTTCTGTCGCTGTGGCGAGCATAAAGCCCCCTAAAAAGAGGAAAATAATAGGATTAGCATAATTTGCCGTGGCACTTTGAGTATCAAGAATCCCAAAACTTGGGAAAAGGATAATAGGTAGCAGTGAGACCACGCCTAAGGGCAGGGCTTTATTCGTCCAAAGGGTAACAAGCAAAGCGATAATGCCAAGCAGAGCCGATACCTTAAAGGACGCCTCGAGGTAAGTTTTTGCCAAAAATGCCGCAATAAGCCCAAGACACAATGCCACAAGCATACCGATAATCGTCTCATACGTTATACTCTTCTTTTTAGCCGCTTGGGTGAAATGTGTGTAGATTCTGCGTGCTTTCGCCCTCCTGTATGCCTTTAAATGTGGGGTTTTGCGCGATTTAAGCACGGCTTTAGTAGCCTTTGTCTCTTGTGTCTCTTGTGTTGTGCTATCTTCATTTTGCTTAGAGCTTTCTCCCGTAGTAGAGGGCATTTGCGTGGGAGAAATAGGAGTCATATCTGGCATATCCTCTTGTGTGTGCGAAGTATTTTGCGATGTCTTTTGCGCTTTGCGTGGCACAGGGCGTCCTTTATATGATGTATTGATGATAGAAACCCAACTTTAAGCTCAAATCTTATGCTTGTTTGCATTATAAAGTAGGAAGTTTTAAGAATCTAAAAGGTGTGATTATAGCATAATTTGTACGGCAGGGTAAAGCCTATATCGATATACATATACCCCCTATATGTATTTACTCATTTATGCCATAATCACATTTATTTTTCTATTGAAAGGCTATGTAATGAATCCCGCAAATCCCGCGCAAGAAAATAGACACGATTTGAGCTGCTCCTGCTGTGCAAATCCCGCGCAAGATTCACAAAATAGCAAGAAAGATATGTATTATATCATCGCTCTAATCGCCATTTTTGGCGTGTGTATGGCATTGCTCCATATAGAATCTTTAGCGCGATTTGAGCTTATGCCTCCACTTATCTATATTGTGCTCATTGGTATTTATTGCTATGCGGGGAAGCCTATTTTTCTGCATTTTTGGGAAAACTGCAAAAACAGGGTTTTTTTTGATGAAAATACCCTTATGCTCTTTGCCACAATCGCAGCGTTGTGTATTGGCGAGATAAGCGAGGCGGTGGCTGTAATGCTCTTTTTTCGTGTGGGAGAGTTTTTAGAATCTTTAGCCATAGAGAAGTCTAAGCGCTCTATATCTGCGCTTTTGGAGGTTATGCCTGACATCGCGCATAAAAAAGACAAAGATACACTCATAGATTTGCCCCCCCAATCCCTGCAAATAGGCGATACAATCTTTATCAAAGTAGGAGAGAAAATCCCCACTGATAGCCTCATTGTCAAGGGGAAAAGCTATATCGATATGCGCTCAATCAATGGCGAGAGTGTGCCTGTGGGGGTTAAAGAGGGAGATTCTATCATAGCTGGGGGCATAAACACAAGTGCTTTGCTTGAAGCAAAAGTGCAAAAGCCTTTTAAAGATTCTCATATCGCTAAAATCGCTGCTCTCACGCAAGAAGCAAGCGCAAACAAAGCCAAAACGCAAAAAACTATTACATCTTTTGCACGCATTTATACGCCTATTATTTTTGTGCTATCTCTTTGTATCGCCTTACTCCCGCCACTTTTTAATGGAGAATGGCACGAGTGGATTTATCGGGGGCTAGTAGTAATGATGATAAGCTGCCCTTGCGCACTTGTAATCGCCGTGCCTTTGGGATATTTCGCTTCTATTGGACGCGCAAGTAAGGAAGGAGCGCTTTTCAAAGGCTCTATTTACCTTGAAACGCTCTCTTTGGTAAAAAATATCGTATTTGACAAGACAGGCACACTCACGCTTGGCACATTCCAAATACTCCATATCTCACCAAGCAATGGCTACACAGAAGATTCTCTACTTGAACTCGCCGCTCTAGCAGAGGCACACTCAAGCCATCCCATCGCTACTTGTATTAAACATCGCAAACAAGTGCAGATGGAATCCCTTATATCCTATGAGGAAATCAGTGGGGAGGGAGTGTGTTTAGTATGCGATAGGGGGGAGATTCTCGCAGGGAATGCTACATTACTACAAAAGAGACATATTGCCTTTGAAACACAAGAGAGTGCTCATACTATCGTGTATATCGCCCATAATGGGGTATATGCCGGATATATTTGCATAGGTGATAAGCTAAAAGAGGGGTTAAAAGATGATTTAGAGGCTTTAAAACAATGTGGCATAAGGCATTTTGCCATTCTTAGCGGGGATAATCAAGCAAGTGTCAATGCCGTAGCTAAGGAGCTAGGCATTACCCAAGCTTATGGGAATCTTCTCCCTGCACAAAAAGAAGCCAAACTCACGGCATTGATGAGCCAATGGAAGGGAAAAGTCGCCTTTGTGGGCGATGGGATTAATGATTCTATCGTATTAGGACGAAGTGATGTAGGCATAAGCATTAACACAGGGGAAAGTAGTAATGATATAAGCAAGGAGAGTGCGGATATTATCTTGCAGCGCAACTCATTGTGTGGGCTAGTAAAGGCTTTTCACATCGCTTTTCACACGCGTTCTATCACGTGGCAAAATATCACCTTTGCGCTTATAAGTAAGCTTATGCTGATCATTTTAGGGATTATGGGTATTGCGAATATGTGGTTAGCGGTGTTTGGCGATGTGGGCGTGGCACTCCTAGCCTTGCTTAATGCTATGCGTCCCCCACGCCCTCACAAAGTAGATTCTAAGTAAAACTCTTAAGCCACAATCTCTAAAATAGCTCCTTAATGTCTCTCTCTAGCACTTTTGCAATCTTATAGAGATGTTCTAAATTAAAATGAATATTCTTATATCCCGCCTGTGCTCCAGCGACTAAAGAGACAGATTTATACCCGATAGCTAGGCTCAAATCAAGCTGTGATAACCCCTTTTGTTTGCAGATTCTAGCGACATTCTAAGCGATGGCGTGATGGATAGGTTCAAACAAAGTGAGCCCTGCAAACAATCAGGCAAATATACAAAATGCTAACAAAGGGACAAGCGGGATAAATCAACAATACGCCCAAAACAAGGCAATAGAAGGTATCGCAATAGCAAATCCACGCCTTATAACTACAAGATTCTAGGAGAGATGGAGGGCAAGGACAATGCCAATGACACACGAGGAGCAGCAAAAAGGAGTTTGCGAGAAGGCGTAATTAATGATTTAAAAATGAGGCGGGAGCAACGGCTAGCTCAAGCAAATGCGTTATGCTAAGAATTATGAAAGAAGAAGCAAAATGCACGAGTGGTGGTAAGGTATTTGACTGCGCCAATGGCATACTTCAAGGCACTAAAGCTGCTTATCCCCTTTCATATAGAATCCGCGCTGATCTATATGATTGCGGCGATAAGCAACATTAAGGTATAAGATTTAATGCTATTAAAGCAGATAATATATCTTTAAAGATAGTTCAATACAAGTGTGGGTGGTTATATCACATACGCACAAAGTGCCCACTTACATTTGTAAAGTGAGTTTCACAAGGTAGAAACTCTAATCACTACCCTCTAGAACCATAACGCATATTTGAAGGATAATGCTCCTGTGAGCTGCTCTTGTGCGAAGAGGGCATCAATTTGCGCGCTTATTTCACTGCTTTTACCCACAGAGTAGAATATACCCGCACTGCTTGTGCCTATCACTCGAGGTAATTTAAAGAATGAAGAAGCACTGCCTGAACCAATCTCTAAAGTTGTCTTTTGTTCATTATTGATAGTGTATCTTGCTCCTAGTGCAACAGAATATCTTGCCTTATTTCTAAAGGCTTTTGTGTATTTGAGCTGTCCTGTGGCATAGGGCGTTAAGAATGTATGTTCAGGATAATGCTCAGGGATAATCACATTGCTATTATAATCAAGGCTAAAGGCTTCAAGTTTCATTATCCCATAGCCTATACCAAACTCTGGTGAGATATAGCTATTATTAAAGATATTATAGAAATTCCCTCCAAACCTTATTTCCGCATCAGCTCCATACGCAGAGAGTGTTTGCTGTGTGGCAGCATTATAAGGATTAGTGAGAGTAAGCTCAAGCTCTGGCTTTTGCATTTGAGCATGGACTATGACTTTCATATACAGCTCATTCATTCTATGAGTAAAGAATGAATAATAATACTGCAATCCTGCTAGAATAGATTGATTGGTGATATTTGCTGAACCTGTAGGTCTAGGCAAGAAGCTAGAGGCATATTCATATCCTACATAAAGCCCCATTGTCCCAAATGCTCCTAAATGCGCAAATCCTCCTGCTAATGCACCTCCTGCATATTCCACACCTATATCCCCATCGCCTAAATCTGTGCGAGTATAGCGAGTAAGTGGCATAATGAATGTTTGCTTACGGGCATCTTCAGCGTGAGGAGCGTAAATCATATCTGTTTCGTGGAGCAAATCCACATTGCTATATCGCAAGGCTACTTCCATATCATTATCATCTTTTACTCTGTTACCATCTGTATCTACACTCTTAGAAGTAACCGTATAAGTCTTACCTTTTTTATGTCTTAAAGATTGGTGGAATAATCTCTTAGACATAGAATCCATAAGATTGCTTACAATGATATTTTTAGTAATCACACCATTAAGCAATGTCTTTGATACATCTTCTCCGGGATTGCGCTGTGGTCTAATACCTATGGAAAAGCCATCGAGTAAATCGTGTATATCGACGTTAGGTTGCATTGTAAAGAGATGTTTATCAGCTTCTATATTAAGTGTGGTTTGTCCTCCTAGATTCTCTGCTTTGCCTAATGTGCCTTCTCCCTCACCCCATTCATCTGTTTTATTCACAATATCACCACTTGTGTTTTTAATCTCTTTAAGAGCTGTGGTATAGCTACCATCTGCTTGTTTTTGCACAAAGAGGGAAGTGTAGTTATATTTTTGTCCCCATTTGTTAGTGTCAGCGATGATGAGTACCCCGCCATTCGTATTAGTGCTACCATCAGCATTCTTATGCGGAGTGAAGGTAATCTCATTTGGATTTACATTGTTGCCTAGAATAATATGTCCATTGGCATTAGTTCCACCAGATTGATTGAAGTCATTATATGTGCCTCCTGCAGCTGTGGGTCCTCCTGTTTGGTCTAGTTTTAGCACCCAGTTTGTGAGGGTAATATCTGTGCCATTAGAAATAGTCCCATCGATATGCACGCCATTATTATTAACATTAATAGGCGTAGCATTGGCATAATTATTCGCTGATATATCACGTCCCCATATAATCTGCTTTGCATTAATAGTCCCGCCAGTGTTATTAAATGTCTCTCCCCATATATCAATCGTGCCACCACTAATAGTTCCACCGGTATTATGAAGCTCACCATATTCAATATTACCTTGAGCGTTTGTCATACCGCGGATATAGAGTGTGCCTGTTGATTCACGATTATTGCCATTCAAGGTATCTAACACTTCATTTTCTGCTTTTATCTCAATGGTTCCAGCACTATTTGTAAGCTTAGTAATATACACATCATCTTTAGCCCCTAGCACATAAAGTTCTGTGTTATTGCCTGTATTGTTGCTTGTATAGTCTTTAATCACAGCGCCAAGTGCCACTTTATCAATCACACCTTCGTTATTAAGGGTATCTAGCGTTGCTCCTGCTCTATGGTCTAATGTAGTGATAGAGCCGCCTTTATTATTCATTAGCCCATTATTAAAGCTACCACTATTCACAAGTGAGGTAATGCTACCGCTATTTTGTGCCATATTTGTTACAGAGCCTGCATTAGTGAAAGCACTTATCTGCCCATTAACAGCATTTGTAAATCCTACAAGTGTTCCATTATTGCTTAATGTATCTATGTTTCCTTGAGCACTATTTGTAAATTGAGTTACAGTTGCATTTTGAGCATTAGTAAATGTTCCCACAGAACCAGCTTGATTATCAAAGCTATCTATTTGTTTATTATTTGTAAATGTATCAAGTTTGCCTTCATCTGTTTGGGGATTAGGATTTGCATTTACAAATCCTTTAATATGTCCATCATTGGTGCCATCTTTGATATGTCCTTGGTTACTTATAGAATCTATGGTTCCATCAGTTTGGTTTTTAAGATTATCTATCACACCTCCACTTTGGTTAGTGAGATTTGTAATGGTGGCATTTGTTTCATTGTCTATTTCTGTGATAGTTCCACTATTATCAATCTTGCTTAGGGTATTTTTATTGATAATTTTATCTATCTTTCCGCCATCAGTAGAGCCTTGCGTTTGAGCTTGATTGGTAATCCCGCCATTAAGCTGCCCTTCATTGGTAAGTGTGCCTATATGTCCTGTGCCAGAGTTGGTAAGATTATTTAAAGTGCCTTGAGCGAGGTTTGTTAAAGAGCCAATTTCACCATTATTGGTAAAGTTATTGGTTACAGAACCGCTATTTTCAAAGGTAGTAATCTCTGCTCCAGCTTCATTACTTACATCAGTAATAGTTGCTCCAGCCTGATTATCAATGCGGTCAATCTTAGCATTATTCTTATTGCCTAGACTGCCGATAGTGCCGCTATTGTCAATCTTTGCAAGATTTGCTTGATTATCAATCGTATTTATATTGCCATTTGCTTGGTTGGTAATGCCCCCATCAAGTGTGCCTTTATTTGTAAGAGTGTCAATCGTGGCATTACCTGCATTGGTAAGATTATGTAATCTACCTGTTTCATTATTATTTAAAGTTGTAATTGTCCCTTGATTTGTGAAGTCATTTTGCACTAAACCGCTATTTTCAAAGGTGGTAATCGTGGCATTAGCTTCATTAATCACACCTCCTATCGTAGCACCTTGATTGTTAGCAATTGTGGTGATAGTCGCATTTGTCCTATTGCTAATGTTATTGGTAATCGTGCCATTATTGGTAATTGTCCCTAGTGTAGCAGTATTAATAATATCATCAATTTGTGCGTTAGTTTCGTTTGTAATCCCACCTGTGAGCTGCCCATCATTGGCAAGTGTGGTAATGGTCGCATTTGTAGCATTGGTAAGATTATTCATTGTCCCTGTGCTGTGATTATGTAAAGTTGTGATCTCGCCTTTATTTGTAAAGTCATTGGTTACAGAGCCACTATTATCAAATGTTGTAATGCTGGCATTTATTTCATTGTTTAAGGTGTCAATTGTTCCGCCTTGTTGGTTGTCGATTCTTTGTATATTGTCGTGGTTTTCAATAGTTTGGATAGTTCCGCCATTCTCATTGGTGAGTGTGCCATTGAGCATGCCTCTATTGGTAAGGGTGGTAATCGTCCCTGTGCTAGAGTTTGTTACATCATTTAAAGTTCCACCATTGTTATTATTTAAATTCGTAATTGTGCCATTATTAGTAAAGGCATTGGTTACCTCTTGATTATTATCAATGGTCTCTATCGTGGCATTTTGATTATTGGTTAAAGTCGTAATGGTCGCATTATTTTCTACCTTGGTAATGTCCCCGCTATTATCTATTTTATCTATATTTTGGTTATTCGTAATCGTGCCAATGTTTCCATTTGCTTCATTGGTGATACCATTAGTAATTGTGCCATCGTTTGTAAGGGTTGTTATCGTTGCATTACCTTTATTAGTGATACCATCTTGGAAAGTGCCATTATTTTGAAGCGTAGTTATTGTGCCTTCATTACTCAATTTATTAGTTATAGTTCCTCTATTGGTGAGGGTTGTAATGGTAGCGTCGCTTTCATTATTTAGAGTGGTAATCGTGCTACCCGTTTCATTAGTAATGCTGTTTATTGTTGCATTGCTGTGGTTAGTGAGCTCTGTAATCGTGGCATTATTATCATTGCTGATAGAGCCTATCTCGCCGCTATTCTCAATCTTAGAGAGATTGCTCTTATTGATAATAGTATCTATCTTGCCACCATCGGGGGCTGTGGTTTGAGCTTGATTTGTGATTGCGCCATTGAGCGTTCCCTCATTGGTCAAGGTTTTTATATGTCCAGTCCCAGAGTTGGTAAGATTATTCATCTCCCCACCGGTTTTGTTCGTAAGATTATCAATCGTCCCATCATTGGTAAAGTCATTTTGCACGATTCCAGCATTATCAAAGGTGGTAATTGTAGCTCCTGCTTGGTTTTCTACCTCTTGTATGCTTCCACCAGCTTGATTATCTATCGTAGTAATGCTTGCATTACTTTCGTTGGTGATTTTAGTAGTAATGCTCCCTCTGTTGGTAATGGTATCAAGGCTAGATTTATTGATAATATCACCGATTTGTCCATTTGTCTCATTCGTGATTCCCCCTGTTAGCGTTCCAGCATTGGTAAGGGTGCCTATCTGGGCATTGGCTTCATTTGTGAGGTTTTTCATATTTCCTGTGGTGTTGTTATTTAAGGTTGTGATTTCTCCGCGATTGATAAAGTCATCGGTTACGCTTCCGCTATTTTCAAAGGTAGTGATAGTCCCACCAGCTAAGTTATTTAAATCTGTAATCGTGCCATTTTCTTTGTTATCGATTTTCTCTATCTGGCTCGCATTATTTAATGTGCTAATGGTCGCATTGGCTTCATTAGTAATTCCTTTATTTATAGTCCCACCGGCTTTATTATCGAGTGTAGTGATAGTCCCGCCACTCTTATTTGTGATTCCATCTGCGAATGTCCCCTCGTTATTAAGTTCTCCTACGCTACCTTGATTTTGAAACTCTTGGGTAACACTTCCGGTAGAGGTATTTTCAAACTTCTTAATCTCCGCTCCAGTATTATTAATCACTTCAGTAATCGTAGCCGTATTTCTTACATCGCCTATTTCTCCACTATTATCAATCTTATCTATATTTTGGTTATTCTCAATTTCTTTGATATCTCCACCTGTTTGATTGGTGATCCCTCCTGTCAAGGTGCCATCATTGAGCAGCTTAGTTATTGTACCTGTGGAGGCATTGGTAAGATTATTGAGTGTCCCGCCATTATTGTTATTTAATGTCGTAATCGTGCCATTATTGGTAAAGTCATTTTGCACGCTTCCATTATTATCAAATGTCCCTATAGTTGCGTTCTGGTTGTTAGTGAGGTTTTGGATAGTGTTGTTGTTTGTAAAGGTTGTTAGAGTTCCATTAGTTTCATTTGTGAGATTGGTTATATCCCCTTCATTTGTGCCGTTTGTAATGGTTCCAGTGTTGGTGATTGTCTCAATTTGGGCATTGGTAGCATTGCTAAGATTATTGATAGTTCCGGCATTACTAAGTGTATCCACTTGCCCTTGTGTAGTGTTGCTGAAATTCTCTATGGTGGCATTAGTAGCGTTAGTAAGGGTAGTTATCTCTCCGCCATTATTATTTAAATCAGTTATGGTTCCACTATTAGTAAAAGCCTCTATCACGCCATCGATAGTATTATCAAATGTGGTAATACTCCCTTTGTTATCCCCACCTTTAATCGTACCCTCATTCGTGATAGTAGTAATGCTCGCATTTGGGTCAGTATTGCTAAGGCTATCGATTGTCCCGCCTTGCTTATTCTCAATGCTTGTGATAGCATTTTCATTCTCAATCTCTGTGATCGTGCCGCTATTATCAATCTTGCTTAGATTATTTTTATTAATGATTTTATCAATCGTGCCACCATTAGCGCTATTAGCACCTCTTGCTTCATTGGTAATCCCGCCTGTGAGTGTGCCCTCATTCGTAAGCGTACCGATATGCCCTGTGCCAGAGTTGGTAAGATTATTCATATTCCCGCTAGTTTGGTTATTGAGCGTAGTAATCGTCCCATCATTGGTAAAGTCATCAGTGATACGTCCAGCATTATCAAATGTAGTAATGGTAGCTCCATCAGCATTATTGATTGCTTTAATCTCTGCTGCATTTTGGTTATCAATCTTAGCAATCGTAGCTCCGCTTTGGTTATCGATTTGATTAGTAATGCTGCCTCTATTTGTAATCGTATCAAGTGTGGCTTTATTGATAATATCAGCAATTTGTCCGTTTGTCTCATTGGTAATCCCACCTGTGAGTGTGCCCTCATTAGTAAGCGTTCCGATACTTGCATTGGTAGCATTTGTGAGGTCTTTCATCGTTCCTGTGGCGTTGTTATTTAATGTGGTAATGCTGCCTTCATTGGTAAAGGCATTGGTAATATCCCCGCTGTTATTGAGCGTAGTAATGGTAGCATTGGCATTATTGTTTAAATCCGTAATCGTCCCACCCTGTTGGTTCTCTATCTCTGTAATTGTGCTGTGATTATCAATCCTGCTAATTGTCCCGCCATCTTCATTCGTGAGTTTGCCATTGAGTGTCCCCTCATTTTTGAGAGTGCCGATGTTTCCACTGCCAGAGTTAGTAAGATTATTGAGTGTCCCGCCATTATTGTTATTTAATGTCGTAATTGTGCCATCGTTTGTAAAGTCATTGGTTACTTCTTTATTATTTTCAAATGTTGTGATAGTAGCACCCTGATTGTTAGTAAGCTCTGTGATTGTGGCATTATTTTCTACTTGAGTAATCTCCCCGCTATTGTCGATTTTATCTATATCTTGATTATTCGTAATCGTACCGATATTTCCGCCCTGCTCATTGGTAATCCCTACATTAATAGTCCCATCATTGGTAAGATTCTCTATCTTTCCACCATCTTTATTGGTAATGCCCTGACTAAAAGTGCCTTTGTTATTAAGGGTTGTTACTGTGCCCTCATTGCTAAATCCATTAGTGACAGTCCCACCTGTTTCATTCCCAAATGTCCCAATGGTCGCACCAGATTTATTAAATACATCTGTAATCGTGCTTGCATTGGTAATAGTGGTTATCTCTCCGGTATTATCTATCTTGTCAAGTTGTTGATTATTCGTAATCGTACCGATATTTCCGCCCTGCTCATTGGTAATCCCTACATTAATAGTCCCATCATTGGTAAGGGTAGTGATTCGCCCATTTTGTTTATTAGTGATTCCATTAGTAAAGGTACCCTCATTATGCAAAATGCCTACACTCCCCTCATTGTCAAAGGCATTAGTTACTTGAGCGTTAGCTTTATTATTAAATTCAGTGAGCGTGGCATTTGGTTTGTTAAACACATCAGTGATTGTAGCGCTATTATCTACCTTAGTAATCTCTCCGCTATTGTCAATTTGAGCTATATTGCTATTGTTAGTTATCGTGCCGATATTGCCATTTGTTTGATTAGTGATCCCCCCTGTAATCGTGCCATCATTGAGGAGATTAGTTATCTTCCCACCGCCTTGATTGATAATGTTTCCGCTAATTTGCCCATCGGTATTGTTATTAAAGTTTTCTACCTTACCGGCATTGCTAAAGGTATTATCCACTAGCCCATCATTATTAAATGTGGTGATCGTAGCGTCTTTTTCATTATTCAAGCTATTAATCGTAGCATTGTTGTTATTGGTAAATTGGTTTATGGTTCCATTTGCTTGGTTGGTAAGGGTTGTAATCGTCCCGCTATTTTGTCCATTTTCGATAGTGCCGCTATTTGCTATTGCATCCATCGTGCCATTGGTTTGATTATTGAGATTCTTTAGCGTCCCGGCATTGGTGAGATTACCTACACTGCCTTGAGTGGCATTGCTAAAGTTATCGATTGTCCCGCCTGTTGCATTGGTAAGATTCTGCACTTCCCCGCCATTGTTGTTAAATGTTGTGAGTGTGCCGCTATTAGTGAAGTTTTCTACTACCCCATCAGTGGTATTATCAAAGGTTGTAATAGTCCCTTTGTTATCCCCACCTCTAATCGTGCCTTCGTTATTTACTGAATCTATTTGAGCGGTTGTAGAGATATTGCTTAGGCTATCGATTGTCCCATTTTGCTTATTCTCAATCGTAGTAATGGTGCTTTCATTCTCAATCTCTGTAATGGTGCCGCTATTATCGATAGTATCAAGGGTATTGCGGTTAATAATCTTATTGATTTGTCCTTGAGCCTCATTGGTTAGCCCACCTGTGAGAGTGCCCTCATTAGTGAGAGTGCCTATATTTCCTGTGCCTGTGTTTGTGAGATTGCTTAAAGTCCCTGTGTTTTGATTATTAAGATTAGTAATCGTGCCATCATTTCTAAAGTCAGCAGTCACACTTCCAGCATTATTAAATGTGCTAATGGTCGCTCCAGCTTCATTGCCCACTTCGCCTATGGTGGCATTTGCCTCATTACTAATCGTATTTATTGTCGCGCCATTTTCATTACTGATTTTATTGGTAATCTCTCCTTTGTTTGTAATAGTATCGAGTTGAGCTTTATTGACAATATCACCTATGGTTCCCCCATTGGGGCTATTTGGATCTTTTGCTTCATTAGTGATACCCCCTGTGAGCGTTCCCTCATTTGTAATCGTGCCTATGTTCCCTGTGCCGCTATTGGTGAGATTCTTCATAGTCCCGCCGGTAAGGTTATTTAAATCAGTGATACTTCCATTATTCGTAAAGTCATTTGTGATTGTCCCGCTATTATCTAATGTAGTGATACTCGCCCCATTATTGTTATTAAGGTCTGTGATTGTCCCTTGATTTTCAATTTCAGTTATATCGTTATGATTATCTATCGTGCCTATATTTCCGCCTGTTTGATTGGTAAGCTTCCCATCAAGCTGCCCCTCATTTTTAAGCGTCGTAATCGTGCCTGTGCCAGAGTTGGTAAGATTATGCAAGATTCCAGCAGTATTGTTATTAAGCGTCGTAATCGTGCCATTATTAGTAAAGTCATTTGCTACTTCTTGATTATTGTCAAATGTCTCTATCGTGGCATTAGCATTATTGGTAAGCTCGGTAATAGTCGCATTATTTTCTACTTTTGTAATACTCCCGCTGTTATCGATTTTATCTAAGTCTTGGTTGTTGGTAATATTGCCGATTGTTCCGCCACTCTCATTGGTGATTCCCCTTGTGATTGTGCCATCATTGGTAATGGCTTCAATAGTCCCGCTTTGTTTATTGGTAATGCCATTGGTAAATGTGCCATCATTGTCAATTTCCTTTATAGTGCCATAATTGGCAAATTCTTGTGTAACCTCACTATTTGTAGTATTTGCAAACTTATTAATCTCCGCTCCAGCATTATTAATCACTTCAGTAATGGTCGCATTATTGGTTACATCACCGATTGTCCCACTATTATCAATCTTATCAATGTTTTGATTATTTTCAATTTCTTTAATGTTTCCGTTATTTTCGTTTGTAATCCCCCCTACGAGTGTGCCATTATTGGTAAGTTTATCAATAGTCCCTGTTCCAGCATTGGTAAGATTATTGAGTGTCCCGCCTTGATTGTTATTAAGCGTCGTAATCGTGCCTCTATTGGTAAAGTCATTTTGCACCTGTGAATTATTATCAAATGTCCCTATCGTGGCATTGACTTCATTATTCAAAGTATCAATCGTAGCATTATTAGTAAATTGATTAATAGTCCCATCTGTGCTGTTCGTAAGGGTCGTAATATCGCCATCATTTCTCCCGTTTGTAAGCGTGCCGGTATTTATAATAGAATCTACTTGCCCATTGGTCTCATTCCCAAATGTCGCTATCGTTCCGGCATTGATGAGTTCTCCTACACTACCTTGAGCAGCGTTGTTAAAGTCAGTTATTGTGCCACCTGTTGCGTTAGTGAGACGTGTTACCTCTCCCCCATTATTGTTAAAATCAGTTATCGTGCCAGAGTTAGTAAGCCCATTAACGACCCCATTGATATTATTATCAAATGTGGTAATTGTCCCTTGGTTATTCCCGCCATTGATACTGCCCTCATTATTCACAGAATCCATTGTGCCGGTGGCGGTATTGTTTAGGTTAGTAATCGTCCCACCTTGCATATTGTTAATATCTGTAATATTGGCAGTGTTATCAATCGTGGTAATCTCCCCGCTATTATCAATCTTAGCAAGTTGTTGATTATTTTGAATGGTAGTAATGGTCGCGTTATTTTCATTTGTAATTCCTGTATTTATAGTCCCATCATTAGTAAGTGTAGTAATGGTCGCGCCATTTTTATTGGTAATACCTTGATCAAATGTTCCGTTATTATTGTGGAGAGTATTCACTTGCCCTTGATTTTCAAAGGCATTTGTTACATTGCCTTGATTGTCAATCTTGTCAATCGTGGCGTTTTGGTTATTGGTAATCGTGGTTATTGTGCTGTTATTTTGGTTAGTAATTGTGCCAATATTTGCATCTGCTTGGTTGATGATTTCTGTTAGGGTTGCGCCATTTTCATTAGAGATAGAGGTAATTTCTCCACTATTATTAATGTTTGCTAAGTCATTTTTATTAATGATGTGATCTATCTTTCCGCCATCAGGAGTTGTGCCTTTTTGGTTAGTAATGCCTCCTGTGAGTGTGCCTTCATTGGTGAGTGTGTCTATATGCCCAGTTCCAGAGTTGGTAAGATTACTTAGGCTTCCTGTGGTTTCATTATTAAGGGTAGTAATCGTGCCATCGTTGGTAAAGTCATTATGCACAGTTCCAGCGTTAGTAAAGGTCTCAATGGTTGAATCTACTGCATTGGTAATATCTGTAATATCTCCTGTGCTTTGGTTATTAATCGTAGTAATGGTTGCACCCGATTCATTGGCGATAGAAGTAATAGTTCCGGCGTTATTTATCGTATCTAAGTCGTTTCTATTCATAATGCTATCAATTTGTGCGTTTGTCTCATTGGTAATCCCACCTGTGAGTGTGCCTTCATTGGTTAGAGTGCCGATACTTGCATTGGTGGCATTGGTAAGATTATTCATACTTCCTGTGGCATTGTTATTAAGCGTAGTTATTTGCCCCTCATTTCTAAAATCATTTGTTACGCTTCCGCTATTATCAAACACATCTATTTGCCCGGTGGCATTGTTATTGAGGTTAGTAATCGTCCCACCCTCTTGATTATCTATCCTTGTAATGTTGCTAGAGTTATCAATTGTGCCTATTGTGCCCCCATTTTCATTGGTAAGAGTGCCATTGAGTGTGCCCTCATTTTTGAGAGTGCCTATGTTACCTGTCCCGGCGTTGGTTACATCATTCAATGTTCCGCCGGTATTATTATTGAGATTATCTATTGTTCCCTCGTTTGTAAAGGCATTAGTTACGTTGCCTTGATTATCAAAAGTCTCTATCTTTGCATTTGCAACGTTAGTAAGTTCAGTTATCGTAGCATTGTTATCTACCTTTGTAATGTTCCCACTATTATCTATCTTATCTATATTTTGGTTATTCGTAATCGTGCCAATCTCCCCGCCACTTTCATTAGTGATACCATTAGTAATTGTGCCATCATTGGTAAGGTCAGTAATCGCCCCACCATTTTTATTGGTGATGCCTTGATCAAATGCCCCTTGATTATTTAATGTAGTAACCGTGCCTTCGTTATTAAATTCATTGGTTACCCTGCCTTGGGTTTGATTACTAAATTCATTTATAGTCGCGTTAGCTTTATTAAACACATCTGTAATCGTGGCGTTATTATCTACTTTGGTGATTGTGCCAGAGTTATCAATCTCTGTAATATCGCTATTATTCGTAATCGTGCCAATCTCCCCGCCACTTTCATTAGTAATCCCGCCAGTAATGGTGCCATTATTAGTAAGATTATCTATCACACCGCTATTTTGGTTAATAATATCTCCGGTGATTTGCCCTCCAGTATTGTTATTAAAGTTTTCTACTTTCCCCGCATTGCTAAAGGTATTATCAATGCGCCCACTATTATCAAATGTCTTTATCGTGCCATCTTGTTGATTATTCAAATTATTAATCGTAGCATTATTAGTAAAGTTCTCTATAGTTCCATTGGCAGCATTGGTAAGGTTAGTTATATCTCCCTCATTTGTCCCATTAGTAATCGTTCCTGTATTGGTGATTGTCTCAATTTGGGCGTTGGTTTGGTTATTAAGATTATTCATTGTCCCAGCGTTACTAAGATTCTCTACCCGCCCTTGGGTGCTATTAGTGAAATTATTGATTGTCCCATTTTGTGCGTTAGTGATAGTTCGCACTTCTCCGCCATTATTATTAAAGTTTGTGAGTGTGCCACTATTGGTAAAATCCTCTACTACCCCTGCTGTCTCGTTATTAAAATCTGTGATTGTCCCCTCATTATTCCCGCCTCTAATCGTGCCTGTATTATTGATAGAATCTATTGTAGCTGCGGCGTCTGTGTTATTAAGGTTTTCAATAGTACCGCTGTTATTGATATCTGTAATGCTAGAGGTATTATTCACATCAGTAATATTGCCTTGGTTATCGATACTCGCTAGGTTGTTATTGTTATTAATCGTAGTAATCGTGGCATTTGCTTCATTGGTAATCCCGCCAGTAATCGTATTATTATTGGTAATATCAGTGATACTCCCGCCATCCTTATTGGTGATACCATCTTGGAAAGTGCCATCATTGGTAATCGTCCCGACATTACCCTCATTTTCAAATTTATTAGTAATCGTGCCATCATTATCAATGCTATTAATGGTAGCTCCTTGATTATTTGTAATAGTCTCTATCGTGCTACCTTGTTTGTTATTCATACTATCAATAGTCGCGCCATTATTATTAGTAACCTCTGTGATGGTGGCATTATTATCGTTGTTGATCGTGGTAATGTTCCCGCTATTATCAATGCCCTCTAAGTCATTATTATTATTAATCGTGCCGATAGTCCCGCCATTTTGTGAGCCTTGCGCTCGGGCTTCATTGGTAATCTTCCCGGTGAGAGAGCCATCATTGGTGATTGTGCCTATGTTACCCGTGCCGGTATTAGTGAGATTATTCATCTCTCCAGTGGCTTGATTATGCAGTGTGGTTATAGTCCCCTCATTTCTAAAGTCATTGGTAATTTCTCCAGCGTTATTGATAGTATCAATACGCGCTCCGTCATTATTAGTAATATCTGTTATCGTGCCGCGATTTTCATTGGTTATCGTGCCAAGCGTGGCGTTATTTTCAATCTTAGTGATAGTGCCTTGGTCTTTATTGGTGATTCCCCCATTGAGCGTGCCATCATTCGTAAGTGTGCCAATATTTGCTCCACTTGCATTGGTGAGATTATTCATTGTCCCACCAGTTTGGTTATTGAGTGTGGTAATAGTGCCCTCATTGGTGAAGTCATTTGTGATTGTTCCGGTGTTATTGAGCGTAGTAATAGTGCCTGTGGTTTGATTATTTAAATCATCTATTGTGCCTTGATTCTCAATCTGGGTTATAGTGCTGTGATTATCAATCGTGTCAATAGTGCCACCATTTTCATTAGTGAGCGTGCCATTGAGGTTTCCCTCATTTTTGAGAGTGCCTATGTTACCGCTCCCAGCGTTGGTGAGATTATTTAATGTCGCGCCTTGATTGTTATTGAGCGTAGTAATAGTCCCCTCATTTCTAAAGTCATTGGTTACTTCATCATTATTGTTAAATGTGCCAATAGTAGCACCCTGATTATTAGTGAGCTCTGTAATCGTAGCATTATTTTCTATCTCTGTAATCGTGCCAGAGTTGCGAATATTGCTTATATCTTGATTATTTTCAATTTTGCCAATATTCCCTTGGGATTCATTGGTAATCCCTCCAGTGATACTCCCATCATTTGTAATCGTAGTGATACTCCCGCCATCCTTATTGGTGATACCATTTTGGAAGTCTCCGGTGTTATTTATTGTGCTTACATTTCCTTGATTTTCAAAGGCATTAGTTATATTCCCGGCATTGGCTATCTCTGTGATAGTTGCACCATTTTCATTGTTAAGCGTTGTAATCGTATTGTTGGCGGTGTTATCGATTTTTGTAATTGTGCCGCCATTTTGGTTATTAATCGTAGTAATAGTGGCATTATTTTCAATAGTGCCTATATTACCGGTATTTTCAATTTGTGAGAGGTCATTATTACTGATGATAGTGGTAATTGTGCCGCCATTTTCGTTGGTGATACCCCCACCTATGATTTCCCCATCATTTTTAATCGTAGTAATCTCTCCGCCATTTTGATTAATGATATTGCCATTAATGCGCCCATCGGTATTGTTATTAAAAGCCTCTACCTTCCCGGCATTGCTAAAGGTATTATCAATCAATCCATCATTATTAAAGGTTGTAATAGTTGCCCCGGCGTTGTTATTAAGGTTAGTAATCGTAGCGTTATTGTTATTGGTAAATTGGTCGATAGTCCCGCCATTTTGGTTATCCAGCGTCGTAATCGTGCCGCGATTTTGTCCATTTTCGATAGTGCCCGTATTTCCTATTGTATCGATTTGCCCTTGGAGTTCATTATTGAGATTCTTGAGTGTCCCGGCGTTACTAAGATTATTTACACTACCTTGAGCAGCGTTAGTAAAGTCAGCTATCGTGCCTGCGGCTGCATTGGTAAGATTCTGCACTTCACCACCATTGTTATTAAAGCTATTGATTTGAGAGCTGTTTGTGAAGTTCTCCACAACGCCATTACTAGTATTATCAAATGTGGTAATAGTCCCTTGGTTATCCCCACCTTTAATCGTGCCATCATTGCTAATAGTCCCCATTGTAGCGTTTGCAGCAATGTTATTCAAATTTTCTATTGTCCCGCCTTGCTTATTCTCAATATCAGTGATATTTGCGCTATTATCTACCTTTGTAATCTCCCCGCTATTATCTATCTTATCTATATCTTGGTTATTGGTAATCGTGCCAATAGTCCCGCCACTCTCATTTGTGATTCCCACATTTATAGTGCCATCATTAGTAAGCTCTGTGATAGTCGCACCATTTTGATTGGTAATGCCTTGATTAAATGTTCCGTTACTATTGTGGAGATTGGTTACACTACCTTGATTGTCAAAGGCATTGGTTACACTACCTTGGTTGTCAATCTTATCAATCGTGGCGTTTTGGTTATTGGTAATGGTGGTTATCGTGCTTCCTGTGGTATTGGTAAGAGTGCCAATGTTACCATCGGTGTTGTTTGTAATGTCTGTAATGGTGGAGTTATTCTCATTGCTAATGCTTGTTATCTCGCCGCTATTCTCAATCCCTGCGAGATTATTTTTATTAATGATATTATCGATTGTCCCACCATTTTGGGTATTAGGGTCTTTGGCTTCATTGGTAATCTTACCTGTGAGGTTTCCCTCGTTAGTGAGAGTCCCTATATGCCCAGTCCCAGAGTTGGTAAGATTATTTAAAGTCCCGCCATTTAGGTTATTAAGATTGGTTATCTCTCCATTATTTGTAAAGTCATTTTGCACGATTCCAGCATTATCAAATGTAGTAATGCTAGCATTTGCTTGATTTTCTACTTCTTGTATGCTCCCACCAGCTTGGTTATCGATTTTTGTAATGCTTGCATTGCTTTCATTGGTGATTTTATTATTAATGCTCCCTCTATTTGTAATCGTATCAAGTGTGGCTTTATTAATAATATCATCGATTTGTGCGTTAGTTTCGTTTGTAATCCCGCCATTAAGTGTGCCCTCATTGGTTAGAGTGCCAATACTTGCATTGGTAGCATTGGTAAGATTATTCATACTTCCTGTGGCATTGTTATTTAAGGTTATGATTTCTCCATTATTAGTAAAGTCATTGGTTACTTCCCCGCTATTATCAAAGGTCGTAATACTCGCATTAGCTTTATTGTCAATATTGGTAATCACCCCGCCATTTTGGTTGGTAATAGTCGTAATATTCGCGCTATTATCGATATTGGTGATTGTGCCGGTATTATCTATACCATCTATATCGCTGTTATTGGTGATTGTCCCAATGTTCCCACCAGATTCATTTGTAAGTGTCCCTGCGAGATTCCCTTCATTAGTAATATTATCAATGCTTCCGGTGCTGGAGTTGGTTAAGCCATTCATCGTTCCACTAGTATTATTGTTAAGATTGGTTATCTCTCCTTTATTAGTAAAAGGATTGGTGATTGTCCCAGAGTTATCTAATGTGGTTATCTTTGCGCCATCTTCATTGGTTAAATCCGTAATTGTGGCATTTTGTTGATTCTCTATCTGCCCTATCTCTCCGGCATTATTATTAATATTAGTGATAGTGGAGGTATTAGTGATAGAATTGATATTACCCTCATTTGTGATACTTGAGAGGTTATTGTTATTGGCAATAGTAGTAATGCTCCCGCCAGATTCGTTAGTGATACCATTGGTAATAGTGCCATCATTAGTAAGTGTGCCTATATTCCCACCATTTTGGTTGGTAATCCCTGCATCAAAGCTCGCTCCAGTATTATTATTAAGCGTATCTACCGTCCCGGCATTTTCAAAGGCATTAGTGATACTCCCGCTATTTTCTAGCGTAGTAATTGTGCCTTGCGCGGTATTATTAATGCTCTCTATCGTGTTACCGGTAGTGTTATCAATAGTGCTTATTGTGCCAGAATTTGTAATATCAGTAATAGTATTATTATTATTTACACTTGTAATCTCCCCAGAGTTATTGATAGACGAGAGAGCGGAGTTATTCTCAATCGTAGTAATTTGTGCATTTTGTTCATTAGTAATGCCATTAGTAATCGTGCCATCATTATTTATCGTGGTGATTTCCCCACCGCTCTTATTATTTATCTCATTAAAGGTTCCGGTATTTTCAATAGTGGTTACTTGCCCTTGGTTATCAAAGGCATTGGTTACATTACCTTTATTATCGATAGTATTAATTGTGCCATTATTTGCGTTAGTGATAGTATCGATTGTCCCTTGGGCTTCATTATTAAGATTCGTTACATTCCCGTTTGCTTGGTTATTAAAAGTATTAATTTGGGAGTTATTAGTTACATTCTCCATCGTAGCGGAGTTATTGACATTGTCAATCGTGGCATTATTGGTGAGCGTTTCAAAGGTCGCGCCATTGCTATTATTGATAGCAGCGATATTTCCTCCGGCATTGTTATTAAAGGTCTCCACTCTTGCAGTATTTCCGGTGTTGGTTAAATTTGTTATCGTGCCTTCATTGCTCCCTGTGGTAATTGTGCCGGTATTAGTGATTGTCTCCATTGTAGCGGTGTTTTGATTATTAAGATTAGTAAGACTCCCAGCGTTATTAAGATTCTCTACTCTCCCTTGTGTGGCATTGGTAAAGTCAGTTATCGTGCCACCTGTTGCGTTAGTGATAGTTTGCACTTCGCCGCCATTGTTGTTAAAGTTATTGATTTGATTGTTATTCGTGTAGTTTTCTACGACACCATCAATTTCATTATTAAAATCTGTGATTGTCCCCTCATTATTCCCGTCTTTTATCGTGCCTGTATTATCAACAGAATTTATTGTAGCTGCCGCAATTGTGTTATTAAGATTTGCTATCTCTCCACCATTTTTATTCTCCACTCGCTGTATTTGAGCGGCATTATTCACATCGTTAATATTCCCGCTATTATCGATAAAGTCAATATTTTGGCGATTATTGATTGTTCCTATCGTGCCTTTATCTGCGCCATTTGCTTCATTGGTAATCCCTCCGGTGAGATTCCCATCATTATTAAGCGTAACAATGCTCCCTGTGGCATTATTATGGAGATTATTAATGGTGCCGTTATTTTCATTATTAAGCGTAACAATGCTCCCGGCATTTTGGAAGTCATTAGTGATATTGCCAGAGTTATCCAGTGTGGTGATAAGGGCATTTTGCCTATTGAATAGTTCCGTAATAGTGCTATTATTATCCAACGTTGTAATCTCTCCGCTATTATCGACTTTAGGAAGTTGCTGATTATTGGTTAATGTACCGATCTCCCCACCGCTCTCATTAGTGATTCCATTAGTAATCGTGCCATCATTGGTAAGATTAGTGATCTCCCCACCGCTCTTATTGGTGATACCATCTTGGAAAGAGCCGCCATTTTGGTTATTAAGGCTAGTTACATTTCCCTCATTTTCAAAGGCGTTTGTTACACTTCCGGAGTTATTGAGCGTTGTGATATTCGCTCCGGCATCATTGGTTAAAGTGCTAATCGTGCTATTAGCATTATTGCTGATAGTGTCTATTGTCGCGCCTTGATTGTTGGTAAGAGAAGTAATCGTTTGATTATTATTAATAGTCGTTACGTTCCCGCTATTGTTGATATCGCTAATGGTATTGTTATTCGTAATAGTGTCAATAGTTGCATTTGCATTATTGGTAATAGTCGTAGTTGTCGTGGTGTTTTCTATCTCTGTTATCGTGCCGCTATTGGTGATAGAATCAAGAGCTGTGGTGCTTTGTTGAATGATTTTAGTTATACTCCCGCCATTTTGATTAGTAATCCCACCTGTGAGCGTGCCATTATTGGTAAGCGTGCCTATATTTCCCGTGCCAGAGTTTGTGAGGTTAAGTAAGATCCCTATGCTTTGGTTATTAAGAGCAGTGATAGTCCCATCGTTTGTGAAGTCATTGGTTACATTCCCGCTATTATCAAGGGTCGTTATGGTCGCTCCTGTTTGATTTTGCAAGGTATCTATCGTGTTTTGATTATCTATCCTTGTGATTGTTCCGGCTTGGTTATCAAGGGAGTCAATCTTATTGGTATTTGTAATTGTTCCCATTGTGCCGGTATTTGTGGCATTTTGCACTGAGCTATTATTCGTAAAGGTTTGAAAGTTACCTCCGCTGTTGGTAAGATTTGCTATATCCCCGCCATTATTATTTGTAAAGTCAGCTATCGTGCCTCCCGTGTCGTTGGTAAGGTCAGTTATACTCCCGCTATTTTGCCCATTAGTCATCGTGCCAGTATTGGTGATACTATCGATTGAGCCATTAGTTTGATTATTGAAGTTGGTTAAAGTCCCAGCATTCTCCAGCGTAGTAACACTACCCTGTGTATTATTGGTAAAGGTAGCTATGCTCCCCCCATTAGCGTTGGTAAAGGTATCGACACTCCCACCATTATTATTAAAGTTCTGTATTTGCCCTCCACTTTGGTTAGTGAAGTCATTTATATTCCCGGTAGATTCATTATTCAAGGTAGTTATCTGTCCAGAGTTAGAGCCTTGTGTGAGTGTGCCTAAATTATCTAGGCTAGTAATGACAGAGTTTGTCCCTGTATTTGTGAGGCTTGTTATCTCTGCATTATTTTGATTGGTAATGCTATTAATGCTCCCAGCATTTTGATTGGTAAGATTCGTAATGAGATTGCTATTATCTATCGTGTTAATAGTTTGGCTATTTGTAAGCGTATTTATCGTGCCATCATTGTCGAGGGTAGTATTGATAGTCCCTTGATTCTCTAGGGTGGTAATGTTTCCTGTTGAGCGGTTATTCAGCCCATTCATCAGACCTGTGTTAGTATTTTGCAGGTTATCGATAGAGCCGCTATTTTCTAAAGCATTTGTCATAGTCCCAGCATTTTGAAGGGTATCAATCTGTGCATTCACATTATTAGTAAGCGTGGTTATCGTGCTACCTGTGGTATTATTCAAGTTAGTGATACTTGCATTGGCATTATTGGTTAGGTTTGTTATCGTTGCCCCATTCTCATTGGTCGCGCTCCCTATAGTCCCACTATTAGTAAGAGAGCTTAGGGCGTTTCTATTAGCAAGAGTATTGATAGTCCCACCCATTTGATTGGTGATACCATTATTCATATTGCCTTCATTAGTGAGCGTCGTAATCCTGCCTGTCCCAGAGTTTGTGAAGTTTGTAAAATTCCCGTTTGTTTGGTTATTTAATCTGTTTATCATACCATTATTGGTAAAGTTATTAGCAACGCTGCCATTATTATTCAATGTCCCAATATTGGCATTAATATTATTGTTAAGAGTGGTTATGGTTCTGTTGTTGGTTAATGTAGTGATATTGGCATTAGGATTATTACTTAAAGTAGCGAT
>ERZ778516.186-NODE-186-length-54888-cov-15.915434_pt1 | contig 54888 bp, 30 predicted proteins | sample MGYA00510342_ERZ778516 | MGnify/ENA primary metagenome ERZ778516 (study PRJEB29527, sample SAMN07138961) | mouse gut metagenome | material: feces | host: mouse | place: China:Nanjing | collected 2016-01-25 ...
TATCTCTTGGAAAGAGATTCGAACTCTCATCCGAAGCCCCCTTTTCCAAGGAATCCATAACCTTTCCTGAGGCGGGTCGGGAGGCTCGGAATGACGATGCGAAAAATTTTTCGCGTTCAGTTTCCCATACCTTATATATAATAGAAAAAAAGCAACTCCGTGTAGATGCTTGGACGCAGCGCACGGAAAAGCCGTAGGCATGAGCTCCATTGGTGTCCACGGGACATGTCTTGCTCGACGCAAGAGCCAAGTGGCTGGCATTAGTGACATCGGAAGCATACGTGGACGAAGACCAACATTCGCCGAACGAACCGACCTCCGCCAAGACTCCCGTCTCACGGTGGCGGTAGCCCGCAGCAGGCGCAAAGAGCAATCGCTATGGGGAATGCGGCGGAGAATGCGAACAATGGTTTTTGCAACGATCGCCATTGCGTCGTTCGGCTCTTTTGAGCCGTGCGGGCCGCAGCCTTGGCCGGCGGAGGCCCGCAAGCATCCGGCTGTCGCCGGGCGTGCTCCGCAGGCTGCGCCCGAATCCAAGCTCTTTGTCATTCTGAACGAAGTGAAGAATCTTTTCCCTTGCGAACCAAAGGCCGCTTGCGGACTATGCCTCGCAAGAAGGGAAATAACAAACGTTCTGCAGTCAAGAATCTATAGCAACAGATTCTTCGTCGATCTTCCGATCTCCTCAGAATGACAAAACGGGAAAAACTGAGATCCGCACGACGCGTTGGGACCGTACTATTTCATTGTTCGCAAACTCCGCGGCAGACTGGTGTTGTCAACTGGCGGCAACGCAAGTTGGAAATAGGAATTGTTATCCGGCAGGCTGGTAAAGCTCGAATTGCAAACACCGGCTTTAGCCGGGCGAGCCGAAGCCCCGCCACGCAGAGGCTCACAAAACTCGCCCCGCTGGCTTCGGCACGAGAACATATACTGCGCCGACCGAAGCAAAGCTTGCGAACTTAAACAGCGTGCACTCTTTCTGAATAAAGCGAACAGAGCGAACGCAGCCTGCGGGGGTGAGCCCAGCGACAGCCGAAGCGGCGAGCCTCCGCGCCGGGAGGCTGCGGCTCGTGCAACACTGCGAGTTGCAAAACCGCAAAAAAACAGCGATCAAACAACCGCACGCAAACAACAATTTTCTTATCTGACCCTCCTGCGCCATTACGCCGCCAGCGGATTGCTGAATCTACTAACCACGCTGACAAGAGCCGTAACCCCCGTCACTCCGGGTGTGAAGTTGCTGGAGCGAAGATACAGGCAAAAAGTGAAAGTATCAAAAAAAACGTTCTTCGGGACGACTACATGAAAAGGCACCGAAGCATGAACGAACCCGAAAACGGCGCGGGCGACACGAAACAATTGCATAACGCCTTTCCTGCCATGCAACCGAAAATAATCGGACACCCAAGAATGAAAGGGACATAAGGAGTGAAGAAAGGAACGGGAAAGGAACGGGAAAGGAACGGGAAAGGAACGGGAAAGGAACGGGAAAGGAACAGCACAAAAGGGAGAATCCACAAAAAACCGCGACCCTCCGGAGAGGATCGCGGCGCGAAAGATATTCGAGACTCCGAAAGGAGAATCGGGACGGATTAATACTCGATGGCGGCAAGGCGCTTGTAGCCGTTGTAACGCCACTTGGCATTCTGCTCGGCAGCCTGGAAGAGCTCCTCGGCCTCGGCAGGGAACGCCTTCTGGAGCGAAGTGTAACGCACCTCCCGCTTGAGGAAGTCCTGGAACTTCGACCAGTCGGGCTCCTTGGAATCGAGCACGAACGGGTTTTTGCCCTGCTCCTCGAGCTGGGGATTGTAGTGCCACAGATGCCAGTAACCGCAAGCTACGGCCTCCTTGCCGACGGTCTGCGTGCGGGTCATGCCGCCCTTGATACCGTGGTTGATACAGGGAGCGTAGGCGATGACGAGCGACGGACCGGGATAAGCCTCGGCCTCTTTCAGCACGTTGAAGAGCTGCTGCTGCGAAGCACCGATCGAAACCTGAGCGACGTAGACATAACCGTAGGTCATGGCCATGGCGCCGAGGTCCTTCTTGCGGATGCGCTTGCCGCTCGATGCGAACTTGGCGACGGCACCCACGGGCGTCGACTTGGACGACTGGCCGCCGGTGTTGGAGTAAACCTCCGTGTCGACGACAAGGATGTTGACATCCTGGCCCGAAGCGAGTACGTGGTCGACACCGCCGTAACCGATGTCGTAGCCCCAGCCGTCGCCGCCGATGATCCACTGCGACTTCTTGACGAGCCACTCCTTCATGTCGAGGATCTTCTTGCAGTAATCGCAGCCGCAAGCCTCCATCAAGGGAACGAGGCGCGCCGAAACCTCGGCCGAAGCAGCCGACGAACCGCGGGCAGCGATCCACTCCTTCATGACGCCCTTAAGCTCATCGGAGCACTTGGTGCAGTTGGCGATTGCGGCTTCCATGGTCTCCTGGATGCGGTCGCGGAGCTTCTCGACACCGACGTGCATACCCAAACCGAACTCGGCGTTGTCCTCGAAAAGCGAATTGGCCCAGGCGGGACCCTGACCCTTGGCGTTGGTGCAGTAGGGAGTCGAGGGAGCCGAACCGGAGTAGATGGAGGTACAGCCCGTAGCATTGGCCACCATCATCTTGTCGCCGAAGAGCTGCGAAATGGCCTTGATGTAAGGCGTCTCGCCGCAACCGGCGCAGGCACCCGAGAACTCGAAGAGCGGCTGTGCGAACTGGAGGTTCTTGACCGACTTGGTCTTGTCGACGACCTCCTTGTAACCGATGTTCTTGGTGATGTAATCCCAGTTCCCGGCCTGCTTCATCTGCGACTCGAGCGGTTTCATGACCAGTGCCTTCTCCTTGGCGGGGCAGACGTCGACGCAGTTGTTGCAACCCGTACAGTCGAGCGGCGACACCTGGATGCGGAACTTGTACTCCTTGGTCTCGCCCAGGCCCTGCTTCCACTCGGCACCCGAAGCGGCAGCCTCGGCCTCGGTGGCGAGGAACGGACGGATGGCGGCGTGGGGGCAGACATAGGCGCACTGGTTGCATTGGATACAGTTGTCGATCTGCCACTCGGGAACGTTGACGGCGATGCCGCGCTTCTCGTAGGCGGCCGTACCGTTGTCCCACGTACCGTCCTCACGGCCGTTGAAGGCCGACACGGGCAGGTCGTCGCCCTTGAGGGCGTTGATGGGATCGACGATGCTGCGGACGAACTCGGGACGCGACATGTCGACGCTGTGTGCGGCGGGCTTGACCTCGATGGAAGCCCACTCGGCGGGCACGTCGATCTTGACCACGGCATTGCCGCCGGCGTCGACGGCCGCATAGTTCATGTTGACGATGTCCTCGCCCTTCTTGCCGTAGGACTTGAGGATGGCATGCTTCATCTCCTCGACGGCCTTCTCGAACGGAATGACGTTGGCGATCTTGAAGAAAGCCGACTGCATGATGGTGTTCGTACGCGAACCCAGGCCGAGCTCGGCGGCGATCTTCGTGGCGTTGATGATGTAGAAGTTGATGTTGTTCTTGGCCAGGTAAGCCTTCATGCGGTCGGGCAGGGTCTTGCAGGTGGTCTCGGCGTCGTGCACGGAGTTCAGCAGGAACGAACCGCCCTTCTTAAGGCCCTTCAGCACATCGTACTTGTCGACGTACGACGGCACGTGGCACGCCACGAAGTCGGGCGTGGTGACGAGGTAGGGCGACGTGATGGGCAGATCGCCGAAACGCAGGTGCGACGACGTGTAACCGCCCGACTTCTTGGAGTCGTAGGAGAAGTAGGCCTGGCAATACTTGTTGGTGGTACCGCCGATGATCTTGATGGAGTTCTTGTTGGCACCCACCGTACCGTCGGCTCCCAGACCGAAGAAGAGGGCCTCGAACGTACCGGGCTTGGCGAGCGAAATCTCCTCGCCGACGGGGAGCGACAGGTTGGTCACGTCGTCGTTGATGCCGACGGTGAAGTGGTCCTTGGGCTGAGCGGCCGCGAGGTTCTCGAAGACGGCGAGCATCTGGGCGGGCGTGGTGTCCTTGGACGAGAGACCGTAGCGGCCGCCGATGATCATGGGCTGGAGCTGCTTGCCGTAGAACATCGACTTCACGTCGAGGTACAGCGGTTCGCCCTCGGCGCCGGGCTCCTTGGTGCGGTCGAGCACGCAGACGCGCTTGACGGAAGCGGGCACGACGTTGAAGAAATACTTCTCGGAGAAAGGACGGTAGAGGTGAACGGTGATCAGACCGACCTTCTTGCCCTGCTTCAACAGGTAGTCGATGGTCTCCTTGAGGGTCTCGGTGACGGAACCCATGGCCACGACGACGTTCTCGGCATCGGGAGCACCGTAGTAGGTGAAAGGCTTGTACTCGCGGCCGGTGATCTGCGAAATCTGCTTCATGGCGTCGCTGACCATGTCGGGCACGGCGTCGTAGAACTTATTGGCAGCCTCGCGGGTCTGGAAGTAGATGTCGGGGTTCTGGGCCGTACCGCGCGTGACGGGGTGCTCGGGATTGAGCGCGCGACGGCGGAACTCCTTGAGCGCGTCGCGGTCGAACATGGCGGTGAGGGCGGCCTCGTCGATGAGCTCGATCTTCTGGATCTCGTGCGACGTACGGAAGCCGTCGAAGAAATGCAGGAACGGCACGCGGGCCTTGAGCGAAACGACGTGGGCGATGCCGGCGAGGTCCATCACCTCCTGCACGGACGAGGTGGCGAGCATGGCGAAACCGGTCTGACGGGCAGCCATGACGTCCTGGTGGTCGCCGAAGATCGACAACGACTGTGCGGCCAGCGCACGCGCCGAAACGTGGAACACGCCGGGGAGCAGCTCGCCCGAGATCTTGTACATATTGGGGATCATCAACAGCAAGCCCTGCGATGCCGTGAACGTGGAAGTGAGCGCACCGCTCTGCAACGAACCGTGCACGGCGCCGGCGGCACCGGCCTCCGACTGCATCTCCACGACCTTCACCGTCTCGCCGAAGATGTTCTTGCGGCCCTGGGCGGCCCACTCGTCGACGAGCTCGGCCATGGTCGAAGAAGGTGTGATGGGATAGATGGCTGCAACCTCCGAGAACATGTAAGCCACATGGGCCGCAGCGTAATTACCATCGCACGTGATAAATTTCTTTTCTGCCATTTTGTTGAATTTTAAGAATATTTGATGTGTGTATTTGCCTTGCGGGACGCTGTCCGCCGGATATTCCGGCAAGGCGCGATGCAAAGATAACAAAACTGCCGAAAAAAACATCTTCAAATTCGTACAAATAAATTGCATTTTTTGATATTCGGACACACCGCGTAACAAGAACGGAAACGGGGCGGCGGCAAATCCGGGAACCGGAAAGAAACGGGCCGGAACGCACCGTCGTTGCACCTTGCACGTGCACTGGCGGCCGGATAGTTTCAGCTGTCGGGTTGCAACGCTGTGCGTCACTCCTGCGAAATCCGGATTGGATTTTCGCGGCGGCCGACTCAAGTATTTTTTCCGGTCCCGGTTGCTTTTCTTCGGCTTTCGTTTGGCATCTATTTCGGGACAAACTTGCACATTTGATTCGGCCTTCGCTGAGAATTCTCTTTGCTGTTATTCTTTGCTCGATTTTTCTTGCCGCTATTTATGCTTATAGCGTTGTTTTGGGAATCATTCATGCTTCGGCGTACTGCTGACCGCTCCGGGGACTTTTCCGCATCAATTATTTTTGTTTTATCTTCGCTCCAGCAACTTCACACCCGGAGTGACAGGGGTCACGGCTTTTGTCAGCGTGGTTCGTAGATTCAGCAGTCCGCTGGCGGCGTAATGGCGCGGTGGGTTTTATAAGGAAGTTGTTTGTGGGCAATTCGCAGAACCGCGTCAGCCTCAGTCAATTCCGATTTCGATAGAGGAGGTGCTGCAAATGTTTCTCGCGCCGAAGCCAGCGGGGCGAGCCCCGTTAAGAACGGGGATTTGTAAATTCTGCGAGCCTCCGCGTGGCGGGGCTTCGGCTCGCCCAGCTAAAGCCGATGTTTAGCTCTGCAAGCCGCGGCCGCCCCGAACATCTTTTTCCTCCACCTTTCCGCGTTGCCGCCAGTTGCTTATTCCAGTCTGCCGCGGAGCTGGTAAGAATTCAAAATTCAAAATGCAAAATTCACAATTATGGCAAGCATGTCCCGCAGGCTCTGGTCTCTTTCTGATACGGAAGACCTTGCGCCCGGGGCCGGCTCGCATCGAAGATGCGACCCCCGCAGCCGGCCCGGGCGAGCACACGAAGAATGAATACTGCCGATTAATAGATTCTTCGGCTTCGCCTCAGAATGACAAATTACTTCTTAATTGTGCATTGTGAATTTTGCATTCTGAATTAATCCCCTACGGGGCTTGACTTTACTCTTGCTCGGTAAAGCCCGTGAACGGTCTTTACTCTCGCTTAATCGTAAAGTTGTGAATTCTGAATTGTTGCCCTCTCCGCCGCATTCATCCGAGCGATTGCTTCACAGCTCCTGCTGCGGGCAACCGCGCCTGCGCGACGGGAGACCTGTCGGTCATCGGTTCGAGCGGAAGCTACTGGTCTTCATCGCCCATCTCTTCCACCGGCAACGTTTCGAGCGCCTTGTGGTTTTCTCCGACTTCGGTGCGGCCGATGGACTCCGGCTACCTCGCACGTCGTGCCGTCGCTGTATCCGTGCGCTGCGTCCAAGCATCTGCACGTGAAGTTGCTTTTTTGCCGGCACGCCGCGCGCCCGGACGCCGGCTGGCAAGAATTATGGATGAGAAAGAGAGCGGTCTTTCTTTTTAATCCGAATATGCTTACCTTTGCCCGCCATGATTCCCTACCGCAAAAAGAGACTCGCCAACGGCCTGACGGTCGTGGTAAACCGCGACCGCACGTCGAAACTGGCCGCCGTGAACATGCTCTACAAGGTGGGTGCGCGCAACGAAAATCCCGCACGCACGGGATTCGCCCATCTGTTCGAGCACCTCATGTTCCGCGGCACGAAAGCCGTGCCCGATTTCGACCTGCCGGTGCAGATGGCTTCGGGCGACAACAACGCCTTCACCAACAACGACTACACCGACTTCTACATCACCCTGCCGACGGCCAACATCGAAACGGCCCTGTGGCTCGAAAGCGACCGCATGGGAGGGCTGAACATCACGCCCGAGAAGCTGGAGACCGAGAAAAAGGTGGTCATCGAAGAATACCGGCAACGCTATCTGAACCAGCCCTACGGCGACCAGACGCTGCTGCTGCGGGCCCTGGCCTACAAGGTGCACCCCTACCGCTGGGCCGCCATCGGCCTCACGCCCGACCACATAGCCGAAGCGACGCTTGCCGATGTCGAAACCTTCTACCGTGCCCACTACCACCCGTCGAACGCCATTCTGTCGATCTCGGCCGACCTGGACGAGGAGCGGATGATCGGCCTGGCCGAAAAATGGTTCGGCGAGCTGCCCGACCGGCCCTCGACACCCGCCCCCATCCCGCAGGAACCGCCGCAGACGGAAGCCCGGCGCCAGGAAGTCGAACGCGACGTCCCGGCCACGACCGTCACCGTCGCCTACCCGATGGGCAGCCGCACGTCGGCCGATTTCTACACGGCCGACCTGGTTTCCGACCTGCTCTCGGGCGGCGATTCGTCGCGTCTCTACAAACGGCTGGTCAAGGAACGACGGCTGCTCTCGTCGGTCAACGCCTACATCACGGGCGACACAGACCCGGGACTCTTCATATTCACGGGGCAGCTGCTCCCGGAGACGACGCCCGAAGCGGCCGAAGCGGCCTTCCGCGAAGAGATCGGAACACTCTGCCGGGAGTGCATACCGGACTACGAAATGCAGAAAGTCAAGAACAAATTCGAGGCAAACACCCTTTTCGGCGAACTGAACGTAATGAACAAGGCCATGAACCTGGGATTCTACGAGATGCTGGGCGACCTCGGGCTCATCAACCGCGAAGTCGAGGCCTACCGCGCCGTGACGAACGACGCCGTAGCCGACTTCTGCCATCGCACGTTCCGCCCCGAACGCAGCTCCACCCTAATCTACCGAGCCAAATGACACAACCGCCCCTGACCATCCCTTCCGCCGTCGAAGTACAGCGTGCCGAGCGGCTGACGCTCGCCAACGGCGTGACGCTCCACCTGCTGCCGACCGACGACTTCGAGGTGCTGCGCGTCACCTTCGTATTCCGGGCCGGATCGGCCGTACAGCGAGTGCCTTTCAGCGCCTCGACGACGGCGAACCTGCTGGCCGAAGGGACGCGGAACCACACGGCGCACGAGATAGCCGAACAACTCGACTTCTACGGCTCGTGGTTCGATGTGAACCTCGACCGCGACTTCGTATACATCAGCTTCGCCACCCTCTCGAAGTTCTGCCGTCCGACGCTCGGGGTAGCCGAAGAGATTCTGCTGCATCCGACCTTCCCCGAAGAAGAACTGCGCACCTACTGCGCCAAGCGCCGGCAGCGGCTGCGGATCGACCGGCAGAAGGTCGACGTCAAGGCGCGCGAAGCCTTTGCCGAAGCGCTGTTCGGACCCCAGCACCCCTACGGCATCTCGTTCGACGAGACGCTTTACGACCAGCTGACCCGCGCCGACGTAGAAAACTTCTATCACACGCACTACACGGCCGAAAACTGCTTCGTGGTGTGCAGCGGCCGTATCGACAGCGAGGTGCGGGAGGCCGTGGCTGCGATCGCCGGGCAGCTGCCCAACGGCCCGATGTACGTTCCGGAATTTCCGGCGCCGGTCACCCGGGCCGAAACCCGCATCGCACACCCCGGAGCCGTGCAGTCGTCGATCCGCATCGGGCGGCTGCTTTTCGACCGCCGCCACCCCGATTTTGTCGGGATGCAGGTGGTGGCGACCATCCTGGGCGGCTATTTCGGGTCGCGCCTGATGCGCAACCTGCGCGAAGAACACGGCTACACCTACGGCGTAGTGGCCGCGATGGTAAACTTCGACCGCGAGGGCTATCTGGCCGTCGCCACGCAGGTAGGCACCGAAGCGACCGGGGCGGCGCTCGAAGCGATCTGCGCAGAGATCGAACGGCTGCGCACCGAACCGGTACCCGAAGAAGAACTTGCGCTCGTGAAGAAAATCATGGCGGGCGAGACGATGCGCATACTCGACGGGCCGTTCGGCATAGCCGACGTGACGATCGAAAACATCCTGTGCGACAGGGACAACAGCGTCATCGACGAGAACCTGGCCCGCATCCAAGCCATGACGCCGGACGACATCCGACGGCTGGCACAACGCTATCTGGCACCCGACGACCTTGTGACGGTGGTGGTCGGAGCCGAATGACGCGGAATCCGACACGAGAACTCCAGGCAGTTTTCCGGCCCGGAATGGCGCAGGCTACGGCTTATGCCAGCGCGGCCGAGTAGATTCAGCAATCCATTGGTGGCATAACGACGCAGGGGATTAAAGGAATCGTTTGTTTTAGAGCGGTTTTTGCGCCGTTTTTTGTCGATTTTGCAACTCGTAGCGTTGCACGAGCCGCAGTCGGTTCCCGGGTTCAATAGAGGTACAGCAAATGTTCTTGTGCCGAAGCCAGCGGGGCGAGTTTTGCGAGCCTCCGCATGGCGGGGCTTCGGCTCGCACGGCTAAAGCCGGATTTGGCAATTCGTTTCTTCGCAAACCGAACACAGAACAACAATTCCCGCTTCCCCAACCGCGTTGCCGCCAGTTTTGCACATCCCAGTCTGCTGCGGAGCTGAGAACAATTCAGAATTGTTCCCTCTCCGCCGCATTCATTCCAGCGATTGCTTACAGCACCTGCTGCGGGCCACCGCACCAACGACGCGGGCACCCTGCTGGACGCCGGCCTCTACGGACGCTGCTGGTCGTCGTCGCCCTATGCTTCCGGCGATCACAACGCGGGCTACCTGCGCTTCTGGGCCGAAGAGGTGACGCCGCTGTACAACATGAAACGCGCCAACGCCATCTCCGTGCGCTGCGTCCAGCATCTACCGAACTGCTTTTTTACGAAACAAAACCGAAACCGGGCAGCCCGTCATTCCGACGATAGCGCAAGAATGACCGATGACGGCAGCAAACCGGCCATGCGACCGCAAGCCGGACTGTTCATCCCAATCGCGTCAGGCAGGCGATAAGAAAACGGAGAAAAGACCGGCCGGCAACAACGGATCACTCTCCCGCAGTTCGGCACGAAAGGCGGACGAGCACACCGAATCGAAAGCTGCAAAACATGCTTCCAAAACAATGCAGGCTCCGGGAAATCCCGGAGCCTGCATTGATAAGCGGAAAGAAGTAAGAAACTATTCCAGACCCTTGGCCTTCTTGAAGAGTGCGTTGTAGTACTCGTACTTGTCCTGCATGCCCTCCTCGTCGCGCAGACGGAAGCAGAGCGACTTGACATACTCCAGCGTATCCACGTCGTCGGGGCGCAGCTCGTGGGCCTTCTCGAAGTAAGGTACGGCCTGCTTGTAGACCTCGACCACGGCCTTCTGGTCCTCCTCGTAGGCGGCCTGGCTGCTGCGCTGCTTCTGGTTGGCCTCGGTGTTCATGGCGTCGCCCTTGATGGTGTAGAAGACGCCGAGGTAGTAATAACCGTCGAAACGCTCGGGCTGCAGCTCCACGATCTTCTTGAACGAAGCGATGCTCTCGTCGTAATTGTTCAACGCATAGAAGATGCGGCCGCGGCCGAACCACAGGTCGGCATTGTCGGGATCGGAAGCGATGGCGTTGTCGAGCAAGGCAACCAAGTCGGCAGGGTCGCCGACGTTATCCTCCGACGAAGTATAGAGCTGCGTCAGACCCTCCAAGATACGCTCATTCTTCGGGAATTTCTCGACACCCTGCAACAAAGCGTCCTTGGCGCGGATCACGAACTCGGGATCGTTGGCCTTCTGACCATAGTAGCAATGGAACAGGAAGTAGTAGAGGTTGCCCTCCTCGTCGCAGTAACCCAGGTCGAGGGCCTTGTTGAAGCAATCGGCACCGGCGGCATAGGTCTCGGGATTGCGGTTCTCCGAAGCGTCCATCGTATACATGTAACCGGCATAGAAGAGCAGCTCGGGGTTGGGCTGATCGAACGCCGGGCATGCCGACTGAGCCTCGAAAGCCTGGCGATAGGAACGGGCGGCATCGGCGTAGTCGTTGCGGCTGCCGGCGACATCGCCTGCCTGCGAACAGAAATCGCTGACCTGCTGCAACCCGGCCTTGACCTTGGCAGCGGATTTGGGATCGAGCTCGTAAGCCTTGCAATAGGCGGCGATGGCCTTGGCGGGAGCGTCCTCAACGATCAGCTGGGTCTGCTTCCAGGCGATCACCTTGTTGTCGAGCACATAGGCCGTGAAGTAGGGATAGACCCACTCCTCGCAAGCCTGTCCGCGCAACTCGGCGGCATTGGTAGCCGAGGGGTTGCCGCCCAGCGTCATCTTGAGGAGGGCGGCATCGGTATTGAGGAAGAGGTTCTTGGTAGGCTCGGCCGCCGCCTCGTAGAAGAGCTTGCCGCGGTTGATCCAGGTTGCGGCCTTGGTGTTCTTCTTGGGATCGGCGATGTCGGCATCGCTCTTCTCGATTCTGGAGAGGAAAGCCGTACGGTTCACTTTCTGGGCGCTTGCCGCGGAAACCGCCAGAAGAAGCAGTGCGGCGAAGGCCATCCGAATCATCTTTTTCATAATGGTTGAAATTTTGAGGTTTTGATCGTTCGTTGAATTATTCTTCGGCAGGCGTTGCGGCGTCCTCGCCCGTTGCCTCGCCCATATCTGCCGGCTCCTCCTCGGAAGCGGGCACGGCCATGACCGAAGCGATGGCGTCGCCCTCGCGCAGGTTGATGATGCGCACGCCCTGGGTGGCACGGCCCGCCAGGCGGATCTGCCCGACGGAGGTGCGGATCGTCAGACCCGAGCGGTTGATGATCATCAGGTCGTTCTCATCGGTGACGGCCTGGATCGAAATCAACTTGCCGGTCTTTTCGGTGATGTTGATGGTCTTGACGCCCTTGCCGCCGCGGTTGGTGATGCGATACTCGTCGAGATCGGTACGCTTGCCGTAGCCGTTCTCGCTCAGCACCAACACATCGTGCTTGTCGTCGGGCTCGATGCAGATCATGCCGACCACCTCGTCGTCGCCCTCCAGCGAGATGCCCCGGACACCGGCGCCGACGCGGCCGATCGGACGCACCGTGGCCTCGTTGAAGCGGATGGCCTTGCCCTCCTTGGCGGCGATCATCACCTCGGCGGCGCCGCTCGTGAGCTTGGCCTCGATGAGCTGGTCGCCTTCGCGGATGACGATGGCGTTGACGCCGTTCTGACGCGGACGCGAATAGGCCTCCAACTTGGTCTTCTTGATGGTACCGTCCTTAGTACACATGATGATGTAGTTGCTGTCGACGTACTCGCGGTCGTCGAGACGCTTCACGTTGATGTAGGCGCGGACCTTGTCGTTGGGCTCGATGCGGATGACGTTCTGGATGGCGCGGCCCTTCGAAGAACGTGCGCCCTCGGGAATCTCGTAGACCTTGAGCCAGTAACAACGGCCCTTCTCGGTGAAGAAGAGCATGGTATTGTGCATCGAAGCCACGTAGATGTGCTCGATGAAATCCTCGTCGCGCGTGGCGCTGCCCTTGGCGCCGACGCCGCCGCGGTTCTGCGTGCGGTATTCGGCCAGGGGCGTACGCTTGATGTAACCCATGTGCGAGATGGTGATGACCATGTCGTCGTCGGCGTAGAAATCCTCGGGGTTGAACTCCTCGGAAGCGTAGACGATCTCGGAACGGCGCTCGTCGCCGTATTTGGCCTTCATCTCGAGCAGCTCCTCCTTGATGATGCGGAACTGCTCCGACTCGTTCTCCAGAATCTTCTGCAGGCGGGCGATGAGCGTTTCGAGCTCCTCGCGCTCGGCCATCAGTTTGCCGTGCTCCAGACCGGTGAGGGCGCGCAGGCGCATCTCGATGATGGCCGAAGCCTGGATGTCGGAGAGATCGAAGCGCTCGATCATGGTCTGCTTGGCGGCATCGGGAGTCTGCGACGAACGGATGATCTGCACGATCTCGTCGATGTTGTCCTGGGCGATGAGAAGACCCAGCACGATATGCAGGCGCTCCTCGGCCTTGCGCTTGTCGTAGCGCGTACGGCGCACCACGACGTCATGACGGTGGTCGATGAAGTGCCGGATCAGATCGCGCATGGAGAGCAGCTGCGGCCGCCCGTTGACCAAAGCGATGTTATTGACGGCAAACGAAGTCTGCAGGGGCGTGTTCTTGAACAACGTGTTGAGCACCACGCTGGCGACGGCATCCTGCTTGAGAATGATGATGATGCGCAGGCCGTTGCGGTCGGACTCGTCGTTGATGTAGGAGATGCCCTCGATCTTCTTGTCGTTGATCATGTCGGCGATCTTCTTGATCATCTCGGCCTTGTTGATCATGTAGGGGATCTCGGTCACGACGATGCACTCGCGGCCGCTGGGCGTATGCTCGATCTCGGTGCGGGCGCGCATGACGACGCGGCCGCGGCCGGTAAGCATGGCTTCCTTGACGCCCTCATAACCGTAGATGATGCCGCCCGTGGGGAAGTCGGGGCCCTTGACATACTGCAGGAGCTCCTCGCCCGTGATGTCGGGATTGTCGACATAGGCGCAGCAGGCGTCGACCACCTCCGAGAGGTTGTGCGGCGCCATGTTGGTAGCCATACCGACGGCGATACCGCTGGCGCCGTTGACGATCAGCAGGGGAATCTTCGTAGGCAGGACCGTGGGCTCCTGGATCGTGTCGTCGAAGTTGAGCGTCCAGTCGATGGTCTCCTTGTCGATGTCGGCCATCACCTCGTCGGTGATCTTGCGCATGCGGGCCTCGGTGTAACGCATGGCCGCGGGCGAGTCGCCGTCCATCGAGCCGAAGTTGCCCTGGCCGTCGACCAGCGGATAGCGCATCGACCACTCCTGGGCCAGACGCACCATGGCGTCGTAGACCGACGAGTCGCCGTGGGGATGAAACTTACCGAGCACGTCGCCGACGATACGGGCCGACTTACGCGTGGGCTTGTCGGAGTAGAGGTTGAGCTCCGCGCTCATATCGTAGAGGATGCGCCGGTGTACAGGCTTGAGTCCGTCGCGCACGTCGGGCAGGGCGCGCGACACGATCACCGACATCGAATAGTCGATGTAGGCGGACTTCATCTGTTCTTCGATGTTGATGGGAATGATACGCCCCACCAGACCGGCATTCTTTTCTTCTTCAGTCAACATGTTATCTTCTGAGATTACAATCTTTTTAACGAACAAAAATACGATTTATTTTCGATCTGAACAATTTTGGACGCCGATTTTTGCATCGCCTGGAGGAAGTTTTTTACACAACCGGGGTTCTTCGCCCCTTTTCCGGCGTTCTGACGGCCTCTTTTTCCGGAGCTGACACCCCCGCGGGATTCGAAAGCGGTGCTGCCATCGCAAAACCGGCCGAAAGAGAGCGGAACCGAAACGCGCCCCTCCCAAAAAAGCGGCACCCGGGAGAGTGCCGCAAGCCGAACGGCCCGCAGATGCTGGACGCAGCGCACGGACTGGCCCAAAGACCGGTTATTGTTGTTCAACGGATGGACATCCGTCGTCGTACACCACAACCGGCCGCCATTGGAACTCGTAGCCGAAAAGGGCGACGACGACCAGGAGTAGCAACGGGCGCCGACGGCGTTCAAAGCTCCCGCCGACTCGTTGCGGCAGCCCGTAGCAGGCGCAAAAAAACAATCGCTGGAATGAATGGCGCGGAGGATGCGGAACAAGTTCAATTCATGATTCGCAACTTTACGATCAAGCGAAAGCAGAGACCGCAGTGGGGCATGCTTTCCGTAACGTCATGTTGAGCGCAGCGAATCGACGAACGCAGCGAGGGCAGAGGCCGCTTGCAGACTATGACGCAGAACGGTCAGAATCTATTGCTATAGATTCTTCGTCGGCCGATGACCTCCTCAGAATGACAATACTGTCTTTGCATTGGTCGGAAACCTATTCAAGCGCTCGCCCGGGCCGGCTGCGGGGGTCGCGCTTTCAGCGCGAGCCGGCCCCGGGCGCAAGGGCGAAGACCTTGATTATTCTGGGGTCCCAGTGTATACCCTGCTAAGAACAGAGATTTACGATTGGTTCCTAAACCTCTTTCTCTTGGGGCGGCGCACAAAAATTACGAATCTCCGTTCTTAACGGGGCGGGCCTCCGCGGGGGAAGGCTGCGGCCCTGCTTACGCACTGAAAAGGATTAATTGTGAATTCTGCATTTTGAATTGTTCTCGGCTTCGCGGCAAACTGGGATATACAACCGGCAGAGACATCGGAGACTCCCTGCCGGCGGATTGCTGAATCTGCCGACCGCACCGGCGCGCACCTTGGCACGCACCGCTCGGGGTCCGGAACCGTTCGGCCCTAATCAACGGAAGTCGATCCACTCGTAGGCAGCGAAAGCCGCGCGGTCGAAAGCGGGCAACGCCTTGCGGAGCGGCTCGATGCCGAGAATGCGCACCGTGACCCGCTCGCCGTCGAAATCGTAGTCGAGCGACCGGGGCCGCATGGTAGCCGTAGCGACTACCAACGTGACACTGCCTGCAGGCATTCCGCTGTCGCCCGCGGGTTCGAGCAACACGACCGCCTCGCCGTCGCGCTCGCGGAGCAGCGACGGGACATACTCGCTGTCGATGAAGTCGAACGCCCGGACGGGATTGTTCAGAATGTTGCGGTCGGCGGGGTCGACATTGCTGAGAGTGACCTCCTTGCGGCGATTGTCGATCTCGTGGCGGGTCTTGCCGTCGAACCACACTTCGGCATCGCCCAGGACGATCCGGTAGGTTTCGCCGCAGACGGCGTAGTTGCCGGCCATGCGGTGCTCCCCCATCGTCACCTCGAAATCCACACTGTAACTCTTCATGGCGCGGAACGCGGCCGAGACCCCGGCCACGATTTCTGCCGCCCGGCCTGCGGCCTGCGTGGTACCGAGAGCCGAAAAGAGCAAAACGCCCACTAAGAAAACTATCTTTTTCATGACCGTAAAAATTACGAACGACACACGCCCCGAGGCGGGATCAACCCACCCCGAGCTCCTGCAGCTTGGCCTCCAGCGAGGGCAGATCGTGGAAAAGGATGTCGCGCGGCTTGGCGCCCATCTGCCGGCCCACGATGCCGGCGCGCTCGAGCTGCATCATGATGCGGCCCGCGCGGTTGAAACCCACCTCGTAGTTGCGCTGAATCATGGAGGTGGAGATGGAACCGCCCTCCACGGCGTTGCGGGCGATCTCGGCAAAGAGCACGTCGTACTTGACGGGAGCCGACGCCTCCTCGCTGCCCATGCCGCTCTCGCCGCCCTCGGGCACATAGTCGGGCAGCGAATAGGGAGCCGTGTAGCCCTGCTGCCGGGAGATGTACTCCACGACGCGCTCGACGTCGCGCGTCTCGACAAGGGCGCACTGGATGCGGATCAGCTCACCGTCCTTCGAGAAAAGCATGTCGCCGCGGCCGATGAGCTGGTTGGCGCCGGGCTGGTCGATGATGGTGCGCGAGTCGATCATCTGCATGACGCGGAAAGCGATGCGGGCCGGGAAATTGGCCTTGATGCCGCCGGTGATGACCTTGACGTCGGGACGCTGCGTAGCGATGATGAGGTGGATGCCCACGGCGCGGGCCTTCTGCGCCAATCGCATGACGGGCCGCTCCACCTCGCGCGCCATCATGATCAGATCGGCGAACTCGTCGACGACGACGACGATATAGGGCAGATAACGGTGTCCTTTCTGCGGATTGAGCCGCCGGGCGGTGAACTTCTCGTTGTACTCGATGATGTTGCGGGCGCCGGCGTCAGAACAGAGTTTGAGACGGTCGTCCATCTCGGTGCAGAGCGAGTTGAGCGTATAGACGGCCTTCATGGGATCGGTGACGATGGCGCTCTCCTCCGACTCCATCTTGGCCAGGAAATGGCGCTCGATGCGGGAGTAGAGCGAGAATTCGACCATCTTGGGGTCGATCATCACGAACTTGAGCTGCGCGGGGTGCTTGCGGTAGAGCAGCGAGGTGATGATGGCGTTCAGACCCACCGACTTGCCCTGGCCCGTGGCACCGGCCACGAGGAGATGGGGCATCTTGGCCAGGTCGAAGACGTAGGATTCGTTCTGGATGGTGCTGCCGATGACTACCGGCAGCTCGGCTTTCGACTCCTGGAAGCGCGCCGAACGGATGGCCGAATACATCGACACCACCTGCTTGTCGCGGTTGGGCACCTCGATGCCGATGGTCCCCTTGCCGGGAATGGGCGCGATGATGCGGATACCCAGCGCCTTGAGGCTCTGGGCGATGTCGTTTTCGAGGCCCTGTATCTTCGAAATCTTGACGCCCTGTGCCTGCACGATCTCGTAGAGCGTGACGGTGGGGCCGACCGTAGCCTTGATGCGCTGGATGGGGATGCCGAAATACTTGAGCGTCTCCTCGATGCGCGACTTGTTCTCATAGATCTCGGCGTCGCTCACTTTCGAGTCGGAAACATAGTCTTCGAGCAGCGTCACGGGCGGCATGCGGTAATTGACCAGGTCCTTGAGCGGATCGTAGGCCTCGGTGGAGATGGTGCGTACGTCGACCAGCTCCCTCGGCCGCTCCTCGACCGTCACGACCACGCCGCCGTCGGAATCCGGGGCTTCAGACCCTGCCGGCTGCAGCGGCGACACGGAACGCTCCGTCCGGACCACCTGCAAGGGCTCTCCGGACCGCACAGACCGGTCGGATGACAAGGGCCGGTCAGCGGGCAGCGTGTGCACCGGCTGCTCAGGTTGTGCGGCACGGGCCGCACGGGGCATGGTGACCAGATAAGGCTCGCCGGGATTGTGGGGCTCCTCAACGATGCGCGGCTCCTCCGCAGGCGGATTCTTGGGCGCCATGGTGATCTCGGTGAAAGGTCCGTCGACCACGGGCTGCGGCACAACGGGACGCTCCAGCTCGACCAGTCCGCCGCGCCCCATGACGATGCGTCCCCGGTCGGAGAGGTCGAATTCGATGAACTCGCCGTCGGAAGCGACCTCTACCGGGCCCTGCGACTGCGGCTCGACAGGCGCAGCGGCGGCCGTCGGAACGATTTCGAGGAAAGGGTCCTCCTCGTCGGAAACGTATGCCGGGGCTGTCCGGCGGGGCGGAATGCGATAAGGTTCGTCCTCCGAGCGGGAATGCACGGGCGGAATACGATAAGGCTCCGCGGCCGGAGCGGAATCTTCGAAGACCGGCGCGGCTGTCTCCTGCGACTCGGGAACCCAGCTCTGCCCGGCGCGGGGCGTCCATGCCGGCTCCGCAGGCTCGGGCGCAGTCTCGGTGAAAGAATCGGCCAAGGAATCGGACGCAGGATCGGCGAAAGGGTCGTCGGAAAGCTCCGGATCGGTCTCGGCGGCACGTGGTGCGACCTTCTGCCGGAAGCTCTCGACGAACTTCTCGCCGCGGTCGACGACGACGCTGCCGGCCGAATTGACCGTATTGATGAAATTGCGGTTGATGAAGACCCCCACGAGAATCCAGGCCGCGATCAACAGGATGACCGTACCGAAAGTGCCGATGCTGCCGCGCAGCAACTCGGCCATGCCGATGCCGAAGGCCCCGCCCCACCCGGTCGAAGCGCAGAGGCTCCAACGGGTGCCGAAAGCGACGCCCAAGGTGAGCGAACCGAGGATCATGACCATGCAGAGGGCGAGAATCGAATGGTTGACCAGCAACGGCCGCTGGCGGATGATACGCACACCCACCAACACGAGCATGACGGGCACGAGGATGCCGAAGACGCCGAGCGACGAATCGATCAGCCACCACCCCAGCCGGGCGCCGGCACCGCCGCCCCAGTTGCCGATCGTGTCGCCCAAGAGCCGGCGTTCCTCGGGCGACTTGCGCAGAACGCTCTGGTCGGCCTCCCAGCAGAAAAGCGACGAAAAGAGCGCGGCGGCGGCGAACAGACCGATGCAGAGCAGCAACAGACCGACGATCCAGCGGACGCTGTCGCTGTTGCTGCGCTGGACGCGCTGTCGGGCACTGGTTGAAGAAGCGTTGTTGCGGGTTGCCATCGGTTCAAGCGGATTTGGCGGTCGCAGGCTTCGGCGTACCGGCGATTCCGGAACGCTCGGGGGCTCCGGCGGTCGCCGCACCGGCGGATGCGATCGCACTCGATTTTACCGAGCGAAGATAGCAAAAATTTTCGGATTTCCGGGCTACGGGCACCCGAAATCTGCTGCGGAGAATCAACCGAGCGAAGCCATCGCTTTCTGTTCCAGCCGCAAGCGGTAGGACTCGTCGGCGAAGGTGAGAAAGGAGAGGTCGGCCCGGCGGCCGGGCTCGGCGCGGAGGTCGAACCGGTCGAGCAGCTGCACGACGCGGCGGGCGACAGCGGGCGACGGGTCGATGATGGAGACATCGTGCCCCGCGACGACACGCTCGATGAGCGACAGGAGGAAAGGATAGTGGGTGCACCCCAGGACGATCTGATCGGCACCGGCGCGCAACATGGGGGCGACGGCCCGGCGGACGCACGCTTCGGCCTCGGGCGTCGACTCGCGGTCGGACTCTACCAACTCGACGAAACCCGTACCGGGCACGGCGACAACCTCGATGCCCTCGCCATAGCGGGCGGCGGTGCGGCGGAACAGAGCGCCGTCGAGGCTGCGTTCGGTGGCCAACACCCCCACCACCCCGCTGCGGGTAGCAATGCAAGCCGGTTTCACGGCGGGCTCCATGCCGACGATGGGCATAGGCGCGTATTTCTCGCGCAACAAGTCGATGGCGGCGGCCGTGGCGGTGTTGCATGCGACGACGATCATCTTGCACCCCCGGTCGACGAGTGCAGCAACGGCCCGATCGGCAAGCCGGGCGATCTCCTCCCTCGGGCGCGAACCGTAAGGACAATGCTTGCCGTCGCCGAGATAGACGATCGACTCGCCGGGAAGCGCACGGCGCACCTCGCGCCAGACGGTCAGCCCGCCCAGCCCGGAATCGTAGATGCCTATGGGAGAATTATTCAAGGTGAAAGGTGACCTTTGCGATTAAACGAGGGCAGAGACCGCTTGCGGGCTATGCCGAGTGCAAGCAAAGTCAAGACCCCGCAGGGGTATTAAAGTTTTCGCACAAACCGAACCGATTCCGACATTTCGTTTCTCACTTCTCAATTTTAATTTTACTCAATATATTTTCCACCGCTTCGTCGTCGGAGAGACGGTCGCAATCGACGATGCAACGGGCGCGGGCGTAGAAAGGCTCGCGCTGAGCGATGTCGCGGGACATGAAACCGACCAGCTCGTCGTCGGACAAGCCGCGCAACCGGGGCCGCTTCTGCCGCCCGTAGGGCGAGAGCCTGCGGGCGATCTGCCCGGCGGAACGCCGCAGGTAGACGGTGAAACCCGCGCTGTTCATCCGCTCCATGTTGTCGCTCCAGACGGGAAGTCCGCCGCCGGTGGCGACGATGAGTTCCTCATTACGGGCGATGACCTGCTCCAGGACCTCGCGTTCGAGCTGCCGGAACCGCTCCTCGCCCTCGTAGCGGAAAATGTCGGCCACGCTGGCGCCCTCGCGCTCCTCGACGGCCCGGTCGGTGTCGACGACCCCGATGCCGAGTCTTCGTCCGAGCTTGCGGGCGAAGGTGCTCTTGCCGCACCCCATGTAACCGACCAGAAAGAGCGGACGCATGATGCTGCGGATCAGAACAGGTCCAGCTGCTCGGGATCGGCCGGCTCCTCGGCCTCGCTGCCGGGCCGCTCGATCTCGAAAGGCACCTCGCCGGTGGCGGTCGGGACACGCACGCCGTCGGCGGCAGCGGAGCCGGCGGTATGTCCGGCAGCGGCCGCACCGACCTCCGAAGCAACGTCGCCGGTCTCGTCGAAAGCCTCCGAATCGTCGTCGGCCGGTTCGGGTTCGGGCGGCAGTTCGGGCTCGATGAAGCGCAAGGAAGCGACCTCGTAGGTAGTCAGGCGCTTGCCCTTGGCGCGATGGCTCTTGACACCGACGAACTCGTCGACGTCGATCTCGTCGGCGGGACGCGATGCGTGGGCGCCCTTGTAAGCGATCTCCAGGCGGGCGCCGGCACGGTCGGTGATGCAGACGAAGTCGGCCTGTCCCTCCTCGTCGAGGAAGAACTGCAACTTATCGGTGAGCTCGGCCGTGAAGCGCTTCATGTAGTAATAACCCTGCGAACGGTCGAAGTAGCAGACGCTGTAGACGCGGCCGGACTCGAAGCGGTCGACGCGCACGGTCTCGTCGGGGAAGTGCTGCGCGAGGTCGTAGCCGGTAATGTAGTACTGGTTCTTCGAGGTCCAGACGATCAGCTTGTCGTCGCCCTTGAACTCGCCGAGCAACTTGCCGCGCCCGTCGGCATTGAGCCGCCGCACGTCCTCGTCGAACCAGACGCTCTGGCCGCCGAGCGTGGAGACGCCGCGCTCCTTCAAGACGATCTTGTGGATGCCGTAGCGCGAGAAGAGGTTGCCCTGGCTCTGGCGCCCCTTGATGGCGAGGGTCGAGAAATCGAGGTCGACGATCACCTTCTTGAGCCGCGGACGGGGCTTGAAGTAGACTTTCAGCACCTCGGCCTCGCCGTTGGGGTTGACCGACATATAGAGAATCTCGCTGCGCGGCGTACCCTTGGTCATGTCGTACTCCTTGTCGCGCGTGACGGACTTGATGGCGCAGCGCTTCATGAGGATGGGACCGTTGCGGCCGTCGCGGTAGAGGACATTGTAGATGGTGCGCTCGTCGTTGCGCTTGAAGACGCCGATGTAGTAGATGCCCTTGTCGAAGAAAGCCTTGTCCGACACCTTGGTGATGACGTAGCGGCCGTCCTTGGTGAAGACGATGACGTCGTCGATGTCGGAGCAGTCGCAGACGAACTCGGCGTCCTTCATCGACTTGCCGATGCCGAAGAAACCCTCGGCGCGGTCGACGTAGAGCTTGGCATTGGTGACGGCGACCTTGGTGGCCTCGATCGAATCGAACTCGCGGAGCTCGGTGCGCCGCTCGCGCCCCTTGCCGTACTTCTCGCGGATGCGCGTATAGTAGGCCACGGCATAAGCCGTGAGGTGGTCGAGGTCGTGTTTGGTCTGCGCGATCTGCTCTTCGATCTGCTTGATTTCGTTGTCGGCCTTCTCGGTGTCGTAACGCGAGATGCGGATGAACTTGAGTTCGGTGAGGCGCTGCACGTCCTCCAGCGTGACCTCGCGGCGCAACGACTTCTTGAAAGGCTCCAACCCCTTGTCGACGGCGGCGTAGGCCTCCTCGCGGGTTTTGCACCCCTCGATGAGCTGGTAGAGCTTGTTCTCGATGAAGATGCGTTCGAGCGACGCGGCATGCCACGCCTCGTTCAGCTCGCCGAGGCGGATTTCGAGCTCGCGGCCCAAGAGCCACTTGGTGTGGTCGGCCGAACGGCGCAGAATCTCTTTAACGCCGAGAAAATGGGGCTTCTCCTCCCAGATGACGCAGGCGTTGGGCGAGATGGATACCTCGCAGTCGGTGAAGGCGTAGAGGGCGTCGATGGTCTTGTCCGACGACTCGTCGGGAGCGACCTGGATAACGATCTCGACCTTGTCGGCCGTGTTGTCGTCGACCTTGCGGATCTTGATCTTGCCCTTCTCGTTGGCCTTGATGATCGACTCCTTGATCGACTCGGTGGTGGTGGACCAGGGAATCTCCGTGATGGCGAGCGTACGTTTGTCGATCTTCGAAATCTTGGCCCGCACCTTCACGGCGCCGCCGCGCAGCCCGTCGTTGTAACGGCTCACGTCGGCCATGCCGCCCGTAGGGAAGTCTGGATAGAGCTGGAAGTCGCGCCCCTCGAGGTGGGCGATGCAGGCGTCGATGAGCTCCACGAAGTTGTGGGGCAGAATCTTCGACGCGAGACCGACGGCGATGCCGTCCGAACCCTGAGCCAGGAGCAGCGGGAACTTGATGGGCAGCGTGACGGGCTCCTCGTTGCGGCCGTCGTAGGAACGCATCCACTCGGTGGTCTTCTTGTTGAAGACCACGTCGAGGGCGAATTTCGACAGGCGCGCCTCGATGTAACGGCCGGCGGCGGCTTCGTCGCCGGTGAGGATGTTGCCCCAGTTGCCCTGGCAGTCGATGAGCAGCTCCTTCTGCCCCAGCTGCACGAGGGCGTCCTTGATCGAAGCGTCGCCGTGGGGGTGGTACTGCATGGTCTGGCCGACGATGTTGGCGACCTTGTTGTAACGGCCGTCGTCGACGCTCTTCATGGCGTGGAGGATACGCCGCTGCACGGGCTTCAGACCGTCCTCGACATGGGGCACGGCGCGCTCGAGGATGACATACGAGGCGTAGTCGAGGAACCAGTTCTTGTACATGCCGGTGAGCTTGCGCACGCCGCCCTCCTCCTGCGTGAGGCGGTCGTACCTGCCTTTCCGGACGGGTTCGCCGGCACCTGCGGAGCCGCTGTCGCCATCGGCGGAATCCTCGGCCGCCGGAGCGGCGGTCGGGTCGTCCCCGATGCTTTCGGGCACCGGACGCTCCTCGTTGAACTCCTCCTCGGGGTTGATCATATCTTTGTCTCGGGACATCAATTCTGGATTATGAATTGTGAATTATGAATTACGAAAGAGCCAGGTCCTGCTCCACGAGGTCCTCTTCGATGCGCAGGTTGTCGATGATGAAACCCTGGCGCTCGAAGGTGTTCTTGCCCATGTAGAACTCCAGCAGGTCGTGGATGGGGTCGTCCTTGGTGATGCGCACGCGGTCGAGACGCATGTTGTCGCCGATGAACTCCTTGAACTCGTCGGGCGAAATCTCGCCGAGACCTTTGAACCGCGTGATCTCGGCATTGACGCCGCAGCGGTCGAGGGCTTTCAGGCGCTCCTCCTCGGAATAACAATAGTGGGTCTCCTTCTTGTTGCGGACGCGGAACAGGGGCGTCTGCAAGATGTAGAGGTGGCCGCGGCGGATGACGTCGGGGAAGAACTGGAGGAAGAAAGTGGTAATCAGCAGGCGGATGTGCATGCCGTCGACATCGGCATCGGTGGCGATGACGACCTTCTCGTAACGCAGATTGTCCATCTCCTCCTCGATGTTGAGGGCCGCCTGCAGAAGGTTGAACTCCTCGTTCTCGTAAACGACCTTCTTGGTGAGGCCGAAGCAGTTGAGCGGCTTGCCGCGCAGCGAGAAGACGGCCTGCGTACGCACGTCGCGCGACTTGGTGATGGAACCCGACGCCGAATTACCCTCGGTGATGAAGATCATCGACCGGTCGGCCAACTCGTTCTTGTCGGTGCGGTGTATCTTGCAGTCGCGCAACTTCTTGTTGTTGAGCGACACCTTCTTGGCTGTCTCGCGGGCCTTTTTCTGGATGCCCGAAATGGCCTTGCGCTCCTTCTCGTTCTCAACGATCTTTTTCTGGAGAATCTGCGCCGTCTCGGGGTGCTTGTGAAGGTAGTCGTCGAGGTGCTTGGTGAGGAAATCCATCACGAAGTTGCGCATCGAGACGCCGGGCTCCACCTCCTTCGAACCGAGCTTGATCTTGGTCTGCGACTCGAAGACGGGATCGGAGACCTTGACCGAGATGGCGGCGATGATGGAGGTACGGATGTCCGACGGGTCGTAGTCCTTGCGGTAGAACTCCTTGACGGTCTTGGCGATGGCCTCGCGGAACGCAGCCTGGTGGGTGCCGCCCTGCGAGGTATACTGGCCGTTGACGAACGAATAGTAGTTCTCGCCGTAGCCGGTGCCGTGGGTGATGGCGATCTCGATGTCGTCGCCCGAAAGGTGGACGGGAGCGTAGAGGGGCTCTTCGGTCATGTTCTCGTTCAGAAGATCGAGCAGACCGTTTTTCGAGACATAGCTGTTGCCGTTGAAATTGAACGTCAGGCCGAGGTTGAGATAGGTGTAGTTCTTCACCATCTGCTCGACGTACTCGAGATTGTAGTCGTAAGTACCGAACACCTCCTCGTCGACCCGGAAGCGGATGTAGGTGCCGTTCTTCTCGTCGACGCCCGAATCCCACGTGTCGCTCTGCTCGAGTCCCTTGGCGAAGGTGACGGTGCGGGCCTCGCCGTCGCGCACGGAGCGGGCCGTGAACTCGCTGGAAAGCATGTTGACGGCCTTGACGCCGACACCGTTGAGACCCACGGTCTTCTTGAAGGCCGAACCGCCGTACTTGCCGCCGGTATTCATCTCCGACACGGCCGCGGCGAGCGACTTGAGAGGGATGCCGCGCCCGTAGTCGCGGACCGTGACGACGCGATCCTCGACGGTGATGTCGACCTGGTGGCCGGCCCCCATGATGAACTCGTCGATGGAGTTGTCGACGACCTCCTTGATGAGGACGTAGATGCCGTCGTCGGCCTGCGAACCGTCGCCCAGCTTGCCGATGTACATGCCCGGGCGCAAGCGGATGTGCTCGCGCGGCGAAAGGGTCACGATGGCGTCGTCGCCGTAGTTGTCGGAAGGAGTCGTATTATTAAGTAAATCTGCCATTTATACAAGGTGAAAAGTTAAAAGTGAAAAGTTAAAAGTGAAAGGTAAAGAGCACCTTTCACATTTCACCTTTCGGATTTCACTTCCCGCAAGGCCGCGACCATGTCGCCGCGGACCTGCTGCGCCAGCTCGTGCACCTCGGTGGCGGCGACCCTGTCGGCCGGCACGGGAGGCAGGACGCGCACGGTGATGCGGTTGCGCCAGTTGAAAAGGAAATTCTTCTTGATGAGCGTCGCAGTCCCGTCCAGCACCACGGGCAGAATCCCGACGCCGGCCTCCTTGGCCAGGGCGAAGGCCCCGGTCTTGAAACGGCGCATCTCGCCGTCCTGCGAACGCGTACCCTCGGGGAAAACGGCGATCGAAGCGCCGCGGCGGATCCACCGGCACCCCTTGCCCACCATCTGCTCCTTGGCTTCGGCGGCACGCGCACGGTCGATGCAGATGTCGCCGTGGAGCACGAGGAACTGTCCGAAGAAAGGCACGCGGAAGATCTCGCGCTTGGAGACCCAGCGGAAATTGAGCGGGATGCAGTAAAGCGCGGGGATGTCGATCACCGTATTGTGGTTCAGCACGATGACGTAACTTTTGCGGGGGTCGGCATGCTCGATGCCGATGACCCGCTGACGCCAGAAAGGCGGGATGAAAAAGAAGATGCGGACCAACAGGCGCGACAACTCGTGCACCGTGCGGCGCGACCTGTCGAAAGGCATGCAAACCACCAGTGCGACGGCCGACAACACCATGAAAACGGTGCACAGAACGGTCAGCAAGAGGTAATATAGAACGCTCAGCATGAAGTTCGAAAAAACAAGATTAGTTCAATATCTTGCAAAAGTAGGAATTTTTCCGGAATAAATCATTGCAGGGCGCCGCGATTTTTTTTAACAAAGTATCGACGAAGCAGCGGGAAAACACGCCGCGAACGCAGCCGAAACACCAAGAAAGCAGAAGCCGATGCGGGCGGGCGCTGCCGCAACGAAAAAGGACCGGAGGCATGAAAAAAAACCGGAAGCAATATCCCCTTAGCGAGGCGGAATAGTCCCGAACGGCGAAAAACGACGCAAAAAAAGCCGAACCGGCACGCCCGGCGTCGATCCGGCCAAAGCAACATGCGGCCCGATGCCCCGCCCGCTGCGGAACCTATATAAATAGGTAGCAAAAAAATCGCAAAAATTTAGTATTATGTATTGCAAAGTATAATTATTTTAACTTATCTTTGCATCGTAAGGAAATAACAAAACACAAATATTAAATACGGAAAGGAATGAAACGATTTCTACTGCTTCTGATCGTCGCACTGGCGACAGCCGCCTTTGCAGCCAAAGCCGCAGCGGCACAACTCCACCCGGCCACGGGCCGCGTGGTGACCGAAGAGGGCCAGGCCGTGGAATATGCCACGGTCGTGCTGCTGCAAAACGGCGAACAGGTAACCGGCATGGCCACCGACACCGAAGGCCGCTTCACGCTGGAGGTTCCGGCGGGCGACTACACCCTTTCGGTCCTCTACCTGGGCTACGAACCGCTGACCCGGGAGGTGCGCGTGGAACAGCGCAACGACCTGGGCGACCTCACGCTGAAAAGTGCGGCGACCCGCATCGACGAGGTGGTGGTGACGGGACAACTGATCCGGCGCGAAGCCGACCGTTTCGTGATGGACGTGGCCAACGCCCCGGCTGCGATCGGCAAGGACGGCGTCGAACTGCTCAAACTGGCGCCGGGCATCTGGATCGACGGCGAGAAAATATCGGTCAACGGAAAAACGGGCCCGAAGGTCTACGTCAACGACCGCGAACTGCACATGGAGCCCCAGCAGCTGCTCAGCTACCTGGCCTCGCTGCGGGCCGACGAGATACGCAAGATCGAGGTGGTGCCTCAGACCGGCGCCGACTACGACGCCGATTCGTCGGGCGGCATCATCCGCATCACGCTCAAGAAACGCCGCGAACGCGGCACCGAAGGCTCGGTATCGCTGACGGGCCGCACGAGCGAACGCGAGAAGATGCTGGCGCCGCGCGTGAACGTCAACCACCATTCGGGCCGCTTCGACCTCTACGCCAGCGGATGGGGCAACCTGCGGAAGGTCTCGTTCCTCTCCGACGAACAGACCCGCTACACCACGGCCGACACGCAGATCGAAGCCCACTCCCGCAAGAAAGACCGGGGCCGCAACTTCGGTTTCAGGGCGGGCGGCATCTACGAATTCTCGCCCGCCCACAGCATCGGGCTGGAAGCCGAATACTGGTACGACCGCGACAAGGGCCCCACCGACTCCCGCACCGACTTCACGGCGGGCGGCCTTGCTACCCTCTCCGAGAGCCGCTACGACACGCGCAGCACGGCGAACGGACTATCGACGACCTTCAACTACATCTGGAAGATCGACACGCTGGGCTCGACGCTCAAGTTCCTGGCCGACTACAACTTCCGCGACTCCGACACGGACAACGACAACCGCACCCGCATCGCGGCGCCCGACCGGACGCTCGACTCGCTCTACCGCGACCGTGCGACGGCACGCTACAACGTGCTGACGGCCACGCTGGCCCTGGAAAAGAACTTCACGCCCAAAGTCTCGTTGCGCGCGGGCGCCAAATACACCTGCAACATCATGCACAACGACGCGCTCTACGAATATTGCCCGGCCGGAACATGGCTGCGCAACGACGCCCACAGCTTCCGCCTCGACTACACCGAGCAGATCGCCGCAGCCTACGGCATCGTCAAGGCCGATCTGGGCCGCTGGAGCGCCGTGGCGGGTCTGCGCGGCGAATACACCAGCACCCGGGGCAAAAACAGCACCGTGCGGCAGAACTACTTCTCGCTCTTTCCCAATGCCAACGTCTCCTATGCCCTCTCCAAGGACGGCGCCTACTCGCTCATCGCGCAATATGCCCGCACGATCGAACGGCCGCGCTTCTGGTGCCTCAACCCGCAGCGCATGCAGATTTCGGACTACACCTACCAGACGGGCAATCCCGAACTCGACCCGGCGTTCCAGCACAACGTAAGTCTGACGCTCGTGCTGGCCCACAAATATACGTTCACGGGCGGCATGATCGTCCAGACCGACGAAATCCAGCAGACGATGCAGGCCGATCCCGACAACCCCGACCTGCTGCAGATCGCCTGGATCAACTACGACGCAACGAAAAACTACTACGCCACGGCCAGCATTCCGCTGCAGCCGGCCAAGTGGTGGTCGCTCAACCTCAACGCCACCTACATCCGCCAGGGACAGCGCATGGAAGCCGGCGGTCCCGAAATATACTCGAACATCGGCTATGCGAGCGTCTCGACGACCTTCACCCTGCCGGCGAAGTTCTACATCGACCTCTCCTACCGCTACCAGAGCCGCGTGAGGCTGGGCAACTGCTGGGTCGAACAGATGCACTTCAACGATGCCAGCATCAAGAAACGCTTCGGCGACAAGTTCACGGCGACCTTCACGGTGCGCAACCCCATAGCGCCGCCGACGCAGAAGGTGGGCGCCCGCGGCGACGGGTTCGTCCGCATGGTCGAAACCTACCAGAACTGGACCAGCCGCAGCTACCAGCTCTCGCTGACCTACAACTTCAAGACGGGCAAGGCTTTCCGCCGCAAGAACGTGGAGGCGGGCGCCGCAGAAGAAAAAAGCCGTCTGTAATTACTTACAGACGGCCAATTCTGCGCCCCGGCGAAAACACCGGCCGACGATAGATCCTTCGCTGCGCTCAGGATGACACAACCTGCAAAGCCGTTGTCACGCTGAGGAGGACGAAAGACCGACGAAGAATCCAAGACGGAATTCCACTTACCCTCGGAATGCCCGGCCGGCTCCGCAACCGAATGCGAACGCAATCGGCGGAACAAGCGACTGCCGATGCATGAGACAGGAGCAGGAGGATACGGGTGCGGCGGGAGAATGCAGGAGATGCGGGAAAGTACGGGTGCAGCAGGGAACTGCACTCGCATGACTCTCCGGATGCCACCCCGACGTACGCCGCGTGTCAGAACTCCACGACGGGAGCCTGCTGCGCCTTTTCGTCGGCCTGGAAGTAAGGCTTCTGGTCGAACCCGAACATCCCGGCGATGATGACGGCCGGGAAGCGGCGCACGGAGACGTTGTAAGCGCGGACCGTCGTATTGAAACGCTCGCGCGCCACGGCGATGCGGTTTTCGGTGCCCTCCAACTGAGCCTGCAACTCCTGGAAATTCTGGTTGGCCTTGAGGTCGGGATAACGCTCGGCCACGACGAGCAGGCGGCCCAGCGCGGAACGGACACCCTCCTGCGCCCGCTGGAACTCGGCCATGGTCGCGGGCGTGAGCTCGTCGACCGAAAGATTGACCGAAGTGGCCTTGGCGCGAGCCTCGATCACTCCTTCGAGCGTTTCGCGCTCGTGGGCGGCATAGCCCTTAACGGTGTTAACAAGGTTGGGGATGAGGTCCGAACGACGCTGATACTGCGTCTCGACCTGTGCCCAGGCGTTCTTCACCTCCTCGTCCATGCGGACGAAACGGTTGTAGGTACGGTAAACCCAGACAACACCGAGAACGGCGACGGCCGCCACGGCGATCCAAATCCATTTTTTCATTTTCTTGACGTATTTAGGTTTTTCGATAACTCTTGTCTCTACCAGCGCGAGCCTGCGCCGCCACCGCCGAACGAACCGCCGCCGAAACCTCCTCCGAACGAACCGCCGCCCGAGCGGCCGCCGCCGAATCCTCCGAAACCTCCGATGAAGGGGCCCCGGCCGCCGCCCAGCCCGTTGTCGCGGGGCGAGCGGACACGTCGTTTGACGACATTGCCGCAGTTGGAGCAGACGTAGGTATATTCGATCGTCCGGTAGAGCGGCGTGGCCGCCACGAACTCCTGGCTGCGGTAAGCGAGCGTCCGTTTGCCGCATCGGGGGCACCGCTTGCTACGGCCGCCGGCCAACGCCAACAACACCAGCAAGAGGATGGTACCGCCCACGATCAACAAAATGATTCCCAACAACCATCCCTGCTCCGACTCCGCTTCGGGGCCGAAATCGAGTTCGCCCTTTTCGAGCAGCTCCGCCACGGCCGCCACTCCGGCCACCATGCCGGCGCTGTAATCGCCCTCGCGGAAGTAAGGGAGCATGTAATTGAGCTGGATGCGTTTGCAGATGGCATCGGGCAGGACGCCTTCGAGTCCCGGTCCGGTGACGAAGCGGATTTCATGCAGGCGCTCGACGAGCAGGATGCCCAGTCCGTTGTCGACATCCCCGCGGCCCACGCCCCACCGGCCGAAAAGCTCCATGGCGAACGAAAAGGGCTCGCCGCCCTCGATGTCGTCGAGCGCCACGACGGCGACCTCGGCAAGGCCCTGCGCCCGCAGAGCGGCGCACAGCGAATCGATGCGGGTCACGGCGGCGGGCGAAAGAATCCCGTCGGGATCGGAAACATAGCGGGTCCTGTCGGCGAGCTGAACATTGGGCACCTCGTCGGTCCGCCACGTGCGGGCGCCGGCCGAAACGGCCGCAAGCGCCAACAGGAATGTGAGGAAAAGTCGTTTCATATTTCAAGCGAAGATACGCAAAACTCTGCAAAAAAAGCGCCCCGGCGGGACGCTTTCAGTAAAAAGTGCGACCGAACGGCCTATCGGAGCCTCCGGGCGGGCGGCAAACCATGCTTCATAGCGACCGGAGCGCTTCCGGCAGCGGGCGGCCGACGAGGCTCCCCCACGGCCGGCAAACCGCAGGACGGACTACGGGCGGGCATTGCGGCGGAACTCGACGACCAGCGACGAACGCGGAGCGACGAACGTGGAATCGCTCACGACGACAGGATTGCCGGTGAGCACATCGCGCCCTTCCGAGGAGAGCGACTCCGTGATTTCGGCATAGTGCGACCAAGGCACCGCCTTGCGGCCGCGCGAATTGTTGATGAAGACGAAGACCGCATCGCTGTCGTTGTAGCGGAAGTAAGCGTAGGTGTTGTCGCGCGACGCGAAATGGAGCGTCTGCCCGGAATGGATGACGGGCTTGGTTTTGCGCCAGTTGAAAAGACGGCTCGCATGATCGTACACCTCGGCGGCCGCGCCCTGCCGCTGAGCCGGATCGAAGAGGTCGACGGCATCGCCCTGCCAGCCTCCGGGGAAGTCGACGCGCAGGCCGCCGTGGCCCTGCGAGAGGTCGGCCGAACGGAACATCAGCTCGTCGCCGGCAAAGAGCTGCGGAATGCCACGCAAGGTGGCCATCAACGTCATGGCGATCTTGACCCGCCCGGCATCGCCGCGCACGACATCGGCCAGACGCTCGGTGTCGTGGTTGCCCGGGAAGATCATCATGCGCGAAAGGTCGTGGTAGACGAAGTCGTCGGAAAGGGCGTTGTAGACCCGGATCATGCCCTCGCCCCAGCGGAGCGAATCGGTGGGCAGCGCCGTGCGGACGGCGTCGAGCAACGGAAAGTCCATGATCGACGGGAGCTGCGAATCGAAGCCGTCGCGGTTGGGGTTGCCGCCCTGCCAGTAGGCCAGCTGCGGCACGTCGGAGGTCCAGCACTCGCCCACGATGTTGAGACCGGGGTACTCGCGCAGCACGGCGGCGCACCACTCGCTCATGGGAAGCTTCTCGTTGTAGGGATAGGTGTCGACGCGCAGGCCGTCCAAATCGGCATACTCGATCCACCACACGGCCCACTGCTGGAAGTAACGCAGCACGAAGGGGTTGTCGAGGTTCATGTCGGGCATCGAACGGTCGAACCATCCGCTCTCCTGCACCCCGAGGTCGTAGCGCGAGGCATTGGGGTCCATGTTGGTGGAAAAGAGGTTGTTGGTCTGCGTATACTCGGCAAAGCGGTGCACCCAGTCGCCGAAAGGCAGGTCGGCCATCCACCAGTGGGCTCCGCCGCAGTGGTTGGTGACGATGTCCATGACCGCCTTGAGACCGTGGCGGTGGCAGGCGGCGACATAGTCGCGGTAGAGCTCGTTGGTGCCGAAACGCGGGTCGATGCGGTAATAGTCGGCGCAGGCGTAGCCGTGGTACGAACCCTCCGGCTCGTTGTCGAGCAGCAGCGGCGTGGCCCATACGGCCGTGGCACCGAGGCCGGCGATGTAGCCGAGGCGGTCGATCATGCCCTGCAGGTCGCCGCCGTGACGGCCGAAAAAGGCGCTGCGGTCGGCCTTCTCGGCGGTGTCGGACGTGGAATCGATCGAAGGATCGCCGTCGGCGAAGCGGTCGGGCATGAGCAGATAGATCATGTCGGCCGTGGTGAAGCTCTGCCGGGCGGCGGAGCCCTCGCGGCGTGCGGCGATGTCGTAAGGCACCTTGAAAGTCTCGTCCTCGCGCGAGAAGACCAGGTAACGCGTGCCGGGCTCGGCCGTGCGGGCCACCTCGACATCGACGAAGAGGTAGTTGGGGCTCTCGGCCTTATGCACGTCAGCGACGCGCAGGCCCTGCGGCCCTTCGATGCGGACGTCGCAGGCGGCAATGCTGTCGCCGTGGATCATGAGCTGGAGGGGCGTGCGCATGCCCGTCCACCACGACAGGGGTTCGACATGCGAGATGCGGGCGCCGGCATCGTCGACCGACTGCGGATCGAACTGCGGGGCATCGTTGCAGGAGATAGCGGCCATGGCGCAGAGAGAGAGGAGGAAATGAGAAATTTTCATGGGTTCATCGGGTAAGGATCCGGTAGCTCCAGGGCGCCATGTCCTCGGCGACCTGCTCCGGAAGGTTGTATTCGGCCCCGGTCATCGCATCGGTGTAGGAGCCGGCATAGATGCCGGTGCCGTACTCGGCGCGGATGGCGTAGGGCGACAGGTTCATGATGGCGACGACGCGGTTGTCGGGCGTCTCGCGGACCATCGTCATCAGGCAGTCCTCGGCGTTGTTGCGGATCTCGATCATCTCGCCGCCCAGCTCGCCCGCCGCGAGCGCGGAGTTGTCATGGCGCAAGGCGGCAAGGCGCCGGTAGAAGCGGGTGAAGCCGTTGACCTCGTAGGAAGCGATCGGATCGCGGTCGAAGAAAGCGAACGAATGGTCGTAACCGACCTCCTGGCCGGTGTAGATGAGGGGCAGGCCGCGCGGCACGACGAACGAGAAGACGGCCATGGCCTCGCGGGCCTCGCCGAAGCGGTCGAACTCGGAGCCCGACCACGAATTCTCGTCGTGGTTGGAAGTGAACGCCAGCCGCATGGCCGAACGGGGATAGCGCCCGCGATCGGCATAGATATAATCGCGCAGGGCGGTGACGCGGGTGCGCTGCTGCGCGACGTCGACCATCAGGTGGTGCATCTCCCAGGCGTAGCAGGCGTCGAAAGCGCCCTCGTCGAAGAGATCGGTCTCTTCGGCCTCGGCCAGCATGAAAAGGTCGGGCTTCGTACGCTTGAGCCGCCGCACGGTGGTGTTCCAGAACTCCACGGGCACCAACATGGCCATATCGCAGCGGAAGCCGTCGACGCCGTGGTCGCGCAGCCAGAACTCCATGGCGTCGGCCTGGGCGTCCCAGACGGCGCGGTTGGAGTAGTCGAGCTTGGCCGTATCGCTCCAGTCCCAGGGCACGGCGGGGCGTCCCTCGCTGTCGTAGACGTAGAAATCGGGATGCTCCGTGATCCAGCGTGCATCGCGCGCCGTATGGTTGGCCACCCAGTCGAGCAGGACCTTCATGCCGAGGCGGTGGGCCTCCGACACGAAAGCGTCGAAATCCTCCATCGACCCCAACTCGGGGTTGACGGCGCAATAGTCGCGGATCGAGTAGTAGGACCCCAGCGACCCTTTGCGGCCCTCGGCGCCGATGGGATGCACGGGCATGAGCCACACGACGTCGACACCCAGGTCGCGCAAGAAAGCGAGCCGCGAAGCGGCGGCGCGCAGGGTGCCCTCGTGCGTGAGCTGGCGCACGTTCATTTCGTAGAGGACGGACCGGTAACTCCAATCGGGATGCAGCATAACGGAAGAATTCATAATTCAGAATGCACTATTCACAATTATTTTACAAGTAAACAAGGAGACAAGGAGACCGAAAAACGCCCCGTCATAGCACTCCTTGAAACGATATGTTCGACTCTACAGGCAGCATGGGAACTTATGAATAGTGCATTCCGAATTGTGAATTAAAAAGCACTTTTCACCAATATAGCATACTCCCACGGTGCGAGCGCGAACTCCTCGCCGGCGACAATCGAGCGGGGCTCTCCGGTCAGGGCGTCGGTGAAGTCGCCGGCGACCTCGACGGTGGGGATCACCGCCTGCGGCTCGGCCGAGAGGTTGAAGAAGCAGACGACCTTGTTGTCGCCGAGGATGCGCGTGAAAGCCATGATGTCGGCCAGGGCGCCGCCCATATAGGCCATTTCGCCGCCCTTGCCGCCCGACGCGAGCGCGGGGTTGGCATGGCGCATGGCGTTGAGCCGCGTGTAGAACTCCGTCCACTCGTTGGGCTCCCAGGCGGGCATGGGGTCTTTCTCGAAGAACTCGAAGCGGTGGTCGTAACCGACCTCCTGGCCGGTGTAGATGAGCGGCATGCTCTGCGGCAGGACGTAAGTGAGCGCGGCCATGGTTGCGGCGGCATCGCCCATGCGCTCGAACTCGGTGCCGGCCCACGAATTCTCGTCGTGGTTGGAGGTGAACATCATCCGGTGAGCCGAGGCGGGGTAACGCTCGCTATCGGCCTGAAGGTATGCACGCAGATCGGCGGCCGACTTGTCGCCCCGGGCGATGGCGTTGAGCAGATGGTGCAGCTCCCAGGCATAGGTGGCGTCGAAGCCGTCGGCATGGAACTGCGGACCCTCGGCCTCGGCCAGCAGGAACAGATCGGGGCGCACGGCGCGCAGGCGCACGAAAGCATCGGTCCAGAAGTCGTCGGGCATCTCCTTGGCGGCATCGCAGCGGAAGCCGTCGACGCCCTTGTCGGTCCAGAACTTCAGCACGTCGAACATAGCCTCGCGCACGGCGGGCGTGGCGTAGTTGAGCTTGGCGATGTCGGTCCAGTCGTACTGCACGACGGGAACTCCGGTCGAATCGCGTACGTACCACTCGGCGGGCATCTCCGTCACCCACGCATGGTCGGGCGAGGTGTGGTTGGCCACATAGTCGAGGATGACGCGCATGCCCAGCTTGTGGGCGCGGTCGAGAAAACGCTCGAAATCGGCCATCGTACCGAATTCGGGGTTGATGGCGCGGTAGTCGCGGATGGCGTAGTAGGAACCCAAGGTGCCCTTGCGGCCCTCGACGCCGATGGGATGCACGGGCATGAGCCACACGATGTCGACGCCCAGGTCGCGCAAGGCCGGCAGGCGCTCCTCGGCGGCGGCGAACGTGCCGGCCGGGGTGAACTGGCGCACGTTGAGCTCGTAGATCACGGCATTGTCGCGCCACGCATCGGAGGCGGACCCGGAGGTGCAGGCGGCCGCAGCGAGAAGCAGGACCCCAAGCAGCAGGTTCAGAAGTCGTTTCATGGTTTTATTCGGTTTTGGTCAGTATTTCGAATCCGTGGGCCGGGAGCTCTACGACGAGCTCACCCGCGGGCGTGAGGCCGAAACCGGCCCCAAAGTTAGCTTTAAATTTCGTATTTCCGGCAAAAAGGGCGGGAAGAGCCGATGCAACGCGCTGCGGCCGGTCGCCGAAGTTGAGCGCGACGAAGACCCATTCGCCCATGTAGACGCGGGCGAAGAGCCACACGTCGTCGGTGAGGGCCAGCGTGGTCATGTCGCCGTACAAAAGCGGCATCGACGTGCGGCGCAGGTGCGTGAGGGCGCCGGTGAGGCGCCGGACGGTCTGTTCGTCGGGCGTGTAGCCGCCGAAGCGCATCATGCGGCGGTTGTCGGGGTCGTTGCCGCCGGGCTCGCCGTACTCGTCGCCCTGGTAGATGCAGGGGACGCCGGGAAGGGTGCAGTTGAGGGCCTCGACCAAGGCGAGCTTGCGGTAACCCACAGGGTCGCCGACGCCTATTTCACGCGTCCAGCCGGCGAGCTTGTGGTCCTCGTCGGGCGAGAGGGCGCCGCCGGCCAGCGAGACCAGACGCGCCTTGTCGTGGTTGCCCGTGATGTTGCCCATGGTGTGGTGGGCGCCGTAGACCGCGAGCGAACGGTCGACCTCGGCGGCCAGGTCGCGTACGGAACGGCCGCGCACCGCGACGTCGAGCGCCGTATGGTAGACGTTGAAGTCGAACTGGGCGTCGATCATGCCGCTGCGGACGTAGGAGGAGATCAGCTCGGGCGACCCGTAGGTCTCGCCGATCTGCCACAGGCTGCGGTCGGGGAAGCGGCTCTTCATCTTGCGGCCGAGCATGCGCCAGTAATTCTCGGGAATGTGCTTGCAGGCGTCGTGGCGGAAGCCGTCGAGGTCGTATTCGGCGATCCAATACAAGGCCGAATCGGTCATGGGTCCGCACACCTCCTCGCGCTCAAGGTCGAGCGTCGGGATGTGCTCGTCGAACCAGGTGGTGAGGCGCTCGTCGTCCCACAATCCGAGGTTCTTGCGGCCGTCGGCGAGGTAGAGGGGCGTCACCCAGTCGGGATGGGTCTGCAAAACGGGCGAATGGATATGGAGGTGGTTGGCCACGTAGTCGAGGATGACGTTCATGCCGCGGGCATGGGCCGCATCGAGCAACTCGCGGAACTCGTCGGGCGTGCCGAAGCGGTCGTCGAGCTGCGTGGTGTAGACGGGCCAGTAGCCATGGTAACCCGAAAAACGGGTGAAAGGCTCCTTGTTGAGTCCCCAGGCGTCGCGCGGGTTCTGTGTGACGGGCGAAATCCAGAGCGTCGAGATGCCGAGCGAATCGAAGAAACCGGCCTCGATCCGGTCGGTGATGCCGCGCAGGTCGCCGCCCTGGTAGTCGACCTGCGGCAGCACGTCGGGCCGGCGGAGGGGCGCATCGTTGGCAGGATTGCCGTTGTCGAAACGGTCGATCATCAACGAATAGAGCACCTGCGCCTGCCGGTCGCGGCGGTTGAGCCGTGCGGCATCGGAGACGGGACGCCCTTTATCGAGCGGGAGGAGCAGGTCGTTGAAGCGGGCGTTGTCCGAAGCGGCGAAGACCCGCAGCCACGAACGGTCCGCATCGGCAGCATCGGCGGGCAGCAGGACCTCTGCCCCCCTGTCGCTTATGGAGACATACTCGTCGGGCAGGCGGCAGTTCTGCCACAAAGCCACGACCTGCCGCGGCGCCTGCGAAGTTTTCACCTGTATTCTTGAGCCGTCGCATCCCTCGGAAAAGGCCCAGGCATCGGACACCCGCTCGCCGCCGAGGGCGACGACGGAGAGACAATGGCCGCCGGTCCATGCCTCGAAGGTGGCGACGAACGGCCCCTCGGGCGCGGTGACGACGAATTCGGCCCAGCCGTCGGCAGCCGGCTCGATGCCGAGCTCGGACGAAGTGACCGAATCGGCCCGCTCCCACTGCGGGAGGTAGTCGGTCAGAAACAACCGGTTGGCGCCGGGCTGCAACCGGGCCGGCACGATGGGCTCGGCATTGCCGGCAGCGGGCGCATCGGCGAAGCTATGCGAGCGGCAGCCGCCAAACGCAGCGGCAGCCAACAACAGAAGCGCGAAACGTTTCATCGGGATTGCATTTCAAAGATGATCGACGAATAAGGCGGCATGGCAAGGGTATGGCTGTTCCCCTGCGAAGAGAACGTCACGCCGTTCATGTCAGCAACGGGAGCGACGACGTCGCCCTCGAACGCATAACTGCACTGCGTGCCGGAGACGTTGTGCACGACCAGCAGCTTCTCGCTTCCGGCGGTGCGATAAAAAGCCATCACCTGCTTGTCGGCCGACGAAGCGTCGTCGAACCACTCGGGCAACGCGATGGCACCCTCGGCCAACGCGGGATAGGTGTTGCGCAGACGCAAGAACTTACGATAGACGTTGTAGAGCGATGCGGCGCTTTCGGCCTGCACGGCCACGCTGCCCACGCCCGTGTCGGTGTTCTTGGTCGACGAAATCCAGGTCGGCCGCTCGGTATCCTCGGCCTTGGGCTTCCAGAGCATCGGTTCGCGCACGTTGCGGTCGCCGCCCTTGTCGGTCTTGTCGCCGAAGAAACCGAGTTCCTCGCCGTAGTAGATATAGGGCGACCCCACCGACGTGAGCAGCACGGCCGCAGCCATCTTGCAACGCTCGAGCGACAAAGCGTGCGAACCACCCACCTCGGTGCGGGCACGGCTTTCGTCGTGGTTAGAGAGCTTGGTAGCCTGGATGAAGTCGGGACGCTTGGCCGCAAAGACTTCGCGCTCGGCGATCATGTCCTTGGGGAACCACTTGGCATGGTCGTTCTTGAGGGCGTAAAGCAGGCGGTCCGCCCACGCCGTGAAGTCGAACAGCGCAGGCAGCCCCTTGTAATACTCGGCCATTTGCTCGGTGGCCATCCAGCACTCCCCTACCATGTAGATGTCATCGAAACCGAGGGCCGATTTGCCCTGGAAATGGGCGTTAAGCCCGGTGTAGAACTTGTTCAGCCACGTGGGGTTCTCAGCCGAAATATCACTGTCGTAGATGTGCTTCACGGCGTCGAGCCGGAAGCCGTCGACCCCCTTGTCGATCCAGAACTTAGCAGCGTCGGTCAGCGCGACGAACGCACCGCTCTGCTCGCACGAAGAGGCGGGCCCATAGTTGAGGTCGGGCATCGAACGGTCAAAGACACCTTGATAGAACCAGTCAGTCGTCCCCGACGGCACGGCGTACCACCCCGGTTTTGCGGTCTGGGAAAAATGGTAAAAATCGCGGTAAGGGCTGCCCGCGCTCTTGCACGCCTCGACGAACCACGGGCTATGGTGCGACGTATGGTTGGGCACGAAGTCGAGGATAACGCGTATCTTGCGCTTGTGAGCCTCGGCGACAAGGTTTTCAAGGTCGGCGAGCGTTCCGTAGTCGGGATTGACAGCCGTGTAGTCGATGACGTCGTAGCCGTGCTCCGAATCGCAGGTGTAAATGGGCAGCAGCCAGATGCCGGCCACGCCCAGGTCGTCGAGATAGTCAAGTTTTGCCGTGACGCCGTTCAGGTCGCCAATGCCGTCGCCATCGCTGTCGGCGAACGAACGGACGTAGATTTCGTAGAAGACCCCGGCGCGCTTCTGGCCGTCGAAAGGCCGCGCGTCGTACTGCGACACTTGGTCGACGATGTCCTTGCCGGGATCGGGGCCGGGATCGGGGTTGCTGCCCGGCTTGTCGGAGTTGCAGGCCGCCAGCAAGGCGACAGAAAACAGAAGATAACGTAGGTTGAAACGCATGACAGAATATTCGGTTAGGATAGTAGAAACCGGCGTGCCGGTCAGGGCACGCCGGTCAAAGAGAGAGGGAGACCTATTCGGCCGCCGTCATGGTGAGCTTGTAAGGCGTGTGAGTCAGGTCGAGCGCAAGGTTGAACTTACCGGCCGCAACGGTCACATCGGCACCGTCGTGAACCATGTTGTCCAATGCACCGCCGAGACTATATGTCCATGCGCCGTTGAAACGCACCTTGATGACACCGTCGACGAACGTGACACCCGCCGCCTTGTAGAGACCGTCCGCGGCATCGCGCACCAACTCCACCTGGTCGTCGGACCAGCCGTCGGTACCGAAAGCACTGCCGATCAGGCCGACTTTGGTAAGGGGCGTAGCCTTGGCCGTCATGGCGTCAAGATCGACATCCCAGCGGTAGAGACCATCGGCGATCATCATGTTATCGCCGACGCCGAGCGTGAATTCGTTGTCGACGCCCGCAGTGGCCTGTCCGGGCACCCAGGTGCTGCCGTAGGTGAACTTGAAGCCGTAGGTCAGTCCGTACATCGAGACATAACCCCAATATTTGCCGGTCTCGATGTCGCCTGCCAACTGCGGAGCCGCATCGGCCTTCCAGTCGATGTCGCCGTAATCGCCCGTCACGCCGACGGTCTCAGGGAAGAGCACCGGATCGACCGTAGAGCCGTCAATGGAAAGGGTCATGGGCGAAGTCGTCAAGTCGAGCACGAGCTCATGTTCGCCCTTGGCCATGTTGAGCATGGCGCCGTCGAGTGCAAGGTTGCCACAACTGCCGCCCAGCACAGCCGGATAGTCGGTGCCGCCGCACGTAATCGTGCCGCCGTTGAGCTGGATCGAAATCTTGCCGGGCTTTTCGAACTCGTGTGTCAGCGTCCATTTTCCCGCGCCGGCAGCCGTCATGGCGATGGGCACAGCAGCCCCCTTGGGCAGAACGGAGACAGCAGTGATTTCGGTATCGTAAAGCACCTTAGCGGCTTCGTCCGAGAGGTCGACGGCGTAGAAACGCAAACCGGCAGCGGCCGTAATCGGTGTAGCTGCGGCACCGCCGGCGAAAGTCTCCAGTGCAGCAGCCGAACCGCCGAACTGCGTGCCCAGCGGCGACTGCAAGCGCGCGAGCAACACCTTGGGCGATGCGGCGCCGACGAAGTTCATGAGCCCGTAGAACTTGCCCTCCTCAAGCAACGTGAGCGCCGGCGCCTCGAAGTAGTTCCAGTTGTTGACCGAATGGGCTACGTAGAGCTTTCCTGCATCCTCGGTCACCTCGCCCACGGCTACAGAATAGGGATAGTCGAAAATCGACAACTTGAAGCTGACGATTCCGCCGGCAGGCGTCGCAAGGGCCTGGCCGCCCGGTTCGAGGTTCTTCTCCGTGCCGCCGAGCGCAAGATCGTCGACCCCGTCGAACTTCAGCGTATAGCTCTCGCCCTCGTTGACGTCGGCAATGGCCACCCAGGTCTTGTCGGCGGCATTGTAGACCATCTTTTCGTCGCGGTCGCCGAGTGCCACCGAAACGCTCACGGGCTCCATCGTATACACGAGCTTGTCGACGTCGGCCGTCACGTAGTAAAGATTGGCAGCGACGGAAATGTTCTTGGCACCGCCGTCCGTCGAAATCGTACCGGCATCATCGCCCGCACCGTAATTGGTGCCGTCCCAGTTGGGCTGCGAAGCGAACTTGAACTCGCCGTCGGCGGGGAAGAAGACGAAACCGCGGAAGATGCCGTCCTCGCCCTGCAGCACGCGCGACATGGAAGCGTTGGTAGCCCAGCCGTTGTACGAACCGATCAGATGGAGGTAGGTCTTCTTGTCGTAGACGAAATGCACGGCTCGGGGCTGCGCCGCGCGGGCGGCACCGGCAGTCGAGAGGGCCTCAACGCTGAAAGTCACGTCATAGGAACCCGCCAACGCAATGCCCACAGCCTCGAACAAGGCGGCATTGGTCGTCGAGAAGAAGCAGGATTCGGTCTTGCCCAGGGCGACATACTCGCCCTCGCCCGACTTGGCCGAAACGGTGTACTCGACCCCTACGGGCGCTCCGAACTTGGCGGGCGACCACACGAGGGTGAACGTTTCGTCTGCGGTGACGTTGTTGACCATCACCTCGCTGTGCGGAGCGATGACGGGATCGGCCGACCCGACGGTCATCTCCTCGGGGTCGTGGCTGCAGGCCGCGGCCAGCGAAAGAAACGCGGCGGCCGACACGATATATTTCAGAATTTTCATGATAATGGCTGTGTTTTAAGGTTTGGAAGGCCGGCGGCAGCCGGCGCAGGGTTGCCGCCGGTCCGACCGAAGGTTATTCGACTTTGGCGACTGTAGCCGAGACGGGCGACGGGTTGGTCGCATCGTCGGCCAGCGCGGCGATGTCGCCGTGGAAGTCGATGGAGAAGCGCACCTTGCCCGTCAGAGCGGTCGAGCAGTTGCCGCCGTTGTAATCGAGGTGCTCCAGGTTGGCGCCGCCCCAGCTCTGAGCCCAAGCATGGTCCAGACGGAATTTGAATTCGCCGCCGGTGAAGCCGGGGATCGTGCACTCCCAAGTCTGAGCGTTGACGGCAGCGTTGTGCACGTCGGCAGCCCCCTCGACCGTATAGTCATCGGGAAGTCCGGCAAGCGTCAGCTCGACGTCGTCGTCGGCCCAGCTGTTGTAAGCGCCGACCACGCTGATGGCGGTGATCGGGGTCAGCTTGGCGCTTCCGGTCGAATGGTCGGAAGCCAGCGTGACCTTGACCCAGTAGGTGCCGGGCGCCACGGTCAGGTTGCTCGAACCGCCATTGTTACCGAGCGCATCGAGATTGTCGCCGAAATTGCCGCCGTCCCATCCCGGGGTGTCGGTGAACTTGAATTCGCAGACCTTGGCCGCGGCATCGGCCGGAACGAGGTAGACCGGGCCTTCGTAGATGTCGCTGTTCTCGGCCGTCTCCCACAGCACGGGAGCCGTTGCAGGCGTCCAGCCCTGATGCCCGCCGGGCACGTAGAGCGGACGGCGGATCCACGGAGCCGACGTCGACTTGATGGTGGTGATGTCGAGCCCGATGACGTTGGATTTCTTGGTGTAGGCGCTGTCCTGAGCAGTCGAAATCGACGAAACCACATAGAAGAAGACCGTCGAAGTGCTTTCGGCCGGAACGTTCAACCCTTTGCTGTTGACCAGCGCGTTATTGAGCGCCTCCTTGGTGAGGGTGTAGGTGGTGGTGGTGGACTCGCCTACCTGGTAGGGCTCTTCGTCGCCGTAGACGCAGTAGAGCGAATATGCCACGGCGGCCGGATAGCCGTAGTCGGCGGCACGCCACGCGAAGGTGACTTCCGACGACAGGTTGTCGGCATCGACGAGGATGTCGGAGTGCTCGTCCAGCACGGGCGCAACGACCGCATCGGGCGCCAGGGCGCAGGTCTTGTCGACCTCCTGGCACGCCAGCAGCGAAAGCGCTGCGGCAACGCAGGATATGTATCTGAGAAATTTCATCGTTTGCAATGTTTGGAATTGAACACTAATAACCGGGATTCTGCACCAGGTTGTCGTTGACCAGCAGGTCGTCGGACGGAATGGGGAAGAGCCGCAGATGATCGGCGAGCGCCTGACCCGACTGCACGCCGCCCTTGAAAGGCCAAAGGAAGGTGCCCGAGGTGAAGCGGTCGAAACGGATGAGCGTCGTGCGGCGGAAGCCCTCCCAGTAGAGTTCGCGGGTGGTCTCGGCGAAGATGTCCTCGAGCGAAACCGGACCGGCGGTCGGCACGAGGCCGGCACGCGACTGCAGGTCGGCGATGCACTGCACGGCCTGGGCATCGGAGGTCGAACCGCCGTCGATGCGGGCCTTGGCCTCGGCATAGGCGAGGTACATCTCGGCGGCACGGATCATCGGAAAGTCGATCGACACGAACAGCTCAAGTTTCGAATAATCGGTCGCGGGATCGAGGAACCGGTTGTTGTTGAACTTCCAGACGTGCCAGCCGGCAGCGAAGTCGGAACCGTTCATCTCCTTGTCGTCGGAGAAGCGGAGCGACACGAGCGCTCGGTTGTCGACGGCGGTGAATTCGGGTTCCTTGCCCGTTTCGGCGGCATCGACCTTGCCCTGTCCTACAAGGTTGGCGACGAACTGCGACGAAGTGACCAGACCGCCCCATGCTTCCGACGTACCGAGCGGCTTGTCATGGCCTTCCGGCGTTTTGTAGCCCTCCGGAATGTTGCCCTGGCTGGCAGCGATCAGATAGGTGGCACCGCCGTAGGACTGGGTTTTGGTGGCGTCATAGCACGAAGCGTAGACGATCTCCTTGCGTGCGTCGGGGTTCTCGCCGTTGTCGCCCATGAAGAGCGCTTCGTAGTGGTCGGCCAGCTCATAGGCAGCGATCACCTCCTTGGCGGCATCCATGGCCTGCGTATAGATGGCGTTGTCCTCCTTGCCCAGATAGGTCTTATGGTTAAGGCACAAGCGGGCCAGCAGACCGTAGGCGGCACCCTTGTCGATGCGCGGATAGACCTGCGTATGGGGAGCCATGAGGTGGGAGTTCTCGCTGGTCAGCTCCTCCAATTCGGCCTTGATCCAGGCGAAAAGCGCCTGAGAATTGGTCTGCTTGGGCTTGACAGCACCCACGGCCTCGGTTTCGAGCACGAAGGGCGGGTTGCCGAAGCAGTCGAGCAACACCCAGTAGGCATAGGCGCGCAGGAAACGCACCTCGGCACGCTCGGCCGCCACCTCGGGGTCGTTGTCGTTGGTGTTGCGCAGGAATTCGTTGGCATACGAAATCATCATCATGCCGCGCGTATAGGCCGCATAGATGGCGTCGTTCTTGGTCGAGGTCCAGGTGTCGTTGCAGATCTCCATGACCCAGGCATCGCCCCAGACGCAGTGGCCCTCGTCGGTGGAAAGGGTCTGGATCGACCACCACGCGCGCAGGAACTCCGAGGCTCCGGCATCGCCGACCTGGATGTCGGCATTGCCTGCGCCGAACTGTCCGACGAGGGTGAAACCGCCGTAGATCTTGGCCAGCTGGCTCTTGCGCAAAATGGGATTGGAGTAGATTTCGCCGTTGGGAACGGACGAATCGGAAAGCGGGTTCTGCTCGAGATCGCCGATGCAAGCGGTGAACGACAGAGCCGCACAGAATGCGAATAAAATATGTTTTTTCATGGTCGTGAACTCCTCGGATTAAAAGTTGATGCCTACGCGCAGGCTATAGATGCGCGGACGCGGGTACACGTTGCTGTCGATACCGCCGGCGACCGACCCCTCGGGATCGAGGCCGCTGTACTTCGTCAGCACGAAGACGTTCTGCACGCCTGCGGCCAAGCGGATCGACATGCCGTGCTTGTCCACATTGCGGAACGTATAACCCAGGTTGATGTCGTCCATGCGGAAGAACGACGCATTCTCCAGGAAGAGGTCCGAGAGACTCTGGGCCGTCGAGGCACTCGACGTGAAGCCGTAGCGCGAAGCCACGGGCTGCGTGTTGGTCAGATAGCCCTTGCCGATCAGGTCGCGGTAGTAGGACGTGGCCGAACGACGCAAGACGTCGTTGAACATGTAGTTGCCCACCGTACCATGGCCATTGAAACCGAAGTCCCAATTCTTGTAGGTCAGCTTGACGTTGATGCCGTAATAGAAATCGGGATTGGGGCTCTTGTTGGTCATGTAGCGGTCGACGTTGGTGATTTGGCCGTCGCCGTCGCGGTCCACAAGGGCGTTTTCGAGGGCGTTGCCGTCAGCATCGTAGGCCTGCTGCCACAGGTAGAACGTATAGGGCGCATAGCCGACCACATGGCGCTGGGCCGTGTTGCCCGTACCGCCGCCGGCACCGCCTACGTCGATGGCATCCGAAGGCAGGACGGTGATTTCGGTGTTCTGGAACGTACCGTTCAGTCCGACGGTCAGATTCCAGTCCTTGGTCTGCACAGGTACGAAGTTGAGCGAAACCTCGACGCCCCGGTTCTTCATCGAACCGATGTTCTGATAGACGTAGTTGGAGAAGTTGCCGCCCAGGGGCACGGCCACGCGCGAAAGCATGTCGTCGGTCTTGCGGTAGTAGGCATCGACCGAACCGTTGATGCGGCCGTTGAGGAAACCGAAGTCGATACCGGCGTTGTAGGTGGTGGTCTCCTCCCACTTCAGACTCTCGTTGTACTCGTGGGGTTTGAGCGGGAAATACCATTCATCGGGACCGAGGGGATACTGCGTGGCGGGGTCTTTCGAGATTTCGGCATACGAACGGGCCGCATAGCGGTCGTCGAAGTCCTGCTGTCCCGTGATGCCCCAGCCCAGGCGCAGCTTGAGGGCCGACACCACATTGGAACCTTTCAGGAAATCCTCCTGCGCGATGTTCCACGCAGCAGCAGCCGAGGGGAAGTAACCCCAGCGGTTGTCGCCCACGAAACGCGACGAACCGTCGGCACGCATGGTGAAGGTGAAGAGGTAGCGCGAATCAATCGAGTAGTTGAGACGGCCGTAGAACGACACGAGGGCATCCTGGTAGGCCGAATGGGTGGAGTTGATGAGTTTGGAATCCCACGGACGGGTATCCTCGGCGGGTGCTACGCGGCCGTAGAAGTGCGAATCGGTCGAAGCGTAGTTCTTGGCCCACGAGTAACCGGCCATGGCGCTGAAGTTGTGGATGCCCCACTCCTTGGCATAGTTGGCGTAAAACTCCAGCAGCTGGTTGCGGTGGAGATTCTTGTAGTCCTCGTAACGGCCGCGGCCCTTGTAGGCGCTGTCGCCGTCGCGGTTGGCCATGATCGAACCGGGGTTGTTGCCCTTGTCGCCCGAGGTGGTGGTGATGTCGAGGCCAAGGTTGAGGTTGAAGCTCAGCTCCTCGAGCCCGTGGACCTTATAATCCAACTGGAGATTGCCCAACGCACGGTAGGAACGATTGCCGTCCCACTTGTCGTAGAGCAGCGACAGCGGGCTGGTGTCGGCCAGGTTGCTCTCCCAGTTGAAATAACCGTTGTTGGTGGCGTAGTCGACGGCACCGTCAGCGGTCCGGTGGTAGGGATCCTGCGTAGGGTCGAAGTAGACCGCTGCACCGATGGCGCCGCCGTCGGCATAGTTGCCGCGGTTGTAGATGCCCTTGGCATTGAGGTTGACCGACAGATGATCCTTGAAGAACTTAGGCGACAAGTTGATGTCGACCGTCGCACGCTGGTTGTCCGACGTCTTGAGCGTACCCCCGTCGTAGGTGTAACCCACCGATGCGCGGTAAGGCAGCTTGTTGTCGAGCGCCGAGCCGTAGACCGACACGTTGTGGTCGGTGGCGATGCCGACCTTGAAGATCATATCCTGCCAGTCGGTGTCGGCCGTGCCGAAGAGCGACGAGGACTTGTCGGTCAGGTCGGGATAGGTGCCGAGAATGTACTCCTTGAACTGGGCGGCGTTCATCATCTCCATGGTCTTGTGGTTATGCTTGACCGAGACGCTGCCGTTGTAGGAGACGCGGGGCTTGCCGCCCTCGCCCTTCTTGGTGGTGATGATAATGACGCCGTTCGAAGCGCGCGAACCGTAGATAGCCGTGGCCGACGCATCCTTCAACACGGTGAACGATGCGATGTCGTTGGGGTTGACCGTGGCCAGTCCGTTCGACATGCCCGGGCCGGCATCGTTGGCCACGGGAACGCCGTCGATAACGATCAGCGGATTGTTGCTCGCCGAGAGCGATGCGCCGCCGCGGATGCGGATTTCGGCACCGGCACCGGGAGCGCCGTCGCCCGAAACGATGTTGACGCCGGGGACCTTGCCGCGCAACAGCTCCTGCGGCGAGGTGAGAGCTCCACGGTTGACTTCCTCGGCTTTCACGGCGATGACCGAACCGGTCATATCGTTCTTCTTGACGGCGCCGTAACCGATGACCACCACTTCATCGAGGGCCATCAAGTCTTCTTCGAGCACCACGCGCAGCAGGTCGGACGACGCAGCGACGCGCTCGAGGTTCTTATAACCGACGAAGCTGATCTGGACGGGGGAATTGCCGTCCTTGACGGACAGCACATACTGTCCGTTGAAGTCGGTCGACGTACCGTTGGCGGTTCCCAGCTCCACCACGGTGGCTCCGATAATCGGATTGCCGGAAGCGTCGACTACGACGCCTTTGACCTCGTACCTGCCCTGCTGGGCGAGCGCGAGGGGGGGGGTGCAGATACATAAGATCATAACACCCAAACACATAGCCAAGATTCTTTTCATGAAGCTGTTTGTGTTAGTTGATTGATTAGGTTGGTTGGTTTTATCGTCAGAAAGTGCGCGAAACCGTGCCGTCGACCGTGAGCCGTTCGCCGGCGAGCATGATTTCGATCGCTTCTCCTTCGCAAGTGATTTCCACGGCGGCGCGCATGATCTTCACCGAGAGGACACGCCCGCGGTAGTCGATGCGGAACGCCAGGTGGCGCCACGCCTCGGGCAGATGGGGCTCGAACGAGAGGACGCCGTCGCGGACGCGCATGCCGCCGAAGCCCTCGACCACCGAAAGCCACGAACCGGCCATGGAGGTGACGTGGCACCCCTCCTCGACCTCGCGGTTATAGTCGTCGAGGTCGAGCCGCGACGTACGCAGGTACATCTCGTAGGCCTTGTCCATCAATCCGAGCTTGGCGGCCAGAATGGCATGGACGCAAGGCGAGAGCGACGACTCGTGGACGGTGCGCGCCTCGTAGAAATCGAAGTTGCGGCGCAGCGTAGCGTCGTCGAAATCCTCCTGGAAGAAGTAGAGGCCCTGCAGCACGTCGGCCTGCTTGATGAAGCACGACCGCAGGATGCGGTCCCACGACCATTTCTGGTTGATGGGCCGCTCGGCGGGGTCGAGGTCCTTCACCAAGACCTGCTCCTTGTCCAGATAACCGTCCTGCTGGAGGAAGATGCCCAGATCGCGGTCCTCGCCGAAGAACATATTGCGGTCGATCTCGAGCCACACGGCCGTCTCGGCCTGCTCGTCGAACGCACGGCGCGCGCAAAGGGCGGCATAAGCCTCGGAATTGTTCTCGCGCACCCATTTCACGGCCTCGGCGGCATAGCGCAGGCACCAGCAAGCGATGTAGGAGGTGTACCAGTTGTTGTTGACGTTGTTCTCGTACTCGTTGGGGCCCGTGACGCCGAGCATGACATACTTCTTGCGGGCTTCGGACCAGGTGATGCGCTGGGCCCAGAAACGCGCGATGGAGAGCAGCACCTCGGCGCCCCCCTCGGCGAGGTAGGAAGTGTCGCCCGTGTAGCGGATGTAGTTGAAAATGGCGTAGGCGATGGCACCGTTGCGGTGGATCTCCTCGAAAGTGATCTCCCACTCGTTGTGGCACTCCTCGCCGTTGATGGTGACCATGGGATAGAGCGCCGCGCCGTCGCGGAAGCCGAGTTTGGCGGCGTTCTCGATGGCCTTGTCGAGCTGGTTGTAGCGGTAGACGAGCAGTTCGCGCGCCACCTGCCGACCGGCGGTGGCCATGTAGAACGGCAGACAGTAGGCCTCGGTGTCCCAATAGGTGACGCCGCCGTACTTCTCGCCGGTGAAACCCTTGGGTCCGATGTTCAGGCGCGTGTCGACGCCCGTATAGGTCTGCAAGAGCATGAAGATGCAGAAGCGGATGCCCTGCTGGGCCGCATCGTCGCCCCCGATCTCGATGTCGCAGCTGTGCCAGCGGGCGGCCCAGGCGCGCTCCTGCTCTTTCAGCAGCGCATCGAACCCGGCCTCGGCACCGTCGGCCGCCACGGCGCGCACGGCGGCGATCAACCCGTCGGGCTTGTGGTTGAGCGACGAACAAATGCCGACATACTTGTAGAGCGTGGCCCACTCCCCTGCCTCGCGGCGGACGACAGCGGTATGGCGCACCTTCTCGGGCACGGTTTCGCAACGGAACTCGGCGCCGTCGAGGAAGACGCGCTGCGCCCAGGCGACGTCGAAGCCGCTTTTCTTGGTGCGGCTCTGCACGGCGTCGCCGTCGGTGGCGACGGGCTCCCAGAACTTCTCGTCGTAGTTGGCGTCGGTGTTGCGGACGTCGGCGTCGATGTAGGGCGAGAAAGTCACCTCGGCAGCCCGGTCGAGCGGCCGGACGGCATAGCGGATGACTCCCAGCTCGCGGCGCTCCAACGAGAGGAAACGCACGGCCTCGACCTCGACGCGCAAGCCAGACTTCATGCGCACGATCATGCGGCGCGTGAGCACCGAACGACGCATGTCCATCTCGCGACGGAACGATTCGACCTCGACGACGGCCAGGTCGAGCGCCTCGCCGTCGACGAAGACGTCGACCCCGATCCAGAACGCCGAATTGAGCACCTTGGCGAAATACTCGGGATAGCCGTTCTTCCACCACCCCACGCGTGTCTTGTCGGGATAGTAGATGGCGCCTATGTAATTGCCCTGGAGCGATTCGCCCGAATAACGCTCCTCGAAATTGGCACGGCCGCCCATGACGCCGTTGCCCAGGGCGAAGAGCGATTCGGAAGACTTGACCCGCGCAGGGTCGAAGCGCTCCTCGACGAGCATCCAGGGGTCGGTCTTGATAAACTGGTTCATGGTCAATCTATTTGGTTGCAAAGTTTCTCGAACGTGAAGCCCTCGAAGGTGGGCAGCTGCATGGTAGCCTTGGCCAGCAGGGGGCTGCCGCCTACACCGACCGACCGCATGCCTGCACGCGTAGCGGCCTCGACCCCGGCGGCGGCATCCTCGAAGACGACGCAGACGGCGGGCTCCATGCCGGCGAGCTCGGCTCCCTTGGCGAAGACCTCGGGATCGGGCTTGGCCTTGGAGACCAACGTGCCGTCGACGATGCGGTCGAACAAGGCGCGCAGGCCGCACCGGTCGAGGATGACCCCGGCGTTCTTGGATGCGGAACCCAGCACCACGCCCACCCCCTTGGCCTTGAGCTCCTGCAGGAACGGCAGGACGCCCGGCAGCACCTCGTCGGCGGTCATGCGGTTGACGTAATCGAGGTAGCGGGCATTCTTCTCGGCGGCCATCCGCTCCTTCTCCTCGGCGGAGAAGCGGTTTTCCATGCCGCCGGCGCGCAGCACGATGTCGAGCGACGCCATGCGGCTGACGCCCTTGGTGGCCTCGCCCTGCTCGGGCGTGAACTCGAAGCCGAGTTCGCGGGCCAACGCGGCCCAGGCGAGATAATGATACTTGGCGGTGTCGACGAGGACCCCGTCGAGATCGAAGATGCAGCAGGCGATCATAAACTGAAGATTATTTGTCCTTGACGAAAGCGACCGACACGGCGGCCAGCAACATGAAAACGGCGGCCAGGGCGATCATGGCCATAGGACGTCCGCCGAACAACTGCGTGACGATCAGACCGCCGGAGAGTCCGACGACGATCTGCGGAACGGTGATCGTGAAGTTGAAGATACCCATGTAGACCCCCATGCGGCGCGCCTCGACGGCCCGCGAGAGGATGGCGTAGGGCATGGCCAGGATACCGGCCCAGGCGATGCCGATGCCCACCATGGGGATCATGAGCGCATACTTGTCGGAGAGGAAGCACAAACCGGCGAAACCGGCGGCGCCGAACAACAGGCAGAGCGCGTAGACGAACTTGTTGCCCCACCGGCCGGCGATGCGGGCGATGAAGAGCGAAGCGATGCAGGCGGGAACGGGATAGGTGCCGTTCAGCACGCCGACCCACGTTTGGGCCTCGCCCTCGGAGAGCACGGCGCCCCCGCTGGCAGCCACGCCGGTGATGGCGGGCTTGAGGTAGGTCCACATGAGGAACAGCGCGGCCCACGAGAAGAACTGCACGACGCCGAGCTGCCACATGACCCGGGGCACGTTGCGCATCAACTCCACGAAAGAGGGGCGCTCGGGCGTCTCGCCGACCGTCTCGTCGTTATACTTGGCGAACTCCTCGGGCGGATACTCGCGGGTGCGGAACGCGGTGACGAGCACCGTGGCGAGCAGAATGGCGCCACCTATATAATAGGACCAGGCGATATGCTGGGCGACCTGCCCGGGGACGACCTCGTCGGAGACGCCGCAGCGCGTGAGGATCAACGGCAGGACGGCCCCGACGACGGCGCCGAGGTTGATCAGAAAGGTCTGGACGACGTAACCCTCGGTCTTCTGCGAATCGTCGAGCATGTCGGCGACCAGAGCGCGGAAAGGCTGCATGGTGACGTTGAACGACAAGTCCATGAACAACAAGATGAAAGCCCCCATGGCCAACGGCGCGAAAGCGAGCAGCAACGGGGCGTTGGGCATCAAGGCCAGAGCCAAAGCCGAGACGATGGCACCGCCGAGGATGAACGGAACGCGGCGGCCGAACCGGGTCCAGGTGCCGTCGGAAAAGAGCCCGACGATGGGCTGGATGACCAGGCCGGCGACGGGAGCGGCCAGCCAGAAGTAGCTCAGGTGCGAGAGATCGGCGCCCAGCGACTCGAAGATGGTGGAGGTATTGGAGTTCTGCAGCGAATAGCCGATCTGAACCCCGAGGAAGCCGAAGCTGAGGTTCCATATCTGCCAAAAGGACAGTTTCGGTTTTTTCATGGATCAGGCGGTAGTTTTGGTTTTCGGTTTATAAAATTAAAAATAAATATCCGGAAAACGGAACGTCCGCGCGACGAACGGCACGATAAAACCGACGAACGGCAACTTCCGGGAGACGAAAGCGAAAAAGCCGTGAAGGGCGACCCGGGAGAAACGGAACCCGGATAACACCGGCCGGAACGAAAGCGGACGACGAACCGGAACCTGGCAAAGAAGAAAGGCGGAACAGCGGGTCGAAAAAGCAGCGGCAGCACGAGAAACGAGCAATGGCAGGCAGCAGGCCGGAAGCGGGCAGCAGGGGTTGTGCCGTTTGGCACGAGCCGCCCCCGGGCGCAAGGTCTGAGACCTTGAAACATGTTCTTTCGATGAAAACCTGCACCCCGGTTAAAAGATCGGAACCGGGCAGGAGAAAGAAAAGAAAGACACGAGAGAAACCGGCCGCAGGACCGAAACCGGCAGCCTACGCCTGCTTGTCCTCCAGCCAATTCATGAAGTCGGCGGTGCGCGAACGGCTGACGAAGACCTCGAAATCGGGCCGCGGCTCGAGCGACACCTTGAGGCGGTTGCTCGAATGGCGGGAGATGCCGGCGATGGAAGCGATGGCTGCCGTGCAGTTGCGCGACAGGCGGAAGAAGAGCCGCGGATCGAGCTGGTCGGCCACGGCATCGAGCGAAGTGTCGAGAATCAGACGCCGGCCGTCGGCGGTCACGAGGTAGGTGTACTTGTCCTCGGCGTAGAAATAGGCGATCTGCTCGGTGTTCACCACCGTGATCTTGTCGCCCAGACGGACGACGAAACGCTTGCGGTACTCGCGCCCCGAACCGGCGAGCAGGCTGCGCAGCAACGCAGCGTCGGGTGCCGGCGCGGGATTTTCCGACAACAAAGCCTTGCGGCAGCGCTCCACAGCGGCCTGCAGCTCTTCGGGCACGACGGGCTTGAGCAGGTAGTCGACGCTGTTGACGCGGAAAGCCCGGATGGCGTAGTCATCGTAGGCCGTGGTGATGACCACCTTGCCGCGCACCTCGGTCCGGGCGAAGATGTCGAAGCACATGCCGTCGGAGAGCTGCACGTCCATGAAGATGATGTCGGGCCGGTTGGCCGGGTCGCGCAGCCATTCGACGGTGCCGACCACCGAACTCTGCACGCCTGCGATGCGCAGGTCGTCGAAATGCTTCTCGATGATGCGCCGCAGGTTGGTCTGGGCCGGGATTTCGTCTTCGACGATCAGTACGTTGTAGGTTTTCATAGCAGCGGCAGTTGGACGCGGAAGGCGGCATCGCTCTGTTCGACGGCGATCGGCCGGCCCGCGAGGTCGAGGTATTGTTGACGTATGTTGCTAAGCCCCACGCCTGTGGAGGAGGGGACATGCAGACGGAGCTGGAGGTTGTTGCTCACCGTCAGCCGGTCGCCCGCGGCCTCGATGAGGATGCGGAGCGGCTGCTCGGGGCTCACGACGTTGTGCTTGGTGGCGTTCTCGATGAGCAGCTGCAGCGAACAGGGCACCACGTGGCGCCGCATGGCCTCCTGCGGAATGCGGATCTCGACATGGAAGCCTGCGGTGAAGCGCTCCTGCAACAAGTCGATGTACTTGCGGGCGAATTCCACCTCCTCGGCCAGCGGCACCAGCTGCTCCTCCTCCTTTTTGAGCATGTAGCGGTAGGTGTCGGCGAGCTTATGAATGAAAGCGCTGGCGCGCTGGGTCTCCTGCTCCTGCACAAGGTAGTCGAGGATGTTGAGCGAATTGAAAAGAAAATGGGGATTGATCTGCTGCTTGAGCCGCTCGTAGTGGAACTGCGCCCGATGCTTCTTCCCGCGCTCGGAACGCAGCTCGAACTCCGACTCGACGACGTAGGCCACGAGCTGGATCACGGCGTAGACCACGATGTCGACCAGCAAGACGACGGTGTAGAGCCGGAAGAAAGGCCGCGCGGCGAGCACGGCGCCGTTGCCCCAGGGCAGCCCGAAATAGACGGCCGCCGTGAGCAGGAAGACGAATCCGAACGTGAAGAACGCCGAACCGACCAGCCGCAATCCGCGGCGCCGCAGCATCCGGGCCCGGATGTTGACGAAGATGAAGTTGCCGCAAAGCATGGTCAGCAGAGCCAGCGTATTGCCCAGCAGACGGTCGAACTCGTAGTGCACGCCCTGCTGCTCGAAGTAGGGCGAATTGAAGAAGGTGGTGTAGAAGATGCGGAAGAGGAGAATGGCCGCGACGATGCCCACGATCTGCCGGGTGGACGACGACCAGTACATGCGGCTGCCGGTCTGCGAACCGCGCGACCGGGCGAAAAAAAACGTGAGCCACCCGATCCCTTCGGTGACGGCCACGGTGGCGATGACGGGGGCGAGAACGCCGTCGTCGATGACCCGGCGGATGGCCAACGCCCCGTAGATGCCGAAGAAATAGGCGACGAAGATGCAGATGAGCGACAGTGCGGCGACGAACTCGGCGCGCAAGTTGCGGCGGACCGTGATGATCAGGATCATCGAGAGTGTCAGCACGGTGAGCGGCACGTCGTCCACGTAGTCGAAGACACGGCTCACCGCAACGACGGCGGCGTGGGCCGCGGCGAAGAGGTGGATGAGGAGAGGCGTACCGATCGAAAGGCGTTTCATGGTGTCTTCATGGTGTCGGAGATGCGAAAAGCAATTTAAAGGTAACGATTTTCGCGTTTCCGTCCAAATTTTGCGGCCCGAAAAATCGACGTCCTCCCGCACGAAGCACTCCGGACAGCGGCGAGGGACGACGGCACACAAATAAAATTTGGCAGTCAGCAAGGGTTGTATTAACTTTGCAGAAACCAAACCTCCGGAAGCCCGGAAGCCCGGAAGCCCGGAAGCCCGGAAGCCCGGAAGCCCGGAAGCCCGGAAG